>BNJV01002845.1_pt1 | contig 34526 bp, 28 predicted proteins | sample 8540591 | NCBI WGS metagenome assembly BNJV01 (sample SAMD00202457, study PRJDB9452) | human saliva metagenome | host: Homo sapiens | reverse complement strand
TGATCAAGTGGTGACCTTTACGCAAGGCTTGAAGGATGTGCCAGTTGAAGGTTCTGAGCTTTATAAACTTGGGGATGTCTACTATATGACAATCCTTCTTTACTTGGCTGATGAGCCTGATTATTACGCGAACAATATGTATGCGCGTTTTCTTGAATATGCGAATGTGGCAGACCGAACACGTGCCTACCTGCAAGAGCATGCAACAATTTTGATGGAAGAGGACGCCTTGCCGGTACTACAAGCAACGAAATGGAGCTAAGACATGCCTTGGACCATTAACTATATATTCGTTTTGATTGGGACCTTTTTTTGATCGCCATTGTGGCGACTCCTTTAGTACGCTCTTTGGCCTTACGTGTCGGAGCTGTTGACAATCCCAATGCAAGACGTATCAATAAAAAGCCAATGCCTAGTGCTGGTGGTCTAGCTATTTTGTTGGCCTTTGTACTAGCGACCTTGGTCTTTATGCCTATGATTATTCATAAGGATATCTGGCATGTTTCTTACATTAGGTATATCCTGCCGGTTGTTGTGGGAGGATCTGTCGTGGCTTTGACGGGCTTCATTGATGATATCTTGGAATTAAAGCCTCTACCTAAGATGCTTGGTATTGTTACTGGAGCTGTCATCGTTTGGGCTTTTACAGACTTCCGATTTGATAGCTTTAAGATTCCATTTGGTGGTCCTATGATTCATTTTGGACCAGTCTTGACCTTGATCTTAACGGTATTATGGATTGCGGCCATCACCAATGCCATTAATCTGATTGATGGTTTAGATGGTTTGGTTGGAGGAGTTTCTATCATTTCCCTTATGACTATGGGGGTGATTTCTTATTTCTTCCTCTATGATACTGATATTTTCTTGACCATGACCATCTTTGTCTTGGTGGCTGCCATTATGGGATTTTTCCCTTACAATTATCATCCAGCGATTATCTATCTAGGTGATACAGGGGCGCTCTTTATTGGCTTTATGATTGGTGTCTTGTCATTGCAAGGGTTGAAAAATGCGACAGCGGTGGCTATTTTGTCACCTGTTATTATCCTTGGAGTGCCTATTGTTGACACAGTGGTGGCTATTGTCCGCCGTAAGTTGTCAGGGCGCCCAGCTATGGAAGCTGACAAGATGCATTTGCATCATCGTCTTCTAGCTATGGGCTTTACTCATCGTGGAGCGGTTCTAGTGGTCTATGCCATCGCTATCCTCTTTTCATTGATTGCCCTCTTGTTAAATGTTTCTAGCCGTCTTGGTGGTATTCTCTTGCTCTTGAGTTTACTTCTGGGAATGGAAATTCTGATTGAAGGGCTTGAGATTTGGGGCGTTGGTCGAACACCTCTCTTCAACCTCCTGAAATTTATCGGAAATAGTGATTATCGCCAAGCAACCCTGTTAAAATGGAAGCAAGGGCGAAAAAATTAAACATTTGAAAAGCCAAGTAATGGCTTTTTTGTTATAATGATTCTAATTAAGGAAAATGGAAGTTCTCTTTTTGTTTTCCAGAAAATAGCAAGACTATTTTCAAAAAAATAATGCAAATTAGCGAGCAAGTGCTCGCTGTATATATGAAAAAAGGAGTATACAATGTCTGTACTTGAAATCAAAAATCTTCATGTTTCTGTTGAAGATAAAGAAATCTTGAAGGGTCTTAATTTGACTCTTAAAACTGGTGAAATTGCTGCTATCATGGGGCCTAACGGAACTGGTAAATCTACCCTTTCAGCTGCTATCATGGGTAACCCAAACTATGAAATCACAGAAGGGGACATCCTTTTTGATGGCGAAAGCATCCTTGACTTGGAAGTTGACGAACGTGCACGCCTAGGTCTTTTCCTTGCTATGCAATATCCAGCTGAAATCCCAGGAATCACAAACGCTGAGTTCATCCGTGCGGCTATGAACGCTGGTAAAGAAGATGACGAAAAGATTTCTGTTCTTGATTTCATCACTAAATTGGATGAAAAGATGGAATTGCTTGGTATGCGTGAAGAAATGGCTGAGCGTTACCTTAATGAAGGTTTCTCAGGTGGTGAGAAAGCGTAACGAAATCCTTCAATTGCTCATGTTGGAACCTAAGTTTGCTCTTCTCGATGAGATTGACTCAGGTCTTGATATCGATGCCCTAAAAGTGGTTTCAAAAGGGGTTAACGCTATGCGTGGCGAAGGCTTCGGTGCTATGATTATCACTCACTACCAACGTCTTTTGAACTACATCACTCCAGATGTCGTACATGTAATGATGGAAGGTAAAGTGGTTCTTTCAGGCGGTCCTGAATTGGCTGCTCGTCTTGAGCAAGAAGGTTATGCGAAAATCGCTGAAGAGCTCGGTTACGAGTACCACGAAGAAGCGTAAGTCTGTTACTCGAAATAACTAGAAAAGGAGTAACCTATGTCAAAAGAATCTATTGTCGCTTTTTCACAAGCAAAAGCAGAGCCACTTTGGTTGCAAGACCTTCGTCAAGCAGCCTTTGATAAGCTTGAAAGTTTGGCTCTTCCAAAAATTGAGCGTGTTAAATTCCACCGTTGGAATCTCGGTGATGGAACGATTACTGAAAATGAACCATCAGCAAATGTGCCTGATTTTACAGCGCTTGGAAACAACCCTAAATTGGTCCAAGTAGGAACAAATACTGTACTTGAACAATTGCCAGCTGACTTGATTAGTCAAGGTGTGGTCTTCACAGACCTTACAACTGCTCTTGAGGAAATCCCAGAAGTCGTTGAAGCCTTCTTTGGTAAGGCTGTAGCCTATGATGAGGACAAATTGGCAGCTTATAACTATGCCTATTTCAATAGTGCAGCAGTCCTTTATGTACCAGATAATGTTGAAGTTGACTTGCCAGTTGAAAGCTATTTTTACCAAGATGGAACTTCAAATGTTCCATTTAACAAACACGTTTTGATCGTGGCTGGTAAAAACAGTAAATTGACTTACCTTGAGCGCTTTGAAACGCTAGGTGAAGCGACTGAAAGCTAGTGCCAATATTTCAGTTGAAGTCATTGCTCAAGACGGTGCACAAGTCAAGTTTGCGGCTATTGACCGTTTGGGTGAAAACGTCACAACTTATATTAGTCGTCGAGGTCGTATCGGTCGTGATGCCAGCATTGACTGGGCTCTCGGGATCATGAACGAGGGCAATGTTATTGCTGACTTTGATAGTGACTTGATTGGCAATGGAAGTCATGCCAACCTTAAAGTTATTGGTCTTTCATCAGGTCGTCAGGTTCAAGGGATTGATACTCGTGTGACGAACTATGGTAACAACTCTGTGGGTCATATCCTACAACATGGTGTTATCTTGGAACGTGGTACTTTGACTTTCAATGGTATTGGTCACATTGTTAAAGGTGCTAAGGGTGCTGATGCACAACAAGAAAGCCGTGTGCTTATGCTTTCTGACAAGGCACGTTCAGACGCTAACCCAATTCTCTTGATTGACGAAAATGAAGTTACAGCAGGGCATGCTGCTTCAATCGGTCAGGTAGATCCAGAGGATATGTATTACCTCATGAGTCGTGGACTTGATCAAGACACTGCAGAACGTTTGGTTATTCGCGGTTTCTTAGGAGCAGTTATTACTGAAATCCCAGTTAAAGAAGTGCGCGATGAAATGATTTCTGTAACTGATACAAAACTAAACAAACGTTAGGAACTATCGACGCAGATAGTCTAACCTATGATATATCTAGATAGGGAGATAAGATGTCAGCTTTAGATGCCTATAAGATTCGACAAGATTTTGCCATTTTAGATCAGGTAGTTAATGATGAACCTTTGGTATACTTGGATAATGCAGCAACGACTCAGAAGCCTCAAGTAGTTTTGGACACTCTCATGGCCTACTATCATGAGGACAATGCCAATGTTCACCGTGGTGTGCATACTTTGGCTGAGCGTGCAACAGCTGCTTACGAAGCTAGTCGTGAAAAGCTTCGTCAGTTTATCAATGCTAAATCAACCAAAGAGGTCCTCTTTACACGTGGAACGACAACTGGTCTTAACTGGGTTGGTCGTTTTGCAGAGCAGGTTCTTGAGCCAGGAGATGAGGTGGTTATTTCAATTATGGAACACCACTCAAATATCATTCCTTGGCAGGAAGCTTGTAAGAAGACAGGGGCTAAACTTGTTTACGCCTACTTGAAAGATGGCCAATTGGATATGGAAGATTTGGCCAACAAGATTACTGAAAAGACAAATTTGTCAGTCTAGCTCAGGTCTCTAACGTTTTAGGCTGCATCAATCCTGTCAAAGAAATTGCCAAGCTTGCCCACCAAGTTGGTGCCTATATGGTGGTGGATGGTGCCCAATCGGCGCCCCACATGGCCATTGATGTTCAGGATTTGGAATGTGATTTCTTCACCCTTTCTGGACATAAGATGTTAGGCCCAACAGGGATTGGGGTTCTTTATGGCAAGGAAGAGATTCTCAACCAGATGAATCCTATTGAATTCGGTGGTGAGATGATTGATTTTGTTTACGAACAGGAAGCCACTTGGAAGGAATTGCCTTGGAAATTTGAGGCTGGTACACCTAACATTGCGGGGGCTATTGCTCTTGGTGCTGCTGTGGACTACCTCTCTGCTTTAGGTATGGAAAATATTCATGCTTACGAGCAAGAATTGGTAGACTATGTTTTGCCTAAGCTTCAGGCGATTGATGGTCTGACAGTCTACGGTCCAGAAGATCCTACTCAGCATGCAGGTGTTATTGCCTTTAATATTGATGGGCTTCACCCTCATGATGTGGCGACAGCTCTTGATTATGAAGGAGTGGCAGTGCGTGCGGGTCACCACTGTGCTCAGCCTTTAATTAATCATTTAGGAATCTCATCAGCTGCCCGAGCAAGCTTCTATATTTATAATACTAAAGAGGATTGCGACAAGCTTGTAGAGGCAATTCTTGCGACGAAGGAGTTTTTCAATGGCACTCTCTAGACTAGATAGTTTATATATGGCTGTTGTGGCCGATCACTCTAAGAGCCCTCACCATCATGGTGTCCTACCTGATGTGGAGCAACTTCAACTGAATAATCCGACTTGTGGAGATGTTATCAATCTGTCAGTTAAATTTGATGGTGACGTGATTGAAGACATTGCCTTTGCTGGTGATGGTTGTACCATTTCTACAGCTTCATCAAGTATGATGACGGATGCTGTTATAGGTAAAACCAAGGCAGAGGCCTTAGAACTAGCGGAGATTTTCTCTCTTATGATTCAAGGAGATCATAAAGATGAAGATAAGCTGGGCGAAGCCAAGCTCTTGGCGGGGGTTTCTAAATTTCCACAACGTATCAAATGTGCAACACTCTCTTGGAATGCCCTTAAAAAAGCCATAGAGAGAAGCGAGCTTTAGGAAGTCAGGGAGCAGTTAGTCTCCTTGCCCAAGCAAAAAAGAAAATGAATCAAACCTTTAATAAAGGAAAATACTATGACTGAAACAAATGAAAAAGTAGAACCAAAACCCATTGATTTGGGAGAATATAAATATGGTTTCCATGACGATGTGACACCAGTCTTTTCAACAGGAAAAGGAATCAGTGAAGATGTGGTCCGTGCCATGTCTGCTGAAAAAGGGGAGCCTGAGTGGATGCTTGAATTCCGCTTGAAATCATTGGAAACCTTTAACAAAATGGCCATGCAAGAGTGGGGACCAGACCTTTCTGGTATTAACTTTGATGACCTGACTTATTTCCAAAAGGCATCAGACAAACCTGCTCGTGACTGGGAAGATGTTCCTGAGAAAATTAAGGAAACTTTTGAACGTATTGGTATCCCAGAAGCAGAGCGTGCTTATCTTGCTGGAGCCTCAGCTCAGTATGAATCAGAAGTGGTTTACCACAATATGAAAGAAGAGTACGACAAGTTGGGGATTATCTTTACAGATACGGATTCAGCTCTTAAAGAGCATCCAGAACTCTTCAAGAAGTACTTCTCAAAACTGGTTCCGCCAACAGATAATAAATTTGCAGCCCTTAACTCAGCCTTCTGGTCAGGTGGTACCTTTATCTATGTACCTAAAGGCGTTAAGGTGGATATTCCGCTTCAAACCTACTTCCGTATCAATAACGAAGCAACTGCTCAGTTTGAACGTACTCTTATCATCGTTGATGAAGGTGCCAGCGTTCACTATGTTGAAGGATGTACAGCGCCAACTTACACAACTGCCAGCCTTCATGCGGCTATCGTTGAAATCTTTGCACTTGATGGTGCCTACATGCGCTACTCAACTATCCAAAACTGGTCAGATAGCGTCTACAACTTGGTAACTAAACGAGCTACGGCTAAGAAATGCGACTGTTGAGTGGATTGATGGTAACCTTGGTGCCGAAGTTACTATGAAGTACCCATCTGTTTACCTTGATGGAGAGGGTGCGCGTGGTACTATGCTTTCAATCGCCTTCGCCAATGCGGGTCAACACCAAGATACAGGAGCTAAGATGATTCACAATGCACCGCATACATCATCATCTATTGTCTCTAAATCAATTGCTCGTAATGGTGGTAAGGTTGACTACCGTGGACAAGTTACTTTCAACAAGGATTCTAAGAAATCGGTATCTCACATCGAATGTGACACCATCTTGATGGATGACTTATCTAAATCAGACACTATCCCATTCAACGAAATCCACAACTCACAAGTTGCCCTTGAACACGAAGCTAAAGTTTCTAAGATTTCTGAAGAGCAACTCTACTACCTCATGAGCCGTGGACTCTCAGAACAAGAAGCAACAGAGATGATTGTTATGGGATTTGTGGAACCATTTACCAAAGAACTTCCAATGGAATATGCTGTTGAGCTTAACCGCTTGATTAGTTATGAAATGGAAGGATCAGTTGGGTAAAAACTCTGATAATTTAAAGGACCTGATGGTCCTTTTTGTTTTGCATGAAAAATCAGGAAATGAGCTCTAGATAATTGTTAGGAACAGAGTAATTGCAAAATGCAGAAAGCGTTTACAATCTGTATTTAAAAAGATATAATAGATTTGAATAGCAAGTAATGGAGGTGACTAATATGGGAGTATATAACAGTGACTGGCTACTCAATCAGATTCGAGGGACAGCTAATGTCGTCAGCAAGGCGTTTAAATTTGAGACTCTGGATATTGATTTAGGTCAGGTGGAAGATGAGCAAGGGCATACTGTTGATGGAAATGACTACATTGATGATTTGTTAATTCACGAAAAGTATGATCAGGCGACAGCCTTCATTCATAGTCAACTCAAACGTTTGACGACTAATGACTATAATCTCCTTGTCAGCATCTATATTGAGTATTTGGAGAATTTGCCGCCATTAATAAAAGAAAAACATCAGCTTGATAATCGCCAAATAATGGACTGGAAAGCTAAACTTTCCGAGTTTTCATGGTAATTTGCTAGAGAGAGTGGGAGAGGAAACGCCAAGCGTTTACGACTTTTCCACCCTCTTTTTTGTGTTATAATAGAGACACTATGGATAAATTAATTAAAACAATTTCAGAATCAGGTTCTTTCCGTGCTTATGTTCTTGATAGCACTGAAACAGTTAGAACCGCACAAGAAAAACACAATACATTATCATCATCAACAGTTGCTTTGGGGCGTACTCTTATTGCCAATCAAATCTTGGCTGCTAACCAAAAGGGTGAAAGCAAAATTACAGTTAAGGTTATCGGAAACAGCTCTTTTGGTCATATCATCTCTGTAGCTGATACCAAAAGGACATGTTAAGGGCTACATCCAAAATCCAGGTGTGGACATCAAGAAAACAGCGACTGGTGAAGTTTTGGTGGGTCCTTTCATGGGTCAAGGGCAGTTTGTCTCAATCATCGATTATGGAACTGGTAATCCTTACACGTCATCAACACCACTTATTTCTGGTGAAATCGGTGAAGACTTTGCCTACTATTTGACAGAATCTGAGCAAACACCATCTGCTGTTGGTCTTAATGTACTTCTTGACGAAGAGGACAAGGTTAAGGTTGCTGGTGGTTTCATGCTTCAGGTCTTGCCAGGAGCTAGCGAGGAAGAAATCGCTCGTTACGAAAAACGCATCCAAGAGATGCCAGCCATTTCAACGCTTTTGGAGTCTGATGACCATATCGAAGCTCTCTTGAATGCCATTTATGGGGATGAACCTTTCAAACGTTTGTCTGAAGAGGAGCTTAGATTTGAGTGTGATTGCTCACGTGAACGTTTTGAAAATGCCCTCTTGACACTTGGTAAGGATGAACTTCAAGCCATGAAAGACGAGGACCATGGGGCTGAAATCGTCTGCCAATTCTGCCAAACCAAGTATGAATTTTCAGAAGCTGACTTGGAGGAACTCATCAATGACTAAACTTAATTCGTCCTTCATGATTGGAAACGTAGAGATTCCTCATCGTACAGTATTAGCTCCTATGGCAGGTGTGACCAACTCGGCCTTCCGTACCATTGCCAAGGAATTTGGTGCTGGTCTTGTGGTTATGGAGATGATCTCTGAAAAAGGTCTCCTCTACAATAATGAGAAGACCCTCCACATGCTTCATATTGATGAGAATGAGCATCCAATGTCTATTCAGCTTTTCGGTGGTGATGCTGAGGGCTTGAAGCGTGCAGCGGACTTTATCCAGACTAATACCAAGGCTGATATCGTTGATATCAACATGGGTTGTCCAGTCAATAAGGTCGTCAAATGAAGCGGGTGCCAAGTGGCTCAAGGATCCAGACAAGATTTACCACATCGTCAAGGAAGTAACATCAGTACTTGATATTCCTTTGACTGTTAAGATGCGTACAGGTTGGTCAGACAGTGATTTGGCTGTGGAAAATGCTCTTGCGGCTGAGTCTGCAGGTGTTTCTGCCCTTGCTATGCACGGTCGTACTCGTGAGCAGATGTACACAGGTCACTGTGATCACGAGACTTTGGCCCGTGTTGCTAAGGCTATCACTAAGATTCCATTTATCGGAAATGGTGATGTTCGTAGCGTTCAAGATGCCAAACTCATGATTGAAGAACTTGGTGTAGACGCCGTTATGGTGGGTCGTGCAGCTATGAACAATCCTTACATCTTCACGCAAATCAACCACTTCTTTGAAACGGGAGAGGAGTTGCCAGAGCTTCCATTTGATAAGAAATTGGACATCGCTGAAGACCACCTCAAACGTTTGGTAGACCTTAAAGGTGAAAAAGATTGCTGTTCGTGAATTCCGCGGTCTTGCACCACACTATCTTCGTGGAACAGCCGGAGCAGCCAAGGTTCGTGGAGAAGTCTCACGTGCCGAGTCTGTGGCTCAGGTCGAAGAAATCTTTGCAACTTTACGATAAATCTATATATGATAAAAACTTAACCAGCTTGGTTAGGTTTTTATTTTACCCTTATTCTTCCTTGATAGTGATGATAGCCCATCACCAATCTTTTTCTTGGTCCTCCCTTGCAAAACCTTGGTATTTTCGATATAATTAACTGGTTAAGTAAATGGAGAAAGCAATGCTAGAACTAGAAGAACAAGTAAATCAATTGATTAATCAGATTTTGCTCAAGGCTGAAAATCAGCATGAGCTCCTCATTGGTCAGTGCCGTAGTCAGGTTAAGTTGACCAATACTCAGGAGCATATTCTCATGCTTTTGTCTGAGGGACGAAAGACCAATTCTGAGTTGGCTAAGACCCTCAATGTTAGCCAGGCTGCTGTTACCAAGGCAGTTAAAACCTTGGTCAAAGAGGGCATGTTGGAGGCTAAGAAAGATAAGGATGATGGGCGCGTGACCTACTTTGTCTTGACACAAGAAGCTCAACCCATAGCCCAAGAGCATGAGGAACACCACCAAGAGACCTTGGGGGTTTATCGGTCTGTATTGGAACAGTTTGATAATCAAGAGCGTCAGGTTATTGGACGTTTCTTGACAAAATTAGCAGAAAAATCGAGGAATAAGATGCGCTATATTACAGTTGAAGGACTGAGCTTCCAGTATGATGCGGAGCCCGTTCTGGACAATATTCATTATCATTTGGATTCTGGGGAGTTTGTAACCCTAACTGGGGAAAATGGAGCTGCCAAATCAACGCTTATAAAGGCTACCCTAGGAATTCTTAAGCCTAAGAAGGGAACTGTAACCATCTCTGAAACCAATAAAGATGGTAAAAAGCTTCGCATGGCCTATCTTCCACAGCAGATTGCCAGCTTTAATGCAGGTTTTCCAAGCACGGTCTACGAGTTTGTTAAGTCTGGTCGTTATCCTCGTCAGGGCTGGTTCCGTCGTTTGACTAAGCACGACTTGGAGCATGTTCAACGTGCCCTTGAGTCTGTAGGTATGTGGGAAAATCGTCACAAGCAAATTGGGCGTCTCTCAGGTGGGCAAAAGCAACGTGCTGTTATTGCTCGTATTTTTGCCTCAGATCCAGATATTTTTGTTTTGGATGAGCCAACGACGGGTATGGATGCAGGAACAGCCAATACTTTCTATGAACTCATGCACCACTCGGCTCACAAGCATGGCAAGTCTGTCTTGATGATTACCCACGATCCAGAGGAAGTCAAGGAGTACACAGACCGTAATATTCATCTGGTTCGTAACCAGAAATTGCCTTGGCGTTGTTTCAATGTCCATGAAAAGGATGGAGAGGAGCACAAACATGATTAGTGAATTATTAGCCTATGATTTTATGCAACGTGCTATTCTCGCCGTGATTGCTATCAGTATCTTTTCGCCAATTTTGGGGCTTTCTTAATTCTTCGTCGTCAGAGTCTGATGAGCGATACCTTAAGTCACGTGTCCCTAGCTGGGGTGGCTGTTGGGATTTTCTTGGGACTATCAACCACTTGGATGACCCTTGTGGTTGTGGTTATTGCTGCTTTGGTTTTAGAATATCTCAGGGTTAGTTACAAGCATTATATGGAGATTTCAACGGCTATCCTCATGTCAATGGGATTGGCAGTGGCTCTTATTCTTAGTAACAAGGCGGGTAGCAGTAGTATGAGTCTGGATAGCTATCTTTTTGGTTCTATCATCACGATTAGCGCTGAGCAGGTGCGTGCCCTCTTTGTTATTGCGGCCATTGTACTGGTCTTGACCCTACTCTTTATTCGTCCTATGTATCTTTTAACCTTTGACGAGGATACCGCTCATGTAGATGGTTTGCCAGTTCGTCTCATGTCTCTCCTCTTCAATATTGTGACAGGGATAGCGATTGCCCTGATGATTCCAGCAGCAGGATCACTTTTGGTTTCTACCATCATGATTCTTCCTGCAGCTATTGGTATGAAAATAGGTCAAACCTTTAAATCTGTCATTTTCTGGGCTATTGGTATTGGTTTGGTTGGCATGCTCTCTGGTATTTTTATTTCCTATTATTGGGAAACACCAGCTAGTGCCACTATTACCCTTATCTTCATCGCCTTCTTTGGTCTGGTATCAATCTTTGAACCTCTCTTAAAAGCAGAGTAGATAATATAGAAGAAAAGAGCTTGAGAAATCGAGCTCTTTTTGTGATATACTAAAGTGGTTTTTGAGAGAAGTTAAAATAAGAATGGTAGATTTCTAGGCAGAAATGATGATTATATTTCTCTGGTATCCACTATCATTTGTAATAGTAACAAAAAGGAGAAAACATGGAAATCTTTCTAATGAGTATATCGGGAATCCTAGTCATTTTGGGTATGATTTTAGTGGGATTCGTAATGGGTGAAAAAGGCTGGTTTGACGACAAGTCACGTGGTCTTATAGCTAAGCTAGTCACTCAAATTGCCCTTCCTTGTTATATGCTCTATACGATTACACAGCGTTTCACAGCGGCAGACCTACTTAAAATGTTGCCGGAATTGCGTTTTCCTACACTTTCTATGGTGATTTTACTCGGGATTGCGACAGCGGTGGCTAGAATTTTTGCAGTGAAAAAGGAGCGTCGTGGTCTCTTTATTTCCATGTTTTTAATTCGAATACCATTTTTGTGGGGCTCCCTATCAATCAAGCCCTCTTTGGCGACGCTAGTATCCCCTATGTTCTTATCTATTATATGTGCAATACGACCTTTTTCTGGACCTTGGGGACCTACCTCATCCAACGTGATGGGGAAGGAGACGCTGAATTTGATTTAAGAACAAGTCTGAAAAAAATCTTTTCCCCCCCTCTAATGGGCTTCATGTTAGGCCTTCTTATTGTTATCCTCCATATTAAATTACCAAGCTTTTTAGCCAGTGACTTGAAGTATTTGGGTAGTTTGACGACTCCTTTATCTATGATTTTCATCGGTTTGTCAGTGTCAAATGCAGGTGTGAAGCAGTTGGTTCTTAAAAAGGACCAGGTATTGATTTTGTTGGGACGCTTTGTAGTTGCCCCTCTCTTGATGGCTGCCATTGTTTACTGGGCACCTCTCCCAACTTTGATGAAACAAGTTTTTATCATCCAGTCTGCCATGCCTGTCATGACCAATGCTCCAGTAGTTGCTAAACTCTATGGAGCTGATAGTGATTACGCAGCTCTTATGGTTACTGAGACTACCCTTGCAACTATGGTTGTTATCCCAATTTTGATGGTTTTGATGGCTTAAAAATAATCAAGTAACCCCTGTTTTTCTGGGGGTTTTTAAATTTGTAAAAAAATTCAAAAAAAGTTTACGAAAACGCTTTACAAATCGTAAAAAGATGCTATAATAATTACATAAGTTATGCAAGCGTTTGCATCGAAACATAGGAGGAAATGAAATGAATAAGCTAAAAGAAAAATTTGGCTTTGAGTTCTGGCAAAAATTCGGTAAAGCCCTCATGGTTGTTATCGCAGTTATGCCAGCAGCAGGTCTCATGATTTCTCTCGGTAAAACAGTTGCCATGATTAATCCAAACGTGGCACCACTCGTTATTACTGGTGGATTTCTTGAGCAGATTGGTTGGGGGGTTATTGGTAACCTTCACATCTTGTTCGCCCTTGCCATTGGTGGTAGCTGGGCTAAGGAACGTGCAGGCGGTGCCTTTGCGGCAGGTCTTGCCTTTATCTTGATTAACCGTTTGACTGGTTCAATCTTTGGTGTTACTTCAGATATTCTTGCTGATAAGGCTGCTACAGTCCACACCGTTTTTGGTCAATCAATCAAGGTATCTGATTACTTCATCAGTGTTTTGGAAGCTCCAGCCCTCAACATGGGTGTGTTCGTAGGTATCATCTCTGGTTTCATCGGAGCTACTGCCTTCAACAAATACTATAACTTCCGTAAATTGCCAGAAGCTTTATCATTCTTCAATGGTAAACGTTTCGTACCATTCGTAGTTATTCTTCGTTCAGCTATCGCAGCTATCGTTCTTGCTATCGTATGGCCAGTTATCCAATCAGGAATCAACGGCTTCGGTATGTGGATTGCCAACTCAAAAGAAACTGCTCCAATCTTGGCACCGTTCTTGTTCGGTACTTTGGAACGTCTTCTCTTGCCATTTGGTCTTCACCACATGTTGACTATCCCAATTAACTACACTCAATTGGGTGGTACTTATGAAGTTTTGACAGGTGCTGCTAAAGGAACTGAAGTATTGGGTCAAGACCCACTCTGGCTTGCTTGGGTTACTGACCTTGCAAACCTTAAAGGTGCACACCCAGAACAATACAAACACGTTCTTGAATCTGTTACACCAGCCCGCTTTAAAGTTGGACAAATGATTGGTTCATTCGGTATCTTGATGGGTATCGTAGTAGCCATCTACCGTAACGTCGATGATGATAAAAAACATCAATACAAAGGGATGTTGACTGCAACTGCACTTGCAACATTCTTGACAGGGGTAACAGAGCCAATCGAGTACATGTTCATGTTCGTGGCTACTCCACTTTACATCGTTTATGCTTTGGTACAAGGATGTGCCTTTGCCATGGCTGATATCGTTAACCTTCGTGTTCACTCATTCGGTTCTATCGAGTTCTTGACACGTACACCACTTGCTATTAACGCTGGTTTGGCGATGGATATTGTTAACTTCATTTGGGTAACTGTACTCTTTGGTGTTATCATGTTCTTCATCGCAAACTTCATGATTAAGAAATTTGACTACGCTACACCAGGACGTAACGGTAACTATGAGCAAGCTGATGATGCTTCATCAGAATCTGCTGGCTCAGCAAGTGCTGGAACAAGCTCAGCAAGCTCACAAGTTATCAACATCATCAACCTTCTTGGTGGACGTGCTAACATCGTCGATGTTGACGCATGTATGACTCGTCTCCGTGTTACTGTTAAAGACGCTGAAAGTCGGAACTGAAGAACAATGGAAAGCTGAAGGAGCTATGGGTCTTGTCATGAAAGGACAAGGGGTTCAAGCTATCTATGGTCCTAAAGCAGACGTATTGAAATCTGATATCCAAGACGTTCTTGATTCAGGTGAAGTTATTCCTGAAACACTTCCAAGTCAAATGACTGCTGTTCAAAAAGCAGAAGCTACCTTCAAAGGTGTGACTGATGAAGTGCATTCAGTTGCTGATGGTCAAGTTATCAACATCGAAGATGTTAAAGACCCAGTATTCTCACAAAAAATGATGGGTGACGGCTTCGCTGTAGAACCAGAAACGGTAAAATCGTTTCACCAGTAGCTGGTAAAGTGACAAGCATCTTCCCAACTAAACACGCTCTTGGTTTGGTAACAGATAATGGTCTTGAAGTTTTGGTTCACATCGGACTTGACACTGTTAGCCTTGAAGGTAAACCATTCGACGTTAAAGTTACTGAAGGTCAAACAGTTGCTGCAGGTGATCTCTTGGTTGAAGCAAACCTTGATGCTATCCGTGAAGCAGGTCGTGAAACATCTACAGTTGTTGTCTTTACAAATGCAGATGCAATCAAATCAGTTAAAGTAGAACATACAGGTAAATTGGCTGCTAACGCTCCAGTTGCAGAAGTAGAACTTTAATTTGCTAAACGATAAACAAGCAGACAGCCCTTGGGCTGTTTTGTTTGTAAATGACCCTATGTCATTTCTAGATGCAAGTCAGAAGAGGGATAAACTTATGAAATTTCTAACTTTAAATACTCACAGTTGGATGGAAGAAGATGCAGAAGGAAAATTCCAAACCTTAAAGGAACAGATCCTAAAGGCTCAGTATGATATTATTTGCTTCCAGGAAGTTAACCAAGAAATAGAGACTTCTGTTGTAGACACGGATGCTTACTATCATGCACTTCCATCAGCAACACCAATCCACCAAGATCACTTTGTCCGTCTTCTTGTGGAAAAGTTGGCTGAAGAAGGCCTTCAATACCATTGGACTTGGGCCTATAATCACATTGGTTATGATCACCTTAATGAGGGGGTTGCCGTCTTGTCACGTCAACCATTGACAGCGAGTGAAATCTTGGTATCAGATGTTGATGATCCAACTGACTACCATACACGCCGTGTAGCAGTTGCTGAAACTACTGTAGATGGCCGAGAAGTTGCTGTTGCTAGTGTTCACCTTTCATGGTGGGACAAAGGTTTCCAAGAAGAGTGGGCACGTATTGAGGAACGTTTCAAAGCTATTGGGAAACCGCTCATCCTAGCAGGTGACTTTAATAACCCAGCAGGTCGCGAAGGTCATCAAGCCATCTTGGCTAGCTCGCTCAATCTTCAAGATAGTTTTGAAGTAGCTAAAGAAACAACTGGTAGCTATACAGTTGGACCAGGTATCGATGGCTGGAAGGGCAATGAAGAGCCTTTACGTATCGATTATGTCTTTGCTAGCCAAGATTGGACAGTAGAGCGCCTTAGTGTGATTTTTGACGGCAATAATCAACCTTTGGTAAGTGACCACTACGGTCTTGAAGCAGAATTAACATTTAAGTAGAAACTGTATCCTATTATGACCTAATAAGGGTAAAAAACATTGTCAAAAGACAAATAAAAGAGTAAACTAGAAGCTATAATTGAATTTTTATAAGGAGAGACTAATGGCTCATATTACATTTGATTATTCAAAAGTTTTGGATAAATTTGTAGCACCACACGAAGTGGACAACCTTCAAGCACAAGTAACAGTAGCAGACGAAATGATTCGCAAAGGAACTGGCCCAGGGGCAGACTTCCTTGGATGGCGTGACCTTCCAGAAAACTACGATCGTGAAGAATTTGATCGTATCTTGAAAGCTGCTGAAAAAATCAAAGAAGAAAGCGATGTTTTGGTTGTTATCGGTATCGGTGGTTCTTACCTTGGTGCCAAAGCAGCCATTGACTTCTTGAATCATCACTTTGCTAACCTTCAAACAAAAGAAGAACGCAAAGCTCCACAAATCGTTTACGCTGGTAACTCAATTTCATCAACTTATCTTGCAGACTTGCTTGAGTATGTTGAAGATAAAGACTTCTCAGTTAACGTTATCTCTAAATCAGGTACAACAACTGAACCAGCTATCGCTTTCCGTGTTTTCAAGGAACTCCTTGTTAAGAAATACGGTCAAGAAGAAGCAAACAAACGTATCTACGCAACAACTGACCGCCAAAAAGGTGCCGTTAAAGTTGAAGCAGATGCTAATGGTTGGGAAACTTTCGTTGTTCCAGATGACATCGGTGGACGTTTCTCAGTATTGACAGCTGTAGGTCTCTTGCCAATCGCAGCTTCAGGTGCTGATATCAAAGCCCTTATGGAAGGTGCTAACGCTGCACGTAAAGAGTATTCTTCATCTAAAATCTCTGAAAACGAAGCTTACCAATACGCTGCACTTCGTAACATCCTTTACCGTAAAGGTTACACAACTGAAATCTTGGCTAACTACGAACCATCACTTCAATACTTCTCAGAATGGTGGAAACAATTGGCTGGTGAATCTGAAGGTAAAGACCAAAGAGGTATCTACCCAACATCAGCAAACTTCTCAACAGACTTGCACTCTCTTGGACAATTTATCCAAGAAGGTACACGTAACCTCTTTGAGACAGTTGTTCGTGTGGAAAAACCACGTAAGAACGTGATTATCCCTGAATTGGAAGAAGACCTTGATGGACTTGGTTACCTCCAAGGTAAAGATGTTGACTTTGTTAACAAAAAAGCAACAGACGGTGTTCTTCTTGCTCACACAGATGGTGATGTGCCAAACATGTTCATCACTCTTCCTGAACAAGATGCCTTTACATTGGGTTACATCATCTACTTCTTTGAAATTGCTATCGCCCTTTCAGGTTATTTGAATGCTATCAACCCATTCGACCAACCAGGTGTAGAAGCATACAAGAAACATGTTCGCTCTTCTTGGTAAACCAGGATTTGAAGAACTTGGAGCAGAACTTAACGCTCGCTTGTAATTTTCAGATAAGATCAGCTTTGGCTGGTCTTTTTTTATACATTTGTAGGCTAAAACCCTCCATTAATGATTTCTTGTAAGTTAATTTACGAATTTTTATTTTAAATATTTTGGACTGGCTAGTTGGGTTTTGTGGCTCTTTAATTTAGAAATGATTGTTGCTATAATTAGTTCAAGTATAGGAGGATGAATCATGATTGAACCTGTGGAAATGGGTGCTTTGTTGAAAAAAATTCGTTTATCAAAGAATTTGACATTGAAAGAACTTGCTAGTGATTATTTATCAGTATCTTTCCTATCAAAATTTGAACGTGGAGAATCTGATATCTCATTATCTAGATTTTTTCTTTTGTTAGATAAATTGGATGTTAGTATTGAAGAGTTCTATGGTATTTTATCTCAAGATAATCCAACTCATACTGAAAAGTTATTAGAAAGTGCTAGTAAGGCTTATTATCAAAACGATAGTTTATCGTTACAGAAGTACGCTGGAGAAGAGCGTCATAAATTTGAGCTCACACAAGACAAATCATTTCTCTATAACAGTATTATGCTAGAATCTTTTTTGGCAAGTGTTTCAAATAAAGAGGTTGATGAAAATAAGGTAAGGGAATTAACAGACTATCTTTTTAGTATTGAACAATGGGGAAAAAGAGAGTTAATCATATTAGGAAATAGTATGTCGTTTATTTCCACCCAGACACTTAATGTTTTGACCAAGGAGATTGTGTATAGAACTAGACTTTTTGGAAATAGCGACTCAAATCAAAGAATCCGAATTAGTCTTCTTATTAATGCAGCTTCTGAATTTTTACGACGTGATGAATTAGATTTAGCGAAATACTATTTAGATTTAGTCAATGATAGTGGAATTCCTGAGGTCCTCTTATATGAAAGACATGAGTTGATATTTGTAATGGGGTCTTACTTGATAAAGTCGGGTGAAGTTGCTGAAGGGAGAAATCTAATTGAGGGCTGTATAGAAACTCTTAGGACTTTAGGTGCGGAAAAGTTATTGCTTGCTAAGGAATCAGAGTATCAAGAGTTGTTAAATTCCACTATATGACAATTTTATAGAGTGAGTTAAAAATAGAATAAACTAAGACCATAGTATGACATCACTATGGTTTTTAATTTTCAATGGATATATGGTATTCCAATGTCTTCAATTTATCCAACTGATTATATACCAAGGTGATTTAGATTGTGAGGAAATCTATGAGAACCTATATTCTTAAATACAAGTATGACAACTTAGTTCATATCTTACTGTTAGCACTGAATGCTGCTATTTTCGTGAGTGCCTCGGTAACCTTAGCTTTAATGACGAATCAGCTGGTATCTAAGCGAATCCAATCTTTTTTAGCTCTGTTAGGTCTAGAGGTAGGTCTTTACATTATTTATTTAGTTTTGAATTATATTATTGCGGTACATCAAACAAAATTAATCCAAAAAATGACTTTGTCTATTCGTCAGTCTTATCTTAGTAAAATTATTCACCATTCTTTTAGTGAATTCAGAAAGAGTGATATTGGAGAGCATCTCTCAGTATTAAATAATGATATCCAATTGATTGAATCAAATGGCTTTACAAGTATTTTTGCCCTTTGTTCAACAGTATTCACTACTTCGTTTTCAATTATTGCCTTATTAAGTTATGATGTAAGGATTGTTCTGTTAGCCATTTTTTTAACTTTGTGTCTGACCTATCTTCCCAAACCATTTACCAATAAAATGCAGAAATCAATGGAGAAATTTTCCCAAGCGAATGAGGAACTTGTTTCTGGAGTAAGCGATCAGTTATATGGATATGCAGATGTTTATTACGCCAGTCGTAAACAGATATTTCTAGAAAAATTACAAGCGAGCGTTAAGTTCTGCTCCAAGTTCTTCAAATCCTGGTTTACCAAGAAGAGCGAACATGTTTTTCTTGTATGCTTCTACACCTGGTTGGTCGAATGGGTTGATAGCATTCAAATAACCTGAAAGGGCGATAGCAATTTCAAAGAAGTAGATGATGTAACCCAATGTAAAGGCATCTTGTTCAGGAAGAGTGATGAACATGTTTGGCACATCACCATCTGTGTGAGCAAGAAGAACACCGTCTGTTGCTTTTTTGTTAACAAAGTCAACATCTTTACCTTGGAGGTAACCAAGTCCATCAAGGTCTTCTTCCAATTCAGGGATAATCACGTTCTTACGTGGTTTTTCCACACGAACAACTGTCTCAAAGAGGTTACGTGTACCTTCTTGGATAAATTGTCCAAGAGAGTGCAAGTCTGTTGAGAAGTTTGCTGATGTTGGGTAGATACCTCTTTGGTCTTTACCTTCAGATTCACCAGCCAATTGTTTCCACCATTCTGAGAAGTATTGAAGTGATGGTTCGTAGTTAGCCAAGATTTCAGTTGTGTAACCTTTACGGTAAAGGATGTTACGAAGTGCAGCGTATTGGTAAGCTTCGTTTTCAGAGATTTTAGATGAAGAATACTCTTTACGTGCAGCGTTAGCACCTTCCATAAGGGCTTTGATATCAGCACCTGAAGCTGCGATTGGCAAGAGACCTACAGCTGTCAATACTGAGAAACGTCCACCGATGTCATCTGGAACAACGAAAGTTTCCCAACCATTAGCATCTGCTTCAACTTTAACGGCACCTTTTTGGCGGTCAGTTGTTGCGTAGATACGTTTGTTTGCTTCTTCTTGACCGTATTTCTTAACAAGGAGTTCCTTGAAAACACGGAAAGCGATAGCTGGTTCAGTTGTTGTACCTGATTTAGAGATAACGTTAACTGAGAAGTCTTTATCTTCAACATACTCAAGCAAGTCTGCAAGATAAGTTGATGAAATTGAGTTACCAGCGTAAACGATTTGTGGAGCTTTGCGTTCTTCTTTTGTTTGAAGGTTAGCAAAGTGATGATTCAAGAAGTCAATGGCTGCTTTGGCACCAAGGTAAGAACCACCGATACCGATAACAACCAAAACATCGCTTTCTTCTTTGATTTTTTCAGCAGCTTTCAAGATACGATCAAATTCTTCACGATCGTAGTTTTCTGGAAGGTCACGCCATCCAAGGAAGTCTGCCCCTGGGCCAGTTCCTTTGCGAATCATTTCGTCTGCTACTGTTACTTGTGCTTGAAGGTTGTCCACTTCGTGTGGTGCTACAAATTTATCCAAAACTTTTGAATAATCAAATGTAATATGAGCCATTAGTCTCTCCTTATAAAAATTCAATTATAGCTTCTAGTTTACTCTTTTATTTGTCTTTTGACAATGTTTTTTACCCTTATTAGGTCATAATAGGATACAGTTTCTACTTAAATGTTAATTCTGCTTCAAGACCGTAGTGGTCACTTACCAAAGGTTGATTATTGCCGTCAAAAATCACACTAAGGCGCTCTACTGTCCAATCTTGGCTAGCAAAGACATAATCGATACGTAAAGGCTCTTCATTGCCCTTCCAGCCATCGATACCTGGTCCAACTGTATAGCTACCAGTTGTTTCTTTAGCTACTTCAAAAACTATCTTGAAGATTGAGCGAGCTAGCCAAGATGGCTTGATGACCTTCGCGACCTGCTGGGTTATTAAAGTCACCTGCTAGGATGAGCGGTTTCCCAATAGCTTTGAAACGTTCCTCAATACGTGCCCACTCTTCTTGGAAACCTTTGTCCCACCATGAAAGGTGAACACTAGCAACAGCAACTTCTCGGCCATCTACAGTAGTTTCAGCAACTGCTACACGGCGTGTATGGTAGTCAGTTGGATCATCAACATCTGATACCAAGATTTCACTCGCTGTCAATGGTTGACGTGACAAGACGGCAACCCCCTCATTAAGGTGATCATAACCAATGTGATTATAGGCCCAAGTCCAATGGTATTGAAGGCCTTCTTCAGCCAACTTTTCCACAAGAAGACGGACAAAGTGATCTTGGTGGATTGGTGTTGCTGATGGAAGTGCATGATAGTAAGCATCCGTGTCTACAACAGAAGTCTCTATTTCTTGGTTAACTTCCTGGAAGCAAATAATATCATACTGAGCCTTTAGGATCTGTTCCTTTAAGGTTTGGAATTTTCCTTCTGCATCTTCTTCCATCCAACTGTGAGTATTTAAAGTTAGAAATTTCATAAGTTTATCCCTCTTCTGACTTGCATCTAGAAATGACATAGGGTCATTTACAAACAAAACAGCCCAAGGGCTGTCTGCTTGTTTATCGTTTAGCAAATTAAAGTTCTACTTCTGCAACTGGAGCGTTAGCAGCCAATTTACCTGTATGTTCTACTTTAACTGATTTGATTGCATCTGCATTTGTAAAGACAACAACTGTAGATGTTTCACGACCTGCTTCACGGATAGCATCAAGGTTTGCTTCAACCAAGAGATCACCTGCAGCAACTGTTTGACCTTCAGTAACTTTAACGTCGAATGGTTTACCTTCAAGGCTAACAGTGTCAAGTCCGATGTGAACCAAAACTTCAAGACCATTATCTGTTACCAAACCAAGAGCGTGTTTAGTTGGGAAGATGCTTGTCACTTTACCAGCTACTGGTGAAACGATTTTACCGTTTTCTGGTTCTACAGCGAAGCCGTCACCCATCATTTTTTGTGAGAATACTGGGTCTTTAACATCTTCGATGTTGATAACTTGACCATCAGCAACTGAATGCACTTCATCAGTCACACCTTTGAAGGTAGCTTCTGCTTTTTGAACAGCAGTCATTTGACTTGGAAGTGTTTCAGGAATAACTTCACCTGAATCAAGAACGTCTTGGATATCAGATTTCAATACGTCTGCTTTAGGACCATAGATAGCTTGAACCCCTTGTCCTTTCATGACAAGACCCATAGCTCCTTCAGCTTTCCATTGTTCTTCAGTTCCGACTTTTTCAGCGTCTTTAACAGTAACACGGAGACGAGTCATACATGCGTCAACATCGACGATGTTAGCACGTCCACCAAAGAAGGTTGATGATGTTGATAACTTGTGAGCTTGCTGAGCTTGTTCCAGCACTTGCTGAGCCAGCAGATTCTGATGAAGCATCATCAGCTTGCTCATAGTTACCGTTACGTCCTGGTGTAGCGTAGTCAAATTTCTTAATCATGAAGTTTGCGATGAAGAACATGATAACACCAAAGAGTACAGTTACCCAAATGAAGTTAACAATATCCATCGCCAAACCAGCGTTAATAGCAAGTGGTGTACGTGTCAAGAACTCGATAGAACCGAATGAGTGAACACGAAGGTTAACGATATCAGCCATGGCAAAGGCACATCCTTGTACCAAAGCATAAACGATGTAAAGTGGAGTAGCCACGAACATGAACATGTACTCGATTGGCTCTGTTACCCCTGTCAAGAATGTTGCAAGTGCAGTTGCAGTCAACATCCCTTTGTATTGATGTTTTTTATCATCATCGACGTTACGGTAGATGGCTACTACGATACCCATCAAGATACCGAATGAACCAATCATTTGTCCAACTTTAAAGCGGGCTGGTGTAACAGATTCAAGAACGTGTTTGTATTGTTCTGGGTGTGCACCTTTAAGGTTTGCAAGGTCAGTAACCCAAGCAAGCCAGAGTGGGTCTTGACCCAATACTTCAGTTCCTTTAGCAGCACCTGTCAAAACTTCATAAGTACCACCCAATTGAGTGTAGTTAATTGGGATAGTCAACATGTGGTGAAGACCAAATGGCAAGAGAAGACGTTCCAAAGTACCGAACAAGAACGGTGCCAAGATTGGAGCAGTTTCTTTTGAGTTGGCAATCCACATACCGAAGCCGTTGATTCCTGATTGGATAACTGGCCATACGATAGCAAGAACGATAGCTGCGATAGCTGAACGAAGAATAACTACGAATGGTACGAAACGTTTACCATTGAAGAATGATAAAGCTTCTGGCAATTTACGGAAGTTATAGTATTTGTTGAAGGCAGTAGCTCCGATGAAACCAGAGATGATACCTACGAACACACCCATGTTGAGGGCTGGAGCTTCCAAAACACTGATGAAGTAATCAGATACCTTGATTGATTGACCAAAAACGGTGTGGACTGTAGCAGCCTTATCAGCAAGAATATCTGAAGTAACACCAAAGATTGAACCAGTCAAACGGTTAATCAAGATAAAGGCAAGACCTGCCGCAAAGGCACCGCCTGCACGTTCCTTAGCCCAGCTACCACCAATGGCAAGGGCGAACAAGATGTGAAGGTTACCAATAACCCCCCCAACCAATCTGCTCAAGAAATCCACCAGTAATAACGAGTGGTGCCACGTTTGGATTAATCATGGCAACTGTTTTACCGAGAGAAATCATGAGACCTGCTGCTGGCATAACTGCGATAACAACCATGAGGGCTTTACCGAATTTTTGCCAGAACTCAAAGCCAAATTTTTCTTTTAGCTTATTCATTTCATTTCCTCCTATGTTTCGATGCAAACGCTTGCATAACTTATGTAATTATTATAGCATCTTTTTACGATTTGTAAAGCGTTTTCGTAAACTTTTTTTGAATTTTTTTACAAATTTAAAAACCCCCAGAAAAACAGGGGTTACTTGATTATTTTTAAGCCATCAAAACCATCAAAATTGGGATAACAACCATAGTTGCAAGGGTAGTCTCAGTAACCATAAGAGCTGCGTAATCACTATCAGCTCCATAGAGTTTAGCAACTACTGGAGCATTGGTCATGACAGGCATGGCAGACTGGATGATAAAAACTTGTTTCATCAAAGTTGGGAGAGGTGCCCAGTAAACAATGGCAGCCATCAAGAGAGGGGCAACTACAAAGCGTCCCAACAAAATCAATACCTGGTCCTTTTTAAGAACCAACTGCTTCACACCTGCATTTGACACTGACAAACCGATGAAAATCATAGATAAAGGAGTCGTCAAACTACCCAAATACTTCAAGTCACTGGCTAAAAAGCTTGGTAATTTAATATGGAGGATAACAATAAGAAGGCCTAACATGAAGCCCATTAGAGGGGAGGAAAAGATTTTTTTCAGACTTGTTCTTAAATCAAATTCAGCGTCTCCTTCCCCATCACGTTGGATGAGGTAGGTCCCCAAGGTCCAGAAAAAGGTCGTATTGCACATATAATAGATAAGAACATAGGGGATACTAGCGTCGCCAAAGAGGGCTTGATTGATAGGGAGCCCCACAAAAATGGTATTCGAATTAAAAAACATGGAAATAAAGAGACCACGACGCTCCTTTTTCACTGCAAAAATTCTAGCCACCGCTGTCGCAATCCCGAGTAAAATCACCATAGAAAGTGTAGGAAAACGCAATTCCGGCAACATTTTAAGTAGGTCTGCCGCTGTGAAACGCTGTGTAATCGTATAGAGCATATAACAAGGAAGGGCAATTTGAGTGACTAGCTTAGCTATAAGACCACGTGACTTGTCGTCAAACCAGCCTTTTTCACCCATTACGAATCCCACTAAAATCATACCCAAAATGACTAGGATTCCCGATATACTCATTAGAAAGATTTCCATGTTTTCTCCTTTTTGTTACTATTACAAATGATAGTGGATACCAGAGAAATATAATCATCATTTCTGCCTAGAAATCTACCATTCTTATTTTAACTTCTCTCAAAAACCACTTTAGTATATCACAAAAAGAGCTCGATTTCTCAAGCTCTTTTCTTCTATATTATCTACTCTGCTTTTAAGAGAGGTTCAAAGATTGATACCAGACCAAAGAAGGCGATGAAGATAAGGGTAATAGTGGCACTAGCTGGTGTTTCCCAATAATAGGAAATAAAAATACCAGAGAGCATGCCAACCAAACCAATACCAATAGCCCAGAAAATGACAGATTTAAAGGTTTGACCTATTTTCATACCAATAGCTGCAGGAAGAATCATGATGGTAGAAACCAAAAGTGATCCTGCTGCTGGAATCATCAGGGCAATCGCTATCCCTGTCACAATATTGAAGAGGAGAGACATGAGACGAACTGGCAAACCATCTACATGAGCGGTATCCTCGTCAAAGGTTAAAAGATACATAGGACGAATAAAGAGTAGGGTCAAGACCAGTACAATGGCCGCAATAACAAAGAGGGCACGCACCTGCTCAGCGCTAATCGTGATGATAGAACCAAAAAGATAGCTATCCAGACTCATACTACTGCTACCCGCCTTGTTACTAAGAATAAGAGCCACTGCCAATCCCATTGACATGAGGATAGCCGTTGAAATCTCCATATAATGCTTGTAACTAACCCTGAGATATTCTAAAACCAAAGCAGCAATAACCACAACCACAAGGGTCATCCAAGTGGTTGATAGTCCCAAGAAAAATCCCAACAGCCACCCCAGCTAGGGACACGTGACTTAAGGTATCGCTCATCAGACTCTGACGACGAAGAATTAAGAAAAGCCCCAAAATTGGCGAAAAGATACTGATAGCAATCACGGCGAGAATAGCACGTTGCATAAAATCATAGGCTAATAATTCACTAATCATGTTTGTGCTCCTCTCCATCCTTTTCATGGACATTGAAACAACGCCAAGGCAATTTCTGGTTACGAACCAGATGAATATTACGGTCTGTGTACTCCTTGACTTCCTCTGGATCGTGGGTAATCATCAAGACAGACTTGCCATGCTTGTGAGCCGAGTGGTGCATGAGTTCATAGAAAGTATTGGCTGTTCCTGCATCCATACCCGTCGTTGGCTCATCCAAAACAAAAATATCTGGATCTGAGGCAAAAATACGAGCAATAACAGCACGTTGCTTTTGCCCACCTGAGAGACGCCCAATTTGCTTGTGACGATTTTCCCACATACCTACAGACTCAAGGGCACGTTGAACATGCTCCAAGTCGTGCTTAGTCAAACGACGGAACCAGCCCTGACGAGGATAACGACCAGACTTAACAAACTCGTAGACCGTGCTTGGAAAACCTGCATTAAAGCTGGCAATCTGCTGTGGAAGATAGGCCATGCGAAGCTTTTTACCATCTTTATTGGTTTCAGAGATGGTTACAGTTCCCTTCTTAGGCTTAAGAATTCCTAGGGTAGCCTTTATAAGCGTTGATTTGGCAGCTCCATTTTCCCCAGTTAGGGTTACAAACTCCCCCAGAATCCAAATGATAATGAATATTGTCCAGAACGGGCTCCGCATCATACTGGAAGCTCAGTCCTTCAACTGTAATATAGCGCATCTTATTCCTCGATTTTTTCTGCTAATTTTGTCAAGAAACGTCCAATAACCTGACGCTCTTGATTATCAAACTGTTCCAATACAGACCGATAAACCCCCAAGGTCTCTTGGTGGTGTTCCTCATGCTCTTGGGCTATGGGTTGAGCTTCTTGTGTCAAGACAAAGTAGGTCACGCGCCCATCATCCTTATCTTTCTTAGCCTCCAACATGCCCTCTTTGACCAAGGTTTTAACTGCCTTGGTAACAGCAGCCTGGCTAACATTGAGGGTCTTAGCCAACTCAGAATTGGTCTTTCGTCCCTCAGACAAAAGCATGAGAATATGCTCCTGAGTATTGGTCAACTTAACCTGACTACGGCACTGACCAATGAGGAGCTCATGCTGATTTTCAGCCTTGAGCAAAATCTGATTAATCAATTGATTTACTTGTTCTTCTAGTTCTAGCATTGCTTTCTCCATTTACTTAACCAGTTAATTATATCGAAAATACCAAGGTTTTGCAAGGGAGGACCAAGAAAAAGATTGGTGATGGGCTATCATCACTATCAAGGAAGAATAAGGGTAAAATAAAAACCTAACCAAGCTGGTTAAGTTTATCATATATAGATTTATCGTAAAGTTGCAAAGATTTCTTCGACCTGAGCCACAGACTCGGCACGTGAGACTTCTCCACGAACCTTGGCTGCTCCGGCTGTTCCACGAAGATAGTGTGGTGCAAGACCGCGGAATTCACGAACAGCAATCTTTTCACCTTTAAGGTCTACCAAACGTTTGAGGTGGTCTTCAGCGATGTCCAATTTCTTATCAAATGGAAGCTCTGGCAACTCCTCTCCCGTTTCAAAGAAGTGGTTGATTTGCGTGAAGATGTAAGGATTGTTCATAGCTGCACGACCCACCATAACGGCGTCTACACCAAGTTCTTCAATCATGAGTTTGGCATCTTGAACGCTACGAACATCACCATTTCCGATAAATGGAATCTTAGTGATAGCCTTAGCAACACGGGCCAAAGTCTCGTGATCACAGTGACCTGTGTACATCTGCTCACGAGTACGACCGTGCATAGCAAGGGCAGAAACACCTGCAGACTCAGCCGCAAGAGCATTTTCCACAGCCAAATCACTGTCTGACCAACCTGTACGCATCTTAACAGTCAAAGGAATATCAAGTACTGATGTTACTTCCTTGACGATGTGGTAAATCTTGTCTGGATCCTTGAGCCACTTGGCACCCGCTTCATTTTTGACGACCTTATTGACTGGACAACCCATGTTGATATCAACGATATCAGCCTTGGTATTAGTCTGGATAAAGTCCGCTGCACGCTTCAAGCCCTCAGCATCACCACCGAAAAGCTGAATAGACATTGGATGCTCATTCTCATCAATATGAAGCATGTGGAGGGTCTTCTCATTATTGTAGAGGAGACCTTTTTCAGAGATCATCTCCATAACCACAAGACCAGCACCAAATTCCTTGGCAATGGTACGGAAGGCCGAGTTGGTCACACCTGCCATAGGAGCTAATACTGTACGATGAGGAATCTCTACGTTTCCAATCATGAAGGACGAATTAAGTTTAGTCATTGATGAGTTCCTCCAAGTCAGCTTCTGAAAATTCATACTTGGTTTGGCAGAATTGGCAGACGATTTCAGCCCCATGGTCCTCGTCTTTCATGGCTTGAAGTTCATCCTTACCAAGTGTCAAGAGGGCATTTTCAAAACGTTCACGTGAGCAATCACACTCAAATCTAAGCTCCTCTTCAGACAAACGTTTGAAAGGTTCATCCCCATAAATGGCATTCAAGAGAGCTTCGATATGGTCATCAGACTCCAAAAGCGTTGAAATGGCTGGCATCTCTTGGATGCGTTTCGTAACGAGCGATTTCTTCCTCGCTAGCTCCTGGCAAGACCTGAAGCATGAAACCACCAGCAACCTTAACCTTGTCCTCTTCGTCAAGAAGTACATTAAGACCAACAGCAGATGGTGTTTGCTCAGATTCTGTCAAATAGTAGGCAAAGTCTTCACCGATTTCACCAGAAATAAGTGGTGTTGATGACGTGTAAGGATTACCAGTTCCATAATCGATGATTGAGACAAACTGCCCTTGACCCATGAAAGGACCCACCAAAACTTCACCAGTCGCTGTTTTCTTGATGTCCACACCTGGATTTTGGATGTAGCCCTTAACATGTCCTTTGGTATCAGCTACAGAGATGATATGACCAAAAGAGCTGTTTCCGATAACCTTAACTGTAATTTTGCTTTCACCCTTTTGGTTAGCAGCCAAGATTTGATTGGCAATAAGAGTACGCCCCAAAGCAACTGTTGATGATGATAATGTATTGTGTTTTTCTTGTGCGGTTCTAACTGTTTCAGTGCTATCAAGAACATAAGCACGGAAAGAACCTGATTCTGAAATTGTTTTAATTAATTTATCCATAGTGTCTCTATTATAACACAAAAAAGAGGGTGGAAAAGTCGTAAACGCTTGGCGTTTCCTCTCCCACTCTCTCTAGCAAATTACCATGAAAACTCGGAAAGTTTAGCTTTCCAGTCCATTATTTGGCGATTATCAAGCTGATGTTTTTCTTTATTAATGGCGGCAAATTCTCCAAATACTCAATATAGATGCTGACAAGGAGATTATAGTCATTAGTCGTCAAACGTTTGAGTTGACTATGAATGAAGGCTGTCGCCTGATCATACTTTTCGTGAATTAACAAATCATCAATGTAGTCATTTCCATCAACAGTATGCCCTTGCTCATCTTCCACCTGACCTAAATCAATATCCAGAGTCTCAAATTTAAACGCCTTGCTGACGACATTAGCTGTCCCTCGAATCTGATTGAGTAGCCAGTCACTGTTATATACTCCCATATTAGTCACCTCCATTACTTGCTATTCAAATCTATTATATCTTTTTAAATACAGATTGTAAACGCTTTCTGCATTTTGCAATTACTCTGTTCCTAACAATTATCTAGAGCTCATTTCCTGATTTTTCATGCAAAACAAAAAGGACCATCAGGTCCTTTAAATTATCAGAGTTTACCCAACTGATCCTTCCATTTCATAACTAATCAAGCGGTTAAGCTCAACAGCATATTCCATTGGAAGTTCTTTGGTAAATGGTTCCACAAATCCCATAACAATCATCTCTGTTGCTTCTTGTTCTGAGAGTCCACGGCTCATGAGGTAGTAGAGTTGCTCTTCAGAAATCTTAGAAACTTTAGCTTCGTGTTCAAGGGCAACTTGTGAGTTGTGGATTTCGTTGAATGGGATAGTGTCTGATTTAGATAAGTCATCCATCAAGATGGTGTCACATTCGATGTGAGATACCGATTTCTTAGAATCCTTGTTGAAAGTAACTTGTCCACGGTAGTCAACCTTACCACCATTACGAGCAATTGATTTAGAGACAATAGATGATGATGTATGCGGTGCATTGTGAATCATCTTAGCTCCTGTATCTTGGTGTTGACCCGCATTGGCGAAGGCGATTGAAAGCATAGTACCACGCGCACCCTCTCCATCAAGGTAAACAGATGGGTACTTCATAGTAACTTCGGCACCAAGGTTACCATCAATCCACTCAACAGTCGCATTTTTCTTAGCCGTAGCTCGTTTAGTTACCAAGTTGTAGACGCTATCTGACCAGTTTTGGATAGTTGAGTAGCGCATGTAGGCACCATCAAGTGCAAAGATTTCAACGATAGCCGCATGAAGGCTGGCAGTTGTGTAAGTTGGCGCTGTACATCCTTCAACATAGTGAACGCTGGCACCTTCATCAACGATGATAAGAGTACGTTCAAACTGAGCAGTTGCTTCGTTATTGATACGGAAGTAGGTTTGAAGCGGAATATCCACCTTAACGCCTTTAGTACATAGATAAAGGTACCACCTGACCAGAAGGCTGAGTTAAGGGCTGCAAATTTATTATCTGTTGGCGGAACCAGTTTTGAGAAGTACTTCTTGAAGAGTTCTGGATGCTCTTTAAGAGCTGAATCCGTATCTGTAAAGATAATCCCCAACTTGTCGTACTCTTCTTTCATATTGTGGTAAACCACTTCTGATTCATACTGAGCTGAGGCTCCAGCAAGATAAGCACGCTCTGCTTCTGGGATACCAATACGTTCAAAAGTTTCCTTAATTTTCTCAGGAACATCTTCCCAGTCACGAGCAGGTTTGTCTGATGCCTTTTGGAAATAAGTCAGGTCATCAAAGTTAATACCAGAAAGGTCTGGTCCCCACTCTTGCATGGCCATTTTGTTAAAGGTTTCCAATGATTTCAAGCGGAATTCAAGCATCCACTCAGGCTCCCCTTTTTCAGCAGACATGGCACGGACCACATCTTCACTGATTCCTTTTCCTGTTGAAAAGACTGGTGTCACATCGTCATGGAAACCATATTTATATTCTCCCAAATCAATGGGTTTTGGTTCTACTTTTTCATTTGTTTCAGTCATAGTATTTTCCTTTATTAAAGGTTTGATTCATTTTCTTTTTTGCTTGGGCAAGGAGACTAACTGCTCCCTGACTTCCTAAAGCTCGCTTCTCTCTATGGCTTTTTTAAGGGCATTCCAAGAGAGTGTTGCACATTTGATACGTTGTGGAAATTTAGAAACCCCCGCCAAGAGCTTGGCTTCGCCCAGCTTATCTTCATCTTTATGATCTCCTTGAATCATAAGAGAGAAAATCTCCGCTAGTTCTAAGGCCTCTGCCTTGGTTTTACCTATAACAGCATCCGTCATCATACTTGATGAAGCTGTAGAAATGGTACAACCATCACCAGCAAAGGCAATGTCTTCAATCACGTCACCATCAAATTTAACTGACAGATTGATAACATCTCCACAAGTCGGATTATTCAGTTGAAGTTGCTCCACATCAGGTAGGACACCATGATGGTGAGGGCTCTTAGAGTGATCGGCCACAACAGCCATATATAAACTATCTAGTCTAGAGAGTGCCATTGAAAAACTCCTTCGTCGCAAGAATTGCCTCTACAAGCTTGTCGCAATCCTCTTTAGTATTATAAATATAGAAGCTTGCTCGGGCAGCTGATGAGATTCCTAAATGATTAATTAAAGGCTGAGCACAGTGGTGACCCGCACGCACTGCCACTCCTTCATAATCAAGAGCTGTCGCCACATCATGAGGGTGAAGCCCATCAATATTAAAGGCAATAACACCTGCATGCTGAGTAGGATCTTCTGGACCGTAGACTGTCAGACCATCAATCGCCTGAAGCTTAGGCAAAACATAGTCTACCAATTCTTGCTCGTAAGCATGAATATTTTCCATACCTAAAGCAGAGAGGTAGTCCACAGCAGCACCAAGAGCAATAGCCCCCGCAATGTTAGGTGTACCAGCCTCAAATTTCCAAGGCAATTCCTTCCAAGTGGCTTCCTGTTCGTAAACAAAATCAATCATCTCACCACCGAATTCAATAGGATTCATCTGGTTGAGAATCTCTTCCTTGCCATAAAGAACCCCAATCCCTGTTGGGCCTAACATCTTATGTCCAGAAAGGGTGAAGAAATCACATTCCAAATCCTGAACATCAATGGCCATGTGGGGCGCCGATTGGGCACCATCCACCACCATATAGGCACCAACTTGGTGGGCAAGCTTGGCAATTTCTTTGACAGGATTGATGCAGCCTAAAACGTTAGAGACCTGAGCTAGACTGACAAATTTGTCTTTTCAGTAATCTTGTTGGCCAAATCTTCCATATCCAATTGGCCATCTTTCAAGTAGGCGTAAACAAGTTTAGCCCCTGTCTTCTTACAAGCTTCCTGCCAAGGAATGATATTTGAGTGGTGTTCCATAATTGAAATAACCACCTCATCTCCTGGCTCAAGAACCTGCTCTGCAAAACGACCAACCCAGTTAAGACCAGTTGTCGTTCCACGTGTAAAGAGGACCTCTTTGGTTGATTTAGCATTGATAAACTGACGAAGCTTTTCACGACTAGCTTCGTAAGCAGCTGTTGCACGCTCAGCCAAAGTATGCACACCACGGTGAACATTGGCATTGTCCTCATGATAGTAGGCCATGAGAGTGTCCAAAACTACTTGAGGCTTCTGAGTCGTTGCTGCATTATCCAAGTATACCAAAGGTTCATCATTAACTACCTGATCTAAAATGGCAAATCTTGTCGAATCTTATAGGCATCTAAAGCTGACATCTTATCTCCCTATCTAGATATATCATAGGTTAGACTATCTGCGTCGATAGTTCCTAACGTTTGTTTAGTTTTGTATCAGTTACAGAAATCATTTCATCGCGCACTTCTTTAACTGGGATTTCAGTAATAACTGCTCCTAAGAAACCGCGAATAACCAAACGTTCTGCAGTGTCTTGATCAAGTCCACGACTCATGAGGTAATACATATCCTCTGGATCTACCTGACCGATTGAAGCAGCATGCCCTGCTGTAACTTCATTTTCGTCAATCAAGAGAATTGGGTTAGCGTCTGAACGTGCCTTGTCAGAAAGCATAAGCACACGGCTTTCTTGTTGTGCATCAGCACCCTTAGCACCTTTAACAATGTGACCAATACCATTGAAAGTCAAAGTACCACGTTCCAAGATAACACCATGTTGTAGGATATGACCCACAGAGTTGTTACCATAGTTCGTCACACGAGTATCAATCCCTTGAACCTGACGACCTGATGAAAGACCAATAACTTTAAGGTTGGCATGACTTCCATTGCCAATCAAGTCACTATCAAAGTCAGCAATAACATTGCCCTCGTTCATGATCCCGAGAGCCCAGTCAATGCTGGCATCACGACCGATACGACCTCGACGACTAATATAAGTTGTGACGTTTTCACCCAAACGGTCAATAGCCGCAAACTTGACTTGTGCACCGTCTTGAGCAATGACTTCAACTGAAATATTGGCACTAGCTTTTTCAGTCGCTTCACCTAGCGTTTCAAAGCGCTCAAGGTAAGTCAATTTACTGTTTTTACCAGCCACGATCAAAACGTGTTTGTTAAATGGAACATTTGAAGTTCCATCTTGGTAAAAATAGCTTTCAACTGGCAAGTCAACTTCAACATTATCTGGTACATAAAGGACTGCTGCACTATTGAAATAGGCATAGTTATAAGCTGCCAATTTGTCCTCATCATAGGCTACAGCCTTACCAAAGAAGGCTTCAACGACTTCTGGGATTTCCTCAAGAGCAGTTGTAAGGTCTGTGAAGACCACACCTTGACTAATCAAGTCAGCTGGCAATTGTTCAAGTACAGTATTTGTTCCTACTTGGACCAATTTAGGGTTGTTTCCAAGCGCTGTAAAATCAGGCACATTTGCTGATGGTTCATTTTCAGTAATCGTTCCATCACCGAGATTCCAACGGTGGAATTTAACACGCTCAATTTTTTTGGAAGAGCCAAACTTTCAAAGCTTATCAAAGGCTGCTTGACGAAGGTCTTGCAACCAAAAGTGGCTCTGCTTTTGCTTGTGAAAAAGCGACAATAGATTCTTTTGACATAGGTTACTCCTTTTCTAGTTATTTCGAGTAACAGACTTACGCTTCTTCGTGGTACTCGTAACCGAGCTCTTCAGCGATTTTCGCATAACCTTCTTGCTCAAGACGAGCAGCCAATTCAGGACCGCCTGAAAGAACCACTTTACCTTCCATCATTACATGTACGACATCTGGAGTGATGTAGTTCAAAAGACGTTGGTAGTGAGTGATAATCATAGCACCGAAGCCTTCGCCACGCATAGCGTTAACCCCTTTTGAAACCACTTTTAGGGCATCGATATCAAGACCTGAGTCAATCTCATCGAGAAGAGCAAACTTAGGTTCCAACATGAGCAATTGAAGGATTTCGTTACGCTTTTTCTCACCACCTGAGAAACCTTCATTAAGGTAACGCTCAGCCATTTCTTCACGCATACCAAGCAATTCCATCTTTTCATCCAATTTAGTGATGAAATCAAGAACAGAAATCTTTTCGTCATCTTCTTTACCAGCGTTCATAGCCGCACGGATGAACTCAGCGTTTGTGATTCCTGGGATTTCAGCTGGATATTGCATAGCAAGGAAAAGACCTAGGCGTGCACGTTCGTCAACTTCCAAGTCAAGGATGCTTT
>BNJV01001951.1_pt1 | contig 34532 bp, 19 predicted proteins | sample 8540591 | NCBI WGS metagenome assembly BNJV01 (sample SAMD00202457, study PRJDB9452) | human saliva metagenome | host: Homo sapiens | reverse complement strand
CCGATAAGTCCAGCCTTTGTTGCATTCTTCGGATCTTCTCCATTGATTATTATTGTCTTGATTTTCTTTCCATTCTCATCACGTACATAAGCCGTTCCTGTTTTTGGCTTGTCATTTTCATCTAATAATTGTGGAGAGTTTTTAGGATCTGAGAATATGATGTTTATATCGTATCCTAAATCTTTATAGGCATCCTTAAAAACATCTGCTATTTCAGTATCTACTGTCTTACCTATCAGTCTTTCGCTCGTTATATTTTCAAGACTCTTGTCCAGTCTAACTTCTGAAAGCTGTCCAAAGAAGTTCCTGTTGTCATCTCCTCTATCGTGAATTGACTCTTTTATTGCCCATTTTATGTCATTTATTTCCTCTTTGGCTTTTCCAATATCCTCTTTCAGTTTACCAGGATTAGTAGCATACTCAATAGTCTGGCTCTCAACATTGATTTTAGTCGAATGTTGTTTATCTTTCGTAACTTCATTTGCTCTTGTAATATCCCTATTTATTGGACTTCCAGAAGCTTCGCCTATTTCTACATTTCCAACTACCGTATTTCTAGTAATTCCTTGTTTATCCCTGTCATCTTGATTAAATCCGATGTTTGTAACTCTAGGAGATTTTCCTAATGAAGTCCCTACTGAAATTCCAGTTGTTGTCATTGTATCGTAATTTTGAATATCGTGGCCAACATACTTATCAACTTTAAATGTAGTACCATTTTCACTCTGTTTTCCAATAATTGCTCCAGTATTTTCAACTGTTCCAACATGAAGATTACTTCCCTCTCCAACAATAAAGCTGCTTTGATTATCTACAAATGCTCTACTTCCGCTTGTTCTGCTTCTATTTACATTTAAAGAACTAGGAACTCCATTTGCACTTATTCCTACACTTGCACCGCTTGATCTTCCAGTTGTCGTGCTTGTGTTCTGTCTACTTTCTACAACCAGTTTGCCGATATTACCTGTAACTTTTCCGCCTTCCTGATTAAATCCTGAAAGTGTCATTGTACCAGTATTATTGTGAACTTCATTTACATTTTGAAAATTACCATTTTGATAAATAGTTTCAGTTGTATTTTGATTACTTTTACTTGCTGAAATACTTCCACCATTTCCAGTAGTCTGTATCTTATGCCCATAGCCAATTGTAGCCCCTGCATTTATTCCCCTGCTTGAACTCGATGAATTACTACTATTGTGCAATTCCACCGCTTCTTTTCTAATATTTTCAACATTGTTGTAAACAAAAGTTCCACCTTGTGCCTGTGTTCCCTGATAAGTTATGTTATTTACGTTATTATACGTAATACTTGAATTTTCATCAGCAGGTTTCATTGTCGTAACAACAGCACTTTCTGTGTGTGAATTTGAAGTACTCTTAGATTTAGAGATTCCAGCATTTACTCCAATATTGGCATAAAAATTATTGTTGGCTGAAGCATTTTTTACTCCTTGTTTTCCGACACTTCCATTAGCATCATAGTTTGTCTGTCTTGTCCCCTGATTATCTGCTAATCCTTTAATTGTGCCAGTTGCTGCATTTATTGCTTCCATAGCTCCGCCTACTGTATCGCCATTATTAATCTGACTTACAGCTTGGCCAACCTGTTTTGCCCTGTCCAATGCTGGGCTGTTTATTCCCGCTGATATTGTAAATCTGCTGCTCTTGCTTGAAGTATGCACATCCCTTGTATCAATCCTTGCACCATATTTTACATCACCATTATTAATCTGAATATTTCCGTATTCAAAGTTTGTGGCTGTAATTTCCGCTCCGTTATTTAGCACACTTCCATCGCCAATTCTTAAATTTGATTTGGCATTTATCGTATCTTTTTCATCATAGGCGTTGCTTGATTTTCCATAATTTAATGAAGCCGTTCCATGACTAATTCCTGCACTAAATCCTTTGGATGTATTTTTTTCATAAAAACTATTATGTAATTCTCTCGAATCTGTTGTCAATTTTCCGCCAACAAAGGTATTTTCACCTAAATCAATGTTACTTCCGATTCCTGTCAAGTTTCCTTCAATTCTTGCTCCGCTAAGCTGTAAATTTCCTGCAACATTTTCTTCTTCGTGGTTATTGAAATAACTGCTGTCAGAACTCATAAATCCTTTGTTTGTTCTCTTTGATTCACTTTCATAGACATTTACAACTGATTCTACATTTACTTTTCCAATTTGTAAATTTCTTGTATCTCCACCTGCAAAAGTTGAACCTACTAAGTTCATATCTCCAATTCTTCCTGATGTTGCATCTGCAACTATTCCAGCACCTAAATGCGTTGTCTGGCTATATCTTCCAAAATTATCTTCAGAATATCCATTTCTGTCTTCTCCACTTAATTTCAAGGCATCAGCATTTAGCTTATTGACATCCCAGATCATATTCTTTGTTGACAGGATTCCACCAGTTGTGGTGTATTCATTAGCCTTTATATAAGTTGTCCCATTTGAAGATATTTCTCCAAGTGAAGCGATTTCATCATGCCAGCTGCTGTCATATCTTCCGTTATCATAGCCTATTCGTCTTTTTGTTGTATCGTTTACTACTTTTCCGTTTTCAGAAATTAGTGCCACAACTTCATTTCCCTTTATTTTTCCACCGATGTTTTCAATATTTCCAACTGCATTTATATAAGTCTGATCTCCTGAAATTTCTGAAAGCAGATTATTAGTTGTTTCATTTCTCACAGTATTTGCTTCAACATAGGTAACTCCACCATTACCCCATTTTGTCCCGTCATTCACAAAATCCTTAGTCTTGACATAAGTTCCATTTATTCCACCAATTCTATTTCTAGTGTCATCGCTTATGCTTTCCCTAGTTCTGCTTGATAAGTAAATTTGCGGTGTCAAAACACTGATTCCATTCACTTCCTTTGAAACATACCAGATAATGTCTTCATTCAGGGCATTTATCTGATCCTGAGTCAATGCTTGACCGACAACAAGACCAAGCCTTGCTTTTTCATCAGCCGCATTATCCATCATTGACTGAATCAATTCCTGATTAGACTTTCCATTTAAAAAACTTGTTCCAAGCTTTTCATTTAAAGCTCTTGTAAGCAATTGATTTTCATAAAAAGCATCCCCTAATCTTTTACTTCTGTCCCAAATTTCCGAATACCCAACTCTTGAAGTGAAGTAGTCGCTTCCATAATATTGACCTAGACTTATGTATTTTGAACGAGTTTCTAGAAGATATTTTGAAGATGGACTCATATTCATCGTAAACATTGCACTGCTTAATAGTGGGTTTACATCAATTGTTCCAGTTTTTTTAATATTTTGAATAACTGAATTATTTCCTGAAATTTGTATTGCCCTGTCAAAACTATTATTGCCGTTGCCATTAACTTTTGAATTACCGTTAAAGATACTGTTAAATTTATCGACTGCTCCATTTGCAGAAATTCCAACCTGTCCATTATTTGAACTTGTTCCTTTATTTATCCCAAATGAACTTGATGAAATTAGTGTTTTTCCTATTGCACCACCATTTTCATATTCTTTCCCATTTCCATATTCATTTGGATTTTTAATAATATTCGGAGCATTCACATTTACAACTGAACCTTCAATAATTGAGGGCTGACCTGCTGCATATCCTACCAAGAAATTTTTTGTGTCCATTTTTCTATCATGAAAAATTGTCATATCATAACCATGACTTCTTTTTTCAACATTTATTTCATACAGATCATAACCTTTTTTCAATTTTATTGGTGTTGAAGTATCTATTGTTACAGAATTTTCAAAATTAGCCGCATTTATATTAACTAATCCGCCACCTGAAATTAAACTGTCCTTATTTTTAACATTTCCTGAATTAATTATAATATTTCCAGAAGCAATCATTTTCCCATATTCAGTATTCGCATTACTTTTTAATTTTTCAGTCAATTCTTCGGTTGGAAATAGTGCACTTCCAGTTTTAAAAGTGTCATCATTTCCTAAATCCTGTCCTAATTTACTTCTCAAAAAATCTTCATGTTTAGTAAGTAAATATGTTTTCAATCTCGAATTCTTATTTTTTGCAACAAATTTTTCAAATTCAGCTTTCTGATCATCTATCGCATCTTTGTAATGCCCATGTCCCCAATCATATCCATCATCAATTGCCCATTCATTCTTGATTTCCTGTTCAGTTAATTTTATTCCATCCCAAGTTTCATAATACTTCTCATAATTTCCTAAACCAGTAACTCTTCCAATATTCTGAAAATCATTTGAAGTAACGAAAATATCCCCAGTTGACTGAACAGTTCCAACATTATTAGTGATTTTAGAAGCATTCAGATCCATATTTCCGCCAAGAATCTCACCTTCATCATTCAAAATCTCAGAACCTTTGATTATCAGAGCATTTCCACCATAAATACTTTTATCTTTATTATTCAAGACCTTACTTTTAGCATTTATCTCAAGATAATTGTCAAAAGCGATCAAATCATTGTTAGTAATGCTGTTTCCATTAATTTTACCATCATTTCCAGTAATCATATTGTTGTTTACAACATTCCCACGGCCATCAATAATCACAGCACTTGAAGCCAGTTCCTTATTATTTGTAAAGTCATTAGAACTTATTTTAATAAGCCCCGACCCTGTCGTATTTCCATTGTTTGTAATGTTATTTCCTGAAATTTCAAGCAAACTTTCCCCATGCAAATTTCCAACCAGATTTAGATCCTGGTCAGTTGTAAGAACTGTCTTATTCCCTTTTATTGTTCCAGTATTATCAAATTTTTTCGCATTTTGCATAGAAATTTCTCCAGACAAAATCTCTCCAATATTTGCAATGCTTGAATTATTTAGCAGTATTTTACCGTTTGAAGCCATTTTCCCTGAATTTGAAACTGTCGCATTATTTGAATTTATGTCGTTTGCTGCCAGCATTTCTTTTGTATTTGTTAAAGTATTTGTCGTTAAATCAATGTCATTTACTGAAGAAATATTTCCATTATTTTTAGTGTCATTAACCCTTGCCCTAATGTTGTCAGCCGATATTTTACCGCTATTTGTGAATTCCAAACCAGTTATATCAAGATTTTTGCCTTCAATATTTCCGCTGTTGATCATTGAATCTGAAGTCGTAATATTCCCATTTGTCGCCAGAACTCCTGAATTTTCAAGTCTTTGCGATGTAACATCACTTCCTGCGGCAATTTTTCCAATATTTTTAACATTCTTAACATCCAGTGTTCCATTAGTCAAAATTTTTCCAGAATTATTGACATTTTTACCTGAGATTTTCCCAACAGCTGTAATATCTTTAGTATTTTCAATATCCGTCGTCTTCAAATCATTTCCAACTTCAACTTTTCCATCGTTTTTCAAATTATCAGTTTTAAGATTTTTAGAATACATGCTTCCTGAATTTTGAGTATCTTTCCCTGAAATATCCTCATTTACAGCAATCTTTCCAGTATTCTTAATATTTTTTGAAACAGTCAGACTTTTTCCTGATTCTAAATCCCCACCATTTTCAAGTTCTCCTGAAACTGTAATTTTTCTATTTGCCCTAACTTTTCCTGAAGTTTTTAAATCATTTCCTGATATTGATCCCTACAGCCTGAATTTCTCCAGTATTTTTTTAATATTTCTAGCTTTTTACATTCTCATTTGAAGAAATTTTACCATCATTATCCAAATCTTCAGATTCAAAAATTTTTTTGGAAATAATTTTTCCTTTTTGAAACCACATTCTTACCAGAAAAAAATCACCATTTGTCGCTATCTCTTTAGTGTTTCTTACATTTTCCGAAACCTTTATATCTTCTACAGCTTCCAAATCCCCATCATTTTCAAGCTTTCCTGAAACTGTAACTTTTCTATTAGTTTTTATGCTTCCTGAAGTTTTCAAATCTTTTGCGGAAATATTTCCAGCAGATGCTATTTTACCAGTATTCGTAACATTTTTAGCCTGAAGATCTTCATTTGTAAAAATTTCTCCATCATTTTTAAGATCATTCACTCTTAAATTTTTAGAAACTATTTTCCCGCTTGAAACAGCATCTTTTCCTGATAAATTTCCGCCAGCATAAATTTTACCGCTATTTTTAATGTTACTTGAAACCGTAATATCTTTAGCACTCTGTAAAGTCCCGTCATTATTCAAATCCCCTGAAATATCAAGATTTTCATTTGTTCTAATGCTTCCACTTGAAACCATACTGTCGCTTGATATTTTCCCAACGACTGAAATTTCTCCAGTATTTTTGAAATATTTTGTTTTCAAATCCGCATTAGTAAAGATTTTTCCATCATTCTGCAAATTACTTGTTGTAAAATTATTTGCAACAATTATACCTGATGAAATTGCATTTTTACTTGACAAATCTCCATTAGTTGAAATATTTCCAGAATTTAAAATATCATTTTTTACAGTTATTTTGTCTATAGAAGTCAAGTTACCTGAATTATTTAACTTCCCGTCAATCCCTGTACTTCTAGAAACTTGAATGCTGCCACTGTTTTCCAAGTTTTTAACATTCAAACTTCCACCTGTATTAACAGCTGCCAAAAACATTTTTTTAAAAATCATCAGCCTTAAAAATTCCCAGCAACATTAATATCGCCTGTATTTAAAAAGACTTCCTGTATTAAAATTCCTTCAGAATATATTTTAGAGTTATTTTTGAGTATTCCCATTTAAATTAATATCCCCGGCTGCCTGTGTTTCTCCATTTAGCTTAATGTTTTTGGCATTGATATTAATCCCCTTATCAGAACTGGCAAGTTCAGCCTGATTGTACTCTGTACCATTAATTTCAATACCGTTCCCTTTAATTTTAGCAACATTTATTTTTCCATCTGCTGTAATTTCAAGTTTTTTATCTCTTGAGTAAACAATTCCCCTTGAGTTTACTCCTGCACCCTTATCAGTACTGATTATGCTGATCTGCCCTGCATACATCGAACCCAGTTTGCTTGCATCAATTGCAACAGAATTTATTCCGTGCCTTGAAGTAACTGCACCATTTTTATCAACTGTATTTTCTCCAAGAGTTACATCAACCTTGTTTCCAACAAGGCTTCCCTGCAATTCAAGAGCTTTTGCAATTACATTGACATAATCCGTAGTCGATGCGTCAAACCCATTTGAGCCTATTACAACTCTTCCCTTTTCAACATCAATTCCTACAAAGTCCCCATTCTGAAGCTTTACTCTTCCTGTAGTCGGAACAAAATTTCTAATATTAATAGTTCCCGCACCATTTAAGTAAATACCATTTTCATTACTCAAAATCACATTTACCTTCTGACGGCTCAAAGCTTCCAGATACCCTTCAATATCTGAACGGTTAGACCCGTTTACCTGAAGGATTATCAAGTTTGCAGCCTGGTTGGCAGCCAAATTCGGATTAGCATTAATAATCCCGGCAAGATGGCTACGCCCAATGTTATCAGCATTATTAAGCACTTGCCCTTCATGACCGACATTGTAGTTAAGAAACTCATTAATACTTATTCCACGACCATTCGGAGTAGAAATATTAACGATTGGAGTTCCATTTCGTGACATGTCAAGCTTTGTATTGTATCTTGAGTTAGGGTCAACCTGAAGTCCGTCAGCAAGAATGTTGAAGCTGAACACGTTCAGAAGAAGTGTCGCAGTCAGCTTACGCAGTATCTTGTTTTTTTCTTTCATCCATTCATCTCCTTTCGATATTTTTACTCATTAGAAAGTTCATTGAAGATTTATTTTATTTTTTTATTATTTTAACATTAATTATATGCAAATGTAAATACTAATTTTAATAAATGAGTTTTTTTCAGAAAATTATTTTAATTTTTATTTAACTAAACAAATTTTATTTAAATTTATAAAATTAAGAATTTTATTCCCTTTTATTTATACCCTTTTTATATATATCTTTTAATTATACATATACTTTTAGAATATTTTTTTGAAGAAAAATTGATGTGCTTCTAACTATGATAAATATTAGGGTTGATTATTATTGAAAAAAATTGTTTTTTTATGAATAAAAAAAGGTCTTTTTGGGAAAATAAAAAGGGGCAAAAGGGGAGAATAAAAAGGACATTTTGGGGAATTTAAAAAGGTCAAAAAGGGAAATTAAAAAAAGGACGTTTTGGGAGAATAAAAAGGTCAAAAAAATATTGAAATGTCCGTTTTAATATGGTAAAATAACTATAGAAAATAAATAAAAAAATGGGAGGACAATTATGGCAAATGAAATTGTTAAGTTTAACAATCAGTTTAATAATGTTGCTCTGAAAGGATTTACAAGTCAGGAACTGAATTTATTAATTACCATTGCTTCCAAACTAAAAGGAAAAAAAGGGGGAAAAAAAGTTACTTTTGATTTCTTTGACTTGAAAAAAATATCAAGCTGAATAAAAAAATGAAACGACAAAAGAGTTTATAAAAAAATGTAATGAACGTCAACAAGAAATTATTAAAAAAATAAATTTTACATTTTACAATCAGAATAAAAATAATCCAGTTTGCCTTATTCAAGTCTTTTGTAATTGATATAGATCTTCAGACTTTGGAAGTTTCTGTCAATGATGAATTTCTATTTTTGTTAAATGAATTGACTTCAAACTTTACACGTTTTGAACTAGAAGAATTTGTAAAATTCAAGTCCACTTATACAAAAGAATTTTTATCGCAGAATGAAGCAATTTAGACACACTGGAGTCTGGAAAATTTCCATAGATGATTTTAACAGACTTCTAGGAATTTCTGAAAGCTATAAAATATCAGATATTGATAAAAGGGTTTTTCAGCCTATTTTAAGCGAACTTGGAGAGAAGTATAACTTGAAAATAATAAAAAAATATTCAAAAAAAACAGGACGTGGGAGAAGCAGTGTCAGTGGATTTGAATTTCATTTTAAAAAAGAAAACAGACGAATTGCTGAACAGGAAAATCTTGAAGGCATTAAACAGGCGGGATTTGACATAGAAAAAAATTAGAGAGCATAAAATAAAAAGAAAAAAATACAAAAGGAAGAAAAAAATAGAATAAATAAGGTATCTGATTTTTTTATTTGTATAGAAAAAGTTAAAATGTACGACAGTTTTTATGAGCAGTACAATTATCTTGAAATTTTGGCATTCAATCAGAAAAAATGATAAATTAAACGTAAAAAAATCAGAAATGTAGATGATGGCTATGTTCAGGACTTTACTTTTGACAGTTTCAAAAATTTTTGAAAAACTGGTTTAGAAAAATATGCTATCTAACTTATTCAAAAAAATATCATCTAAAAAAAGCCCATATAACATCCATACAGCTCAAAAAAATCAATTTTTTTGGTATAAAAACTATGCCTTAAATGAAAATTTTGGCTTGTAGGGGTTATATGGGCGAATTTGATATAACTAAAATTTTTTTGTATTAATTATTTGGATGTATAAAAATGAGAAAAAAATAACCGATGTCTTTTTACAACAACGGTCATTTTGAAGTTTTAGTTTATTTTAAAGGAACTAAAATATTTTTTTAGAAGTTTCATTATCTTCGTTTGTTGAAGATTTTTTTAATTCCTTTAATGCTTCTGAACCAATTATATTAGATTGACTGAAATCTAATAAGAATTATTCAATAATCCTTGAAAAAAATTTAACAAATTATTCAAATTTACCATCAATACAATGATGAGTAAATCCATTTTTTTAGATTTCGTGTACACTCAATCTAATTCTTACATTTTTCTAATAAATAATCATAAATTTCTTCTATTTCTTTTGAATGCTCATCTCTTTCATAAAAAACTCGCTGAGGCATAATAATTTTCTGAAATTTTTTTAATTTTAAAAATTAATCCTTCTTTGTCTTTTTAATGTCTGTACACCCTTATTAACATTTATAATTTTATAATCTTTTTCTATCAGTTCCATTAAATATATTTTTTTATATTTTTTTATCACGGTTTCTTGAATCTTCTATTACCAAAAAAACCTATTTTTTCTTTATCATACAGATAATAATCAATTTTATCAAATTTTTTTAATATAAAAATTTTTAGGAAGATTAACATTAAAAGTTTCATTGATTCCAGCTTTTTACCATTACAATTTCTCTTTTCTTTAATGACTCAAAATAATTTTTTTAAATTCTATAAAAATTTTCTTCTGCAAAGATTTTTACTCCCTCGATTCCATGGTGATGGAGTACAACCATACTCAGCACAATAATAGGTCCCCATTGTCCCTAATAAATATGTTCCTGCCGCTGCTGTTGTTAATAAACAGGAATTTAAACAAAAAAATGCTTAGCAATATCAATAATATAAACTTTAACTTTTTCATATTAATTACCCACTCTTTCTCTCAACTTTTTGAATAGTATCATTTATATTTCTATTTGTTGGGAATATGTTATTTTTTTATTTCAAGATTTTTGAGTTTTCCGTTTCATTTGTTTTCAATGAAGAATTTTTAGGATCTAAATTTTTTTCAATTCTTCTTTTAAAACATTGTTTCTTTGTTTTACTAAATCTTCATCATAATCTGCTCTAGGTATTCGTTGTGTTTTTTTAATATATTTATTACATTTTTTTGTCTTTGAATATTGACTTCTTTTTTTGTTGCTCTATTAAATCTATGTATATTTCTCTTCCTTTTTCTTTATCTTCCTCTCTTACACCTAAAAGCCACATTTTTTTCCAATGTTCTAATTTATCTAATTTATTTTTTTATATCCAAAAATCTCCATCAAAAATATATTCTGTGTCTACTAAATTCTTTATTCAATATTTTTCTCATTTTATTCACATCTACAGTTTTAGTATCATTAGGATATTGTTTTCTATATATATCTTTTATATCTTCATTTTCTATGTACACATATCCTTTATCTTTTGCTTCTTTTTGAGTTTTTACATTTATCGTTTCCAATAAAAATAAAGGTGCTTTTACCTGAGCTGTCTGCTCTATATTTCCCATTGCTTCTCCTAGTCCTGGAATCTTTTTTGTAAATTCATGAATATAATGTCCTTTTGTTCCGTTTAACAATGCTTTTCTTTCCTTGTCAAAGTCATTTGAAACATCTATCATTTCTGAAGCAAGTCCAGCTGTTGCTTTACCAAAGAACATTCCTGTCTTTTCACTTGTTACTCCATCGTATAAATTTCCTATTGAACCTATATTTGTATATCCTAAGTGAGATTGTAAGTATGAACCTTTGGCAAATGTTTTATCCATAATTGGACTAGCCATATGACTTAACTTAAAGTTTGGCATTTTTATATCATCTTTTCTTGCCATATTATTTAATGCTCCCTTTAATATAATATTTCCTTGACTGTAGCTTCTTAATTCATAGCTTTGATGTGGATCATTTGTCCTTAGAGCTGTTTCAAATCCCCTTGACACTCCTAAACTAGGTGCATTTTTGCCATCAAAAACTTTTCCAAGTCCTGTTTCAAGTGCATCAGCTACAAATCCTCTTGTTGGATTATAAATTAGAGCCATTTCATATACGCCATCTCCATGTCCATAAGCATATTGTTTTGCAGTATTCATTACTGCTTTTTCTAGTGTTTCATTCATTCCGTTATTAAATACCTTTACTTTTTCTCCTTTTTTTAGTAACTCTTCTGAATCCAATCTGCTTACTTCTTTCAGTTCATAACTAGGTTCACCATTTTTAATAGTAAGAACCAATTTATAAACTTTCTGTTCATCTTCAATAACAAATTTAGGAATTTGTTCTATAAATCCGCCGTGCATTCCTGATGTTGGAATTAATCCTACAGTACCATTTCCATTTTTATCAATAAAATCCTCAACACTTCTTACTGCATCATATGTTGTATTCTTAAATGTGCTTTCATAACTATTCGTCAATGTAATTTTCTCTTTTTCTGGCAAGAATGCATTAATAGTATTTGTTACTGGTTTTCCTACAACATTATCAACTAAATTCCATCCTTTAATTTTATTTACATTATCCAAAAATTTACCAAGAGTTCCAGCATTTTGAGCCAATATCTTGTTAGTTGAGCCCCAATCAGACCTTTCATCATTGTATTCCACTCTTACTGGTTTTACTTCCACACCTTTTGTTATTTCACTTGATGTCTTAATGTCCCTGTGGATTCCGCCAAACACATTTCCTTCGATTGTACCGTTTCCTATTGTTGCCCTTGCAATCTGTTCTCTTTCGTGTCCTTCCACTGTTACTGCTCCATCGTTTTCATATTTTTCATGAGCTTTTTTTCCATTCTTTTGATTGTGCTCTATATCCCTTCTTGCAAGACTTCCCTCAACATTAACAGACATTAAGTCATCATGCCCTTCAATATCCCTTGCCTCTATTTCTTTGGCTCTTACTACAAGGTTGCCTTTATCAATTCCATTTTCCTCATTTGAAATTTTTGCTCCAGTTAATGTCAATTTATTTCCAACATCTACTCTTATGCTGTTTCTTCCAACAATTGAAGTCTGCTCTCCTACCCAGTTCTTAGTTCCACTAGTTACTCCAAGTTGTCCACTGTAGGTTCTTGCACTTCCAGCTGTTCCGCCAACATCTCTTTGGTCTGTTTTTTCATAATCCTGCAAACTTGCAATCTCTAAATTTCCTTTAACATTTACTGCTACATCGTTTCCTGAGATATTTGCACCTCTTATTGTTCCGTTCCCTATATTAAGATGCAGTCTGTTACCTGCATCAATGGTTGTATTGTTATACACATATCCTTCAGTTTTTCCTCTGCTTATGTTTCCTGAAAGAGAAAATGTCTTATCAAATACACTGTATTCCCCCGATAATCCAAATGAAGCATTTTTACTGTTCATAGATGATTTAGAAGCCTTTATATCAAGATTTTTTGTTTCAATGTTGACATCATTAAACCCTTTAATATCAGTTCCTCTGATTGTTACACTGTTATCACCTTTTAAATTTACACTTCCACCTGCTGTAAGGCTAGTTCTTTCAATTGTTCCATTGCTTCCTCTATTTTCTGAAGCATTCATTGAAGCTTTCGCATAAACTCCTGCTCTTCCGCTTCCTTCTTTTGGTCCTGCAAACAAACGATTCACTGTATTTATTGTATCTTCTCTTCCATCAAGGCTCTCAAGCAAACTTTTTCCAGATAATAAATCTCCAGCAGCTGAGGTTAAGTCACCTAAATGTCCAATCGCTTTTAAATCCCCAAAAAAGTATCCTATTTCTTTAGGTTTTAATAGATACTTCATATTTTTTGGATTAAGGTAAGTTTTCCCTATTGAAGTAAATGTATCACTTAAATTATTAAAGTTCATATCCACTCCAAATGAAACTCTTGCTTCCTTACTTTTATTCATATATTCAACTCTTCCTTCAGAGTCCGCAATAAATATGTTCTTGGAATCAAGATTGATGTCCTGTCCACTTGCGGCATCCCCCTCAAAGTAGATATTTTCTCCACTTTTCAGATTGATATTTCCATTTGCAACTAGTGTGCTTTCATCAGGTTTTATCTGCTTAGTTGCCGAAGCATCTGATTTTGATTTTGCTTCTATTCCAGCTTCAAATGATAAGTTATGCCCTTTTGCAAAAAATCCTACTTTTGATTCATTTTTTTGATTTTCGCTACTGTAGACTTCATTTCTTGATTTTACAATAATTCCGTTTTTAGCATCTACATTTATATCCTTTCCGGCATCAAAGTCCGAACCGATGATTCCAATGTTTTCTCCCTTGACAACTATGTCTTTTCCAGCCTTTAGCACACTTTCCTTGTTCGTAATATTCTGGTTCATTTCACTTTCAGAATTGCTCTTGTATAAATGTCCGCCCCTGAACATTCCGCCTTTATATTTGGACGAACTTTCCCCGTATTTTTCATCAAGTCCTGTAACCACGACATTTCCGCCTGCTACCAGTCCTATGCTTTCTGTTGACTGCAGCTCACTTGCACCAATCAAGGTGTCTTTTCCTGATTTGACAACTATATTTCCACCATTTGCAGAAAGGTGCGATGAATTTTGGATAATTTGTGCCATCCCATCAGCTCTTCCTTTATTTCCAATATTAAGTGAACCTATGCTTTTGCTCTTCGATGTCATTGAGCTGCTTGACTGTGAAGTTGTATCGCTTAAGATATTTACATTATTTCCAGCAGTTACCAGTATGTTTCCACCATTTCCAAATTTATCCTTATTTGCCATTACATCTGAAGCTATGACATTTGTATCTTTCTTGGAGTTAAGTAGCACATTGTTTCCAAAAATTTGAGAACCTTGATTATCTTCAACGTAACTATTTTTAGCTTTTCTTTCAGTGCTTAAAAATCCTGAATTAACATGTTTTGATTCCATTGATTCACTATTAACGACGTTTGTAATATTAATATTCTGTGCATTAATATTAACATTTCCAAATGAAGCCACCTGACTTCCTGAAATATTTGTATCCTTTCCTGAAGTCATCATAACTCCATCTGTTCCATTTACAAAAGATTTTAGATGATTTACAAAACCATAACTTTCATAATTATCTTCATCTCTTCCAAATTTTTGTTCCCCAGTTAATTTTAGTGCATTTATATTTATATTTTCACTTGCATTTATTTTTACTGTATCTCCTGAAGTTACAGCTCCTGTCGAAGTATAATTTTTACCTTCAATATACGTATTCCCATTTGAAGAGATTTCTCCAATTGAAGCTACTTCCGTGTATCTGCTCCTATCAAATTCTCCATTATTATATCCTATTTCTCTTGTTGTAGTTTTGTTAACTACATCACCGTTTTGTGAAACTACTGAAACAAGATCTTGTCCATTAATTGATCCACCGATATTTTCAATATTTCCAACAGAATTTATATAAGTTCTATCTCCGGTAATTTCAGAAAGAAGGTTTGTTGTAGTCTCATTTCTCACAGTATTCGCTTCAACATAGGTAACTCCGCCGTTACCCCATTTTGTCCCGTCATTTACAAAATCTTTAGTCTTGACATAAGTTCCATTTATTCCACCAATTCTATTTCTAGTGTCATCGCTTATGCTTTCCCTGGTTCTGCTTGACAAGTAAATTTGCGGTGTCAAAACACTGACTCCATTCACTTCCTTTGAGACATACCAGATAATGTCTTCATTCAGGGCATTTATCTGATCCTGAGTCAATGCCTGACCGACAACAAGACCAAGCCTTGCCTTTTCATCAGCCGCATTATCCATCATTGACTGAATCAGTTCCTGATTAGACTTTCCGTTCAAAAAGCTTGTTCCAAGCTTTTCATTTAAAGCTCTTGTTAGCAATTGATTTTCATAAAAGGCATCCCCTAATCTTTTACTTCTGTCCCAAATTTCCGAATACCCAACTCTTGAAGTGAAGTAGTCGCTTCCATAGTATTGACCTAAACTTATGTATTTTGAACGAGTTTCTAGAAGATATTTTGAAGATGGACTCATATTCATCGTAAACATTGCACTGCTTAATAGTGGGTTTACATCAATTGTTCCAGTTTTTTTAATATTTTGAATAACTGAATTATTTCCTGAAATTTGTATTGCCCTGTCAAAACTATTATTGCCGTTGCCATTAACTTTTGAATTACCGTTAAAGATACTGTTAAATTTATCGACTGCCCCATTTGCAGAAATTCCAACCTGTCCATTATTTGAACTTGTCCCTTTATTCACACCAAGTAAAACAGGAGTTAAAATTGCCTTGCTTGTTGCTCCACCATTATTCAGTACTTTTCCGTTTCCTGCTTCAATAGGATTTTCTATGATATTTGGAGCATTTACATTTACTACAGCCCCTTCAATGATGGAAGGCTGTCCGCTTTCATATCCGATTCCACCATCAACAAGATCCCTATTATAATATGCCCTTAATTTCCATTGGATTCCATGTTTTACTTTCCACTTTTCATAATTTATTTTTTCAACTCCGTCCTTAAGTTTTACAGCATTTCCCAGAGTTACAGAGTTTTCAAAATTTGTTGCATTAATATTAACTAATCCCCCACCAGAGATTAAGCTGTCCTTATTTTTAACATCTCCTGAATTAATTATGATATTTCCAGAAGCGATCATTTTTCCATATTCCGTAGTTGCATTGCTTTTTATTTTCCCCTTCAACGCCTTTTGAGGGATTTCAGGTGTTCCTGTCTGTATCTTTGTGTGAGTCTGCGTCAACTGCTTCAATGTATTTTCATCCTGTGAAAGCAGCAATGACGGTATTTTACTGGATGTATTCTGTCTGTTCTTCAGCTTGTCAATGTATCTTGCTCTAAAGCCCATCCATCTTTTATCTTTGTTTTTAGTAACCGTCTCCCTATCCTTATCGCTATCAATCCAAAGAGTTTTTACCTCATTTTCAGTTAAAATTCTATTATCCCAAGTTTCATAGTATTTTTCATAACTTCCAAGATTTGATACTCTTCCAATATTCTGAAAATCATTTGAAGTAACAAAAATATCCCCAGTTGACTGAACAGTTCCAACATTATTAGTGATTTTAGAAGCATTCAGATCCATATTTCCGCCAAGAATTTCACCTTCATCATTCAAAATTTCAGAACCTTTGATTATCAGAGCATTTCCACCATAAATACTTTTATCTTTATTATTCAAAACTTTACTTTTAGCATTCATCTCAAGATAATTGTCAAAAGCAATCAAATCATTGTTAGTAATGCTGTTTCCATTAATTTTACCATCATTTCCAGTAATCATATTGTTGTTTACAACATTCCCACGACCATCAATAATCACAGCGTTTGAAGCCAGTTCCTTATTATTTGTAAAGTCATTAGAACTTATTTTAATAAGCCCCGCCCCTGTCGTATTTCCATTGTTTGTAATGTTGTTTCCTGAAATTTCAAGCAAACTTTCTCCATGCAAATTTCCAACCAGATTTAGATCCTGGTCAGTTGTAAGAACTGTCTTATTCCCTTTTATTGTTCCAGTATTATCAAATTTTTTCGCATTTTGCATAGAAATTTCTCCAGACAAAATCTCTCCAATATTTGCAATGCTTGAATTATTTAGCAGTATTTTACCGTTTGAAGCCATTTTCCCTGAATTTGAAACTGTCGCATTATTTGAATTTATGTCGTTTGCTGCCAGCATTTCTTTTGTATTTGTTAAAGTATTTGTCGTTAAATCAATGTCATTTGCTGAAGAAATACTTCCATTATTTTTAGTGTCATTAACCCTTGCCCTAATGTTGTCAGCCGATATTTTACCGGTATTTGTGAATTCCAAACCAGTTATATCAAGATTTTTACCCTCAATATTTCCACCGTTAATCATCGAATCCGAAGTTGTAATATTCCCATTTGTCGCCAAAATTCCTGAATTTTCAAGCCTTTGCAATGTAACATCACTTCCTGCTGCAATTTTTCCAATATTTTTAACATTCTTAACATCCAATGTTCCATTAGTCAAAATTTTTCCAGAATTATTGACATTTTTCCCTGAGATTTTCCCAACTGCTGTAATATCTTTAGTATTTTCAATATCCGCCGTCTTCAAATCATTTCCAACTTCAACTTTTCCATCATTTTTCAAATTATCAGTTTTAAGATTTTTAGAATACATGCTTCCTGAATTTTGAGTATCTTTCCCTGAAATATCCTCATTTACAGCAATCTTTCCAGTATTCTTAATATTTTTTGAAACAGTCAGACTTTTTCCTGATTCTAAATCCCCACCATTTTCAAGTTCTCCTGAAACTGTAATTTTTCTATTTGCCCTAACTTTTCCTGAAGTTTTCAAATCATTTCCCGATATTGATCCTACAGCCTGAATTTCTCCAGTATTTTTAATATTTCTAGCTTTTACATTCTCATTTGAAGAAATTTTACCATCATTATCCAAATCTTCAGATTCAAAATTTTTGGAAATAATTTTCCCTTTTGAAACCACATTCTTACCAGAAAAATCACCATTTGTCGCTATCTCTTTAGTGTTTCTTACATTTTCCGAAACCTTTATATCTTCTACAGCTTCCAAATCCCCATCATTTTCAAGCTTTCCTGAAACTGTAACTTTTCTATTAGTTTTTATGCTTCCTGAAGTTTTCAAATCTTTTGCGGAAATATTTCCAGCAGATGCTATTTTACCAGTATTCGTAACATTTTTAGCCTGAAGATCTTCATTTGTAAAAATTTCTCCATCATTTTTAAGATCATTCACTCTTAAATTTTTAGAAACTATTTTCCCGCTTGAAACAGCATCTTTTCCTGATAAATTTCCGCCAGCATAAATTTTACCGCTATTTTTAATGTTACTTGAAACCGTAATATCTTTAGCACTCTGTAAAGTCCCGTCATTATTCAAATCCCCTGAAATATCAAGATTTTCATTTGTTCTAATGCTTCCACTTGAAACCATACTGTCGCTTGATATTTTCCCAACGACTGAAATTTCTCCAGTATTTTTGAAATATTTTGTTTTCAAATCCGCATTAGTAAAGATTTTTCCATCATTCTGCAAATTACTTGTTGTAAAATTATTTGCAACAATTATACCTGATGAAATTGCATTTTTACTTGACAAATCTCCATTAGTTGAAATATTTCCAGAATTTAAAATATCATTTTTTACAGTTATTTTGTCTATAGAAGTCAAGTTACCTGAATTATTTAACTTCCCGTCAATCCCTGTACTTCTAGAAACTTGAATGCTGCCACTGTTTTCCAAGTTTTTAACATTCAAACTTCCACCTGTATTAACAGCTGCCAAAACATTTTTAAAATCATCAGCCTTAAAATTCCCAGCAACATTAATATCGCCTGTATTTAAAAGACTTCCTGTATTAAAATTCCCTTCAGAATATATTTTAGAGTTATTTTGAGTATTCCCATTTAAATTAATATCCCCGGCTGCCTGTGTTTCTCCATTTAGCTTAATGTTTTTGGCATTGATATTAATCCCCTTATCAGAACTGGCAAGTTCAGCCTGATTGTACTCTGTACCATTAATTTCAATACCGTTCCCTTTAATTTTAGCAACATTTATTTTTCCATCTGCTGTAATTTCAAGTTTTTTATCTCTTGAGTAAACAATTCCCCTTGAGTTTACTCCTGCACCCTTATCAGTACTGATTATGCTGATCTGCCCTGCATACATCGAACCCAGTTTGCTTGCATCAATTGCAACAGAATTTATTCCGTGCCTTGAAGTAACTGCACCATTTTTATCAACTGTATTTTCTCCAAGAGTTACATCAACCTTGTTTCCAACAAGGCTTCCCTGCAATTCAAGAGCTTTTGCAATTACATTGACATAATCCGTAGTCGATGCATCAAATCCGTTTGAGCCTATCACAACTCTTCCCTTTTCAACATCAATTCCTACGAAGTCTCCATTCTGAAGCTTTACTCTTCCTGTAGTCGGAACAAAATTTCTAATATTAATAGTTCCTGCACCATTTAAGTAAATACCATTTTCATTACTCAAAATGACGTTTACCTTCTGACGGCTCAAAGCTTCCAGATACCCTTCAATATCCGAACGGTTAGACCCGTTTACCTGAAGGATTATCAAGTTTGCAGCCTGGTTGGCAGCTAAATTCGGATTAGCATTAATAATCCCGGCAAGATGGCTACGCCCAATGTTATCAGCATTATTAAGAACTTGCCGCTTCATGACCGACATTGTAGTTAAGAAACTCATTAATACTTATTCCACGACCATTCGGAGTAGAAATATTAACGATTGGAGTTCCATTTCGTGACATGTCAAGCTTTGTATTATATCTTGAGTTAGGATCTAGTTCAAGATTTGCTGCAAAAACTATTCATATTCATTGATAACAATAATAAAAAAATGCGATTGATTTTTTTAAAATTTTATTTTTCCAAATTTTATCTCCTTTTTATATTAACTATATTAAAAACTAATTTTTCATATTTCCGCTAAAAGTATATATCTTGCTTTTTAGGATTTAAATAATCTGAATGTGCCATTGGCTTTGCATATCCAAAAATCAAAAATCAAGATATTTTTGTATTAAGCCTTAATCCTGTTGTAATTCCCGTTACATATCCTCTTGCATATTTTGAATTATCCTTGCTGTATTTTGCCGTTCCATATCCATAACTCAAATATGGTGAAATTATTGCGAATTTTTTTATAGGAATGTTGTATGAAATCTCATTGTCAATTTCAACTGCTTTATCCCCTTGTATCGTATCATTCTTGAATCCTCCGACACTTCCTACACCACCTATTGTCTGTCTTTCGCTTCCGTAAAGCACATCATTTGAATAACTGCTGTAAATATTTGCCCTGTATACGAATTTATTCGTAATAGGCTTATAGTAGCTTACATCAAGAGTATATTTATCAAATTGAGCCTTTGGATTTATATCCAGCTTTCCATTATCCCTTTCTGCTCCAAAAATTTTAAGTCCTCTTTCATATCCTAAATTTACTCCTAGAATACCACTGAATAATGATGTTGTTGTATTTAAGCCAACTGTCCCTATTGACAATTTTCTATTCGATAAAACTGATTTTTCCAAATAGTTCTGGTTATGCTTCTGTTTTATCCCTGTTTCAAAACTTACCTTGCTCTTTTGATTTCTGAACAATATTTTTTCCAAATTTGCTTGTGTAGTCCGACTTGATGAGTACATATCATAAACTGTATTTCCCGAATAGAAACTGCTTTCCTGAATACTTTTACTTGAATTAAGTCTTAAAGTATATGTTCTAAATTTCATCGTATATCCAAAATTAAACATATCAAGCCGTCTTTTATATGGCAATGTATCTCCCTTTGAAGGATCATAACCAACTGGACCAATTGGTAAAATTTCTCCTGGAGTTAAATCTTCTATGTTTTTCTTCCAGCTTCTGTCAGGATCTTTTTTAGGAACAGTCATGTATGTGAAATAGAAGTTGTCCCCAATTCCAAGAGGGCTGTCAATATTAAGGTTTATACCTCTTCTCCAAATTCCGTTCTGCTTATCGTCCCCATAGTTGTTAGTCAAAATTCCAACAGTATATTTATTCTTTAATCTGTTTTTTACTTCAATTCTTGAGTAGTTTTCACGGCTTGAAGGAACAATATCCATCTTCATATTATTAGCACCAATAGAGTTAAAATTATCCGTAGCAGTATCCAGATCTCTTATATTCAACACTTTCCCTCTGTTTTTAGGGAACATAAAAAATTCTTTATACTTGTCAAGTCCATTGCCAGAATTAATTCTGACATCTTCAATCTTCCCTGCGACAACTTTTAAGTTTAAAGTTCCTGTGGTCAAATCATTTTTATCTGAAACTGTCGCAATACTTGTAATAAACCCTTTAGAAACTAATTTATTAGTAATTTCAACCAGAATATTTTGAATATCGCTGCTTCCCATTTCCAAATATTCATATTTTTTTTAAGTATGTTTTTCTTTTCTTTCTTAGAAAGTAGTTTGTCTTTATCCTCAATATCAATTTTATTTATCAAAAAAACTTTTTAGAATTTTTTTATCATCAAAGTTGCTATCTTTATCAATTTTTGGAACATCATTAAATCTAGTATTTTCAAATTCTTCTTGACTTTTTTTGTTGCTCCATCCTATTTCTTTTCTTGCTCAAGCTGTCTCTGTTGAATATCAATAATTTTATTTGCCTCGTTGACTGGAGTAGAAAAAAAGCAAGGTTAGCAAGAAACAAGATGCAAAAAGTCAACATTTGTTTATATATCAAAATATATCTCCTTTTTTTAATTAAGTATTAAGTAATAATACCACAAAAAAATAATAAAAAAATCAATTTTGTATAAAAAAATATTATAAAAAGAGAAAAATTTTTTTATTGAATTAAGAGTTTTGAATGGATTCATTACTTTAATAGGCTCTCAGACAAGCGTAAACGGGTCAAATTTGCTGAAAAAAATAATTTTTTTAATATAAAAGGTTGACTAAAGTGAAGAAGCTTCTTAGAAGGGCTTATATCTATAGAATAACAGTTTTTTTCAAATTTGTTAAGTTTATAGAGAATGATAAGGGTACTTTTTGTAACAAGTGGAAGATATACAAGAAAATATTATGAATGCTGATAAATAAAGGATTTTATATTATTAAAGATAACATCTTATGAATTAAAAAAATGACAAAAATTTAACAAATGTTATTTTAATTAAGTTCTCTTTTAATAAAAATATTTTTAAAAGACTTTTTATGTCTTTTAAAAATATTTTATATCTTTTAGGTATCCTCAACCATTGATAAATTCAGGATTTGAGTAAGTGATAGGGGTACTTTTTTTGTAACATATAAGGGTACTTTTTGTAACATATAAGGGTACTTTTTTTGTAACATATAAGGGTACTTTTTGTAACATATAAAGGGTACTTTTTGTAACATATAAGGGTACTTTTTGTAACATATAAAGGGTACTTTTTGTAACATATAAGGGTACTTTTTTTTGACAAATACCCTATTTATGTGTTATAATTAATTTATAAAGTAGAGGGAGAATTTTTTTATGAATGAGATTGTAAAATATCATAATAATTTTAATTCTGTTGCATTAAAAAAATTTTTAATGGAGTTGAGATTGATTTATTAATGGCAATTTGTAGCAAATTAAAAAAATGAAGACATTAATGAAATCAAATTAGAATTTTTCTGATTTACGAAGGATGGTAAAATTCTAAACATAGAGGTGAATTAAGATTTATTCAAAAATCTTGAACAAATGTATAAAAAAATTATTGAACTTAAGTATCAGAATTGAAACAGAAGATAAAATTACTAATTTTATATTATTTACTAAATATGAAATTTTGAAAAAAACAAAAAAATAATTATTATAAAAAAATTAATGAAGAATTTAAATTTTTATTGAATAAATTGATTAATAATTTTACTCGTTTTGAATTAAATGAATTTATTTCTTTGAAGTCTAATTATAGCAAGGAAATTTATCGTAGATTAAAAGCAATTTAAGCATACAGGAATATGGAAAAATTAAGATGAATAATTTTAGAGAATTGTTGAATATCCCTGAAAAAAATATAGAATGTCAGAAATTGATAAGAAAGTTTTAAAAAAATTTCTATGGAAGAATTAAATAAATATTTTAATAATTTTAAAAATTATTAAAATAAAAAAAGGGTAGAAAAAAATAGAATTTCTTGAATTTAAATTTGTTCCAGAAAAAAATATAATGAAAAGATTGAGAGTAGTGATAGAGAACTATCGTTTCCAGATGAAACTAAAAAAATAGAGACTACTCCAAAAAAAGGTATTAAGAGTAGTAGAAGCTTTTCCTGAAGTAAAAAAGAAAAATTTAACTTTAAAAAGAACGAATTGAAAAAGAGATAGGGATTCTAAAGAATGATATTCAACGTAATACTTCATTATTAATAGGGTTAATGGAAGATCCTAAAAGAAGCCTTGATAATCCTGTTATAATGACTGTTAGAAAAAAACCTGGTTGAAAAAAATTCAAAAATTAACAAAAACTAGAAGAATTTTACAGTCTTGATGATGACAAGATTGATGAAAAATATGAAAGAGAAAAATAGAAAAATTTATTAAAAATCAGGAGCTGAGAGTTAATTTGAAATATATAAATCTACTTTTTAAACTATTTTTTTATTTATTTAGGATAAAAAAACAATTTGTCAGTCGTGACAGACAAACAAAAAAATTTGCTTTTTTTATAAATAGTGTTATACTGAAAATAAAGGATAAATATATTTTAGGGAGGATATTATGAAAAAAATAGCAATTGTAAATAACAAGGGTGGTTGTGGTAAAACAACAACTGTTTTCAATTTGGCACACTATTTTGCAAAACAGGGATTAAAAACTTTGACAGTAGATACGGATCCACAACTTAATCTCTCTACAAATTTTGGAATAAATGTAAATGAATTAAATTTTTCATTAGGAGATTATCTGCTTGAAAGATCGAATGAATTTGAGCCTGAAATGCTAAATGAAAATTTGCATTTAATAAGTGCAGGTCCTGAAGCAGAAAAAGATATGGAAGAATTAAAAAATCAAGGGCCATATTATTATCAACTATTGAATAATTTTTTAGAAAATTTATCAGAAAACTATGATGTTATAATATTTGATACCGCTCCAGCATTTAACGCTTACACAACTTCAGCAATCTATACTTCAAGTGTTTATCCTATAATATTACCTGGAATAAATGAACTTTTAGGACTTAATGCTACGATTAATTTTACACAAGGATTGGGAAAGGATATTTCAGGAATTATATTGATTAGAAAAAGAAAAAAACAGCATTGTCAGATCAGATACAGGAACAGCTGCAAGAAGAATATAAGGATTATTTGTTAAAAAATATAATAAGAAAAAATGTAGCTCTATCTGAGTGTATTGTTACACATCAATCAATATTTGATTATTCAAAAAATGCAAATGGAGCAAAAGACTACAGTAACTTAGCAGAAGAAATAATGAAAAAAGAGGGTATAAGATGAGCAAAAAAATTTAATTTAGATATTAGTAAAATTAATAGTAAAAAAAGTTCCAGCAGTTGCAAAGGTTGAAAGTATTTATAATATAGATTATGATAAAGCTTGATATATCAGGGATAGAAAAAGAAAAAAACTTATAAAATATGAAAATGATATAACTTTCCATAAAGAAAAAGTCAATGGAACATATTTTTTTAAATATTCAAAAAGCAATATTTGAAGCCAATCAAATTTTTGCAAACAAAGGAAATGGATCTTTTGGAAAATGGATAGAAAAATTAGGCGTAGATAGAGATAGTGCAAATGTAGCAATAAGAAAATATTCCTTATACTTAAAATATCAAACTAAGGGACTTGAAGAGCCTGAAAAAGTTTTGACATTATCTAACAGGACTGTAAAAACTTTAACAGGGCAAAAAAAAGATGATTTTAAAGAAACTGAAATTATAGAAGTTATTACATCAGATGACCCAAGTTCAAAATTAAAAGAGATAGTGGAACAGAAAGAAGCGATAAAATTATCCGATGTAGAAGAAAAAAGAATTTTTTTAACAAGAGAAAAAGTAAAAAGACAGCATTTGATAAAAAAGTTAAGAGAAGAAATTAGAGATATTGAGGAACAAATCAACTCTTTAAATTAAAAGTCCTAGCGGCAATGACTTACAGATTAAAAACTCATAGCAGTAGTGATAAGAGCAGTTCTAAAAGACTGCTCTTTTAATATAAAAATAAATTATTTTTACTTTGAATTTTGTCTTCAATCAAAATAACGAATTTTTACTAAATTTTTTCAAATGAAGATGGCAGAAAAATGATTCGGCTTTGCGAAGTGGAACGCTCGCATTACGAACTCATTTTTTTGCCTGAAAAGCCCTCGGCGTTTGAGAGCTCGGCAGTAATTTTTGTAAAAAATGACAGGCGAGCCATTCATTTTTAATGAATGGAGGAGCTTTGCAAAGGGCTTTGCCCTCTTGCATTGCGACTGGCCGACGCAGAAATTGAACAGTCCCAAAATCTCCAATTTGCAAAAAAAATTCTAAATAAGTATAATTAAAATAAATTGGAAAATGCAGAAACATTTTTTGATAAAAGGGGATGGTAAAAATGGCTGAGATTTCAGCACTAAACAACTTTAAAAAATACAATTCTAAATCAGGTAGAAGCAATATCAACAATGTAGTAAGGGAAGCGTTTCGTGAACTGGAGAAGTTTAAGAATAATGTCAATCAGAAACTGACACAGTTTAATAAAATTCTTGTCAAAGATTTATCTGTTCTTGAACGGCAATATTCTGATACAGAAGTTGACAGCAGGAGCAGGGATGTGATAAGTGTCGTATCACAGGTGCAGACAGGAAATTTTGAGGCAAAGAATGGAGTGGATTTGACATATATGCTTTCTCTTGAAAAGTGGGAGCAGTATTACAAGGAAAATCTTGAGTTTTTAAGTAAAAAATTTGATAAAAATGCACGATGTGTATATGCAGTAATTCACTTTGATGAAAGTACGCCGCACATGCAGTCAATGTGGACTTTTTCAGAAGAGAATAATCAGAAAGATGAGTATACGGTAAGTGATGTTAATCCAGCAAAAGTTAAATCAGCTTTGAGCAGTGCATTTTTAAGAAGAAATAAGGAGCTTGGATTAACTGCTGGAACTGATGAATATAAAAAGGCATTTGAAGAATTTAAGGTTCAGCAAAAACCGAAAATTATTGAAAGACAGTTAGCCAAGCTGAACAAAAATAAGTCAGATAAAAAGTTTAAATTTGAGAATGGTACTTCTCCGTTCACTAAAGATTTTTACAGGACTTTCAATGAAGAATTTGTAAATGATTTTATGCTTAATAATCCTGTTGTTAATGAGTTAAAAAATAAAGTCAAGGTATTTTCAAATGAAGGTGTGGAAGTTGTTGTCAGAAGGACTGAAAAAGTAAATTCTTCTGAAGAGCTTGACAGGACGAAGTTTGTTATGGAAAAGGAGAAAAAGGATCTTGAAAACAAGATTGGAAGCAATGATTATTCAAAAAATGAATTTATGAAATATATGGAAATTCTTTCAAAAAGGGAAATTATTGACAAAAAAAGAAAAAAAGTTTCAAAGGAAGATTTCTTGAATGAATTTAAAAAAACTATGAAACAGATTTCAAGACAAGAAAAAAAGTAATAATGAAATTACGGATTTTAAGCGTATTTTCAATATAAAAAAAGATAATCAAGGACAAATTAAATCAAAGACAGAATAACAAAAAAATTTCAAGAAAAAAATCTTAAAAAAAGAAATAAAATTATTTGATGAAATTTTCAAGAATGTAGATTTTGAAGCAATCAATAAAAAAATAGAAGATTATTCAAAAGGAGAAAAAGTTGAGGAGCTGATCAAGAACAGGGAAAACCTTTATTTTGAGATTAAAACACTTGAAACTGAAGCGAGTAATTTAAAAAGTTCAATTAATTTTTTGGAAAAGGAACAAAACAGCAAAAATAATGAAATACGTAATCTTGATGAACAAATCTGGGAAAAGAGAACAGAAGCAGAAAAACCTTATGTCGTTTCAGAAAGGCGAAAGCAGGAACTTATTAATGAAGCTCTTAATGAAGCAAGAAAACGTGGGGAAACCCTGATGAGAAATATTATGAAAGACGTGGAAAAGGAAAAATCCAAGAATAATTTTCTGAAACAGGATATTCTGAATAAAAGGCTTCAACTGGAACAAGAACAGCAGGAACTTAATAACAGGCTTAGACAGCTCAATGATAGCTATGCAGATCTGGAAAAAGAAAAAAGGCATAGAAAAGCCGAACTTGAAAAACTGGGTCAGCCAATTATACAAAAAGAAGTTAATGATTTAGTTCGTGAACATTTGAGATACTACGAAGTTACAGACAAGGATATTTTAAATTTTAAAGCAAACAACAAATCTGAATATGATAAGTTATTTGGAGAAGCTGAAGCTAGGGCTGATGAAAAAATTAAGGGAGCTTATATCAGACGAAAACACAATGCAGGCAATAAATTCATTAAGCAAATGACAAATTTGCTTCACAAAGATTCCAATGGAAAATTTTCACTTTTAGAAATTGAAAAAACAGTAATAGCGGCAATTGAAAATGTGCCTGATAATACTTATAGCTGGTGGAATGATTTTAAGAACAATTTGAATATTGAACTAGAAAAAACAGTTAAGGATAAGAATGTTGTACGTAATCGAAGCAGTTCTCAATATGATAGGAATTTATAATATTCAATAAAAAAAGGACTTGAAGTCCTTTTTATTTGTAAATATTTCTTCTATTTAAATATTTTTAAAAATTTTTTTTTCTTTTTATTTATGCCAATTATCAGGAAAAATCCATTAGCTTTTAAAAATATTGTTTATAGAAAGAGGATTGTATTTTTAAATCTTTCATATCCCAGTCTGTATTTAAGTTTTTTTCTAAATTAGTTATCAATATTTTTTTAAGTTAGATGTTAATTTTTTTATATTCTTCTTTTTGGTAAGAAAAAAATTTTAATCCTTCATAAATAGAGAATAACTTTTTATTATTACTTGTTATTCCAGAAGTATTTGATAAATTTAAAAAAATTCTTTAATGGTATAATTATAAAATCTCTCATTATGTCCTGCAGCATTTCTAAATCTTGAACAAGATTTTAGAAATGTACCTATAAAGAGTTTATCTATTGTTAAATGAGTTCCATATTCAGTTTCAAAGAGATTTTGACAACAACTAACAATGTTGTCCTTTACATCGTTGATTAAAATTGAATAAAGTTTACTTAATTCTCCGAAAGTAATGAAATGTATGACAACCCAAAAAGGAATGTTATCTTTTCCAGTTTTGTGATAATGAGAGATAATTGGCAAAAGTATTGTTATTTTTTTATATTTGTAAGAGTATTTATTACATCTGTGATTGTTCTTCTTGTTTTTTTCCTTTTTAAAGTAATTATTGTCATCCAAATAAGTTTCTATTTTAGTTGGATTATGGTATTCTGAAAAAAATAATAAGCTATCATAGTTTTTAAATAATCTTTCTATCTGAGTGAGATAATTGAAAAAAATAAAGTTCTTAAATCTCTATCAAATTCATACAGAGACTTTTATATCATTAAAATGAGTACCATCCCTATAAATTTCTTTTTCTTCGATTTATTACAAAAAGGATCTTTGTAGAAATTTATGATAGAATAATAGTTGTTTCTCATTAAATAATAAATAGTATTTTTGGTCAGTTTTCATTCTGCCATTTAATATATTAACTTGCTCTGAAAAACGTTTTAAAAGGTTTATCCAATTTTTTTCCTCCTATAAAAAAACTCTCATATTTCTATGAGAGCCGTCTTTGAGTCTATACCTGCGTTATAAATAACTTGTATAGAGCATTCCATTTATAAAAGTATTTTACCTTATTTACTTTGGTTTGTCAAGATATTTTTTTAAATGAATAAATGAACGTATTATTAAGTCAAATGTAACAATAAAGAATTACATCTGTTTATCAAAACAGATGTTTTAATACACGCTTAAAACTATACTGAATTTAAGGGTATAATAAGCAAAATGATGTATACTAAATTAAAATACATTTTAGTAGACATTTTTGTAAAGGGGTTGTCTAAATGAAATTTGGATATGCAAGAGTAAGCACGGCAAAGCAGGATTTGACAAGGCAGATAGCATCGCTTGAGAATGCTGGCTGTGATGAAGTTTATTGTGATATACAGAGCGGAAAAAATATGAAGAGGGCTGAACTGCAGAAAATTTTGTCAAAAATTCGGGAAAATGATACGTTTGTTGTTACAGACATTGACAGGCTTGGGCGTAATTTTACAGAAGTTACTGAGCTTTATACAAAGCTTAAGGATATGAAAGTTAATATTGCTGTAATCAATCAGGAACTTTTAAATCATAATGTGAATGACAGAAAGGATGAAATTATAAATGTTGTTGTAATTCCACTTCTCATATATCTGGCTGAAAGAGAGCGAAGTATTTTAATTGAAAGAATAAATGACGGAATTAAAAATATGCCGCTTGGAAAATCTGGGAAAAGATACAGCAGGAAAACTGGAAATGTAATTGGACGGCCAGTCAAAGTTTTAAATCTTTCAAAAGAAGAACAGGATATGTTAAAACGAGTACGAAATAAGGAAATAAGTGTAAAAAGTTTTTGCAGGTTTATGCAGATAAGCAGATCCTCGTATTATAAATATTACAGGAACAGTTATCTTGATTAAAAACTAAAGATAGGCGGGAATTTCAATTATGACTGACGAATTTTTTGAAGATGAAAATGTAGATGATGGGGAAAATAATCTTGAATATGATAGAGATATTTTTGACATTGAAATTGAATTTGATGATGAAGTTGTTAAGAGAATTGAACGAACTGAAACAACTAGAGAGTTTGAAAAAAATTGATTGAAAAATGAGGAATAATTATTAAAAACTGAATAACAATTTTTGAATTTTTTTATGGTTAAAATTATTACCCTAAATTGTAAATTTTTTTGCAAAAATATCGTAAAAATAAAAAAAGCATAATTACGTAAAAAAAGGAGAATTTTTTTAGCTCTTTTTTTGTTATTTTTAAAAATTGAAATTATTTTTTTGCTGATTTGTAAAAAAATTAATGTAAAAAAATGTTATATTTAAAGTTCAATAATACATAAAAATTTATCTTTAAAAACTGTCTTTATGAAAATTTTTTTGACACAAAAATTTATAGAAATTTATACAAAAATATGATCTTTAAATCTGAGAATTGTAACTTTACTTTCACGAATGAAATGAGTTTTTTTGAGTGCAAACGAAAGCCATTTTTCAAAAATTTTATGTGCTGAAAAATCACGATAAGTTTCTAAAATTTTTTTAATTTTCGAGAAACTTGTAAGCGTGCTTTCAAAATTTGAATTTTCGGAAAGTTTATTGGGAAAAAAATTTTTTTATGAAAAAAAGTCTTGATTTTTTTTGAAAAAAATAAGGTAATATTAGTTTAAGCGTAGAAAATGAGAGCCCAGTTTTTGGAGGTGGATGGGCAGTTTAAGAAATTTTTACTTCAACTCATTTTAAAAATATCAAAAGAAAATTTTATTAAATAAAAAAATAAAAATATTTGAGCTTATGTACAGATTATTGGAGTTTTCTTCCCAAAAAGTTTGCACAAGTTCTTTTTTTGGTTAAAAAAATATAACTGGAAAAATTTGGATAAAAATTTTTTTAAAATTTACGAAATAAAATTGTTAATGATAAAAAAATAAAGTTCATATTACGTTATATTAAGCCCGTAGCGTTTGTTAAATTGTTTTTTTGGAAATCTTTGTCTGATGCAAAAATTTTTTTCGTTATGGGGGCTAATATGGGCTTATTTTTGATTCTATATTATAAATTAGATTTTCAACTGAAAAATAGTTTTACATTTTTGATGATGACAAATGGATTTGAAGCAAAAAATTATTGACAAAAATTTAAAAAGTAGTATAATGGTATTACCAAAAAAATAAAAATATAAGGAGTGAGTATCATGGCTTCCATAAGTTTAAAAAGTATCCGATATGGAAAAAAAATTTTTGCAAAGTATGGCACAATTTGAAGGTGTTACATTGTCAGAGTTAATAAAATCAAAAGTGTTTGACTCACTGGAAGATGAATATGATGCCAAAATAGCAGATTTAAGATTATCAGAATATGAAAGCTATTTGAAAAATGGAGGAGAAGTTTTAAAATGGGAAGAACTGTAAAATATAAACTAATCCCAACTCCACATTTCGTAAAAGATTTCAGTAAACTGGATGAATTTGTAAAAAAAAGAATAAAAACTTATTTAGAAAATGTTGCAGAAGATCCACGCAGTAAAGGAAAAATGTTGAAAGCAAATAGAAAAGGACAATGGAGATACAGAATAGGAAATTACAGAGTTATTGTAAATATTCAAGATGAAAATTTAGTAGTGTTAGCATTAGAAGTAGGGCATAGAAAAAATATTTACAATAGTTGATACTGAGGCTGTTTTATAAAGTTAATTTTATGAAATAGCCTTTTTTTAGTATTAACTTTTCGTATTAAAAAAAGTACCAAAGTAATAAAAAAATTGTAATCTAAATAAATACAAGTATTTAACATTTTTGAACTCTTTATATCACATATTTCCTGAACCAGTTCTCAAAATGTTCCATGCTGTTAAAAGCAAACTCCTGTTCGTAAAAATCATCAACATTCTGAATTTTAACCACTACCATTCCATTCTTCTGTTCATTTATTGACTTTATTGTCAAAGTATTGAACATTCTAGTTATTCCATCCATCATTCTAACTTTTCTGTGAATGAAAAAATCAGCAGGTGTTTTAATTTCTTTTCTGTTTTTTGTTTTAGAAGTTTCTTTAGCTTGATATTTTTCTTTGGAAAAAGTAAATTCAAATCCTGAAACACTTGGACGTCCTCTTGATTTCTTGCTGTATATTTTTTTGACTTTCAATTTAAACTTATCTCCAAGTTCTTTTTGTATTGGCTTTAAAACCCAGACATCAATATCACACATTCGATAATTTACAGGAACATCCATTATTCTTTTAAAATCTTCAAGTGATATGTTCCATTTTCCAGTGGACTTAAACTGCTTCATCCTTCGATAAAATTCTTTCGCATAACTTGATTTTAGACTGATAAACTCTTTTAATTCAAATGCTGTAAAAGTAACATTCAATTCATTTAGAACCCAGGCAAATTCTTTATTAACTGCTATATCAACTGTCTTTTCGTCCACATCAACTGAATATCGAGTAAACAGCACAAACTTTATAAAGCGTCTTTCATCCCCAACTTTCAGTTTAATACTAATCAATTTATCATAAGTGCTTTCAAGATCCTTTACAAAAGTTGCTGATGTATTGTCAGAATAGTTAATAAGTTTTTTCAGCTTATCAAAATGAAAAGTTATCTCCTCTTCACCTTTTTCTTTCATTCTGCTACAAATTGCCATCAAAATATCAAGTTCATTGGCATTAAAATTACGAAGACTTATGTTATTAAAATTATTATTATATTTTTACAACTTCATTCATAAAAAAACCTCCTTTTTTTCTTATTATACCATTAATCAAAAAAATAATAACAAGTGCTTGTTTAAACTCTACTGAAAACCTAGTTTTTTTATTTACTGATTTTCTAGTTTTAAATCTACTGATTTACTTGTCTTTATTTACTGAAAAAGCTTGTTTTTTTAACTTATTTAAAAGCAGTAATTATACATGTTTGCAAGTACCTAAAAAGGTATATAAAAAGATAATATATAAAAATGGTATAATAAAAAAGGAACTAATTTAGGAAATTAAATAAATATTTTTTTCTAAAATTTATTGGGTAAAAAGTTGTTTTAAAAATTCAAACTATATGTAATATAGAAAAATAACCGCTGTCTTTTTACAACAACGATTATTTAAAAATAGTTTTAAATTTTTTTAAAGATTCATAAAGATAAACAAAAAAATATTCCGTATAATAAATACTCTAAATATTTAATCTTTTTCTATCAATAAAAAAATAATGATGCCTATAAAAAAATAAGAAATAAAAAAATTTATTTTAATATAAATATTTAATAAAAATATGATTATGGTATTCATTATTGTATATTTGAAAAACATATATTAGTTAAAATAAAAAAATTTCTAAATATTTCATAATTCACCTCATCAAACTGATATAAATCTAAATGTATATATCTCAAACAAAATAATAATATTTAATATAAAAAAATAAATACAATAACAACTTTGAAATTATTAATTTTTAATAAATTTTTTTAAATTTTTTTATTTTTTTAAATTTTTACTTAAAAATTCATCTAACATTTTTTTAAATACCCAAAAACAAAAAAATAAAAAAACTGTATTTATAAATTTTATTATTAGCTACAATATTATGTTTGTTCCAAAAATCAAAATTACGATTTAATACTGAATTAGAATTAATCCAAAAATGTAATATCTATAAGCAAAAAAATATTCGTAAATAATTGTACTCAATAACTTTCTTCATCTATTTAACTCCTAGAATACTTTTTTTATTTTATTAACTTGCTCATTTCCTGTTAATTTTTTTATACCAGACATATTTTTCTAAATTTTCCAATTGTGTGAGACTCAAAAATATTATTATGGTAACTTGCTGCCTTTTTTTGTATATATCATAATTATCTACTATACTTTTTCCAAGAGAACGATTAGCCAGTCGCTGCCTTTGATCATAGAGAGAAGGCATATTATTATAACTTACTTTATTATTTGTAGGATCTTGTGGAGAAGTTCCATATAATGTCCAAAAATTTAACATCTGTATCAAGATGTTTTAAACCGTCTCCACTTCCCTTTATTTTATCCCACAAATTAATTGATTTATTTTTTTGTCATTATAGTAGCAAGATACGAATATGTATTATATGTTGCTTGATTAACAGGGTCTCCTTTTTAATTGTTTTTAAATTTTTTTGTAGTAATAAGTTCATATCCATCATCCTGTACAAATTTTTCTATTTAAATTAGTAAAAATTCATATGAATTTCTCCATTTACTATTTTTTTAAATTATGATAAAGTGCTTCAGTTTCTGGTAATTCTTTTTAATATCATTTCTTTATTATTATCTTGTACAATTTTTTTATATAGGTATTTCCTGATTTTTTTAAAAAGTACCGATTATTTTTTACTCTTAAAGTATTTTTAGCTAAACCAAAAATAATAATTCATTTTTTTCTCTGTATTCTACATTTTTTTACATTAAAATAATCATTCCAATTAACAGATGTTCCAAAAAAATACTTGTTAATTGTTGGTCTACATATTTTCTTGCTTCATCCCCGCTCATATTAAATTTATAAGACAATCCTGGAATAATACTAGTCGACCCAACATCTGCAAATTCATTTGCTTTATCTCCTACATTCTCACCAAAATCGACATTGGAATAATCCTTCCCGTCCGAATGAATACTAATAGGTGTATTGTTATCCTTGTATTTCTCAGCAAAGTATTCATTTGAAGCTCTTCCTGTGCTTTCTAATCCTTTCTCATCAGTTCCAGTCTTTCTCTGTCTGCCTTCAACTTTTCCTATTACATGGCTTCCCTCTTCAACTATTGTT
>BNJV01001612.1_pt1 | contig 34603 bp, 55 predicted proteins | sample 8540591 | NCBI WGS metagenome assembly BNJV01 (sample SAMD00202457, study PRJDB9452) | human saliva metagenome | host: Homo sapiens | reverse complement strand
TTATATTTCTAATTTCCACCTTAATTTTTATCTAAAATATGGCATAATAGATATGTTCGATAACCTAAGTTTTTTTTATCTATACAAGGGGTCAAGACCCTTGCTTCAAGATATTTATTTTATTAAATTCTAAGTTTGTATAGTTATCGAACAGTTCTAATATATTAAAGTAAAAATTCTATTGTGTTTAAGCCCTTAATGTTGGGCTTATTTTTTTATCTTTTTTTCTATTGCAAAAATTTCATAATCCAAAAAGTATATAACAATATTATTATACTGCATTACTTGTGATTTATCAACACTTTTTCCTAAAAGCATTTCTTTAAAAAATTTATACATTTTTCACAAATATCTATAGCAAAAAAATCACAGTTAATCTTAATAACCGTGATTTTAATTTGAAGAAATCTTTTATTTATTATTCTATTTATTATCTATTATTTTTTTAAAAATGCCGAAACAGCATATCCTATAAATGCAATATATGATATAAAAAAATATTTGCAATATCCAGTAAAGATAGTGTTAAATATCCACAATCTTGTAATTTATCTCTATCTTTTCTTAAAAATTACAATTATAAAAAAATATACACAATTACCGTAATGAACGTAATAAGATATAATTCTAGCATATTTAAAAAGAAATAAAACAATTATTATATCAATTGTTATTATTGAAAAATAAAAATATAATTATGAATTTTTTTGTTTCTTTTTATTTATCAAAAAAATATTAAAAATAGCAACATAGTAAAAAAACAGAATGAAATATTTGACTAGGTACTAAAAATAATTGCATTTCTCATCAAATCTATCCATCCTAAAAAAATAAATTATTTCAGAAATTAAATCAATTTTTCAAAAAAACCTTTTTTTACTTTTTTTTCTTTAAAAAAATTATTCTTATAATATTAAAAAAATAATCTTAAACAGATTATAAAAATACTACTAATCCCATAATTATTAAAAAAACTCGCCCATTTATTCTCCATTCTTTGTAGTATTTTTTTAATTACTTCATAAAAATTCATAATTTTTAACTAAAAATATTTTTTTATTTTCTTTATTTCACACTTCCAAATAAATCATTCAAAGCCTCGCTCATTGTCGGATGAGTAAATATCATATCTTTTAGGAATGTATATTTTTGTTCAGCTTTCATAGCCGCTGCAACAATGTTTATCATTTCGTGGGAAGTGTTACATAGTAAAGTACATCCCAATATTTTATCTGTTTTTGCATCTACAACTGCTTTAAGAAGTCCATCTGTTACACCTTCTATTTTTGCTTTTGGAATTGCCATTGCTTCAAGTCTTCCTGTTTTTACTTCATATCCTTTGGCAATTGCTTCACTTTCAGTCATTCCAACTCTTGATAATGGTGGATTTACAAATACGCTGTATGGAATTACATTTCTGTCGTTTACCGTTCTGTTTCCTCCATTGTAAAGATTATCCCTTATTATTCTAAAGTCATCAAGAGAAATATACGTAAATTGAAGTCCGCCTTTCACATCTCCCATTGCCCAAATGTTGTCATCTGTTGTCTTTAGTGTTTTATCAACTACAACTGCACCTTTTTCATCAGTTTTTACTCCTGCCGCTTCTAAATTTAGCCCTTCTGTATTAGGTTTTCTTCCAATTGCCACAAGAATCGCGTCTGATTCAATCTCGCTCTTGTCTGCTCCCTGTGAAATTTGCACATATCCTTTTCCGTTTTTATCAATAATTTCCTCAATTTTTGATTCCAGTAAAAATTTAATCCCTTTTGCCTCAAATATAGCCCTTGCCCTATCAGCAATTTCTTCATCTTCTCCAGGCATAAGTCTTTTTGCTAAATCAATTACCGTAACTTCTGACCCAAAATCAGCATACATCGAAGCAAATTCCAATCCAATATACCCTGCTCCCAAAAATAGTCAATTTCTTAGGAAGTTCCTTTTAGTTCCATAATTGAAGTGCTTGTATAAACATGATTACTTTCTTTAAGTCCTTTTATACCAGGAATTATTGTAGTCGAACCTGTATTTATAAATATCTTTTCCCCTTCAATCTGAACATTTTCCCCATTACTTTCAATATTAACCACATTTTTTGAAGCAAAACTTCCAAATCCATCATAAATATCAATATTTTTCCTTTGTAGCCAGCATTTCATAATTTTTTTCCACGCAATGCACCAATCAATTTATTTTTTTATTATTTATACTTTCTTCATAAAAATCTTTCTTTTTCTTCAATACCACTTAACCCTTTATTTTTTTAAGCACTTTTGTACTGTCAACAAAAACTTTTTCGTAGGAATACATCCAATATTTATACAAGTTCCTCCATACATCTTATCCGATTTCTCAACCAAAGCCACATTCTGACCTTTTCCCAGCCAAAAAAACCCTGCCAAAGTTTTTTTCCACCTTTTTCCAAATCCAATTATTATTGCATCGTATTTTTTTCATCTTTTTTTCATCCTTTCCATTTCATACAACTATAATTACATAATTGTATTTATTATAAAAATTAATTTTTTTATATTATAAAGAGTACCACATTTTTTTGTAAAAAAACAAGAGTATTTGTGTTTACAAATTTTTATTATTAATATTTTTTTTATAGTTTTTACTATATTTTTAAAAAAATTGATTTTTAACTAACTGAAATTTTAGCATTATTATCATTTTGTACTCTTGAATATGGAACTATTACAACTGAATAACTGAAAATATAGGAACTGCATCTCAAGAATAAGAGATTGTTATATAAAAATGATAAAAAAATCCCAAGTTATAATTAATTTTATAATCTTGGGTTTTTTTATAATTTAAGGGTGTGTAAACACAGCGTTAAAGGAAAGTGTAAAAAAATTTTTTTGTGTAAATAGAATAGCGAAGTACTGAATTTACTAGATTTTCTATTAGTTTACACAAAAATTCTGGACACTCTCACTCTCAATTTTGGGAACTTCCGAATTTTTTTTGTTTTTCTTCCATAATTTGCTCTTTTTCTTTTGCAATTCGTTTTTTTTCTTCTACAATTTGTTGTTTTTTCATATCCCAAGGTGTTTCATTAAAATCTTGAACCACTTGTAATGCTTCTTCTAAAGCTTTTATTTGTTCATTCCAAGCTAACACCTCCTCTTTTTGAACTAACAAATAATCTACCGTTGCTAACATCTCTTCTGCTCTTTCAACTCCATGTTCTAAAGACCTCTTATACCACATGTATGCTTCGTTAAATTTTTTTTGATCAATATATTCCACCTATTTTACATGCAGCTTCCCCTGAAGCCGAACCTCCTAATTCGTAAACTTTTTTATACAATTCTAAAGCTTTTTGTTTGTCTTGTGGTACTCCTATTCCATTAGAATAACAATATGCTAAATTACAACCCGACCAATCATACCCTTTCTCAAATCCTTTTACTATACCATTTTACTGCTTCTTCTGAATTATTTTGATTTTCATCATATATAAGTCCTATTTGATTTGCTGCTCCCCCTGAAGCCGAACCTCCTAATTCATAAACTTTTTTATATAATTCTAAAAGCTTTTTAGTTCATCTTGTGATACTCCTATTCCATTACAATAACAATATGCTAAATTATAACCTGACCAATCATACCCTTTCTCAAATCCTTTTTCTATACCATTTTACTGCTTCTTCTGAATTATTTTGATTTTCATCATATATAAGTCCTATTTGATTTGCTGCTCCCCCTGAAGCCGAACCTCCTAATTCATAAACTTTTTTTATAAATCTATAGCTTTTAATTTATCTTGTGACACTCCTATTCCATCAGAATAACAATCTGCTAATTTACTCATTGATCTCCAATATCCTGCATCAGCCGATTTTTTCAACCATTTTACACCTTCTTCTTCATCCTCTTCTATTCCATGACCATACAAATACATATCTGCCAATTCATTCTGAGCCAAAATATCTCCATCTTCAGCTAATTTTAAAAACATCTTCATATAATCCAAAGAAAAATTCTATTTGCTTCATCTGAATCTTCAGGTAAAGAATAAGCCACATTTAAAAGCTGCTAAAACATCTCCTGCTTCCTTACCTTTTTATTCTCCATTCTTTTTCCTTTTTCATTATCTTTCTTTATTTTTTTCCATATGGTTGAACATAAAATTCACCTAAAAAAATACATTGCTCTTCCATTACCACCCTCAGCAAGTCTCTTAAATAATTCAAATGCTTCTTCAAATTTACAATTAAGAAATAATTGTTCTGCCCTTTTCATTTCTAAATTATCGTTATTATTATAAACTTTATTTGATTTCCTCTTTGATTTTGAATTGATTCAATAGGTATTAATCCTTCTTTTACTTCGATTTTTGCTATTTATAAAATTATCATAAACTTCATTTATAGATAACGTAATAGTATCATCCAACCCTTCTCTTTGAATAAGATTTCCTATTATTTTTTTCCTTTTTTTCATCATTTTTTTCTTTTGCATATCTGGAAGAAAATGATAGTCTTCAATTAATCCTAAAATCAAATTAGCAAAAAAATCATTTCTAATTGTTGATAATTCAAGATATATTTTTCCCTATTTCATCTACTGAAATATTCATAATATCCATTAAATAATCTGTCAATAAAACTTCATCTTCTGTAATAATTTCCTGTTTTTCCATACTTCTTCTTAAAAATATCAAGTTTTCTAGGTTCTTCCATTATTCTGTTATCAAATTGTGACATTACTTTACATATTGCGATTATTTTTTTTCATTATCAGAATAAACACCTTGTTCAATTTCAGTATTTAACATGTGAAAATTATCTACACTGTCTATTTTTTTCATTTAATTTTTACTACAAAAAGCTCCCAACATTTGTTTTTAATTGCAAGTGTTCTGCATAAAGTTCATTTAACTGTGTCCCTAAACTTATCATTACTTGACTATCAATACAGTTTCTATTGTATAATTCAGCTATTGCTTGCGACATATAGGCATTTAATTTATCATGATTTTGTTTTATTTCTTCTCTTGTTGCTCTATTTTTTTCCTGTTACAGTTTTTTTAACATTCTTTGAAACCAATTTTTGTTTCCCTATCTTTTCTGTTTTATCTTCTGTATCATTCATCAATGCTGTCATTCCTGATAAAATCATGTTTATTTTACCTTGTGATTGTTGTGCAAGATAATTCATATCTTCTATTGGTATTAACTCACTCATTTTTTTAATTCTCCTATCTATCTTTTTATATTTTATCGTATAATTTTTTTAATTCGATATTTAATTCTAAACTTTTCTCTTTCATTAAATTGTTTTACTTTATGTTGATTTTTTTCATACTTGAAATAAAATTATAGTACTGATTTGAAGCATTTTTCCATACTTATCACCAAATTATCGTATACATTTTCTAAATTTTGATAATATTTAGCTTTGTGATAAAATTTTTTCTATATTCCCCTCTTCCAAAACAAGGTGCAACTACCTTATTTACAATTCCTCCTACTACAATAGCAATAGGAATAGTTACTACTGTAGATACTCCTGCTACTGTAATGGCCGCTGTTACAGGAATCATAATTCCCGAAGTTATTCCAGCTGTAACCCCAGCATCTCCTCCAGGCTTTTAAGAACTTCTTTCAAATATTCTTCGTCACTTATTTGACCTTTTTTTCCACGCTTTATAAGAAAAAAACAGACTTCTGTACCCATACCGATTACACAACCTACCAATCCAGCCTTTTGCCATAGTTCCACCAACATTTTTTTAAAATTATAAACTGGTTCTGCACTTCCATTTTTTTATTTCCTCTAAACGACTATCAGTAGATTTTTTTTATTAATTGGTTATCTTGATAACTTTCTACACTTTCATAACCATTTTTTTGTACGACACTTACTTTTTCTGCATTTGTTACAACTGTCATATCTGTAGGTGTATTTTTTTAAATGAGGGTTCGATTTTTCCTGTATAGGCTTTCATCTGATATTCAGTTGATTTTCCTGTAAATATATTCATTTCAGTAACATCGCTCGCAGCTCTATTTGCTACATCTCCAGCATCATATCTATTAAATAAATTTTTTTATATTATTTCTTTGTTGTGCCATCCAATCCCATTCATAACCTTTTTCCTTGAAGTTGTTTCACAACCCATTCCTCTTTTCCAGGCTCCTTGTGAAATATATTCCTGCATCAATTATTACTAGAAAAAAATTCCTGATCCCGCATAGTTTCTATCCATCCACTTCCAAAAATTCTACTTTATTCGCAAGTGCATTACTACTTTGAGCAGCAACTGCCCCTTGAGCAAGAACATTAATGTTCTTTTTTTAGCTACAAGTTTACTTGTATCATCAATCATTTTTTTAATACTTCTTCCTCTTTCAATTCATCATTTGATTTAAACGAATTTTTTTCATTTGAATCCCTCACTTATTAACTTTATATTTTTTTAAAAATTCTTTGTATTTGTAGTATACCAAATAAAATTGTATAATTCAAATATAAATCTATATCTAACAAAGTAAAAAAACATATCAAAAATATTTTTTTGGCTATCTTTTTTTACAATTTCAAACCAAATATTTCCCATATTTTTTTTCATAAATTTTTATTTAAGTAGAACTTTTCTTGAAAAATAACTCTACACAATAATATTTATAAATTTTGTTACATAAATTTCAAAAAGACAAAAAAAGACCACTTAAATTAAGATTTTCTCTCAATTTTAAAGAAGTCTGTTTTTTTTAATCATATCTTTATTTTTTTCGTAATTCCTATTATTTATAATGATTTGCACAGGCGATAACTACTATACTTGTTTCTGTCAGTTTATATATAAACCTGTGCTTATCTGTAATTCTTCTGCTCAATATCCACTCAGTTCATGCTTTAAAGGCTCAGGCTTCCCTATTCCTTCATTTCCGTTTCTTTTTGATGTCTTTTTATTATTTCATTTATTTTTTTGACTATTTTTTTTATCCTGTTTCTGCCATTGGAGATATTCTTCCCAAGCCTCATTATTCCAAATCAGATTCATTATTCCACCTCAATTATATCATGTATTTGTACATTTCCCGCCTCTACTTCTTCTTTTCTTTTTTTAACAGTTCATTATAATATTTCTTATTTGACATAATATAAAGATTTTTCCATCAAATTGTTATATTCCTCTTCACTCATCAGTACCACATTTTTGTCGTTTTTTTCTTGTTATAATGACTGTTTCATAATCATCAGTTGCCTTATCACAATATTTTTTTAAATTATTTCTCACATTTGAATAATTTGTAGCTATCATACTAATCACCTCTACTTATTGTACAATATTTTTGACAAAAAAATCTACATGTTTTTATATCATTTTTTTATTTCTAAAGTCAGTTTACATTACAACAAATTCTTTTTATTCTAAAATCTACCATAATATTCTGTTCTAAACTAAATAAAAAAATTTTGAAAACCTTTACCAAATGTAGTAAAAATACTCATAAGATATTATTTTTTTACTATACTAATATGATGGCTTAAAACTGGGATTTTTTTCTCAGTTTTCTTGTTACAAAAAAATATTTTTCTCTTTTTATCAGAGATAATTTTTATCATATTTAAAAAAATTTTTGGAAAGGAAGGAAAAAAATGGGAAAAAAACGAAAAGCAATAAATGAACGAAAAAAACTAAATTTGGTACAGAACCTGTTGGAAAAATTGTTGATTTCACTTGCGGTTCCTGCTATCATTGCTAACTTGGTTAATGCTCTTTACAATGTTGTGGATCAGATTTTTATTGGGCAAAAAATTGGGTTTCTGGGGAATGCGGCTACGAATGTGGCTTTTCCGCTTACAACGATTTGTCTTGCGATTGGGCTTATGACTGGAGTTGGGCTGCGACTAACTTTAATTTGGAATTGGGAAGAAAGCGTCCGAAAAGGGCAAAAAAAGCGTGGCTGGAACTGCGGCTACAATGTTACTTTTAAGTGGTATTATTTTGTGTATATTAATTAATATTTTTTTAAGACCAATGTTGACGGCCTTTGGGGCTACTAATCAAATTTTTGATTATGCGATTGAATATACTCAAATTACATCTCTTGGAATACCATTTTTACTATTTTCGATAGGAGCAAATCCTATGGTTAGAGGCTGATGGAAATTCCTTTTTATTCAATGCTTGCGATAGTTATTGGGCTATTACAAATACGATTCTTGATCCGCTGTTTATGTTTGGATTTAATATGGGAATGGACGGTGCCGCTTGGGCGACTGTAATTGGGCAATTTATCTCGGCAGTTATGCTAGGATTATATTTTTTTAGATTTAAAAAGTGTAAAATTTGAATTGAAGGATTTTTAAGATAAAAAAATTCGAGAAATTTGGATTTTGTTTATGTTGGGAACATCGCCTTTGATTTTTCCAATGTTCTGCACTAATTGTTCAAATTGTGACAAATAATTTATTGAAAATTTATGGTGCAAAAATCTATTTATGGAAGTGAAATTCCTATTGCCGTTGCTGGAATTGTTATGAAAAATAAATGTCATATTTATAGCGATTTTATTGGGATTGACGCAAGGAGCACAGCCTATTGCAGGATTTAATTATGGAGCAAAAAAATATGCAAGGGTTCGAGAAATTTTAAAATTATCTCTAAAAGTGGCTTTTATTATTTCTTTAGTAGCATTTGCAATCGCTGAACTTTTCCCTGTTCAAATAATTTCTGTCTTCGGTAACGGAAGTAAACTCTACTTTCAATACGGAACAAAATATATGCGAGTATTTTTATTCTTCATATTCCTAAATGGTATTCAAGGTGCTATTACAATGTTTTTAACATCAATTGGAAGGGCCTCAAAAGGAGCCTTTTTGTCACTTGTAAGACAAATTATATCACTTTTACCATTACTAATAATTTTTACCACATTTTATGGGTATTGATGGAATTATGTTCGCATTCCCTATAGCAGATTTCATAAACTTTTTGTTGTATCAGTAATTGTTTTGAAAAAAAGGAAATGAAAAAGCATTCCGAAAGTGAATCAAGATGTATAAAAAAATTTAGAGAATTGTAAGATTTAGAATTAAAAAAATGGATTTTCATTGAATTAAAAAGTCTGTCTCATGAGGGTTATTTTTATGAAACAGACTTTTTGTAATATTTTTGCAACGAAAAGTTTTTTTCGTTCCATTTTATGTTACATTTTGCAACGAAAAAAATTAATTTCTGTACTATTTTTTTAATTGATATTTTTACTGAACGTCCTTTTCCCACTTGCTCAGCAATACTTTTTTTTCTATCAGACCGTTTATCGCTCTTATAACCTTTGATTTATTGTATTTACTTAATTCTTCGATTTCTTTTCTACTCAATTTTTTTCATGCTTTTTAAGAATTTCAAAAAACTTTTACTTCTCCATTTACTAAATTTTTTTCGGAATGATTTCGATTACTGGTAAAGTTATTCTTATACTATTTTCATATATCTCAAAAAGTCTGGTTTCACAAAACTTTCCCTATATTCATATTTTTATTCTTTTTTTATTCCTGTTCCAAATTTTTTTCAATTATTCCTAATCTATAAAAAAATATTTTGCTATTATAGGGTTTCTCAAAACTGAAACATATCCTCTCATATATTCATCTTCTGACATTCCTAAAGGTAAACTTCCTGGTGATATAATCTCAATTTTATCATTTGACATTACTATTTTTTTATATTCGCATTTATATCCCACAATCTATGGACTATCGCATTTTGCAACAGATTCCCTGAAAAACTTCTTTTTGAAACTTTTTTTCTTTTTTTATACGTTCAGGCTCCTACTATTTCTTCATATTCATAATATCTTTCAAATACACTGATTGCTTCATAATATTGTTCAAGTATGGATTTTCTTTCAATATTTTTCCCTAAATAGTATTTTATTTATATTTTCACCTAAAACTACTATATCAATTCCAGAAAAATTTCCTATTATTATTGTCTGCAAAAAGTTCAGCAGTATATTAAATTTTTTTATTTTCATATAAATTCAATGTTTTTAGTATATCTAAATTCAGTTCTTTTTATTCCTACTACTTCTTTCATTTTCTTTTCTAAAAAAACTTAAATTCTAATTTCTCATTTTTCTATTTCAATTGCCTCATAATCTAAATTGCTTCCCTGTAATATCAGCCTGTTCAATTCAACTGTATCTACTTCAATTGTCGACGTATCATTTCTTTTTATAGGCTTTTCCATTGTAGTAATATGGTGGAAAAATCTCCTTTTTTTAACATTTAAGACAATATAACTTTTTCCCTCTATTTTTTTCAATATCCAATGTATATTCCGGCTTAGGGTTTTATAGTATCGTTAATGGTATTCTCTATATTAAGTTTATTCTCCACTACTTTTTCTAGTCCGATAAACTTCTCCTTCATCGTTTATCCCAAAAAATTATTTTTCCCATTCTTATAATTAGCATAAGCAGAAACTGTTTTTCAAATAACTTCTAGTTATTCTTTCCTTAAATTCTACGTCCTTACTTTCTTTTCTCATATAAACCCTCCATTTATATAATTCATTTAAAACAACATCTTTATAAATTAATTATACTTCATTTTTTTATCACTTTTTGCAACGAAAAGCTTTTTCGTTCCATTTTTCGTTTCATTTTTGCAACGAAAAAAATACGTCGGTTTTATAACGTATTTTTTTATAACGTATTTTTTTATATCTATTACTTCTCTTTCTGATACTGCAAAACCGTTTTCCCAGTCCATTTTTTAAATGCCCGATAGAAGGATGAAAGTTCCGTATATCCAACCAAATAGGCTATTTCATCAATTGAAAGTTCCTTTGCTTCCAAATAATTGAAAGTCATTATTTTCTGAATATCTTTCACCAGCTGATTGAAACTGGCATTTTTCTGCCGATAGATTTCTTTGAACAGTTCTTCCGCTTATACCAAACTCTTCTGCTACATTTTCCAATCCAAACTGTCCGCTTGGAATAAGCTGAAAAAGCTTTTTCTGAACTCTGCTTGTAAAAGTATCAAATGTTTCACTTTCCATTTCTGCGAGTTTCTGTTTCAATTGAGGTTCCAAATATTCCACCATTATATTATTTGCTGTCAAAAATGGCTTTTTCAAATCTTTCATGCTAAAAATTATTTCATTTTGTTTTGCTTTATTTATCGTAGTGTTTATCTCCTTTGTCAATAATTCGCCATACTCAAAAGGACTTGTAACACTTACTGGAGATATTTTATCTCCAATTCCTTTATTCAATAAATTTATCAGCATAAGCTGTTCATTCAAAACTGCAAAACGTGGCAGTTCCTTTTCTCTTTGTTCAAAAAAATACTGCACTTGAACTATTTCCTCAAACTCTTTAATTTCTAAAAAAACAGGCCCTATTAATTTTTTGTATTTTGCCAATCTTTTTAAGCCTTCAAGTCCATTTTTAGAAGAAAGCGCCGCAAAAAAAGATGGAATAAACACATTTAGATTATCAATATTGCTGATTGCTGATATTTGCTCATCAGTAATGACTTCATCAATTTTTTTCAAAAATAAATAATATTCCTCAGTAGAAAACTGAATTTCTTCTTTCCACAAAATATTTGGTATTCCCGCTTGTTCAAGAATATTTTCAATTGATAATCCAATACTCTTTAAAAAAATCCTGAAATTGCTTTTGGCATAGTTATTTTTCTTCTTTTTCCTATTTTTTTTATTATATCGAATTTTTTTCTTTTCATAAAATGGCTTTTTATCTTTAACAACATCTTTTCCAAAAACTATCTTTATATGAAAGCATATCAATATATTTTTCCATTCAAGTATGGAGTTATTTTTTTCTTCCTATAAATTCTATACTTTCTTTTTCATTTCCCATACTGTCAACAACTAATAGATAACTCTCCTGTCCCTCTTTATACATGAGCATTAACCAAGTTCTTTTAATATTTTTTTATCTAATTTACAAGCACTTTTTTTAATGCTTCAAGCATATCTTCAGGATATTCTTTCGCTTCTCCAATCATTACAGGCGTGTCCTTTTTCTACTTTTTGTTTCAACGACCTTAAGTCTTTCTTCCTTTTCCTTTTTCAAAAATTTTTAAGTTGTTCTCTTGTAAAGGTAAATGATGTAGTAAATGGATTAATAACAAAACCTTCTATATCTGGATTTAATAATACCATTTCTGCATAATCATCAAAAGACAAAAATAAGTGTCTGTATTTTTATCAATGCCGATATTCCACTTATTCAATTCTTCCCAGTCAGTAAATGCTGGATAAAATTGTTTTCCATCAGACGAAGAAATCATATAGAAAGATACATTTAAATCTTCTTTAACAGTTCCTTTTTCCAGTTTCATCAGTTTCAATAGGTTTATCAAAAAAATACATAACTTAAAAAAATAAAGCTCTCATTATAATTTCATCTAAAATTTTATTTTTGTAATTCTAAATCACTTTTTCTGATTTTTTTCCTATTCTACTAAACAATTCTTTTAACACAGGATTTTCCAATGGCTTATTTACATCAATCATAATTTTTTTCAACTCCTTCGTTTCAATATTTTTATATTATACCCATTATAAACTTAAATCTCTTCCATCGTCAAATCCACAACATTCCCTTCGCAACTTCAACTAGTTTTTTTCTGTTTCCACTTCCATCTGCAGTCCTCGTCTGCCAGCCGAAACCATTATTTTATCAAATTTTTTTCAACTTCCTTGTCAAAAAAAGTTTTTAAACAGTTTTTTTCATTCCTACAGGAGAACACCCTCCACGAATATATCCTGTTTCTTTTTCTAGTTATGAAAGTGGCAATAAATCAATATTTTTCTCTTTGCAGGCCTTTGCTACCTTTTTCAAATCCAAATGTGCTTCTCCATGAATTACACACACATACAAATTTTTACTTTTCCCTTTCAAAACAATTGTCTTAAAAACTCTATCCGCTAGTTCAGGCAACTTCTCAGCAACACCAAGCCCTCCACTTTTATCCTCACTCCACTCATAAGTGTGAATTAATATATGGAATCTTTTGTTTATCAAGCTGTCTTAATGCATTTGTTTTTGCAATTTTTTCTTTCATATATTTAAATTTTATCTTTTCTTGTTAATTTGCTCATAAAAACTGCACCTCCAATCTTGTGTCCAAGATTTTGGGTGCAGTACAGAATGACAATTTTTATTTACTTTTTCTATTTTCCTCTTCTCCTTTTTGCCGCCTTATATTGTGCGGGAAGTACAATTCCAAGTAAAGTAATATAAACACTTATCATCATTGCAGGCGGATAAAAGGTGCACGATATTATTAATCCCATAATTTTTATAATTATATCAATACTTAACCATCTCATCCTTATTTTTAATGATTCCTGTGATTTCTCATCGTTTCTATTTGCTTTTCCTATCAAATGCCCAGAAATTGTATTACAAAATGTAACAGCCAGAACTATTATCCCATAAAATCCTTGTGCTACACTACTGTTGTAATATGAAGTGACAAAAGAAGTCACATAAGGAAAAAACGAAGAAAAAAACAGTAAAACTACGTTTGCCCAGACAACTGCCGGTGTAATGTATTTTATTTTATGCCATTCATTATGCAGATTTACCCACATTGTTCCAAGCCAGAAAAATGAAAGCGTATATGCAAAAAAATTTACTCTTAAATTCCAAAGGGCTTTTAAAGTTGCTGTTTCAGGCTTTTTCAGCTCTAATATGAGAATTGTCATAATAATTGCAAGTACGGCATCCATAAAAGCTGCCAATCTTTCTTTATTCATAGTTAAACTCCATTCCATGATTTTATAATAATAGTACAATTGTATCATAAATCAGTAGAAAATTCAATTTTCAGTTTTTCATATTCTTCATCTGAAACTTCTTCAAACCACTCTGCATCTCCAGTCTGTAATGACAATATGTGAAAACCAAATTTGTCTTTCGTTGCTCCATGCCAATGCTTTTACATTTTTCATGATCAGTATTAGATTTACTACTCCTATTAATCCCTTCTTCTTTTTTTATTGCCTTACACTGTTCCGAAATGCAATTCCAAATAAAGTAATATAAACACTTATCATCATTGCTGGCGGATAAAAATATACACGATATTATTAACCCAATTATTTTTTTATACTTATATCAACTTTTATCCATCTTATCATTATTTTTTTAATGATTCCTGCAATTCTTTATCATGTTTATTCACCTTTTCTATCAGATACAACGAAATTATATTGCAGAATGTAACAGCTAGAACTATTATCCCATAAAATCCTTGTGCTACACTACTGTTATAATATGAAGTGACAAAAGAAGTTACATATGGAAAAAATGAAGAAAAGAAAAGTATTACTACATTTATCCAGACAATTGACGGTGTAATATATTTTTATTTTATGCCATTCATTATGCAGATTTACCCACATTGTTCCAAGCCAGAAAAAAATGAAAGCGTATATGCAAAAAAATCTACTCTCAGATTCCAAAATGCTTTTAAAGTTGCTGTTTCAGGTTTTTTCAGTTCTAATATAAGAATTGTCATAATAATTGCAAGTACAGCATCCATAAAAAGCTGCCAATCTTTCTTTATTCATAGTTAAACTCCATTCCATGATTTTATAATAATACAATTATATCATAAATCAGTAAGTAATTTCAAATTTTTCAGTTTTTTTCATATATAATTTCCTCCATTTTCTTATTTTTTTATTTGCTTATCTTTATATAATCATAATATTAAAAATTTAAGATAAAAGTACAATACCATTTATAAAATGTGCTATAATTAAAATGCATACTAGAAATAAAAAAATTATATGAGGTGATTTATATGATAGAATTGGAACAACTAAAACAGACTTATTGCATTTGCAACACATGGAACATTATCAAAAAGCCGCTGAAGAATTGTATATTTCACAGCCTGCCCTTTCCCGTTCAAAAAAAGCTGGAAAAAAACTTTAGAGGTTGAACTTTTTGACAGGGAAAAAAATATTTGATAATTTTAGTAAAAAAATTCTTGAAAAAGAGGTTGTCTCAAAAAGAAAAATTTAAAAAAACAATGTAAAAAAACTATTTTTTTGAATTATTTAAAAATTTTTACTATTTTTGAGACAGACTCCATTTTATTATTTTTCTTCCATTAAGCCATTTTACTATTTCCACATCATCATGATTTAAGAATAGACTTTCCTTTTTATCAAGTTCAGATATTTTTTCCATATCCTCACTGCTCAATTCAAAGTCAAATACAGTGAACTACTCCCGCTTTTAGAAGCGGGAGCTTCTTGGAAAGTACCTGCTTTTGTTAGCCAAATATATTTACCAAGCTCTTCGGGTAGTTCCTCCCCTGTCTTTTTATCTCCTAATATTTCAACATCAATTTCCCAATGTTTTTTATATTTAGTGCCGCATTGTAATCTCTATCAATCTCAACTCCACAGCACTCACATTTATAGCTTCTTTCTGATAATTTCAGTTCCTCTTTAATATTTCCACATTTACTGCAAGTCTTCGACGATGGAAACCACTTATCTATCTTCAAAAATTGTTTCCCTAAAAACATCAACTTATACTCAAGCATTCTCAAAAACATTCCCCATCCATTATCTCCTACACTTTTCCCAAAATTTAATGTCTGGCTCATCCCTTTCATATTCAAATCCTCAACAACCACAGCATTATATGTTTCAGACAATTTTTTTCGACAATTTATGTAGAAAATCTCTTCGACAATTCTTGATATACTCATGCAATTTTTGATATTTTTCTCTTTTTGTCTATACCAATTTTTTTAGAAAAATTTTACTTTCCTTGATAATGATTTTTTTGTAATTTCTTTAATTTTTTTCTTCTAACATCCTAAAAATATCTTGGATAATCAGCCCTTTGGTTTTCAGAGCTGACAAATAATTCAGACATTGAAAAAAATCAAGTCCAATTACTTTATCATTACCAGTTACTTTTTGAATTTCTTTTTTTCAAATTCTGTCAAAACAGAAACATAGTAATTTCCATTACTGTTTGTTAGTGTTACTGACTTTTATCTTGTAATCCTTCGGTATTTCTCTATGATATTTTAATTTAACTTTTTTTCAATTTTGGCAAAAACCAAATATTTGTTTTCCTCTATTCGTATCGAATTATTCACACAATTTGTCGTATAACTTTTTAACATTATTCTTTTTTTAGATTTGAATCTTGGAAACTTTGCTCTCTTCTGAAAGAAATTCGTAAACGATCGTTTTACATTCAATTGAGCATTTGAAAGTGCCAAACTATCTACTTCTTTCAAAAAAATTTATTTTCACTCTTCAAACTTGCAGGTGTAATTATTTTATTTTTTTCCAGTTTCTTCATAAAATTTATTCGCAGTATACAAAAATCGTATTGTAGACAAAAACGAACACATCCAAAAGTCTTGTTTATCAATAATTCTTGCTCCTTATTTGGATAAATTCTGTATTTGAATGCTAAATTATATTTCATAAAATTACACCTCCTTTTTGATTTTTGAATATTATTTCTTTAGAAATTTTATCATTAATGATTTCTCTTCAATATTTTATACAAAAAAATTTTTATCATGGATGTATCCTTTTTTTCAATTTTTTTACAAAAAAAGCAATTCATCTCCCACTTATAGAAGTCGGAGACTTCTTGCTATCTTTTGTTAAAAAAATTCTAAAAGCAGGTTTTATTATTTATTTTTTTTACTTGTAAAAGGTAAACTTTCTTTTTAAAAAAACAGAAACTAAATTTTTATTCATTTGCTGTTAGAAGTCAAAAATTTTTATTGTCAATTTTTCTTTTTAGCTATAACAAAAAAACCTCCAAATATTATATAGTTATTTTACCATATATTATTTAGAGATTTACACAAAAAATTTTTACACACCCTTTTTAACAAAAGATTTAAAAGCATATTGAAGGATTTTTTTATTTTTATCTTTACAATCATCAATATTTTCAAATTCTAAATATCCTACTGTCATATACTGACCTGCTCTAAAATATTTTTTTCTGAAACTTTTTCATTTTTTTAGTATATTTTTCGAATTTTTTTATATTTTTCTGGTTTATTTTCGCATTTTAGTATATCTTTCGACTCATTTTCTAATTTATTTTTTTTAATTTAGAAAAAAAGTTCCTTACGTTTTTTTCGGAAGCAATTGTTACTTTCTTTTTCGAAATCTTCTTTTTGAAAGTTCTTTATTATTTTTTTATTTTTTAGGAACTGAATATTTTATTGCAATTATATTTTTTTCTGATTATATTGTTCTATTTGTAAATAAATATCTTCATCAGAAGTTTCTGTTAATTTATTAATTTTTTTCTTCACTTAAAAGGAAACCACCACATTCCCATAAATCCACCTGATGAGTTATTCACATAACCCCAACTACAATCTTTTTGTCTTCCAATAGCATGTTCTAATAAATTTTTTTCGTTTTTTTAATTCTTTAAAAAAATCCGATATAACAGTTTGAATTCCAGTCTTCCAAGTTCTTTTTTTCATATGAATTTACATCTGTTTCTATATTGCTCAAATAATTATGATAATTTTTCAAATATTGAATTATTAATCTTATCCTTGTATTCTTTTAATAATTCTAGGATGTTTTCTCTTCCTAATATTACATTCACACCATTCTCTTTTTAATCTTTCCATATTATCTTCATCGTATATTTTATAATAAACTACTTTTTATTTTTAGCCCTACTTCCATTATCTTTTTCATTTTTTTCAGATATTAATTCTCTATATCTCTCAATCTGATTGCTATGTAAACCTGTTCCCACTTTATCTTCTATTATTACATACATGTCTACTATTGGATTTATATTATTCCCTTTAGTTATAAATTCTGTTTTTATTCTGAATTTCCAATAGTACGTCTATTTTCTGATATTGTCTTTTTATATTCACTTTCCTATCTTCGAGACTTTTTCACCTAACATTTTTTTCAATAAATTCAGTTGCAAGTGATTTTTAATTTTTTTCATCTTCTGATAAACTATTGTCATCAAAAATTTTACCCAGTTACATAACCAACATATAAAAAAAGCATCCTGTGACAGGCTCTGACGTTGCAAAAATTAAAAAAATATTGTTTCTTTCCATTCTAAATCCCTTCTTTCTATAATATTAATTAATTTATTTATTTAACTGAATCTTCCACAATGTAAGCAATAATATTTATGAAATTTTTCATTTTCTGGATATATTTGCAGTCCCCAAAAGAAATGCCTGCTCATTAAGAATATTAGTCATTATTTTAGCAATATCTTTTTATCTGAGTCAATTCAATATTTTTTTCCTGCTGTTATATTCAAAAAAATATTTTTATAAGTTTTATTTTTTTATCAAAAGTTTCCAGACTTTTAGTTTTTAGGTTTTGCAAGAAATCATCAAAAGTTTCTAAATTTCCTTTTTTTCAAAAATTACGAAAGATTTTTGAGGTTTTTTTGAAATACAGTTTTTAAGTCCGCTAAATCAAGAGTAACCATTCCTTTTTGCTGTTAAAGTTTTTTTGTTATTCCGTTGATTCCATTTTTTTAAATCTTCTGAAGATTTGCATTTTATGATAAAGTCTGTTTTTTTGAATCAAATAGGTCAGTATAGCCATTTTTCAATATCGTAAATGCCAGTAAAAAAATGTCGTTTTTTTCAGTGTTTCTGATTATTTCTAAGGCAAAAATTTTTATCATTTTCAAAATATGTATTTAAAAATTATCAAAAATTACATCTGTATCTTGAAAATTTATTTTTTTAAATCTTTGTAGTCATTTTTTTAATTGTAATAATGCTTATATTTTCATGTGTAATTATTTCTTTCTCAATAGTGCTTAGATTTGTTTCTCCTAAACTTATAATTTTTTTATTTTTGGCATTTTTTTCCATAAATTTTCTCCTTTTTTTATAGAAATTTATTTTTAAAAATTTTGTATTCAATAACGTAATCTCCCTGACTTCGTAGCCACATTTTCGCTCCAAAACTTCCATAAACTTCGATTTTTTTACAGTATAAACTGTAGTTTCCCAATTATTTTCTTTAACTATTTTTTTCATCCAATATTTCTGCAGTTGGAAATTTATCAAGCACATACTCGATATAGCCTCTGTATTTAAATTCTATTCTTGTAAGAGGTCCAGAATGCATAAAATGTATATTTTTCTAAATTCTCCATCTTTAAATTTGTCAGAATAATTTAGGATTTTTAAACTTCTTTCCTGTATTTTCTATCTTTTTCATTCTATCAATTCTAAAAAAATTGCAGGATATTCTTCTTTATTTTCAATATATCCAATTAGATAAAAAAATAATATTCAGAAAAACATTATTGACAGTGGCTTTATTCTGTATTCTTTATATTGTTTATCTTTTTTTGTATAATTTAAATGCACCCATTCTTGGTTTTTTTATACATTGCGCTAATTTCCAAATGCTTTCGAGTAGTTTCTGTCCATGTTGTAAAGGAATATAATTCACCTTTTTCACTATTTATCAAATTTTTTTTATTATCTCCCTATCGTTTATTGAGGAATTGTTAACTAGTTTCGTTATTAATTTTTCAGTTTCTTCTTTATTAAAAGCCCGACTTTCAAGGATAATTTTTACTTATAGCCAAAAGTTCTTCGTTTGTAAAAAGCTATCTTGTCATTCTTTTTCAAGATAATAACCTTTTTTTGAACTAGAATATTTTATATCCGATTCACCTTCTTCAAAAAAATAATTCCTCAAAGTAGTTTATATCTCGTTGTATCGTTTTTTTATCGACTCTAAATTCATTAAATTTAAATCACTTCTATTCACTATCTCTTTTTGATTCAACCTTTTCATTATTTTTTTAATATTCTAATCGATTTTTTTCCTCAAATTTTTCATTTTTTTCATGATTAAGATTAAGCCTTTCTAAAAAAATTCTTTCTTACATTTTAATTATACCTTGATTTATCACTTTTTAAAAAATTTAAAAACTTTTTCCTAATTTTTTTCTATTACTTCGAAATCTTTTTCTTTAATCTCTTTTCTTCAAAATATTCTACATATTCCTCTCTTATGTCTCTACAATTTTTTTCATTTTATTAAATTTCTCAATTTTTTTCCGTTATTTTTATCAACCATTTTTTTATATCTTTTAATGAACTATCTAGATTTACTGTAAAAACACATTAATGGAATTTCATTATTTTTCACAATCAATATCTTCATAATTAACTTCCTTAAAATTAGGAAATATATCTTTTAATTCTTTCTGAATTAATTTTATTGTCTTTTCTTCGATTTTATTATTATTAAACCATTTTAACAAAAAAATAATTATTTGTTTTTTTATCTTCTGCAATTAAATTTACACAAAAAAACATTCTATAAAAAAATTCATGTTTCAACCATTTTATATAATCAAAAACAACGATATACATCATAATCTTCAAATTTTTTTATTTATATAACTTTCTAAAACTAAATATAAAGATAAATTTTTCGTTAATACTTACACCAAAAATTTTTTTCTTATTTTTCTTGTTTAATTTGATTGTAATAACTGTCAAAAAAATACTGTCATCTATATTTTTTTTGAATTTTCAAATAAAGTTAAAAAAATTTTTTTCTTTATCGTATAAAATACTTATTTCTTCTACTTCTTCCTTTTCATACCTAGAAATTAAATCAGATGAAAAAAATGAACAATTTTTTTACATTATTCTCTTCGTTTTTCTTTTAAATTCTCATATTTTTTTAATAATTTAATTAATTTCCCATTGTATTCATTAAAAATCTTTTGAATATTCGTAATAACTAAAAATCTCTGAAATATATATATTTTCTGTTTCCATTTTGATTCCTATTTAAAATTAACAAAATCGGACAATTACCTAAAAATTCTATCAATAAAGGTTCTATTTTTCAGAATAATAATTTTTTTATTTGAAAAAAATGTATCTCAATATCTTCTGTAGTTAACTTTTCTCCTAAAAATTTCCTCAATAAATTTTTTTGCCATATTTTTTTTAAAAGCCACCTTACTGCTATTATTTGTAGTCTCAACATTTAACCATTTTATCATCCAATATAAAAAAATATCGGTATCAAACTCAGCGTTATAAAAAAAGCATCATTTTTTTAACTAATTTTACATTACTCATTTTCCCCATCTCCTCAACTTTATTTTTTTGTTATCTAATTATACTTTTTTTATATGAGACATATTTTTGTCCCTTTAGAATAAAAAAATTTATTTTTTTAAAAATTTTTATAACTACAATATCAAATGCAACATTTTTTTCATCTTGACAACAACAATTTTCGAGATACAATTATATCAGAAAGAGAAAAAAATAATTAATATTTCTATAATAAAAAGGAAGTGACTTGTTATGGTAAACCGTATCATTTTTAAATGAAGTATCTTATCATGGATTTGGAGCAATTGAATCTATTCCAGGTGAAGTGGAAAAAAATAAATTCAAAAAAAGGCTTTTTATTTGTACAGATCACTGGATTAATTAAGGCTGGAGCAGCTAAAAAAATTACTGATATACTTGATAAAAGTCTAATTTGGAATATTTAATATTTTCTGATGTTCAGCAAAATCCTACGATTGAAAATGTAAAAAGCTGGAGTTGAAAAAAATTTAAAAGAAAGTGGTGCAGATTATATTATTGCAATTGGTGGAGGTTCTGCTATGGATTGTGCCAAAGGCTGTGGCAATTATTATAAATAATCCTGAATTTTCTGATGTACGAAGTCTCGAAGGAGTTGCAGATACAAAAAAATAAATGCGTTCCAATAATCGCAGTTGCAACTACAGGTGGAACAGACTGCCGAAGTTACAATAAATTATGTTATAACAGATGTTGAAAAAGAATAGAAAAATTTGTCTGTGTTGACCCACACGATATGCCAATAGTTGCGATAGTTGATCCAGGAATGATGATGACAATGCCAAAAGAATTGACAGCTGCAACTGGACTTGATGCACTAACTCATGCAATCGAAGGATTTACAACAAAAGCTGCTTGGGAAATGACTGACATGTTCCATTTAAAAGCAATTGAATTAATAGCAAAAATATTTGAGAAAAAGTCTGTGGAAAATGATGAAGAAGTCTAAAGAAAAAAATGGCTCTTGCCTCATATTTAGCAGGAATGGGGTTCTCAAATGTGGGACTTGGAATCGTACACTCAATGGCTCATCCTTTAGGAGCATTTTATGGAACTCCGCACGGTGTTGCAAACGCAATAATTTTACCAACTGTAATGGAATACAATGCTGAATATACAGGGGAAAAATTTAGAGAAATAGCAAAAGCTTTTGGAATAAACCATACTAAAAGAATGGCTCCCGAAGAATATAGAAAAGCAGCAGTAGAGGCTGTAAGACAATTGGCACATGACGTAAATATTCCTGAAAAATTTAAAGGGAATAATGGATATAAAAAGATTTAGATTTTATCGCTGAATCAGCTTTTGAATGATGTTTGTACTGGCGGAAATCCACGAGATACAAACTTGGAAGAAATAAAAGAACTTTATAAAAAAATTGTTGTAATTTACAAAAAAACTCCATTCGTTTTAGAGTGGAGTTTTCTATTAATATTAATTCAAATTTAAATATTTATACTAAAAAAACCATTTGAATAACGAATACATTATAAATCTTTTTATTAGATTAAACCTAACATTTCTTTTCAAATAATTAAAAATATAATTCGCTTTTTAAACGGGAAATAGTATTAGTTAATGCTTTTTTTAAACTTTTTCTAGAATTTTGATTTTTTTACTAAAAAAATTCAAAAATATTCTTTTTCTCTATTTTTTTATTTTTTTAAATTTTATATAGTAAAACCTATTTAAAAACTGAACTAATTTATTAAATAAAACAGAAGTAACTGCTTCTTCTAGTGTATTAAAATTATGGGCTATGTCTTTTAATTTTTTTCTTCATATTAGCCCATAATTTTTTTCTATTGGATTTAAATCCGGCGAATACGGCGGAAGAAATAATAGACAATGCCCCGTTCCCTTAATTATATTTTTCTAATATATTCTTTCTATGAAATCTCGCATTATCCATCACTATTAGAACTCTCTTCCCTAATTTTTTTCAATATCTCTTAAAAAGTATTTCCCTAAACCATTCTTCAAAAAAATTCACTTTCCATTGTTTCCCTGTATATCATACTTCCTATCAGTGCATTCCCTATTTTTCCAGCAACCAGATTTATTCTTGAATATCTTAATCCTCTTTTCTTCCCTTCAATAGATATTCCCCGTTTACTCCAGCCGTATTCACGGTAGTAATATTCGTCAAAGCCTGTTTCATCAATATAGATTATTTCTCTGCCTGAACTTGCTTCTGATAATTTTTTTAAATATCTATTTACTTTTTTCTCGTCTTGCTCCCTGTATTTTGTCTGTTTTTTTTTCTTGTGTATCCTAATTTTTTCAGTGCTACTCTCACTGTCTCCTTTCCACAGCCAAAAATCTTTTGCTATTTCACGGATGTATTTATCTGCATTCTTTGGATTTTTCATATATTCATCAAGTTTTTCAGGATCAAGCACCTTAAATTTTCTTTTCCGTGTTCTTGATAAAAGATCTCCTGTTTCCTTCTTAAGTTTTATCCATCCGTACAATGTACTGGAACTTATGTTGAACTGAAATAATGTTTTTGTTTTTTTCCATTTTCGTAATAAAAAAATTTAAAAATTCTTTTTCTATAATCTTTTTCATATGCCATAAAGTTATTATATCATATTTTTTTAGGTCTATTTTGTATAAGTTTCACTATAAATTCATCTATGTACCTTTTACTTCTCTTGTTCATAATCAAATTTCTCTCCTTAATTATATTTTTAACAAATAGAAAACTAGTTTTTCAAATTATTTGTTCAAGATTTTTGGGTACACTCCAATTTTTCTCTTCTACCTCAAAAAGCAAAAAGGATAAATTTCCCCCTACACTTTAATAGTGAAAATTTATCCATCATGGTAACCAGATTTATGAATTTTTTTTAAAAAAAGAAAAAGCAGATCATAAATGATAGGATCCGCTTCATTAAACCTTAATTATCATTATATCCATTAGCAATTGTTGAAAAACACATTTTTCCAATACTGCTCTCGTTCTTTTATTTTTTTTCGGGATCATATGATAGTCCAAAGTATTCAATCAAAGAATAATTAAAATACTTTTCAAAATATTCATCACCTTTTTGATTATATAATGTTAATAATTTTGTATTGCCTCCATGCTTAGAGCTAAGATAATTTCCCCATCTTTGTGCAACACCTTCCACACCTGTAGCAGATCCAATATATAATTTCCCAGTTTTAGTATCTGTCAAGCAATATATTCCTGTAACCTTTTTTTCAATGCTTCATAATATGTAGGCATAATTTTACCACTAAAAACATCAGCCAATTTCCCATAAGGTAAATTAACTCGATCATAACCCTCAAACTGTTCTCCATTATATTGGCAAGGAAGTATTTCTTTTACAATACAATTTTCAATAATTCCATTCATTCTAAAGACATACCTTGCAAAAGTATTTCCTTTTTTATATTTCATTACCAGTCTTCCGAAAAAAGACTTATATTTTTCTAAAATCTTCACATTTGCCCTACTATTGCAAGGAACGTCTAAAATCTCAGCTGCGGATACAAACAGCCATTCATCATTTGACATTTTCAAAAAAACTGAATACAGTCTGCCCAACATTAAAGTTTTTTTATTACCATACCAACCCCAATATGAACATTCCGATATACCACTATCTTTAATGGATTGCTCAAGGGTTAGCCATTTATCAATGTAAAGTTTATCCCCCCCTGCCCCTTCTGTCATATTTAATTCTATTCTACTATTCTCAATTTCTTCCGTTGTTAACTTAAGAATCTCGTTTAACTTTATATCCATTTCAATTTCTCCTGCTAATCGTTATAATTTAACTTTATACAATAGATTCACATTTTTTTATTATTATCTTTTGGCTTAATAGTTGATAATATTTTTATTTTCCACTTCTGGAGACCAATATTTTTTTAACTGTGATTTTTGCTCTTGTAATAGCCGTATAGAAAATATTATGTGTTATCATTTCATCAACTTCGTTTGTAATTACTATTTTTTTACTGAATTATATTCTAACCCTTGAGACTTTTATGAATTGATACCGCATATGAAACTTGAAAGGGAACAATTGTTCTTGGATCAGAATCATCCGCATCGGTATTCTTATTTTTTTATACACACTAAATCTGATTACCGAGTTATTAGCTTTCTTCATAAATATCATGTTCTAACAATTCAAATTCTCCATCAATTACATCCATACCATTAATAACTTTATCAAGTTCTACATCAAATTCTATTCTCTCGTCTGCATTACCATCCGAAAAAAATCGATACGTTTAAAAATTCGTCCCTTCATATTATTATAAATTACAGGACTAAATCTATCTGAGTCATGAAATAATATTGGATCGCCAACTTTAAATGTTTGTATTCCCCATAAAAACAGATTTAGATGGATTGCTTTCTTGTAAAAAAATCGATTAATGTTGTTAATTCCATACAATCCATCATAATTCAAACATAAGATAATCTCATCTTTATTAGATGCTTGAAAAACGGAGTCATCTAATTTATTTGAATATTTTTGTTTAGTGAGTAACTCTAATACGTTATCATCCATTTCTCTTACTCTGTTCCATAATTCTAGTAATTTAGAATCATTACTTCTATAAGGTTTTTGTTAATTCTGATAATGATGTTTCAGGAATAAATTGTCGTGCAATATTAAACCAATTTCCAAATCTTATTGATTCAATCTGGTAAGTATCTCCCACCAAAATCAAAAAAGCTTTAAATGTTGCCTTTTTCAAGTAATTTTTCTCATGTCTGAATTACTAACTGTACTGCATTCATCAATTATCAAAATATCATATTCAGTCGATATTCTATTATTTAAAAATAAATTTTGTTATTGTCATAAACTCACAGTTAGAAGCATTTACTTTTCTTTTTTTAAATTATCAATCGCTGGATTTGTTTGAGCCAGAAATAATTTATCTTTATCCGAAAAGAAATGTGACACATGATTGATTAATGTTGATTTTCCAGTGCCAGCTTGCACCATATAATATCGCAACAGTAGAATTAGCAAACATATTCTTAATTACTTCTTTTTTTTCTTCGCAATCAACTCCATTATTTTCTTCATTAAGCCATGCACTTGCAGAATTTATATAATTAGAAATCCCTTGTTCGGATAATTTTTTTCAATCTATCAATAATAAATCTACAGTCTTTAACATATTTTTTTGTATGAATATTTGTCCTTTATCTATTTTTTTAATTCATTACTAGGTCTATGACCATACCACAATTTTTTTCATTATAATCGTCCATTAATTTTTTTATAGTTTCACCAGATTCATCAATATCTTTTTAAACTTGTAAATAAATCACCATTACACTCTGTATTATTTTTTTCACGTATCTTGCAAGCAACTCTGATTTATGTTCATCTGCTTCAAAAACAATTAATCAAAAATATTAAATGGAGGATTATGTTTTATTGGAGAAAAAAAGTGAATGGAATACTATCAAACGGTATTACTCCGTTTTTTTAAGTATAAATTTGAAAGCCTTGAATTTGCTTCTGCTTCATATTGATTTTTTTAATAATAGTATTATTCATAGTAAATAAAAGATATCTAAGAATATTTTTTTCCCATTACTGTCACTATTGATTATCTCTCTACAAGTATCTAGCACATTAAAAAAATTTGTAACTTTAGCTCTAACTGTTAATTGTTCCTTAATCAAATTATATTCCGTTTTCTTTAACGATACAATATCTAAAAAGATTCAACTTAGATTTTTGTCATAAATGAACAAAGAGCCATTCTCTCTGAATAACCAACTTGGTTTTGCTTTCCTTCAACTAACTTTATAAAAATTTTTTTAAACTCACATTCTCGAATTGAAATTTCCCATCCAACTATTATTAAAATAGGCATTTTGTGTTCCATTATTTCAATGCTTGTATTAATAAAAATCCATTTTAGACGCATAATTTGACTCTATTGGTATTTTTTTGTAAATGCAATAACTCTATCTGTCTTACTACTATAATCATTAGCGGTGAAAAAAAGTCACTTCATAATAAATGCTTTTTATTCATAAAGAAAGGTTTTATCTTATGAATGTAAAATCTATCAGCATTTTCTGGAATTATACACTTATATTTGTCAACTTCATTTGCAATCTTTTGATAATACTCCATGAGTTTAGAATCCATATTTAGTGGAAATTTTTTTCTAAATTATGAAGTAAATTCAAACTATAGTCTTTATTCATTACAGTTCTTATTCTAAAAAAAGATATTCATAGTATTTCAGCATCAACCTTTCTGAATTTTTCTTCAGTAGGCTTATAATGAGATACTACAATTTGCAACATTTTTATGAAAAATTTCTTAGCAACTTATATTTTTCCATTACTAAAAAAATATCTTATAGCATTTTGAATATTATCGTATGTAACTTCCAAATTTCTACCATTATCATATATTTTAAACATTATATGCTCTACATAATGTCTTAAGTCTGATAATACATCTTGTGATACCACACCTCTTGAATCTCTGCTTATGTTATCAATATGTCTACAAATAGCATCATCTAAATTATATAATTCCGAATCAATTTTACTTAACAATTAACTTCCTCCAATCTATATCTAAAACATTTATAATCACAACTATATCTTCTATTTATTATATCAAATATACCCAAACTATAATAGACATAATACTTGATTTTCCACTTCCCCAATCGCCATAAACACCGATACTAGCAGGAAGCAGACTATCATCCGTTACTATTTCATTAACTAAATCTGCAATATATTCAAAAATCTATATAATCTATATTTGATTCACTATCTTTCCACATAAAAACTCCTCCCTAATCTATACATTCCATAATTTCAGATATATCACAATTAAAGACTCCTCGCATATTTTTTTAATAACACATCTGTAGTTACATTTTCATCTTTCTTTAATTTATAAAATGTACTTCTACTAATCTCCGTTTTATCGATTAAATCTTTATGCTTTATATCTCTATCAATCAATAGTTTCCACAGTTTCTTATAGACTCAATTTCATTACAAATCCCCTTTTCTTTCATACTTTTTTTATTATTATATCATATAAAAGTTTAATTTTTTTCAAACTAAATGATATAAATAAACCTTGCTATTATTCCAAAAAGAATATAATAAAGTTGGAGGTGAAAATATGTCGTACATAACCATAAAAAGAAGCGTCATGCTTGTGGGGAATAAGTGAAAGAAGAATCACTAAATTATGCAATGAAAAATAGAATAGATGGTGCAATCAAATTCGGATGGAGTTGGGCTATTCCAACAGATGCAAAAAAAGCCAGATGACGCAAGAGTTAAAAAGCGATAAAGAAAAAAAGTTAACCATATTCATTTTCCAGAAGAACCAGTTTTAATACGCAAATGGGCAATGCCAAACAAAAAAATACATTTAGCATTAAACCAATAAAAGAACTTATATCTGAAGAACTAACTGATGGTTTGTGGATGAGATCCTTTTGCGAATAATAATAAATTTGCGACAATCACAAATGACCTAAATCAAGAGTTTGATACAGATTACCATCTTGACGCACTAGATTTTTTTAAAAATTATTTAATGATAATTCTATTGATGGAATACTGTACGACCCACCCTATTCACCTAGACAAGTTAGTGAATGCTATAACGATGTAGGTTATAACGTTACTTGGGACACAACAAAAGCCTCCTTTTGGTCTAATCACAAAAAGGAAATATCCCGTATATTAAAGATTGGCGGAAAAGTTATAACTTTTTGGATGGAATAGTGGCGGTATAGGAATGTCGTACGGTTTTAAAAAAACAAAAAAATCCTTCTTGTTCCTCATGGAGGATGGCATAACGACACTATTTGTACAGTCGAGTTAAAAAAATCGAAAAATAAATCAAATAATAAGTATAATACTGGAGAAAAAGTTCAAATGAAAAAGAAACTGATAATGATAAAAAGATAATAAATTGGATTGAAAAATTTACCTGCTGATTTTTTTGGGATTTCAAATCAGAAGATACACGTGAATTAACTCATGGTTTTCATTCCTATCCAGCAATAATGATCTATCCTATAAGTAGAAATATAATAAAAAAAGATGAAAGATATTTATACAATAAATTCTCTTTTTGATCCATTTTTCTGGATCAGGAACAGTTCCCGTAGAAGGTATGATTGCCAATATACCAACTGTATATGCAACTGACTTAAATCCACTTTCTATAATTCTCACAAAAGTAAAAACGAAAGTTTTAGATAAATCTGAGACTTTTTAAAAATGGCATAATTTAATGAAAGAAAGGATTGAAGAATTAATTAGCGAGAATTCTAATATTATCTTTTCATTAGAAAATTATATAATCGAAAAATAATATTAATATATACGATAAACATGGTTGGGGAGACAACGCAAAAGAAATTTTTAAAAAGATTTTATGATTCAACACGGATTTTCTACAGAAATTGTAACAACACTTCCTGATTTCAAAAAAACTTAGGGTATTGGTTTAAGCCTAATGTAGTTTTACATATCCAAATTATAAAAAAACGTGTTGGAAACAATGCCTGATTTAAAAAAATAAAAAAATTTTTTTTATGATTTCTTTAAGTGAAACCATACGATTAGCATCTAATAAAAAGAAATGGTGAATTTAAAATGTATAGAATCGATAAGAAGAAATTACCTTCTTTTTAATCCAAATGTTTTGAATGTATTCTTTGAAATAGTCGATAAAAAAATATCTAGAATGGATGAATTTTTATAAAATAGTAAATAATAATAATTCTATTGTTAAAAACAACTCTTGATGATGCTAGATTTCTCACAACCATACCAAATAATTCAATAGACTTAATCATAACATCACCTCCATATGGTGATAGTAGAACAACTGTTGCCTATGGGGAATTTAGCAAACTATCATTGCAGTGGGTTGGGCTAGATGAAAATTCCTTAGATATTGACATTAATAAGATTGATAAAGAATTATTAGGTGGTAAGAATTTTAATAATGGATTTGAATTCGATTTATGTAGTCCAACCTTAGGAGACGCACTACAGAAAATATCAGCACTCGATATAAAAAGAAGCGGTGATGTATATAGCTTTTATAACGACCTAAATTCTTGTCTAAGTAAATGCTCACAAAAATCCAAAATAAATACCTATCAATTTTGGGTAGTTGGAAATAGGACTGTTAAAGGTGTATATTTGAAAACTGATGAAATATTAGTTGAGCTTGCAAAAGAACACAATCTACACCATGTAACAACATTTACAAGGAATATCCATAATAAGGTTATGCCATCACTCAATTCACCAACTAACGAAAAAGGAAAAACTGTCACTACAATGACAAATGAATTCATCGTAGTTCTACGAAAAGTGTAGATTATACTCTCTAAAAAAATAATCGGTAAGCATCTTTAATCTGGTTAAATAACCAATCGTGATGCTTACCTTTTTAGTTTTATCTAGACCAAATTTTTACTTTTTTCATAAATAATTCATCAAAATATTGAGGATGTATCCTAAAACCTGTACCATGATCATGAGCCCTACCATCTGGGTACTGCCCTATACGAATATCTATTTTTACTACTCCTTTTTCTAATAAGTCCATAAGCCCTTCATAGTCAAAATCAGATAGTTCATACGCTTCATAAAAAAGGAATTCTTCATTTTTCCCTATATTTCTTGATTTTGCCTTTACATATACCAATGTATGCTTATATTTTTTATAAAACGCCTTCCTTAATTGCTCTCTTTCCCAATAAGCCTCCTCAATTGTACTATTTCCAATTAGGCTAATCTTTTCATCTAAACACTTAATGCCTAAAGTTTGACCCGTATCAGCTATTCTAGATTGTATATTTGCTGACAAAGTAGCATGTAAAACCTTTTTTTCATTATCATAATTATCACTTGTATAACCATATGTATTTAGCAAATAATTATTGATTCTTGGTGGTTTTGGAGTTTTGGTAAAAAGTGTTAACATACTCGAATCTGTATCTCTAGCTGCTTTTAATTCGTATACCCCGAAATCAGGTTCTGCTGCATTGTTTTCGTTGATACCTAATAAATCTTCCAATGTTTTTACCTATTCCTGTAGGACCACTTCTATGTGTCTTAATCCATCCATCGATGCTTATTTCATCCATTTTTCTTTTAAAATCTTCTAAAGTGCTAATCATTCTCAGCATCCTCCTTTAAAAATAATTCATATGGTTCAATTTCAAGGGCTATAGAAATTTTCTGAATATTACCTAGAGATATACTTCGTTTTTCTCGCTCTATATCACTAATATAAGTACGATGCAAAACCAGACTTTTAAATGCTAGTTCTTCTTGTGACAATGATTGTTTCAATCGATTTTTCTTTACATTATTTGCAAATATTTTTATATATATCCATACTATCCTCCTTTTTGTCAGCATACCACTTTTTCATATAATATGTCTACATACAATAAGTTACACAAATACTTATCTCTCAGTTTCCTTTGAAGATTCTTTCTTCTCAATAGGTTTTGCTTTTTCTTCAGCCTTATATTTCTTTATTGCTCCAAGCACAGATTCTTTCTTTTCTTCTTGATTCTTCATCTGTTCCTTTGCTTTTTAAAAAGGCTTTAGACGATAGGATTCTAACATTAGTATGCTCTTTTCCATTATCGTCAATGGATGTTCTTACCTGACCAAAAATCTTTACAAAGTCACCTTGCTTAAAATTTTTTGGTATATCTCCCTTATTTCCATAAGCCGAACAATTTGTATAAGTCTTATTTCCCTCATCATCTTTTGACACAACCGAGAAATTAACTACTTTAAAGGCTTCTCCATTTTTGTTTTCTCTTTCAATTGTGTCAATCTCACCTACGATATTCCCAACAATGTTCACCAGATTATTATCTTCTTTTTCGATTGCTGCACTTTCTTTAATCTGTCCATTTTCTCTAAGTTCATCAATCAAATAATCAAACTCATCATTAAGTAAGCTCATACTGTCATTATCCATATACTCCTGGTATAACTTGTCCAAGGCATCTTTATCATTGATTCCTTTTTCAAAACTAATTAGTGCCTTTGCAAAATCTACGTGATTTTCGTTTGCCATTTGTTCTAGTGTATTTCTCATTTCTTTGTAGTTCATAATATACCTCCATTTTTCTACTGAAAATGAAAAGGAGCTTGTAATAAGCCCCTTAACGTTCATCGTATTCTTTTGATTTATTTTCTCGTGTTTCTGCTTGTTTTTCTTGTGACTGATATAACTTAATTTGCCCTAAAATAGATGGTTTTTCAGATACCTTTTCTTTGCTTTCTGCCCTTGCATTAAGATTATCCTCTACATCATAAGTAGTTTCAAAATAGTCACTATCTCTAAAGTCATTATCGTATCTATCTGGCACACCATCATTGTCCAAATCTTTTGCAAGCGGATCATAGATATTACCATCGTCATCTCTTTCAAGACCTAATGCTTTTTTAAGGTCATTATTATCAATAGATACAAACTCTCCAAAGTCTCCATATTCCATTTCTTGTTTTAGAAATTTCAACGCCTTTTCTTCACTTCCAAGGTCTTTGAGATAATCAATCTTTGTAATTGGTTCTCCATTGATATATTGAGTAGCTGTAAAATCTTCTAAAGTTTAATTTCATATTGAATTTCATATTTTTCATTTGGTGTAGTCGTATAAGCAATTCCAATATGTGCAAGGTCAGGAAATAGATTATTAAAGTTTTTCGTAGGTATAACTATCATCTTTTACAAAAATCTACAATAGCCCTTTTTACATCTTCAAGCAATGGATTAGGATTTTCTTTTTCTTCTACCTCTCCCATATCAAGTAACTTGTTTAATTCTGCAACTGTTCGTTGGTAAGATCTTTTAAGAGATATTCTTTGATTGCGTCTATATTAATTTTGTAGTTAATCTTGGAAATTTCTCGATTAAGATTCCAACCTAATGATAAACTTTAGAGTTTTCATCTGACTTAAGTCTTTTGTAATCCTGAATTACATACATCTTAAATTCAGCAGAAATCCATGAAGCAAATTCAAAGGCAATATTTGTATGTCAAATGCACCACCGTATCTTCCGCCTTTTGAGATAATTCCGATTGCGTCTGTTTTTTCTACCCATTTCTTAGGGGACAGTGTAAAGGAATTATATCCAGCTTCGATTTAATTCGGTCGAATTCGACCGAATTCAAATTCATGTTGTTTAAAGCTTTTCCCATAAACCAAGAAATTCAATTGTATCTTTTTCTTCTCATCCAATTTTTTTAATTACATCACTTGGTTCATCGCTTTTTATATCTAGCAATATCCGTTAGACTTAATATAGTCGTTTTGAAAGTCTTCAGTATAAATTTGAATAGCAAATCCTTTTTGCTTCAATCGTCTCTTTTTTTCACCTTAGACATATGAGTTCCTCCTTTATGCTGATGTACTGTTTACAACATTTATTTTCATAATAACTGCTCTAAACAGCACACCAACGATTCATTTTTTTATTTTAAACTTTGGTAGAAGCTCTAAAACCCTTGTATTTACTTGACTATTTGCCTGTGTCATTATTATGACACGAAACCCACATGTTGGATCATATACTTTATTAATATTTTCTTTTCCTTCCATTACAAGTCTCGCTAAAAGCTTGGAAACTGTTTGTGGTGTAAAAAATTCTCCTCCCGATTTCCCTGCATTACTGGCATAATTTGAAATCAGATATTCATATGCATCTCCAAAAGCATCTATATCATTATGCTGAAAAACTTCCAAAAATTAATTTCTGAAATTCCTGTTAAAATATCTGCTAATCTTGTATTTTTTTCTGCTACTGTTCCGCCTAGCCGGTTACTGGTAGTGTCGACATCTTCAAATAATCCTTTAATATCATTTTCCGATTCAAAACCAATAGCACTTGCTTCAATGGATTTAAAAATATTAGCTAAATCAGTATTTAAATTTTCATTACTTCTTGCTGTTTTTACAACATTCTGAAATAATTGGCTTGGCAAAATAAAAAAACCTTTATCTTCTACTGTATTAGGTCTGAAATCCTCTTCTGCCTCTTCATCAGAGATATCTGCATAGTTAAATTCTAAATCTCCCGCTTCATGTTCTGCTTTGTTGAAAAATTCTACCATGTTCTCAGAAATAAATCTGTAGAATAAAATTCCTAAAAATATATTGCTTAAAAATCCCAGCCATCCACCGCTCCACGTACATTATCAGCAATTGACCATATTTTTCCTATGCAGTTCTGCTCTTTGTGCCGTTTCATTTGATTCTTTTTGTATTTGTCACTTCTTCCTCCTTAGACCTATTCATAATTTATTTTTTTGTTAGTATTATACCATAATTTCATATAAAATTTACTTTTTAGTACAAAAACTTTTTAAAAAAATATTGAATTTTTTTCCCCATTTTACTATACAATATC
>BNJV01001261.1_pt1 | contig 34713 bp, 27 predicted proteins | sample 8540591 | NCBI WGS metagenome assembly BNJV01 (sample SAMD00202457, study PRJDB9452) | human saliva metagenome | host: Homo sapiens | reverse complement strand
ACCTAAAGTAGAGGGTGTAAAAGTAGAGGGCGCAAGCCTGCTGACATGAACCTGGCTGCGCTGGCCATATGAACCTGGCTGCGCTCGCGGAGCTGAAACTCTTGCAGCCCACGCTTGCTGGCAACCCACGCTATGGCCGTGGGCTGCCAGCAGGGTGTAGCTTGAAGCAGCCAGCAGACTACGAGTGTTTTAGCTGCTCTAACAGAGCAATAGACTTGTCGGTCTGTTCTATTTCAGCGTAAGTGACTGCATGGTTATAGCGCGCAATAAAGGTGGTTTTGTGTTCTGCACCAAGAATCCGGGTACTTTCTGAAATAGCTATCTCATATGCAGAAATAGCGTTATCAAAATCCTTGTTTGCCGTGAATTTTTCAGCCAACTGGTTGAGGAGGCTAATCCTAACAGGATCGTCATCAGCTATATCTGAATCGTTTTCAATAATCCCCTGTTTGCTCAGAGCTTCAGCTTCTTCATATCGCTCAGCTGCTTCGTAAGCGGTAACAAGGTTAGTGCGGAAGAAAACGGTATCTTTGTGGTCTGCCCCTTGAATTTTAGTGCTGGTAGCAACCACTTGTTCTAACAAACTGACAGCCTCTTGGGCCCTATCAAAAGATATGTAGGCAATTGCAAGGTTGCTGCACTAGGTAAAAATACGCAAATTCGTTACGCGCCTTAAGGGTTTTAATGTGATCAGGCCCGAAATCCTCCAGTGATTTGGCTAGATCATAGAAAACCTTAGCTTTTTTCGGTACACCATAATCGCGCAGAATATCAGCTAGGCAGTAAATACAGCTAATCTGTTCTTTTTGTGAATCTTCAATATCCCAGTAAAGCTTTAATGCTTGATTAAACAAGTTAAAAGCTTCATCAAGGTCGCCTTGCTGGCGGGCCTGCTTGCCTTGGCCTACTAGCTGTGGGGCGAGTCGAAAAGACTCGCCCCACACCCGCAGAATTAGGCGGCTTTACACCAGTTTTTTGTAAACCTAGTTGGTGATTTCGCAGGCCTGGTAAATGTTGGTTAGCATCGCCAGGCGCTGCTCCAAGCTAGCCTGCTTGGGCACACACACCTTAGCCCCCAGATAGTGGCAGCCCTGGTTTAGGGCCAAGTGAGCGCAACGCTTGATTTCCGCCTCACTCATCAGCGACGTCGGCTCATCCACCTGAGCCGGCAGGTGACCATCAATCCAGCCATAGCCATACTGGGTTTCTTCCGGGCCAGCGCCAGAGAACAGCAAGCCATCCAAAACCCCGCTCTCACCGGCTGCAAGCACATGCTGGTAGGCAGTTTCGGCCTGACGCCCCTCCACCACAGAGCGGCCCCAGTTAATGTGCAAACCAATACCGAACTGGCTGACCACCTCAATCTCAGTTTCCAGCGAGAGGAAACCCTTTTCAGGTTTGCGCTGCTCAATAAACTTATCGCAGTGCTCAATCACCAGTTTGGCGCCAAACCAGTCCCAACCCAGCAGCTGCTCAAGCGAACGCTTAAAAGCATCGCCATCAGCTAAACCAGTAGGAGCCGAGTGTAGCTGCACTCGCGCCACCAGGGCGCGGCCAGAAAGCTCACATAGCTGACCCAAGTCGCGGTGCAGTAAGCGGGTGAATTCCAAAGCAGCCTGACGGCCGGCGTCGTCGGGAGAAGCCAAACCAAAGTTAGCGTCCTTCCAAACGTGCTGCATTGTGCCCGGAATAGCGGTAATAGTGTTGAAATCCCAGTGCTCAGCCAGGCGGCTAGCCAGCAGCGGGGCCTGCGTGGCCAACTGTCCGGGGTAAGGAATCTCCACGCCGCTAACCCAAGGCTGGGTAGCTAGCAGCTGATAGTAGTCAGCCTCCAGCTCCGGGGCGGGAAGCGAAGCATAAGCTCCAAGAACAAAAGGGGTAGCCATCTTTAGCCTTCCTTAATTAGCTCGTCATTGCCGTCTTCGGGACGCACATACTGGGGGTCAATCAGCTTCTGCAGCAGACGGGGAATGTTAGCGCCGATAGAAATCATGACCACAGCGGCAAACCGAAGGACAAGATTGCCAGCGCAAAACCAAGCGAGAACTTGGCTGCAATAGCCGCGCCCAGCACCGGGCCAACCGCGCCACCCAAGGCACCCACGTTGTAGCAGAAGCCCAGGCCAGCGGCGCGCTTATCAACCGAGAAGTAGCTAGAAACCCACTTGGGCAGCAGGCCAGAAATACCCTGGCCAAACATCTGCTGGAAGAAAAGCAGGGCCGCAACCAGAACCACATACTTACCGTTCTGCATGAACAGCGGGAACACGATCGCCTGCGAAAGCAGCAGGGAGATTACATACCAGCGGCGCATACCAAACTTGTCGCCGGCAAAACCAGCAATGATGTAGCCAGCCGCGTTACCCAGGCCAGCGAAAGACACCACGTTAGCTACCACGGTTTTGTCCATACCCACACCGCGCAGGTAAGTGGGCAGCAGGCCCTGGATCGGCCAGGTGTACATGAAGGAAGCGAAAATGGTCAGCATGATCGCGATACCAATCACCCAGCGCTTAGAGTCAAATTGGATGATCAGGTAGATGAAGATAGCGGCGCAAACAGCGCCCAAAAGCGTCACGTTCATGGGGCCGCCGGCGGCCTGAGTGAAGATAGCCAGCAGGGCAATAGCGGCAATAACCACCATGACGTAGTTGATTACCCTGCGTGAACCACCGAAGAGCACCGAGAGCATGTCGTTCTTCTCAACGTGTCCCTTCTCCTTAGCTTCACTCCAGTCAGCAGCTTCAGGCAGAGTACGGCGCATGTAGATGGCCACAAGGATGGGGACAATACCGGTTAGGAACAGGGCCCTCCAGCCCCAGCCCGGGTGCATGTCATCAACCCAGCTGACAAAGTATTTATCCACCTGAGCGGCAGCAATAACACCGAAAGCGTAGCCCGAGAGTAAGAAACCCGAGGCCTTGTTACGCATGTGCTTGGGCCAGGACTCAATGACGTAAGCGGCTGAAGCAGAGTATTCACCGGCCATGGCGAAACCGATAATCAGGCGCAGTACAAACAAAATCCAGAAGTTCGGGGCCAGTGCGCAGGCAATGGAGCCGAAAGCAAACATGAAGATAGACAAGATCATGGCGGGTTTGCGGCCATAACGGTCACCAACCGCACCCAGTACTAGGCCACCGATCCAGCGACTGATGAAAGCTGCCGAGATCAGCGAGGCACTTTCAACCAGGGACAGGTTGAAGGTCTTCGTAATAGCAGGTAGGGCGAAAGAGATGAGAACAAAGTCGTAGCCGTCGAGCAGAACGCCGATCCAGGCTGCGAAGAACGCTTTGCGGTCTTCTTTCGTGAGATATTGATACCAGCGCTTTTGTTGAAGCGCCGCTTCGGGCGACGTACTCATAAGAGTGCCTTCCTAATGAAAATTCATCGTTGAATTAGGGCCTTGGTAGACCGGCCGTCTGACCCCCTAGTTGTCAGACAACTGCTGATGATGTTAGAACCGTCAGATTTTGAAGTCAATACCCTTTTGACATGGGATTTTATTGATTCGTCGAACCTAGGTTGCTAAGATGTCTGACAACTTCACAACGTGCATGGCGCACACTCTGCCCCGTAACGATGCGGCAAGCAGCGAAAAATCAAACAGAAAAGGTGAAGATTATGCGTAACGACGCAACCACCCCCGAAGGGGTTTCCTGGGTTTTCCAGTTCCGCGCGCGTATTGACGGCGCCCTGATCCGCTTACACAGCTGCGAGGATATCGGCTGGGAACTGTTCGTCCGGGCAGGCGCCCTGTTCCTGGAAGGCTCCACCAAATCCATGAGCTTCGCCCTGGACATGGAAGACACCGCCTCCCTAACCGACGCCACCTGGCATACCCTGGCAATCACCGCCACCAGCTGCGGCTCAAAGATTTACCTAGACGGCTACCAGTGCTTCTCAACTACCGCCGACCTTTCCCCCGCAGGCGGCGGCAAAGATGCCAAACTGCTAGTTGAGCCCGGCGCCGGCCTGGAAATCCGCGAATTTAGTGCCCACGACAGTCTACTTTCCGCCCCCGAAATCCTGGCTCTTTCCCCGCCCCAACCCCACTAATCGAGTTCGCCGCCGCCCACCTATCTGACTACGACGTCGCCGAACTATCTGAGCTAACCAGCGGCACCATCTTCGCCCGCTACCGGGTGCGCGGCCCCGGCCAACACGGCACCATCCTGGCCGCCGGCGGGGGTGGAAGCGAAAAACTAAACCTGTCAGTAACTGAGCAGGGCATCGAATATAAGGTGCTAGGTCGGCGCGGCCAGTGGCGCACCTTCGTGGCGCACGGACACTGGGACCAGGGCCGCTGGCACGACGTCGTAATCAGGGTGGGTCACGGCGCCGTCCAGATCTACGTGGATGGCTACCTCGAAGCTCACCTACCCGGGCAGGTTTTCTTTGCCGGCGTGGAGGGCCTAGATGAGGTGGTTATAGGCCAAGATACCGCAGGTTCACGCCTGTTTGGCGAGGTACGTAACGCCGCCATTTACACCAGCGTGCTAAACGATGCCCAGATCAAGAAACTTTCCTCCGTGGCGCCGCTAGACACCCAGTGCCTTTTTGACGCCGGTTTTCACAACTCCATCAGCTACCGCATCCCCTCACTAATCACCCTGAAATCGGGGGTTGTGGTTGCTGGAGCCGACCAGCGCGAAACCATCGCCAACGACTCGCCCAACTCCATTAACTTCACCATCCGCCGCTCCTTCGATGCCGGAGCTACCTGGGAAGACCTACAAACCGTGCTCAGCTACCCCGGGCATGGCGCCACGGGTGCCTCAGTGATCGACTCCTGCGTGGTGCAAGAGCGCCGCAGCGGGCGGCTAATTGTCCTAATTGACCACTTCCCGGGCGGAATTGGCCAGCCCAACGCGGCTGCTGGGATCGGCGTCGATGCTAAGGGACGCTACTTGCTACACGACGGCGCCGGTAACCAATACATCTGGAACGAGGACGGCAGCGTCACCGATGCGGCCGGGGAAAAGACCCCCTACCACGTCTCCGAGCGCGGCGACGTCACTATCAACGACGGCGGCGAGGAAAAGCCCGGCGGCAACGTGTTCCTGGCGGATGGTGAAGACCCCCACCAGAGCCTGTTGACCGCGCGCACCTGCTTCCTGCAGATGATCTACTCTGACGACGACGGCGCCACCTGGTCCGCCCCCATCAACCTCAATCAGGATGTGAAGGAAGAGTGGATGTCCTTCTGCGGCACCTCCCCGGGCACGGGCGTGCAGCTGCGCAGCGGGCGGTTGGTTGTGCCCATCTACTACAACGGCGAGCACAAGCGGCACTTCTCAGCCGCCGTCGTCTACTCCGACGACGGGGGAGCCACCTGGAAACGCGGCAAATCCCCTAATGACGGGCGCATTTTTGAGGGCCGCCAGATTGACTCGCGCACCTTGGATACGGAGGCTGGCGCCACCCACGAAGCCACTTTGATTGAGCGCGCCGACGGCTCCCTGCTGATGCTTATGCGCAACCAGCACCCCAGTGGGAAGGTGGCCGCAGCGGTCAGCACCGACGGTGGCGAAACCTGGGGTGAGGTGTACTTTGCCCAGGAAATCACCGAGATTTTCTGTCAGCCCAACGCGGTGCCGTGGCCCAGCGAGGAGCGCCCTGAGCGAGTGGTGTTTGCCAACGCCTCACAGATGCGCCCCTACCGAGGCCGAGGCGTGTTGCGCCTGTCCGAGGACGGCGGACGCACCTGGATCGCTTCGCGCACCTTCAACCCCGCCCACTACGTCTACCAGTGCATGACTATCCTGCCTGACGGCACGCTAGGCCTACTGTGGGAGCGCGAGATGCAGGGGCTGTATTTCACGCGCATTCCGCTGGAATGGATTGAGGCCGCCAAACAGTAGCAGCGGCAGTCAACTAGCAGTGGGCCGGCATCTACTAGGCGACGGCGGCCGCTAGAGCAGAGCAGCAAAATAGCAGCCGGCCGTCAGTGGCACAGCTGCAAGCGCAGAGTAGCAAGTCAGAGCTGCATGAGCGGGTGGCTACCGTAATTGGTGGCCACCCGCTTAACCTGGGTGCAGCAGTGTGGCCCGATGGCGTGGCCTAGCTAGTTGTACGGGCCGAGTGGCTGAAACTATGTATTTATTTAAATTTGCTCTTGGCTGTGTTTTGGGCGTTGGTTGGGGTTGGTTTGGTTTGGCATGCTATGAAACGGTTGCGTCAAGGTTTACGGCGTGAGGCCCTCTAGTCCGGGCATAAGCAGGAGAACATGATGAGCACTAAAACAACACGGGTACAGGCCATGGCGGTGTCAGCTGGGGCGGCCATAGAGCCAGTTCTATGAAATTTTTAGGGCTTCTATGAAGTCAAAATAGGGTTCTATGAAGTAAAAATGCCTAAAAAACGGCTTCTATGACATAGAAACCCCCTTCTATGACATAGAAACAGGGGTCTATGACATAGAATTAGCTCTATGATCAACGATCTTGAGGACCTCAAGGTTGATACTTGCCAAGTCGATGCTGACGGCAAAACACTCGAAACATTCAACGTTCCAGATGCAGATGGTCAGGTTGTGGCTGGTAGTTGCCGGGAAGATCTAGATGAAGAACTAGTCTCCCGTTATATTACCGCTGTACGTGAAACCACCCCGCGACTGGTTAACGAAAACGACACAGATGTCCTTTACTACACTGGCGTCGTCGCAGACCGCGTGGGCACAGAGCTCACGGTGGCTGGCCTATATGCATTAGGTGAGTACCCACAGCGACTTCTGCCTCACCTGACACTTACAGCGGCAGTTGAAGGTAGAGGTGATGAACGGGCAGTTAACCGCCGCGATTTCACTGGAGCCCTACCGGTAATTCTCGACGACGCCCTGGAATGGGTTAGACAAAACGTAGAATCAAAACAAACCGTCACTAGTAAAGGTGATGGCAATACAGAATATGCACTGCCCATGGTGGCAGTACGCGAGGTGATCGCTAACGCACTGGTTCACCGTGATCTGTCTGAAGCCTCGCGTGGCAAAGGCATTGATCTGAGAATCACCCCTGATGGGTTCCGCTTGACAAATCCAGGTGGTCTGTGGGGGATCACGGTTGACCGGCTTGGTTCTGGTGAACATCCCGCAGTAAATGAGAAGCTCTATCAGATCTGCCGCAACGTCCAAGGCTATAATGGGCGAGTTATTGAGGCCATGGGTACAGGGATTCGTCAGGCGCGTCGGGAACTAAGCAACGCCGGAATGGCTGAGCCACGCTTTTATGACAACGGGGTGTCCTTCACGGTGCGTTTCCCGAACTCGGCCCTAATTCCCGACGGCGATCTGACCTGGCTCGGTGGGCTCGGCTCAACTTTGGGCTTGAACCAGAACCAGAAAAAGGCGCTGGTAGACATGCGCCACGGTCGTATTTGGAGCAACAGCGACTACCGCGACCAGTTCGGCGTGAGCGCTGAGCAGGCGCGAAGTGAGCTGCGTGAACTTGTGGAGCGAGGCCTGGCCATTGCCACCGGCCAGCGCCGCTGGGTGCGCTACCAGCTCGCACAAAATCACCAGCGTTAGCAGCGCCAGCGCTACTAGCAGCGCCAAAGCCGGCAACAAACTAGTACTAGCAACACCACCACTAAAAACTCACGCCTGCCGATCGGGACAGTACCCGGGACAGGCGTGAGATTATGTGGCTTAACGGCCGAGGCAACTAACTACATGTAACTATTTGCCAGACTTAGCGGCTTGGGCCAAAACCGTGGCGCGAACCGTAGCCGCATCCACATAACCCGGCATGACGGCGTCGCCAATAAAAGCAAAAGGCGTGCCGTTAATACCAACGTTATAGGCGTCCTGACGCGACTTCTTAACCGCATCAACATTAGCCTGAGAGTTCATGTCAGTCTTGAACTTAGCCAGGTCGGGCACGCCCGCCTGCTTAGCCAAAGCCACCAGCGACTCCTCAGTGTAGGTGGGGTGATCGCCATCCTTCGCACTGGCATAAGCCGCCTGCTCAAACTCCCAGAACTTACCCTGGGCTGCCGCCGCCAAACCAGCCTGGGCTGCCAGCGGGGAAGTGGGGCTAATCTGCGCCAAATCATGCCACTCGATACGCAAAGTACCGTTATCGATCAAATCCTGCAGCTGCGGCTGCACCTGCTTAGCGAACTGCGTGCAGTACGGGCAGGCAAAATCGGAGAACAGCACCATGGTCACCTTCGCGTCCGGGCGCCCCAAAGCACGCGGGTCGTCGCTCTGGCGGCGGGCGGCATTAGCGATCACCTGCTTGGCGGCCTCCTGGGTGGGTTCACTTAGCGCCTGGGGAGTCTGGTTAGTGCCGACGTCGCTCTTAGCGGCGCCAGCATTAGTGCCAGTGATGGCGGTGGATTGAGCCTGAGCGGTGGTGGCCTCCTTATCACCCCCCACTGCCCACAGCGTCACCAAAGCGCCCAACAGCAGCGCGATCACCATGCATAGCACTACGATCAGCTGCTTCGCCCGCATCAGCTGCTTTTCCAACTCAGCTGCGGTTTTACTGCCGGTGGTTTTAATTTCCGACGTCGTAGCGGTAGGTTCACTCACTTAGCGGTCTCCTTCTCCTGGGCCTCAACCTCGTCACGTGCCGCAATGAATGCGGTCACGCACGCACGCACATCCGCCTCACAGTGGGCGGCCGACAACTGCACCCTAATACGGGCCTGGCCGCGCGGCACAACCGGGAAGGAGAAAGCCGTGACATACACGCCGCGCTCCAGCATGGCGCTAGCGATTCGGGTGGCCTTAACGGCGCCGTCGTCACCAGGGAACATAACCGGCGTGATCGGGTGAGAACCAGGCAGCAGCTCAAAACCAGCCTCAGCCATAAGCTGACGGAACAGCTGGGAGTTAGCACGCAGCTGGGCACGCTCGGCGTCAGCGTGGCGGGCAATCTCCACCGCCTTAGCGCTACCACCCACCACAGCCGGGGCCACAGTGTTAGAGAACAGGTAAGGGCGGGCGCGCTGACGCAGCAAATCCACCACTTCCTTAGGCCACTAATGTAACCACCGCTAGCCCCACCCAGGGCCTTACCCAAGGTGCCGCTCAAAATGTCTACGCGCCCGCGCACCCCTAGAAGCTCGGGTGTGCCCGCGCCGGTGTCGCCCACGAAACCGGTGGCGTGGGAGTCATCAACCATCACTAGGGCCCCAAACTCATCGGCCAAATCGCAAATCTCAGGCAGGGGAGCGTAGTAGCCGTCCATGGAGAACACGCCGTCGGTGACAATCATTAGCCGCTTGCAGCCATTAGCCTTCGCAGCCTCAAGCTGTTTGCGCAGGTCAGCCATGTCTGCGTTGGCGTAGCGGAAACGCTGAGCCTTGCACAGGCGCACGCCATCAATAATGGAGGCGTGGTTGAGGGCGTCAGAAATAATGGCGTCCTCCTTGCCTAGCAGCACATCAAAAATGGCGCCGTTGGCGTCAAAACAGCTGGAGAACAAGATAGTGTCATCCATTCCCAGCCACTGGGAGAGCTGCTCCTCCAGCTGAGTGTGGGGGGTCTGGGTACCGCAAATGAAACGCACAGAGCTAAGGCCAAAACCCCAGCGGTCTAGCGCCTCATGGGCGGCCTGGGCAATACGCGGGTCGCCCGCTAAACCCAGGTAGTTGTTGGCGCAGAAATTCAGTGAATCCCCGGCGGTGGTGGCGATGTGGGCGCCCTGGGGGGTGGTGATTACCCGCTCGTGCTTGGTCAGCCCGGCGGCGTCGATCTCGGCCAAGGTGGCGGCCAGCTCGTCTTTAAAGTGAACATGAAACTTTTCCTTTGAATAATATGTGGTTATGCAGCAGCGTTGCTGGTGGTGGCGGTAGAAGTGGTGGCGCGGTGGGGTCAGGCCCTAGTGTGCCGGCGCCGCGCCTAGCAAGACTGCAAAAGCAGCAAGCGTGCAAAGGCGGCGCCTGGGAGCGCCGGTGGAGTCAGGCAGTCCAGTCAATAATGACCTTGCCGCACTTACCTGAACGGGCGGCATCGAAACCTTCAGCCCAATTCTCCGGGGTGACCCGGTGGGTGATCACCGAACGGATCTGGTCACGCAGCTGGGGGGGAGGAACCCAGCATGAAGTCAGCCTTGTACCAGGTGTCAAACATTTCACGGCCATAAACCCCCTTAATAGTGAGCATATGGGTGATGACCTGGTTCCAGTTAATGTCATAGCTGGCACTAGGCAGCCCCAGCATAGCGATGCGAGCCCCATAGTTACACACGTCCAGCATCTGGCGGGTGGCGCTGGGGGCCCCAGACAGCTCTAGGCCAATATCGAAGCCCTCAGTGATCCCCAGATCCGCCATAACCTCGCGTAGGTCCTGCTCACGGGTATTTACGGTGATGGCGCCGGTCACCTTAGCCAGTGACAGGCGGAAATCAGATAGATCAGTGATAACCACATTGCGGGCGCCGGCGTGCTTAGCGATAGCCGCGCACATAACCCCAATCGGGCCCGCGCCGGTGACCAGCACATCCTCAGCGGTCAGGGGGAACTGTAGGGCGGTGTGTACAGCGTTACCGAAGGGGTCAAACAAAGCCCCCAGGTCAGGGTCAATGTGGTCAGCCTGTAGCCACACGTTACCGGCGGGCACAACCACATAGTCGGCAAAGGCGCCGTCGCGGTTAACCCCAATAGAGTTAGTGTGCAGGCACATGTGGCGTCGCCCGGCACGACAGTTACGGCAGCGACCGCAAGTAATATGCCCCTCCACACTCACGTGCTGGCCGGGGGTTAGACGCAGGCCGTTAACCTCACCCACACCATCCATGCCGGAGACGCCCGGGCCAACTTCCACGATCTCACCGTAGAACTCGTGGCCTAAAGTCTGGGGTGGGTTAAGCATTTCAGCCGCAAAATCATCCCAGCCGGCTAGGTGCAGATCCGTGCCGCACAAGCCAGTGCGCATCACGCGGATCTTCACTTCCCCAAAGCCAGGTGAAGGTTCAGGAACCTCGGTTAGCTCAAGGCCAGGGCCGGGGGCGGGTTTAATCAAGGCGCGCATGGCTGCTCCCAACTAAAAAAGAGGTAACCCCTTAAGTCTAGTTCCCGCCCTTGTTATTTAGCTGTAATTTTCGCTTGGCACTTGGAGCCGACGCCGCCGCTCGCGACCCCGCTGCGCCTAGGGCCGCTGCACCTAGGGCTGCTGTACCTAGACGCGACACAAGGGTGCAGGTGGTACGCAGCGGGGCGGGCCTAGCAGGCCGAGGCGAGCGGGCGGCGTCGCACTACTATTCAGACTGCCAGGCGTTCCAGAGATTGGCGTAATGGCCTTTTCGCGCCAACAACTCAGTGTGGCTGCCAAGCTCAGCGATACGCCCGTCAATAACCACCGCGATCCGATCGGCGTCGGCGGCAGTGTAAAGCCGGTGCGCAATAGCCACCACCGTGCGCCCCGCCATGAGACTGGCCAAGGCATTCTCAGTGGCGTGAGCAGTGGTGGGGTCAATCAGGCTGGTGGCCTCATCCAAAATCAGCGTATGCGGGTTAATCAAAGCAATACGCGCCAAAGCCAACTGCTGGGCCTGGGCTGGGCTAAGCGCATGGCCGCCAGAACCCACCGGCGTATCTAAACCCGCCTCCAACTCATGAGCCCAGGTGGCGCCAATAGCATCCAGGGCCTGCCACAGCTGACTATCGCTGGCCTCAGCGGCAGCCAGGCGCAGGTTTTCACCCAAAGTAGCGGCAAAAACATGGTGCTCCTGGGTGACCAGGGAAATTTCCTGATGCAGCACGTGTTCAGGCAGCTGAGAAACCTCCACGCCACCCAAAGTCACTGAACCCGAAGTGGGCGGGTGAATACCAGCCAGCATTCGCCCCAACGTGGATTTACCAGAACCCGAGGGACCCACAATAGCCAGCCGCTCACCAGGAACCAGATCCAAATCAATATGGTGCAGCACCGGGTGACCCTCACGGTAAGCATAGGAGACGTCACGCACCTTAATGCGATTATCTTCAGGCAGCTTATCGGTGGTTTCAGTTTCGGTAGGCACCAACTCCACGCCCACAATACGTCCAAAGGCAACCGTGGCGCTTTGCACCTCATCGAGCCACACAATCAGATCAAACACCGGCACGCGCAGGTTAAGGCCATACAGCGCCAAAGTAGTGATTGCCCCCAGGTCAACCAGCTGATGCTGGTGCAGGTACAGACCCCAAACCAACACCGCCAAAGGTGAAAGCAAAGTGAAAATATTTAGCCAGAAAAACGCCTTACCACGCAGCGCACCGGCATAAACATCCACCGCAAACAGCTCTTTAGTGCGAGTAAACAGGTAATGGCTGCGGCGCGCCCCCAGATTAAAGGCGCTAACCGTGTCAATCTGGTCAATACTTTCAGCAATTACCCCATCAATAGTGGCGTACTGGGATCCAACCGTACGGTAGGCGGGCACGGCATAGTGCAAATACCAGCGCACAGCCGGAATACAGGCCAGCAGCGGCAGCCAAATAGCCAGGCTCAGCAGCGGCGCGGTGATTGTGGCCGCAGCTAAAGTCACCACCAAGGTCACCGCCAGCGTCATCAGCCGGGCAATACCGCGTTGAATCACAAACTGTAGTGAACGCAGATCATGCTGGGTGCGCCCCAGCAGGTCACCCGTGCCCGCAGCCTCAATCACCCCCAGGGGTAGGCCAGTGATTTTAGCCAGCAGATCTTCACGCAGCTGGGCGAAAATTATTTGCCCCAGCACACGCGCACTCCACTCACCCAGGCCCGTACACACCATGCCCACGCCGGTAAGCACCAAAGCCCACACCACCAGGGTAGTTACCTGACTGCTTAAACGCTGGTGGGGATGGTGGCGCTCGCGGAGGTCACTAGGTTGACGATTTTGCCCACAATACGCGGAATCATCACGCCGGTGGCGGCCCCCGCCAGCTGCACTGCGGTTACGCCGGTCAGGGCCAACCAGTGGTGGCGCATCAGACCGGCGGCAGCGCGTCCCGACTGGCGCGAGTTAGCTACAGGAAGTCGTTTCATCAGCGCTCCTGTCCGTGGTTGGGCTCGCTTTGGATGCCCTGAGCACGCTCCACTACCGCCCGGTAGGCGGGTACCTGCTGACGCAGCTGGTGGTGGGTGCCACGAGCCACCTCGGCGCCGTCGTCATTAATAAAAATAACCTCATCGCAACGCCCCAAAATCAGTGGCGAAGCGGTAGTAATAACCGTGGTGCGTCCGGCGCGCTCAGCAGCCAAATCGGCGGCAATATTGTTTTCAGTGTGCGAATCAAGCGCGCTAGTGGGCTCCAACAGCACCAACACGGGGGCATCAGTTGCTAGGGCACGGGCCAAAGCCAGACGCTGACGCTGACCGCCAGAAATATTGCGGGCCTTCTCATTCAAAAGCCCATACAGGCCACCCACCGAATCCACCAGGTCATCGCTGTGGGCCAGGTCCAAAGCCTGCTGAGAGCGGGCCTCAAGCTCGCTGGGCAGATCGGCGACAGGGCTTGTGGCTATCACCCCCGAATTGGCGTACCCCTGCTGGGCCACCAACTCCAAGGTGCCTTGCGCCTGGGGCTTGGGGGCGCCATTACCCAGCACCGCCTGGTAGAGCGGGCCGGCAAAAGCCTGGGCGGTGGTAGGTGAAACCACCACAGTGCGACGCACCTGATCCAGCGGCAGGCTACGCAAATCTACCCCATCAAGGGTGACAGTATCGGCGTCGTCGAAACGGCCCAGGCGCATGGCTAGGGCGGCGCTAACCTCGGGGGGAGGGAGCCACCAGCGCAGTTAACTTACCGCCGGCGATAGTGATCCCGCTGGCGCCGTCATGCAGCGCCCCTAGCGAGTTAAACTCAACTAGCTGGCTGGCCTGATCGTTTACGCGCGGCTGGATGTTCAGCAGGCGCAGCACCTTACGCATAGACACGCGTGTGAAGGCGTTGACCACCACCAGCTCGGTGATAGCCCGCATGGGCAGCAGCAAGAAACTGGTGTAACCAAAGAACGTCAGCAGCTGGCCCGGCTGTAACTGTCCAGAGAGCACCTGCTGAGCGCCCAAAGCCACCACGGCGGCGGTCAGCAGGGTGGGGGCGGCCTCAGAGAAAACCGCCAGGGCCGCCTGGGAGGGAGCGGCTTCAATGCCCGCCTGCTTAACGCGCTGGGATTGGGCCCGGTAGCGCTCGTTGAAGGCGTTCTCGCCGCCAATGCCGCGCAGGATCCGCAGGCCGACGACGGCGTCCGTGGCCACGTTGGTGAGCTCACCGTTTTCTTCACGGATAGTGCGGATACGTTTTTCGATTAGCTTGGAAATCCAGCTGATAAGCACCGTGATAATGGGCAGGGCAACCAGGATGGTTAAACCCAGCGACAGAGACTGGGTCAGCATCAGGTAAATCACCAGTATCATCGCGGGCACATAAGCCAGCAGGTTGCACAGCGACACCATCCACATTCCCAGGTTTTCTGGGTCGTCACCGGTTGTGGCCACGGCGTCACCCAGGGAAATGTCGCGTTTCATGGCGCTACCAAGCTGGCTGGTTTTGCTTAGCAGCATACGCATAACCAAAGCCTCATGCATCACCATTAAGGCGGTGTAGTTTAAGGTGCGCCAAGAACCCACCAGGGAGGTCACTAGGCATAGTAGAACCAGGCCGGTTACCGTGCCGCGTAAGCCCACCCCGGGGGTGAGGGCGTCGTCGAGCAGGGTACCTAGCAGCTTGGGGATTAAGGCAAACCCAATGCCTTGAAGCAGGGTTAAAACTAGGTAGAGGGCCAGAATTTGCCAGGATTCTTTGTATAAATAGCGCCAAATACCGCCAGCTGTGGTGGGTAGAGGATCCGGCAGCTGTTGGGAGCGACTAAAAAAATTTACGTACCTGCTGGTAACCGATATTTTTTTCATGATCTCTACAGAAAGTAGGGCTACGACAAAGTAGGGGAGAATTAACCCTAAAATTGAAAACAGCCCGCAGCCAAAGTTTAAACAGTGGCGGCGAGCTGCTGGCGCGCCCGAAGGGACTCGAACCCCCAACCTTCTGATCCGTAGTCAGACGCTCTATCCATTGAGCTACGGGCGCATGTCGTTTCCGACAAGAAAGAACTTTACACACCTATATGCGCGGGCGCAAATCCAAATACTGTGACGCTAGACATACTAGGTTTTGAGAATAAAAAAGTGGGGGGCGACTCTTTCGAGCCGCCCCCCACAGGGGTTAAATCAACGCGTTAGCCGCGCTGTTTAACCGAGATCAGGCCTCGCTACCGGCCTCAGCGTCGCGACGCTTGCGCAGGGCCAGGGCGCCTGCACCAGCTGCGGCCAGGACCAGCGCACCAATGCCGATGGCGATGGTGGTACCGGTGCGGGCCAGCGGCTCGCGGTTGTCGTCGCCCTTGCCGGGCTTACCGGGCAGAGCAGAGGGCTTGCCGCTGGGCTTGCCAGGCAGGGCAGAAGCCGAGCTGGAAGCGGACACACTCGGAGCAGCGGTGGGCTGAGCCGGGTTGGTCGGAGCAGCGGAGCCAGTGGGCTGCGCGGTCGGAGCGGCAGAGCCGGTGGGCTGAGCGGTCGGAGCAGCGGAGCCGGTGGGCTGTGCGGTCGGAGCAGCGGTGGGGGCAGCAGAACCGGTCGGAGCAGCGGTGGGCTGCTCGGTCGGCTGAGCGGTGGCGTCACCAGCAGGGGTGCCGGCGATGCGCAGCTCGGCTACGCCAACCTTGCCCTTGTCGCTGGTCAGGGTGATGCGCACGAAGCGGCCCTTAGCACCAGACTTGAGGGTCAGGTCCTGGGGAACCATTGCTTCGCCGCTGAGGCTGCCAGAGCCAGCGTCGGTCCAGGTCTTACCGTCAACGGAGACCTCGGCCTTCCAACCGGTGGCGGGCATGGAGTCCACGCCGTCGTTGCCCTGGTTGGGTACGTACTGCACCTTGGAGATGTTGTAGACCTTGCCGGCGTCCAGGGTGATCGGGGCGCCAGAGGAAACCACAGCGTAGGTGAAGACGTTGTCGTCAACCATTGCCTCAGGCTTGCCGTTACGCGGGTCAGCGTCAGAGGTAGAAGCGTCCGCAGTGGCAGTGGTAGCGGCGGCGGTAACGTCGCCACTGGCCTTAAGGGTGATGGTGGGCAGATAGTCGCTACGACGCCAGTCAATGGTGAAGTCGTTGCTCATCCAGATGTTGTACTGCTCAAGCACGGTGGTGTCAGCGCCAGCGGGGGCGTTGAGCTCCCACAGCTGGTAAGTACCTTCAGGAGCCTGCTGGAGCTGGTTGTTAGCGTCCAGGTAGGAGCCGTCCCAACGCACCAGGCGGGTGCTAGTACGGTTCCAACCCTTGTCACTCATGGAGATGAAGACCTGGTCAGACAGGACCTCGTACTTGCCTTCGCCGGTCTTGCGCATAGCAACCAGGCCGGAGCGGATCAGCGGTACGTCAGCCTTGAAGTAGACGTGCGGACGGTCGTTGAACATGGTGAACTGGTGGCCAGCCTTGTTAACAACCTTCAGCTTCTCGGTAGCCAGAACCGGACCGGTCTTGTACAGGGTCTTGGACTCGGCCAGGTTACCGCCTACACCCACGAACGGGATGCGCAGGGTCTGAGCAGCGTTGTCCGGGGTCAGGGTGACGTAACCACCGTAGAAGTCACCGTTGCCAATGCCCTCGGGGGCGCTGACCTTGACGGCAACCTTGGCGGAAGAACCAGCCGGAACGGTAACCGAGGTGCCATCGGTGGAAACGGTGGCGCCGTTGGTGGTGCCACGGGTGGGCTTGGAGGACTCACCAGTGGTGGTGACGGTGTCCACGTGACCAAGCTTGTAGGTCACAGCCTCAGAACCAGAGTTGGTCAGGGTGATCTCGTGGGTCTTTTCACCGGCAATCTGCTGGCCCAGGTTCAGGCGAGAAACGCTCGGCAGAACCTTGGTGGAAGCAGCGCGGTAGACGTCGATCAGACCGGCACCCTGGCGGGCGGTGGGCTCAAGCAGAGTCTTGTCGCCGTTGCCCTCGCTCCACAGACGCGGAGAACCGGTGGACTGCAGACGTGCGCGCACGCCCTCACTGGTGCTGGCGTTCTTGGCGTCCTTGAGCTCAGGGTGTGCCTGCAAGATCAGGGCAGCTGCACCAGCAGTGTAGGGGGTAGCCATGGAGGTACCGGAAATGGTGTTGAACGGACCGCCGTGGTCAAGCGGCCAGGTGGACCAGATCAGACCACCGGGGGCGGCTACATCCGGCTTCATTTCCAGCTTGCCGTTCAGACCCCAAGAGGAGAAGTCTGAAACCAGACCACCGGTGCTGACCGGGCGGTCGCCGAAGGTCTCACCGAAGGTGACAGTGGTTTCAGCCTTGAGGGCTGCACGCAGAGCGTCACCGTCAGCCTGGGTGATGGAAACACCGGGGATCTTTACCGGGTCGGTCTCGTTGGCCAGGTTCATGCCCAGCGTGCCGGCTTGGTTGTTGTCGATGATTACACCGACGGCGCCAGCCTTCTGAGCGTTAGCGGCCTTGGTGCCGAAGGTGCAGCCACCACGGCGGATAAGCACGTACTTGCCCTTGAAAGCGTTAGTGTCGCTGGGGGCGGTGCACAGCTTGCCGTCTTCAGAGTCAGCCTCACCGGAGGCAACGACCGGGTAAGCAACGTTGGAGCGAGCGAAGTCGCCACCGTTGCTACCGACGTTGTAGAAGAACTTGTTGTCTACGCCGCTAGCGGTGAAGTAGTAGTTGGTTTCGACGGTGTTGTCCACACTGGCGACAGTGATGGCCTCGGTGGCAGCACCAGGAGCACCCAGGGTCCACAGACCGTCGGCGCCGTCGTTACCCTGAGCGATAGCCACAACCACACCAGCGTCAACCATGGTCTTTACGGCCTTGGTGGTGGGGTAGTCGGGCAGAACCATGTAGGCAGCACCCAGAGACATGTTGACTACGTCCATGCCGTCCTTGGTGGCCTGCTCCATGGCAGTGATGATGATGTCGGTGCTGGTCTTGCCGTCGCAGCCAAACACACGGTAGGCACCCAGGGAAGCCTCAGGGGCTACACCGCGAACCTCGGTGCTGGAACCAGCGGCGCCGCCACCGGCAGCAATACCGGCAACGTGGGTACCGTGACCGCCACAGTCATCCGGAATCGGGTCCGGCTTGGGGTCGTAGGTGCCGTTCGCGCCGTAGTCGTCACCAACGTAGTCGTAACCAGCGATGACGCGAGAGTTCGGGAAGCCTACAGCGCCGTCAGCCTTGGCGCCGTCGCCCTTTTCACGGGAGGTGCCGGAACCAGAAACGCCGGTACCACCGAATTCACGGTGGTCAATGTCAATACCGGAGTCGATGATACCGATCTTGACGCCCTTACCGGTCAGGCCAAGCTCGCTCTGAGCGCGGTCAGCGTTGGTCATACCCAGGGGTGCGCCCCAGGAGTACTTGGTTTCACCTTCGCTGGTGGTGAGCTCTTTGGTGGTCTTGGTCTCGGGGCGCGGAACCTCGATGACGGGCTGAACCTTTACAACACCAGGCAGCTTGGCCAGCTGAGCGGCCTGAGAGTCGCTGACGGCAACGGAAACACCGTTCCAGACCTGGTCGTAGTTGTTGGTGATCTTAGCGTTGATGCCGGCGTCCTTGATGGCCTCGGCGAGCTTGTCCTGCTGGGTTTCGATTGAGGACGCGCTACCACCGTTGGATACCGAAGGCGCAGACAGGGTTACTAGCCAGTGGCCGGGCACATTAGTGGCCTGGGTGCCATTGGCAAGCTGCAGGGCTGAAGTGAAAGTCCCTGACGGAATATTTGCGGTAGGAGATGCCACAACGGGAGCCGCAAGCGCGCAGGCAGTTGCCACGCTCAGCGTAAACGCCGTGATCCTCCTCCGGTTCAAACTGGGTTTGAGCACTGGTTTCTCCTTGCTATGCGGGAGTTTATGTAGATTAGCTACACAACCACCCTTAACCTTGCCACATCTCTAAGCGAAATTGTGGCTAGTTTTCATAATCTGAGACGTAAACCGGCGAATTTAATTATCAAAATTCGCCGGTTTATCGCATCAGAATCTCACTTAACAGTGACTTCAGTACTAGTGAGAATGTCTTTACCGCCCTGCTTGAGGATTACGCTTAGCTTTGCGCCAGAAGGTACGTCCTTAAGCGAAACAGTGGTGCGGGTTTGTAGGTTAGCACTGACATTGTAGGGACCACGCCAGTAGCTGTACCAGTATGTGGAATTACCCTGCTTCTTAGTGGTCACCCACTTGATGGTGATCTGGTAGTCACCCTTGAGGCCGTTTACCTGAACAATAGCGTCCTTGTTGGATACGGCGTTACCAACAATGAACACGCTAGCCTTGCTTTCTTGCTGGCTGAGCACGGTCACGGAGCGCTTGAACTCGGTGGAGTTACCAGCCTTGTCCTTGACCCTGTAAACCACAGTCTGGGTGCCCGGACGAGAGGTGTTCAGGTTGTTAACCACGGTGATGGACTTGGTGACGTCGCCGTCGCGGTCATCGAAAGCGGTAACGCCCTCAAGCGGGTTGAACTTGCTGCCGTAAGCCACCTTGGAGGTAGCGGGCATAGAGAAAACCGGGGCGGTCTTGTCAGCGCTGGAGGACAGGGCGTCGCCGCTCAGCGAGCTGAACAGACGCACCGGGTAGGTCCAGGACTTGCCCTTAGCGGTGATCTTAACGGTGTAGGTGGCTACCGCGTTGGCGGCCGGCTTGGCTACAAGCGCGGGGGCTGCGAAAGCCACGCTCTGGTAGCCGGAGGACTCGCTGATGCCGGTGGTGCGGGCCGTGGGGCGAGTTACGGTGCCGTTGGGGGCGGTGATTTCCACCTGGGCGCCCTCAAGCAGCTTGGCTTCGCTGCTGAGAACCGAAAGTGACCACTCGGCGTCCTTGCTCATTAGCGAGTAGGGGAAGTAACCGGCGGCGGGCCACTCCATGGTGGCCGGGCGCTTCACCTTGGAGTCAGGCTGGGTGATAGAGCCGGTCTCGTAGGACATGTCGGCAAAGCGTGAGCCGTGTGCGTAGGAGAGCACCACCTGGTTGACGCTGGAGCTGCGGGCAGAGCTAGAGCGGCTAGCGCCTACAGCCGTGTAAACCAGGTTGGGGCTGAACATGTACATGCGGTGGCCCAGGCTGGATACGCCCGAGTCGGCAGCCAGGTTGTCGGCGTGGTAGGCCATGGTGGCGGACTGCCAGGTGGTCCAAGACAGCAGGCCAGAGAGGGTGGAGCGGACACCACCGGCGGTGCTGCAAGGCCAGGTGCCGTTAGGGCCAGGACGGAAACGGCTGTTTCCCTTCTGGGTTTCAGGCTTTAGACCGTGGCTGATACCGCTGGCGGTGGTCATCGCGATTGAGCCCTCCTGGGCTTCGCGGTGAATGGTCTCGTTGGGGCTGAGTTTGGTGGCGCCAATGTTGTTGAAGGCGCGCAAGGTGTTCAGGTAGTCAACGTAGCCCTGACGTGCATCCTGGGGCAGGGGCACGTAACTGCAAGAGTCAGTGATCTGCGGGGCAACCTGCTTACCTAGGCTCTGCACCTGCTGGTTTAGCTTCTGGGCCTGGGACCAGGAGGTGGTCATGTCCACCATCTGCGGGGTTGCCGACGACGCAGCTGCCGGTAGGGCAGTGCCTGCCTTGGGGGAGGCGGCGGCAGTCGGAATTAACGCACTAGCACTCATTGCTAGAGCGAGGGTGAAAACCCCGTATTTACGTAATTTCTGCATTATACCTACTAAAAATTAGCGAGCAGTACCGGAAAAATAGTTGCATCGTAAGCTTGAGGTAGACGCCAGTGAACCTGGGAAAGCTCTGAAAATGTCTGTGCAAACAGCTATGTTTTGGCGCAAATCTGGGCTGCTTGGGTGACTAAAAGCCCAGCTGACAGGGCGGTGGCGAGGACGACGGCGCCAGCTTGGATGACAGGGATGCCCCGGCACGACGCTGCCCGGCACGGCGCTGCCTGGCGCTGGCAACAAACCTGGGTAGTGGGCAACAAAAAACCCCGCCGTAGCGGGGTTTGGTGGCGGAGACGGCGGGATTTGAACCCGCGAGAGGCTATCAACCTCAACCTTCTTAGCAGGAAGGCGCACTAGGCCACTATGCGACGTCTCCAAACGGTCAACGACCGCGACTAAGCCTAGCTTAAAAATCTCTCTCTAGCAAAGCGATTTAAACCGGCCGGCGGAGAGGAGGGGATTCGAACCCCTGGTGCCCTTGCAGACACAACGGTTTTCAAGACCGTCACATTCGGCCGCTCTGTCACCTCTCCAGCTGGACCTCCACAAACGCCACAGATCCTTATGCGTTTCCGGCGGTCAGCACGCGTAACTTTATCACGCACTACTAACGGTCTAACAGGCCATCTCGCAGTGCGCCGGGTAGTACCGGCCACACCGGCACGCGCGGAATCAAAGTGGCCTGCAAAGCGTGGTAAATATCCGGGTAGCCAGCCCAGGTGCGGGTGGAGGGCTGGTTAGTTTGATCCAGCTCATGCACCCAGGCCCCGGCCTGGTCTAATGGCGCATTTTGCGGGTCAATCTCGGCGCGGGTAAAGGGGTCCCCACCACCAATAATGTATTGCTCACAGTAATCCCAGGCGCTGCGGTAGGCGTGCTCCAAATAGGCCATACTGGTGGCCTTAGCGGCCAACGGTACTGGTTCGTTAACTAGCGCACAGTGCAAGGCGGCTGCGGCGCTAATAGCCTCACAAGTCACCCAGTGCATACGCTCGTGCACCACCGGTGTGCCCACAAAATCAACGGTGTAAACAAAGCCGGGGGCGCCGTCGCGATTCCAACCATCAGCGCGCGAACGGGTAAACAGTTCCAAAGCAGCCGGCAGCATCCAATCCGGCGCCTCCAAACCAACCTCTAGCAAAGCCGCCCGCAACTGCACTGTCAGGCGAGCCCACTCCAGGCCGTGACCAGGGGTGATACCAAAGGGGCGGAAGGGATGAGCTACCTCATCAATGTTGTAGTCAGGATCCGGCACCCAAGTGGTGCTGTAGTGCTCAGGGATACGCCAGCCGTGGGCGCGGGCCTGCTGGTTAATAGCAAAGTCCACAATCCCCAGGGCGCGCTCCAGCCAACGGTCATCACCGGTGGCGTCCGCAATAGCCAGGTAGGCCTCCACCGTGTGCATGGCGGCGTTAATACCCCGGTAATCCTCCGGGTCAGTGAAATCTAGGGCATAAGACTCGGTGGGCATGGACTGGGAGTGGTCAAAGAAGTAACGCTCATGCACCTCCAGGGCCCGCTTAAGCAGGGCCGTCGCCCCCGGACGCCCCGCCGCCAGGGCCGTAGCTGCCCCCAGTAGCACAAAAGCGTGCTGGTAGCACTCTTTACGGGTAAAACCGGGGGCCACGCGGCCGTGACCGTCCTCATCTAGCTCACCCTCAATGGCGCTAAACCAGCCCCCATTGGTTTCATCCCAAAACGCGTTAGTTAACGCCTGCACCCCATGATCGGCGTAGCGCCGGCACCCGGGCACACCCAACAGCACGCCCACACTAAACACGTAGGTCATGCGCCCAGTAATCCACAGCTCTACCGGTCGGGAAGAATCAACGACGCCGTCGGGACCGATCCAGCCAAAACCACCGCTCACCCGGCTACGGCGCGCAAAATCCAGCAAAGCCTGAGTGTGCTGACCCAACCAGCGGGTGTGTTCGGGGGAACCAATCCATTGCAGCGCCATCGCGGCCTCCTGGTACAGATAAATATTTGCCTAGCGGCTCTTGCCTTAGCGGGCGTGCGTGGGCTGAAAAGCGCCACCAGGCAACAAAGCAGCAAGGTAGCAAGCTTGAGCAGCACCCACTATGGCGCCTGCTAGCCACAGCCTACCGTCAAAACCATTCCAGAAAGTAGCTTTATGCACATTTGGCAAGCTTTAGTGCTTAAAGCCTTGAATCAGCCTAAATTTAACCAGTAACCTACCGTGGATTTTGGCTACCTTTTGGAAGGAAACCCATGAGCTCGTCTCATCCCGGCCACAACCCGGCCGCAGCCTCATCATCTCCCGGCGCATCCAGCTCCGGTGCGTCTGCCAGCTCCGGTGCATCTGCCGGTTCTGGTGTACCCGCCCCGGCAGCTGCTGACGCGGCAAATTCTGCACAAGATCTAGACGCACTCATTTCCCAGCACTCTAGTGCCATTGACGAAGACTATTCCTTCGAAGCTGTTCCCACACAAAGCCGACGGTCATTTTGGGCCGTCGGTTTTGTTATGTTGGGCTTTACCTTCTTCTCCGCCTCCATGAGCGTGGGCGCCAAACTCGGCCAGGGCCTAAATTTAAACGGCTACATCCTGGCTGTGCTTATTGGCGGCGCAATTTTGGCGGTTTACACCGGCGCGCTGGGTTATATCGGCGCGAAAACCGGTTTGAGTTTCGACCTGATGTCCCAGCGCACCTTTGGAACTAAAGGTTCATTCCTGCCTCAGCCCTGATCAGCTTGACCCAGATGGGTTGGTTTGGTGTGGGCGTGGCCATGTTCGCTAAACCCACCGCCGAGCTGCTGCACGTAAACGTGTGGGTGATTGTGATTATTGCTGGTGGGTTGATGACCGCCAGCGCCTACTACGGTATTAAAGCAATTGAGATTGTTTCGTTCATTTCCGTGCCCCTGATCGCTATTTTGGGCACCTACTCCATGGTTAGTGCCACTGCCGACGGCGGTGGGCTGTCTGCCATCTTCGCTAAAAGTACCGGCATGGGCGTGGTTAGCGCTGTGGGCTAGTGGTGGGCTCCTTCGTTTCTGGTGGTAGCGCCACCCCTAACTTCACCCGTTTCGCTAAATCCACCTCCTCCGCCGTGATCACCACCGTGGTGGCTTTCTTCCTGGGTAATACCCTGATGTTCTCTTTCGGTGCGGTAGGCGGCGCGTTTACCGGCAAAGACGACATTTTCTACGTGATGATCGCCCAGGGCCTGGCCATTCCCGCCATTGTGGTGCTGGGCGCCAACATTTGGACCACCAACAACAACGCCCTGTACACCACCGGTTTGGGTTACGCCAACATCACCAAGATCCCCAAGAAGCCGCTGGTGCTGGTGGCCGGCATCCTGGGCACACTAGCTGCCCTGTGGCTGTACGACAACTTTGTGGGTTGGCTCAACATTTTGAACGCCACTTTGCCGCCCGTGGGTACGGTCCTGATTGTGGATTACTTTACCCGACGCCGCTCCTACAGCGCCGGGATCGTGGCCTTTAAGTGGGTGCCGGTGCTGTCTATCCTGGCCGGGGCCCTGGTGGGTTGGTTTGTTAAAGACCTAGGTATTCCCGCCATTAACGCCATGGTGACCACGGTGGTGGTGTACCTGGGTGGGATGGCCCTGGAGCACGCCCTGGGCCTGGAATTCACTGTGGGTGAGCCGCAGGATCTGTAACTGTGCTGGCTCGGCTGCGCTAGTGGCCAGGGCTGCAAGTTAGCCGGGGCTACAGACGGCGCCCCGCCTCGGGGCGCTGGCCCGGCTTGAGATGCCGGCCCGGCCCGCTATAGCCGGGGCTAAGCCCAACTAAACGGCGACGTCGTCCCCACAGGCCGGGCGGCGTCGTCGGCCTTAAAAACCAGCGAAAGGGAAGAAAATGAACTTACTGATTAAAAACGTACGCATCGAAAACGCCCCCCAGCTAACCGACATCCGCATCAAGGACGGCAAGTTTGCGCAGCTTGCGGCGGGCCTAGAGGCGCAGGTGGGGGAGCAGATCGTCGACGGCGGCGGGCGGCTAGTACTACCGCCCTACATTGAGTCCCACGTGCACCTAGACTCGGCGCTAACCAGTGGGCAGCCGCGCTACAACGAGTCCGGCACGCTATTTGAAGGCATCGAAGTGTGGAGCGAACGCAAAAAGTCGCTCACCTACGCTGACGCCTACGAGCGCGCCCTGGCCGCAATCCGTCAGCAAGCCAGCTTCGGTGTGCAATACGTGCGCACCCACGTGGACGTCACCGACCCCGAACTAACCGCCCTGCGCGCCCTAATCGACCTGCGTGAAGAAATCGCCGACACCATCACCTTGCAGATCGTGGCATTCCCGCAAGAAGGCATCGAATCCTTCCCCAACGGGCGCCAACTAATGCGCCGCGCCGCCCAAATGGGGGTCAACTGCATTGGCGCCATCCCGCACTTTGAATTCACCCGCGAATACTCGGTGTCATCACTGAACTATGCGGTGGAGCTAGCCCAAGAGTTTGACCTGCTCATGGACGTGCACTGCGACGAAATCGACGACGAAGCCTCACGCGGCCTAGAAACCCTAGCCACCCGCGCCCTAGAGGCCGGCATCGGCGAGCGCGTCACCGCCTCCCACACCACCGCCATGCACTCCTACAACAATGCTTACTTCATCCGCCTGCTGCGGCTGCTAAAACTTAGCGGTCTTAACTTTGTGTCAAACCCGCTGGTCAACACCCACCTGCAAGGGCGCATGGACACCTACCCCAAGCGCCGTGGCGTCACCCGCGTCAAGGAACTAACCGACGCCGGCATCAACGTTTCCTTCGGTCAAGATGACATTGAGGACCCCTGGAACCCTATGGGCACGGGCAACCTGCGTGACGTGGTGTTTAACGGGCTCTACACCACGCAGATGATGTCGCGGAGCGAAATTCTCAACTCCTACAAGTTCATCACCCACAACGCCGCGCGCACCCTACACCTAAGCGACTACGGCATTGAGGTGGGTAACAGCGCCAACTTCATCATGCTTGACGCCCCCGACTGGTTCCACGCGCTCAGCTTTGGTGCGCCGGTGCTGGGCTCATGGCGCGCCGGCAAGCAGATCTACTCGGCCACGCCCAGCCAGCGTGAGGTGAAGTTCTAGCCCTGGCGCTAGAGGGTTTTGAAGGCCTGCTGACGCCAGGACACGTACAGGATGCAGGTCAGCATCAAGGCCGCCATAGTGGTCAGGGAAGCGCTCTGTCCGCTAAAGAAAGCCACCCCCGCTACCAGCCCTGCCGCCGCCGGAATGGCTGCTACCAGGTCAAATAGGTAAGGCATCCAGCGTGGGAAACCGCGCTCGCGGCGTTTAAACCAACTGCCGCTCAAGGCCGCTTCGGGTTCATCCGGGGCGGCCTTGGCTTTGCCTTGGGTGGGTTTGGCCTTGCCCGGGGCGCTGGTTTTGGCCTGGTCCGCTTTGGCGACGCCGCCCTGGCGCTGCTTGGCTTTGCCTGGGGCGCTAGTTTTGGCCTGGTCCGTCTTGGCGACGACGTCGCCCCCCACCTTCACTAAGCCACCCACTTCCTGCAAGGCTCGCGCCAAGCCCGCCATAGTCAGCCCCCACACGATCAGCGCGGCAATGCCGCTATAGAGGCCCAGGTGTGGGTTGGCGCGGAAAATAGCCAGAAAAATGCCGATGCCAATCAGGGCAGTGGGGAGGCAAGTAGCGACGTACTTGATATAGGTGCCGGCACGCATAAAGCTCCTTCGCTAAGTCCTGGTCACAGTCTACAACCAGCTCAAAGCGGGTTTAGCGGGACAGAGCCGCCAAGACGATAGCCGCCCCCTCATGCCACACCGGCTCGGTGACCACGCTGGTGGCGTTTTTGACGCGCGCAGGGGCGCTACCCATAGCCACCGACAGATCAGCCCAACGCAACATCTCTAAGTCATTGGCGCCGTCGCCCATAGCTACCGTGTGCTTAACCCCCAAGCCAGAAACCAAAGCATCCAGCGCACTGGCCTTAGACACCCCGGCGGCGTTGACGTCCAGCCAAGCCGTCCAACCAATGGCGTACTCCACCGCGTGTAGCCCGGCGCTACGCACCGCCACCTCAAAATCGGCCAGCGCCATCCCCGGGGCGCGCACAATCACGCGGCTAACCGGCTGGCTCGACAGCTGCTCCAGCGACACCGTGGTGGTGTTCTCAATCAACTCCCCAGGCGGGAAGTCGGCGCTGGTCAAAAAGCCCCGACCCGGCATTTCCACCGCGAAAATAGCCTCAGGCAGCACCTGATGCAGACGCCCAATGGCGGTGGTGGGGTCAAAAGTAACCGAATTAGTGATCTCGTAGCCGCCCGGCAAAGACACCGTGCCCTTCAGCTTGGGATCCAGACGCACGGTTAGTGCGCCATTGGCGCACACCATCCAGCCCCGGGTTAGCCCCAGGAAATCCGCCACTGGCAGGGCCGCCTCAATACCACGCCCGGTGGCTAGGACTACCTGCACATCTGCCTGGGCAGCAGCGACGACGGCGGCGCGGGTACGCGGGGGCACCTCGCCGTTAATGTCCAAAATGGTGCCGTCAATATCCAAAGCCAGCAGGGTAGAGCGGTCAAGCGGCGGCAGGTCAGAGACTCCGGCTGGGGCAAGGCCGGCGGGCGCAGAGCCCGCATTGGCGGACGACGCCGCGCTGCTAGCCGCAGCAGGGCCGGCGGGCGCCGTCGTCGCAGCTGCAGCAGCCGAGCTCCCGGCACGCCCAGCCCAAGCCTCCAGCTGGGCGCGCATGGCCGCTACAGCAGCGCCAAAAGCGGCGTCGTCAAGCGGATTAGCACGCGCCGCAGCAGCCGCAGCACTCAACTCACCCTCAGGGGTGATAGGCATGCCGGAAGCGGCGATTTTGCTCATGCGCCGGCGGGAGCCTCAATAACTTCCAGGCCGCCCAGGTAAGGACGCAGGCCTTCAGGCACACGCACGGAGCCGTCCGGCAGCTGGTGGTTCTCCAAAATCGCAACCATCCAACGAGTGGTGGCCAAGGTGCCGTTCAAGGTGGCCACGGGGCTGGTGCCGTTCTCGCGGCGCTCACGGATACCCAGGCGGCGGGCCTGGAAGGTGGTGCAGTTAGAGGTGGAGGTGACTTCCATGTAGCGCTGCTGGGTGGGCAGCCAAGCCTCGCAGTCGAACTTGCGGGCGGCGGAGGAGCCCAGGTCGCCGGCGGCGGTGTCAATCACGCGGTAAGGCAGCTCAACCTTGGCCAGCATATCTTCTTCCATGGCCAGCAGGCGCTGGTGCTCATCTGCGGCGTCCTCAGGGCGGCAGTAGGAGAACATCTCGGCCTTGTTGAACTGGTGGACGCGGATAATGCCGCGCGTGTCCTTACCGGCGGCGCCAGCTTCGCGGCGGTAGCAGGTGGACCAACCCATGTAGCGCTTGGGGCCGGCGCTTAGATCCAGGATCTCGTCAGTGTGGTAACCGGCCAGGGCCACCTCAGAAGTACCGGTTAGGTACAGGTCATCGGCGGGCAGGTAGTAGATCTCGTCGCTGTGTGCACCCAGGAAACCGGTGCCGCCCATAACCTGGGGGGTAACCAGGGTGGGGGTGGTTAGCGGGGTAAAGCCGTGCTTGACGGCGGTGTCCAGGGCGGCGGTCATCAGCGCCAGCTCCAGGCGCATACCCCAACCCTTTAGGAAGTAGAAGCGTGAACCGGAAACCTTAACGCCGCGACGCACGTCGATAATGTCCAGGCCTTCACCTAGAGCCAGGTGGTCGGCGGGCTCAAAGCCCTCAGCAGCAAAGTCACGCACGGCGGGGCCCTCGTGGCGCAGCACCACGTAGTCCTCTTCACCGCCGGCAGGGGCGCCCTCGATCAGGTTCTGGAACTGGTGGGCTAGGGTGTCTAGCTCGACGGCGGCCTCGTTGGAGCGTGCCTCCAGCTCCTTAACCTGGGCGGCTAGCTCCTTGGCGTGGGCCAAGATGGCGGGGCGCTCTTCAGCAGCGGCCTTACCCACAGAGCGGGAGACTTCTTTTTGCTGGGCTCGGGCAGTCTCGAAGGCGCTTAGCGATGAACGACGGCGCTCGTCGGCTTCAAGGATGCGGTCAACTAGGGACACGTCCGCGCCACGGGCAATCTGGCTGGCACGGAAAGGCTCGGGGTTCTCACGTAAGGCGCGCAGATCGATCATGTTGGAAATTCTACCTACCCTAGAACCACTGCTCACATACTGGTCACCGTGTCGCAGGGCACATAGAGAGCCGGGTCACATTAATGTGGGGACTTTTGGTAGCTTTTGGTGCAGCTCGGGTGAATGTGTTGCTTTTTCGTGTGCGGCCGCAGTGAGGTGGGGGGCGGCGCGGATGCAAAAAGGGGCAGGCGACGGCGTCAGGGCGCGGAAAAGATACCAAAATTAGCCGCAAGCTAAGCGCAAAATTTACCCAAAAACAGCAGATGAAGGGCAGTTTATCTAGGTAAAATGGTGCTTTCGTGCCGGTGGGGCGCCGTCGAGCCCGGCAAATTTTAGCCCAGAGCAACGCCTACCCCCTAAACAGCCGCTCACCTGCGCATATATAATTGAACTGTAAGCACGGGCGGAGCGTGAAGAAACCCTTATAAATCCTCACTTTCCGCTTATATTTCAAGAAAATTTAGGGGGGATGCAGCGTAAACTTAAACACAACCACGGCCAGGCAAAGTTCGCTAGCCGAAATTACCAAAGGGGGTTAGTGATGCCATCACTTTCAATGCCCTCATTTTCACAGCTGAGGGCCTTTGTAACGCTCTGCGATCACAAACACTACGGTGACGCAGCAGCGGCACTTGGTGTGAGCCAGCCTAGCTTGTCCCAGTCCATTTCCGCGTTGGAAAAGCGCGTTGATGGCCCCCTTATAGAGCGCACCACGCGACAGGTTCTAATCACCCCTCTGGGCCAGGACCTGCTTCCCTTCGCGCGTGATGCAGTGCTGGCCGCCGAAGGGTTTATTGAGGCCGCCAGCCGCATTAGCCAGGAGCGTTACGGTCAAGTGCGCCTGGGGATCATCCCCACCGCCGCACCCTACCTGGCTGAATCTGTGGCCAGCGGCGTACCTAATGCCGCCAATATTGCTGATTTTGGCAGAATTTCCGAGTTCCGGGAGATGACCACCCCGGACATCCTAGACGCACTCGCCTGCGGAGATATTGACCTAGGCCTGGTGGCCTTGGATGAGAGCATGGAGCGCTTTATCAGCGAGCCCCTATGGGATGAAGACCTGGTAATCGCTGTTCCCGACACCCACCCTTGGGTTGGGCGCACAAACGTCAAACCCGCCGAGCTTAGCCGCCAGCCGCTGATCCTCATGGAGGCCGGCAACTGCCTGCGTGACCAAACCCTGGCGCTATGCAATATCCCCATTAATGAGGTGGCCGCAACCACCATCGACATGGCAACCGCCCTGCGGCTAGTCAAAGTTGGCGGCGGGCTAGCGGTTGTGCCCGAGGGGGCTTTGCGTACAGGTGAAGGCCAGACCGTTAGCGTGGCCCGCTTCGCCGAGCCTGTTCCCACCCGTCGCCTGGCCCTGATTCACCGGCCCCTCCACCGTGCATCAGGAATCTTTCGAGGAGATTGCCGAGCGTTTGCGCGACTATGTGGATAAAACCCGCATGGTGGTTACCCCAATCGAGTAGCTAAGCCAAACGAGCAGCTGCCCCAATCGAGTAGCTGCCCCAATCGAGTAGCTTGGGTGGCCGGGGCAGCGCCGTGACGAGTGTAAACCGAGCCGATTGGGCCGGGGACTTTTAAAGGTTCCCGGCCCAATTTGTTTTAGCGAATCGTCAAATCGCTCACTAAATGGGCGTTATGCTGGATTTTATGTTCGGCAAGGATCATCGAAGTTTGCGCAGTTTGCAGGTTACGTTAGGTAACTTGCTTAGGGGCGTTGGGCTGCGTTGGTTTAGAGGCGACGACGGCGGGGCATGCGGCTCAAAGGAGGCGCGAGGCTTGGGGGAGGCGAGCGGCGTCGTCGTGAGGGCCCAAAAGCCAAGAATGCTGACTGCACTCTTTGTGGGACTACTTGCCTGCCTACTGCTAGCCAGCGGGGCCAACGCGGCGACTGGCGCAAGTGGCCTCAATGTAAGCAGTGTGCAAGACGGCGCGAGCGTCCAAAGCAAAGCAGCAGCGGGATCTGCGGTTACTCGCAACTGCGGGGCCACAGCAACCAGTCGCATTAAACCTCTGGTAATGGTGGTTACTTACGGCCTGACCTGGCGCGATTTAAATGGCGTTTTGGATGGGAAAAACATTGGCGCGAACGGCGATGGCGCAGAAATACGAAAATATGCGCAATATATAGCTGGATATCCAGCTACACCAATGAACCTGCTAATTCCTAAAAGCGCTAATTCTCTAAGTAAAAATGGGCAATTTGCCATGCTGTATTCCGGCAGGGGAGGCAATTACACCACTGCCGACTATGATCTAACCACCTCGCCACTAGGGCAAACTTTACGGGCCTCCGAATGCAGTTTCGCTGAGTACCGGGTGGGCGGCAGCTATGAGACCGAGCGTCCATTTGGTCAAATCTAAGCGATGTAACGGTTGTGGATGCCGCATCGGTACCACTTACCGAGATTGCCAGTTATTTAAGCCGAATTCGCGTATATTACGGCGATAATGTTGACGTAATGCTGCTCTCGCTAGCAAACGGAACCTACTATTCAGACGGTCAAGCTGCCAAATTATATTTAGCTCTAGTGCCCGGCCTAAAAGATGTGAACGCCAAAACTGGGCGAGTGCAGGCGCCTTCTGTGCAGCGCGATAACTTAATTCAGTTAACAGATATTGCACCTACAATTGCGGCTCGTTATGGGGCAAAACCGCCACTGGGTGCTACTGGTAAAGCATTGCCGCAGGCTCCTGGGCGAGTCGACAACTCGTCGGCCATAGAGAAATGCGTGGACTTTTGGGAAGCCCAACAGTACTCAATTAATGAGGGAACTGTACCTGATGCGCGCACAAACCTAATTAATTTCTTAATGGATCAAAGCACTCATAGCCAGGCCTCACAAAAAGTGATGGGTTTCAATATGCTGTGCGTGGTGCTAGCAATGCTGGTTATTGTCTTAGTGTGGCGTAATAAGTTCCCGAAACTAGATTTCTATACAGATAACCCAGATCTAAGCCGGAAATACTTGCTGCTCATGCGCTGGCTGGCAGTGTTCACTGCTTGCTTGCCGGTAGGTTACCTGCTACTTAACGCCACCTCATGGTACCTATTTGGGGTTGAACCAAATGATTATAGATTTATAGTTACCGGCAGTATTCCTGAAGATAATCAGGCTATTGTTGGTTTAACGAAGCTGCATTTAGTGACCTTTATGGGGGCAGTAGCTATAGCTGTGGTACTTACTGCCTACTGGAACTGGTCACTATTAAATTTGCAAATTATTCTGTCAGTTTCATTATTGCCTGTGCAGTAAACGGTCTACTGTGGCTAGGTGACGGTATTACTGGCGGCAACTTGGCCTTTAACAGCCCTCTAGCGGTAAGTGTTCTGACCACACAGCGCCTTTACGGCCTGTCTGACGCTGGTTTTGCCGTTGGTGCGGTGGGTTTTGTGCTGGCTTTGGTGACCTTGACCAGCTGGCTAAAACCCCGCCGAGGTTTGCGTACGTCCCTGATAGTGGCGGGCATTATTGGCACCTTGGGTGTGGTCACCGTTGGGCTGCCGAGCCTGGGCGATAACGCTGCGGGCGCGCTAGCCTTGGCAATTACGCTGGTAGTGGCCATGCTGAAGCTTGCGAACCATAACCTACGCCTGCGTGACTTGGTTATTTCCAGCTTAATTGGCGCTAGTTTATTATCAGTAATAGCAGTTATTGAATGGTGCTGTTTTGGGAGCAACTCCAGTTATTTAGGGCGTTTGGGTCAGAAATTCTTGGATGGCACTTTCATTGATGTGATGGCTGCACGATTTGCCGCTTTAATGACTCCAGTTTTCGCGGCAGATGATGAAGCAAGCACCAAGCTAATCTTTGCACTGATAACCACGACGCTAGTGATTTTGGCTTGGATTAAGGTCTATCGCGCTACGCGACGCCCAGATGTGCCGGCACGTTACGTGGTTACCTTCAACGCCTTAACTACCCTGACTTTGCTTGAGCTAGCACTAAACGATGCCGGCTTTACGATGGTGCGCTACAGCCTGTGCTTGCTAGTGCCACTGGCGTTGGTGATGAGCGTAGAGCTAAAGCTATTTAGGGTGACCGCCGTCGAAACTAAGCCAGAAACGCTCGCCGCTTCGAGGTAAACCCTCAACTGGCACATTGCGGGCATTATGCTTTGGTTATGTTCCGCAAAGACGATCGAGGTATCCCCGGTTCAACCGCGTTGGAAGCTACCGGCCTGCGCTGGCTAACTGACGCCATGGACGACGGCGGCGCGGCTGTGGTGCCCGTGCGTAGCGGTCGTGGGTGGCTAGAAGAACCTCAGCTTAATGACAGGCGCTGCACCCCTAAAGCCGCTTTCAGTTTCGGTCGCGCGCTAGCCCACACCCACGCCGCTGGAGCCTCACACTGGGGTGCACCGCCGCAGGGCTGGGAAGGTGACGGCTGGATGGGTCGTGCGCGTCTACCTTTGCGGGCTGAGGCTTGGACTGATAGCTGGGGCGAGTTTTTTGCGACAGACCGGATCATGCCCATGCTGGCCCCGGCCCGCGACAACGGATCGATTGACCGCTCGGGCGCCGTCGTGATCGAAAAACTCTGTGAACGCCTACGTGACGGGGACTTTAACCACTCCCAACCCCAGCTGCTAAGCCAAGCCGGAAAACCTGTAGCCCGCCTGCACGGGGATTTGTGGAGCGGAAACGTGCTGTGGTGTCCGGTGGGGGATGTGGCGCGCAGCTGCAAGGAGTTTTTGGGTGAGAAAACCGCTGATGAGCCCCAAGGCGGCGCAGCCATAATAAAAGGTAGCGCTGCCATAATGACCAGCGTCCAGCGGCTGGAAGCCTTCGCTGGTGGGCCGGTAGTTGGGGTGATGATCGATCCGGCTGCGCACGGTGGTCACGCGGAGACTGATTTGGCTGATTTGGGCCTGTTTGGGCAGCAATATCTAGACAGCGTCTATGAGGGCTATCAGAGCGTGTCGCCGCTAGAGTCCTACTGGAGTGAGCGGGTGGGGCTGCATCGCGTACACATGCTGATTGTGCACGCGATTCTGTTTGGGGGCGGCCACGGTTACGAAACCGTGCAGGTGGCCAGGCATTATGTATAAAGTTAGGAGGTTTGCGGACGTTTTTCACTGCTTTAAGGAGGGTGTCTTTAGGGCAGATGTTGGAGCGGCTTTCGCTGGTAGGGCTAGTGTGAGTGGGGCCGACGCCGGCGTGGCGGCTTTGATGCGAGCAGTTACAAAAATCTTTACCGGACTGATTGCCTGTTTGCTACTGCTCTCTAGTGGCGCTAGTGCGTCAACTTTCGCCGTGGTGACTGCGCCAGGTGTAGCTAGCGACAAAACTGCAGCTAGAGCACAAAACTGGGCTGGAGTGGGCGCCGTCGCCAGCGCAAACACAACTAGCAAGTGCGCGACGGGCACAAAAACGCGAATTAAGCCCTTAATTTTAGTGGTTGCCGGCGGAATAACCTGGCAAAACCTACAAAGCCAAGACTCGGACACAAAAAACTATCTAATGAATTATCCGGCCACCCCCATGAACCTGGTGGTACGCGGCCATAAAGACGGCACTAACCCAAATGAACAGCTAGCTATGCTATTTTCGGGTCGACGCGATAAATTCATTGGCGAATATCGCGATAGCGACATTATTAACTCTCCGCTAGCTAAAACTCTAAAAGCGGCTGGTTGTACCTTTGCTATAGATCCCTCGCTGACTTATAGATATTATTACACTGATGGAAAACCGTTAAAGCGTGATTTAGCGGATGTTACTGTTGTAAAAGCGATTTCTGATAGTGCGGGTCAAATTGCCTCTAAATTACGTATCTTAAAGGCTCGTTATGGCTCTAGTGTTGATGTAATGACGGTTTCAATCGCTGCTGAAAGTAGTCTTTCTGGCGGCGATGACAGGCTTTATTTAGCGTTAATTCCATCTCTACATGGCGCTAGTGGTGCTGAGGAAAAGATACGAGTACCCTCTACTCATCAAAATAACTTGGTGCAACTAACCGATATTTCCACAACTA
>BNJV01000509.1_pt1 | contig 34761 bp, 44 predicted proteins | sample 8540591 | NCBI WGS metagenome assembly BNJV01 (sample SAMD00202457, study PRJDB9452) | human saliva metagenome | host: Homo sapiens | reverse complement strand
CAGCATTTCTGGGAAATGCTCACTGAGGTAGTTCTCTAACTTCAAACGGAAGTAAGAAAGCTCTTTCTTTGTTGTTGTCATAATCTTCTTGGTTTAGGGTTTTACATTATTTTGAGTTGATGCCCATAGCAACATTGAATTTGTCTAACTTGCCAGCCAACTGTTCCATATCGTGTTCTATCTTCTTATTGGTTATACGGGCATAAATTTGTGTCGTTTTAATGTTGGTATGTCCCAGCATCTTCGACACACTTTCCATAGGAACGCCCTTACTGAGCGACATGGTCGCAAATGTATGCCGGGCAAGATGGAAGGTCAGATTCTTCTTGACACCGCAAAGGTCGGCAATTTCTTTTAAATATGCGTTGGTTTTCTGATTCGTTAGGATGGGAAATAGTTTGCCGTCCCGATAGGTCTTATGACTGTACTTGGCAATGATACTCTTGGGAATGTCAAGCAATAAAACATTTGTCTCCACATTTGTTTTCTGCCTCTTGGTCATAATCCACTGCTTATCATCAAGTGTTACGATATTGTCCGGTGTGAGATTGGAAACATCAATATATGCTAGACCTGTGAAACATGAAAAGATAAAAACATCCCTTACTAACTCCAAGCGTTGAATAGCAAAATCCTTGTTGGCTATCTTCATAATTTCCTCGTCCGTGAGAAAACCACGATTGACAGGCTCCAAGTGAAAACGATGATTGAGGAAGGGGTCGTGAAGAAAATAACCACGTTTTTGCGCATAGATGGTTACGGTCTTGAGTGCCTTCATTTTCTTGACAGACGTGTTGTAAGCACAGCCTGCCACCGTGCTCAGATATAACTCAAAATCCTGTACCACGGATGGTGTGAACTCTGTCAGTCCTACATCCTTTCTTCCATACTTATGAATAAGAAATTCTGAGAAATGTCTTCTTAAAACGCTGTACTTTTGTAGGCTGTCTTTGCTGATGGTGTGTCCGACACGCTGTCTGACATCTTCGTTGAACTTGTCAAATACCGGGAGAAAAGTTGTATTCCCTGTCTTTTCCTACAAAATAAGAACGGATTTTCTCCAATGACATGGAGGAGTCGTCCTCAAATTTGTGATAGATATTATTCAGTGTAGCAGAAATAGAGTCCAATGCGGCATTGGCGGATAAAGCTTCAGCCGTCCGACCTTTGAGCCGACTTGTGGCATTGTTCCATACTGTCTTGTCCACGAAGATTTTCGTAGATCCGAAATTTGCCATCTCTCCGTTAAGGAATACACGGAGCATTACAGGCGACTTTCCTTCTTTGTTCTCATAGTTTGAGCGTAGGTAGAAGGACACCTTGAAATTTGTTCTCATAATGCATCATTCTTTTGTGTAGCACTCGGCTGCAAAGTTAATATATAACACTCTGAAAAAGAAAGAATTAATGCCGTCAATATGGTATTCAAAATCCCGTCACTGCTACATTTTTTGCTGCTACAATTTTTGTGTAGCAGTTTATGTAGCAGAAATTGACCGAATGATGATTGTCAAAACATAGGGTTATGCCGTCAGGCGATAAAGGTATATACAAAGAAAAATCGTTGTAAAACCTTGATTGTACAACGATTATCTAATTTTTGAAGGCTAAAATGAAGACTCTTGTGAAGACCTTTTAAAGCCTATTAGCGGAGAGAGAGGATTCGAACCCCCGGTACCCGGTATGACGGTTTTTCAAGACCGTTGTATCGACCACTCACCATCTCTCCAGAAGGCAACTCACTGTAGTCCACCTGCTTCCTTGTTGAAAGCGAGTGCAAAGGTATATAAATCTTGAAACTGCAAAAATATAAAGATAAAAGAAATTGAGAATAAAACACTTTTTAACTAAAACAAACGTAGCAACATTAAATTAGCTCTCAATATTGTGTAACTATTCAGCGATAACCAATATATACAGTGCATATCAATTTGTCAAACCTCAAATAAGGCTGAATCGCATTATATGGAGTTTTGTTGTGCTTCTTCGCTGTTTCTATCGAATGAAGTTCAAGAAAGGCGTCTGCTCCGAAGTCGGAAACGAAATGTACATGAGTTCTTCAGTTTGATTTTTAAGCCTGCGTATTCCTCGTTCGCTTCCATTATTGTCAGATGGTATCATCGAGTTTTTCAAGGAAGTTGAAAAATGTAATCTCTGCATTTGACTAAGCCTTTTTGAACGTAATGAACTTTTTACCAAGCCTCTCCTATATTCTGTTTGAGCAGATTGTTCTAAAACGTCGGGTCCATGAGACCTTGTCTCATAACGTCCTTCGGATTGGTATTCCGCTGGTGGATGGCTTCACGGAACAGATTGGTTACTTTCCCAGACCACTCTTGCTCAGTGTTCAACTCTGAAAAGATATTGCAGTTCGCGAAGCAAGTGAGCAAGACAGACCCTGATGATTGAGGAAATGGAGTGCAAAGTATGCACTATGGCGGTCGGTAACGGCTGTCATTCGTTCCAAGCTATCGCCAAACTTGTCTGTCAATACCTTCGAGCCTCTTCCATCAGCACGGAAAAGCAGTGTAATAAACCGTCTGTGCTATCCAAGCCCAATCGAGTCTTTTTGTTACAGTACAAGCCGCTCTCATCGAAACCAACTACTGCTGATGACTTGATATATTCTTTAATCTTATCAATCAAAGGTTGCGCATTTCTCTTTGCTTCTACTTTACCCAGTTCACCAGAGAGCCTTCACTTGAGTGAGACTGAATACCCTCACGCAAAAACTTGCTATACGACCATATGGAAGAAATTGTACGACACTCAGATAAACCACCAGAGTCTTTACGCTTGAATCATATACTACGTTGTTTGACCGCCGTCTCGGTGCTGTTCGAATACGCTCACCACAGTTCTTGCATACCATCACACTAGTGTCGGATTTCCTGATTACGGGCTTCAACTCTGGAATGGAAATAACCTGCGTCACATAATCAGCACACGCTCGGCGTCCGACAAAGATTCTCCGCAACGAGTGCAATAGTTAGCAACTTCGATTATCTCGTCAGGTACGAAAGAACAAGACAATTTATGTCCATCATGTCCCTTTTGTCCTCCTGGCTTCTCACCACTTGGCTTACTGCAGACTTCTTGTTCTTCTGACAATCTCATCCTTCATACGCTCCTTACTATGGAGTACTGCTGTTATTAGAGTTCTTATCAGGATTTTCATACTTTGCCAAGCGTTCCCTGTAAGTTTTAAGTTCCGTATCTTTCTTGCGAATTTGGAGGTTCAGAGCATTTATGTTACGGTTCAATTTGACAATCTCGGCATACTGCTGGCTGACAGTTTCACGCAACAATCGCATCTCTTCCGTCATGTTTTTGTAATACTTTGATATGTCCGTAACTTGCTCTTTCATAGGTATAAAAGGTACAAAGAAAATCTGAAAGACGCAAGAAAAATGAGCATCTTTATAATCTTTATACGAAGATTTTAGAGGAAAGAATACAAACAGGTTAATACTGCTGAATAGTTACAATATTGTTTTGATTTTACCTAATGAAATTAAATAGTGTCTAGGAGGTCTATTTTTGTAATTATAAATTCTGAATTAAAAGTAAACATAATCCTTAATTCCGCAGCGTTCATTCTGTGAGAAATTTTGCTATATTGAGATATCTTTTGGGACTCTATACATTGAGTTGAGGCTTTTCGCTGTTTTAGGTTTGTCTAATCATAAAATACCTCACCCAAATCAATGGGGAATGTGAGAACCACAAAGTCATGATACTGTAAGACCCGCCGGAGGTTTCACTCTTATAAACAATATTCTCTTCGACAAACTCGCTTCAATCCGCATCCCACTGTGTCGCACCAGATAATTGCGTATCAGGTCTCCTGTCTGAACTGTTCTATAAGCACATTGCAAGTCCTCAAGGCATTCTCCACTGCTAAGGTAGCTAAGAAAAGTGAGCCCAGAATGCTCTTTCATGGCTGAATGCCTAGCCACTGCTTCTGCGTCTGCACCCAATACAGTTCAGTTAAGTTTCACCAAAGCCCAACTTTTAAGAAAACATCCATAATATGATAAATCCCTCAGAAAGAAGTGATATTCTCGTATTTGATTGATACCTTTGTCATGTCAGATTTTTGTCTGTTTGTTATGTTTGCGGCACCACGATAGGTGAAAGTTCTGACATATTCAAGTGTTTCGAGAGAGATTGTTTCTCAGCTACTTGCAAATCTTAGAGATATTACGCAGTGGAATTAAGGAAGGAAAAATGATGAAACGAAAGAACCTGACACGATGGATTTTATGTGTGGTTATCTTCATCGGACTCCTTGCCTGAGGACTGGTATATTGGATTTATAATAGTCCTGATACTGATACTGCTCCTGCCCTATGGTTTGATAGCTCGGCGAGTATTGGTATGCCAGGTTAATCCTTGGGATTTACAGAACAGGTACGCACCTATTGCCGAAGTTTTGGCTACAACGATTGACTATTACATCATCTGTGACTTCGGTCGAAAATCGGGTGAAACGATTTTACCTTTTATGATCTCTCTGCTTGCGACAGCAGCATTATAAAGCGAGTTATTGTATGCAGGGAGACGGAGGGTGGGAGCACGAGCAGAAAAAGCCTGGGGTTCAGCAATCGTGCATGGGCGGCAACTGAAATTTCTGGTCTTGAGGCTTTTTGCCCTGAAAGGTATTGGGGCGCGAGATCAAGAACTGTATTCGTCTTGTGGGGCTTGACCAGCGGCTTAGCAATGCCTATGGTCGTGGTCTGCTGATACTGTTCTTCCAGACACATTCTTTCGTGGTCAAACCGATTATATCCTTGGGTGTGGAAAGTCATGAATGCTTCACTATCTCTGCCGAGTGTTTGGCGCGGCTCATGGCTATCTCTACCATTTTGCACATGCGACCGTAAGCGGATTCTGATGTGGGCTTGCTGTCAGCAATAACAAAAGAAAGTAATTGTTCGGCGACAGGGTATGAGCTGCCGAATGATTATCAACACACGTTACATAATAAATAGATATATATACAAATTCTGGTAAAGGAATAATATTTCGACCTTCTTGCACAATTACATTTATAAGTTCTTGATATTCAACGTTTATTGTCGCACGAACAGATACATTGAATTTCTTAAAAGATTTTTACACTACGGAATTATGGTTATATAAAGAAATTTATCAGGTATTTTGACTTTTTGTAAGTTACAAACTCTCTGCCGCACATTGTCCTGCAACGACACCTGTGGTCCATGCAGCCTGAAGATTAAAGCCGCCGGTGATGGCATCAATGTCTAATACTTGCTCGCAAAAAGAAAGATTAGGACAAACCTTTGCTTTCAAGTGTTTTTGGGAATTAATAGAGCTAAGGCTCACGCCACCACAAGTCTACAAATTCCTCGCGGAAGGTACCTTTACCAGCAATAGTGTATTGATCATTGACCAATGTTTCTATCATGCGATTTTAATGTTTTGCGCCCAACTTCTGCCCATGGTTTCACGGCTCTAAACCCAAGTTTGCTAAGTATATAGAGCCACAGACGACTTGGTAGTCCAAATGGGTGTAGGGTAGCGAGCTGTTTTCGTGGGTTAGCAGCCTGCAACTTCAGAAGGTTTTCCTCTACTTCTTGTCGTGCTCGTTCCCCTGTCCAACTGATAGCAGCGGGCTTTATAATCATTTTCAGCAAGTAAACGAGCTGCGTATGAAAAAGCTTCAGAGCAGCAGGACCACTTACACCCCAATGTGTTACCAACAATGGCCCTTGTGCGCGCAATTTTGTTCCAGGAATAGTTGTTACAACTGGGTCAACAACCGTTCCCATGAGATCGCAGAAGGCACGGTCCTTTATATTAAAGGTGAAAAGTGATGGTACAGGAGCCTCTATTTCATGTCCAAGTCGAGCAGGTATTGTAGTCCCACGCCCATTGGGTGAGCCGCCCGTTGTTATATTAGCACGATGGAATACGCGATGTGTACCATTCTCAAATTCCAGTTTTAGCCTTTCCGTCTTCTAACTTTATGGATATCCATCAATCGTAGCGATCAACATATAGTCACACCGGAGTTCCTAGCCTGACGCATCAGGCAATCAATAATCGCGTGTGAGTCCTGTGCGCTGGAAAAACGCATTCATCTTCCTGTGTCACTCAACGTACACCATATATGTCTTCAAACCACTTTATATGTATCATCGATGACTGAAATGTCTTTCATCAACCGCTTCATGACTTTGTGACCGCGTGGTAAGCCTGCTCATGTCCGTGATAGCCGCAAAGCTATTTGTAACGTTACAGCGTCACCACCCGTAACTTCAACCTTAGCCATACCTTCTGTGCACGTTCAAAAGATAGTCACTCTGCAAGAAGGATTTGTTCTTCGAGCTGTGATGGCTGCCATGAAACCAGCCGCTCCCCCACCGATTATTGCTATCTCCATTATAATGTATAAAGTTTCACGATTCTTGCTTCAACAGGCTGATAACTGATGATTACTGAGATGTGCAATTAGGAAGCTGATAGTGCCAAAGAAACTTGTTTACACGGCGCGCGATCCACTAACTATCGAAGTACCTTCTTACGTTTCCCGCTGAACTCAGTGAAATCAACACGAATTATCTCAACGCGGTGGAAACTCTTATGCGCATATTTATCACCAAGTTCTTTAAAGTCAGCCGACAACTTATCGATTAACCAAATGCAGTGCATGCATTTTTCTCATCATCAGAGATTAATACGCGCCTCACCAAAGAAGATAGCACTTTCATATTCTGTGGTGAAATTACGTGGTAATAAGTTTGCTTTCCACCAATTATACAAAGTGACACTTTAGGATTTTTTTTAATGGCTTCAAGCTTACGTCCTTCAGGTGCACAGTGAATATAAACGCTATGGTCACCATCCCAAACGAAGTTAACTGGTATTCCATATCCCATATCTTCAGAAACCATACTCAAAAACTCCATATTCACCATCTCGTCAAAGAGTACGACAGCACGTTCTTCGTCCATTAAGACGATCTTGCATCTTCTTATACGATCATTAACATACTTCATATCAAATCATATTAAATAAATACTTATACTCAGATACATGATGTTTTCTTGCCTAAATCAGGAGTAATCTGCATCATTAATCTCCAACAAACACAAAAAGACCTTGACTGAGTCACAGCACCCAAGGTTTAAATACTAAAACCCGATTAACCACTACTTGTTGCAAAGAGACACGTTTTTCTGCTACTAGCTTTTTCAAATTATTTTCATGTCCATTATTGTTTTTAACCTTTATTATGATTCGTCTAACACGTATAATTGCCTTTTTATCAAGACATGAGGGTGTTGAGATTTCACTACTTGGAAGAAAGAGCTCTCAAATCCTTACGCAAAAATATATAAGTTGCAAAATAGATAAATATAGTTTAGTTTTACACAAAAACCTATTTCATCCAAAATAATAACAACTGATCAAATCACGCTTAACAAACGTGTACATAATGATAATACAACAAAAGCGATTATCTATTTTATTGGAATAGAGTATAAGAAACGAATGAGTATTTTATAGATAGAAAGATTAGATGATTCGAAATATATTTACAAAATGATAAACACTACTACGCTATAAAGACTAAAAAGAATAGCATAGAACAAGTTTTAATCAATTTAGATTCTTTTTGAAAACGTGATATGAAAAATCATCATATGCGTCATTATATGATTTTTATATTAGAACATAGGTTACATTGTGCATCAAACAAAAATAAAAATCCAGATTTTGTGGAGGAAGTGATAAATGGAACCGAGCCAATAAATTGCTTTTGATTAAAAACAGATGGAGTATATTCAATGAATCAAACCATCTGCCCTTTCTGATATATTTCTTACTAAATCATCATTCCGTTAATATCTCCTTCGCATGATTGATGCTTTTCCTTTGAAGGTGGCTTTGCACATCTGTAGCATACAGGATTCCCAGTTGCTCCCATTTATATACTCAAGGTCATGATAAGGCAGTACATCAACCTGTTCAACATTACTTAATGTATCAATGAAAGTACAAGTTTGCGTGACGACTGTCGTCGTCATATACCAGGAACAAGCGATGTCTTATCAAACAGGTTTCTTAATATCAGAGATAGTGTGCGCAATCGAGGATATTATCGTTTCTCAACCAGTTAAATTATGGGCATCACTATCAATGTGTTTATATCCAAAGAACCAAGTCAGTATATTTCATCAGTTCTCAAAAGCTGCAAAGTACTGCTTTCGTGACTAAATGGCTGAGCAGAAGTATCAAGACGGTGTTGATACTAAAGGTTCTCGCCTTTTCGAAACAATTCTGTTAGGGGTTTTATCGCAAAGCCTCCCCCACTACGGTAACACCACCTCCCAATAGCTTTGGTATCCATGTGTGTGACATAGACATCATCAACAGAGCGGGTTGTCCCCCGCTCTGTTCCAGTGTCTGGTTATGACAATACGGCATCGCATGCACATCCTTTAAGAAAAGATAACAAAGCGATTCAGGTCCATCCACCGAGACCAAAAAGATTCGATGGAATGAACCCTGCAAAGCATGTCTGTAATTTAGAAAATCCGTTTGTGTATTATCCACTTTACATTGAACCATGTGCACGACGTGATAACGTCCACTCTGTGTTCACGTGTGAGATAATGAACTTCACAGCGTAACCACTCACACGGATTGTGAAGTTAGCATACTCTTCCTTCCAGGATGTTCCATACAATCAATCGGTTTGTCAACGCCAAAGACATTAACATTCAGGTGGTGTGCACCACGATTGAAGTAACCATCCGTACGCCAACAAGCGTATTGACACGCTCCTCTCATTGTACTGAGTATCAGGGCTGATAGTCGTGTGTGTTGAAATACCATCAATGCATATTCGTATGGTAGTTTAGAGTTGAGTTCAACGATGCCAACAAACCATCTGTTCTGCCCGTAAAGATGGATTTGCACCAGGAGCGAGCGGTGCTCCATCAGGACGGTAAATCAGCGCTTATTCCCGTGAACTTACCATACACAACGTTGGAAGTAATGGTTGGGATACTTTGTTGTGAGTTCAGAATGACGATGGGTATGATGTAGCTTACGAATCATATTCATAAAGGTCTTCAACAACCGCCCTGTATCATCAGCGCGATCATCATCAGTACCATAACGGGTCACCTTCAGTCTTATACTCTATTGGGAAGCTCTGTTTCATCACGAATGATGTTCACCTTAGCATACTTGATGGCAAGTAGAGTCAACCACATGACTGACAGCCATATACCCGTTGCGAAGGTACGACGTACGTCTGTGTCGATAAGAGCAAGCTCTGCAGCCTCATGAAGTACTTATCATGCATATAATGGATAAGGTTCAATGTGTTTACATATACCAGCCAGCCACTCCATCATATCTATGAAACGAGGCATAAACTCCTCATAAGTAACAACATCCCCCTCAATAGGACGATAAGCAGGACCACACTGCTCACGTGTCTTACTGTCAACGCCTCCACTGATAGCGTAGGTGAGACATTTAGCGGTTTGACGCGCACCAAAGAAGTGCATCTCCTTACCAGTCTGGGTTGCTGATACGCAGCAGCAGATGGAATAATCATCACCCCATATTGGACGCATTACGTCATCGTTCTCATACTGGATTGAGCTTGTATCAATTGAAATCTTTGCTGCATAGTCCTTGAAATGCTTTGGCAAACGTGAGCTATACAATACAGTGAGGTTAGGCTCTGGTGATGGACCCATATTCTCAAGTGTATGGAGGAAACGGAAGTCGTTCTTTGTTACCATTGAGCGACCATCCATACCCAATCCTGCCACCTCGAGGGTTGCCCATACTGGGTCACCAGAGAAGAGCTGATTGTAAGAAGGGATACGTGCGAACAACCATACGGAACTTCATTACCAGTGGTCAATCAGTTCCTGTGCTTCAGCCTCAGTAAGTGTTCCTTCTTTGAAGTCGCGCTGAATATAGATATCGAGGAAGGTTGAAATACGACCTACTGACATCGCAGCACCATTCTGTGTTTTGATTGCAGACAAATAACCAAAAGTAAAGCCACTGTACAGCCTCACGTGCATTGTTGGCAGGTTCAGAAATGTCATAGCCATAAATCTTTGCCATTTCTCTCATTTCATCTCAGGCCTTAATCTCGCATAGAGTTTTCCTCACGCAAACGGATAATATCTCAGTCATTGTGCCGTCGCCACAATTGCGCAAGTCGCTCAGCTTTCTCATTGATAAGGAAGTCAACACCATAAAGTGCTACACGACGATAGTCACCAACGATACGTCCACGACCATAAGTATCTGGAAGACCTGTAAGGATATGATTGTGTCTGACAAGTTTCATCTCATCAGTATAAGCATCGAAGACACCTTCGTTGTGTGTCTTGCAATACCGTGAAAATCTCATGAAGCTTTTTCGAAGGCTCATAACCATAGGTTGTACACGCCTGCTCAGCCATTTTTATACCACCATAAGGCATAAAGGCACGCTTCAGCGGTTTATCAGTCTGCAAACCTACAACCTTCTCAAGATTCTTTGTTTCATCACCAATATAACCTGGTCCGTATGCAGTCATACTAGAAACAACTTCGGTTTCATGTCTAAGACACCGCCCTAGCACGTTCTTGTTTCTGTAGTTCTTTGAGCATACCCCAAAGTTTTGTTTGTAGCCTCTGTTGGAGCCTCAAGGAATGAGGCGTCACCATCATAACTTTCGTAATTATCTTGGATAAACTGACGCATATTGACCTCATCAAGCCACTTCGTTCCAGTAAATCCTCTCCATGCTTTTTCATGAGTGTATAATTTTGTTATTATGTGAAACTTATAATGAGTATGTTTTTATTTTCATACCAATTATGCATTACTAATTACCGAGGACAAAGATAGATAAAAATAATGTAATATCAAGTGTTTATGCATTTTATTGTATGTAAATTAGCATAACACCTACTTATAATGAGCGTCCAAACTTGACTTTACAAATAATATATAAAAATCTACTATCTGGACAGTAAAATAATACAGAAATATTGGGAAACCATTCTATGATGTGTAAATACAGACATCATCATTGAAGAATTTCAATAACAGTTGCCGTGTAACTCCCTTTCGGTATTCTGTCAACCACAGCTTTTATAACCTGTTGGAAGATAACCACCCGGAAAGCTATAATTATTCACACTTCTTGTTTCCCGAAGGCATCCTTAACCTCAATCGCTTGGGGTTTAAGAATGTCTATTCTTATTAAGATCTTATTCTTCCATGTGTTCACAGGAATACCCAGTTCATTCTCTATCCGTATTAAATTACCATGGCTCTTTATTAAGACACTATCCATCTCTGATTTGGTCATAACAAACTGACTATTATCAGCTTTCCAAGTGAATCACCATCATGACGATCAAAATGCTTTTGTAATACATGATGCACCTGCCTTGAAATCCTTTAAATGTCTTCGAATACATCTTCTTCAGATAAGTAGCAGGATCTGGTCGGCTTTTTAGGAATACTCAGTATAGTTTGTCGAGATGCACCATTATGAAGTATTTTTCCACAAGGCATGTATTACCCGCATGGAAGGATATCGTTCTGCTTTTCAATCTTCATACCGAAATCATTCGATATCAGAGAATCACTTACAGACAAGTGACGTGAGGTGTCATTTATTGGCGTATCTAGTGCAAATACTAGCTGTCCACCTCGAAAGAAAGAAGGAGAATCTCAAAAACACTGCAAAACAACTCTTACTGCCATAATGGTTCTATTCACATTAAATTCTACAAGCTCTAATCTTTATCAAAAATTAGCGAAAACTTCCTACCAGATATTAGAGCTGTAATAAGCGTATAAACATTTATACATACAAAAGTAATAGATTATTCTAATAACCCAAACTACATTTCATGATGTTTTTCTCTTTACACTCTTCATAACCAAGAATATGAAAAGTGGATTAGAAATCATGAATTACAAATTATGAGTTGTGAATTAGGAGTTATGGGGTGTGGATTATGATTGTAGATTAAAAAAAGTTATTATCTTACTTTTTTGCTTGAATTATCTAGTCTGTAAGCAATTTCTTAACCCGCTACATATTTACCTATCCTTTACAACAAGGGGTATCTCGCATTTTCTCCTCCCTACGGGGAAAGGAGTAAGGGGAGAAAGCAAGTTGATTGACCAATTAATAGTACTGTTGGCTGACCAATTGATGCCCTGTTCGTGGTATACATTAAAAAGCTGCCACCCATCCGGGCGACAGCTCTATTCCGTTATAACGAGTGCTCACGATGTGAGCGTCATTAATTTACTTTACCTTGTCAACACAGCCTTGAAAGCTTCCTGATTGTTAACAGCGAGGTCAGCGAGCACCTTACGGTTAATCTCGATACCAGCCTTGTGCAATGCACCCATCAACTGACTGTAGCTCATATCATAAAGACGAGCAGCAGCGTTGATACGCTGAATCCACAATGCGCGGAAGTTACGCTTTTTGTTACGACGGTCACGATAAGCATAAGTCAAAACCCTTCTCATAGGTGTTCTTTGCTACCGTCCAGACATTCTTGCGGGCACCATAGTAACCCTTAGTCTGCTTCAGAATTCTTGTTCTCTTTGCTTTAGAAGCAACATGATTGACTGATCTTGGCATAGTTTTTCTTTCCTTTTAATTTGTTTTGACTAATGAATTAACGGAGATTGAGCAAGTCGCTACCTGCTTTCAAGTTTGTACCATCCACGAGCGTCTGGTGAACAAGATTTCTCTTCTGTTTCTTTGTCTTCTTAGTCAGAATGTGACTGTGGTAAGCGTGATGACGTTTAATCTTACCAGTACCGGTGAACGTGAATCTCTTCTTTGCGCCGGAATTTGTCTTCTGTTTTGGCATTTTTGTAAAATTTAAAATTGTTATTTATATTCATCTGTGGCAACGTATATACCAGAGACGTTACGTACAGGTTGCTCATTACTTTCCTCTCGGTAAAGAGAAACGTTCAACGAGCGTTAGTCAATATTCAACTTTTTCAGTGCGTCTGCACCATTCTTAGCATTGGCGAATAATCCACCATCAGCCTTTGTCTCCTCGTTTTTGCAGCCTCAGCTGCAGCCTTTGCGCCAGCCTCAGCCTCCTCACGATCACGCTTTTGCTGACTCTTCTTAGCAACACCCGCCTTCTTAGGAGCAAGATAAAGGAACATCTTTTTGCCCTCGAGCTTTGGTAACTGTTCAACCTTTGCCAACTCTTCAAGGTCATTTGCAAAACGCAACAGCAACACCTCCCTGTTCTTTGAACAGAATTGAGCGACCACGGAAGAACACATAGGCACGGACCTTATTGCCTGCATTGAGGAATTCCTCTGCATGCTTAAGCTTAAACTTATAGTCGTGCTCATCTGTTTGAGGACCGAAACGAATTTCTTTCACCTCCTGCTTTACCTGCTTCTGCTTCATCTCTTTCTGATGTTTCTTCTGCTGGTAAAGGAACTTAGAATAGTCGATGATACGACAAACGGGCGGCTGCGCATTAGGAGAAATCTCCACAAGGTCAACTCCTCTTTTGAGCCAATTCCAACGCCTTACGAGTAGGCATCACCTCAGCTCCATCATCGCTTACCACACGCACTTCCCTAACGCGAATCTGCTCGTTCACGCGGTACTTCATTTTCATTTTTGTCATTCTTCATTCAACTATTTTTAAAGTGTCTAAATTTGCTAAACGCATGCAAAGTTACTATTTTCCAACTGATTATCCAAAAGATTTCCTCTACTTTTTGCACTCCGGTTTAGGACTTGCACCTATCAGCAAAGGATTTTGCGCTTACATTATTTTTATGTTTACCTCGGTGACGGCAACCATATAGAAAAATTGTCACCTTATTTAAGAATATCTCACCACTACACTTGACGCAAGATTCACCTATCCATAGCTTTACCGTTACGAATTACCTTTACAGAAATTCAATATCTAACTTATTAACTCACTATCTCGCTAACAATTACCTTATCAACATATCAACCCGTAAACTCGTTAACTCTCCAACGATATTCCTAATAAATTAGGATTGTGTATTATACTTTTTTCTTCATACCTTTGCCAACGTTAACAAATAGCAAAAACATAAAAACAAGATTATATGATGATTAAGTCAAGTTAGTATTTCCTTTTAGTGGCATCGACATTGCCTATAGGGTTGCAAGCCAAGAATATTATTGAGAAAGGCGACACCTCCCGAGTGTATGATATTGATGAAGTCGTAGTGTTGACCAACCGAAAGAGGCTCTCGTTTGCGACAGCAGCCATTGAGTAGTACGTCGTTCAGTACCGAACTTCTACAAGGACTCAATGTTGAGGATGTTCGTCATCTGTCAACGTTTGTTCCCTCATTCTCAATGCCAGCTTATGGAAGTCGTTATACCTCTTCTATATATATACGCGGAATTGGTTCACGTGTCTATTCTCCAGCCGTAGGCGTTTATGTTGATGGTATGCCAATCTTAAGCAAGAGTGCCTTCAATTTTCACATGTATGATGTCGAGCGTGTTGATGTGTTGCATGGTCCACAAGGAACACTCTATGGTATGAATACCGAAGTGTGGTTTGATTCTGTCTTTATAGTCATAATCCTTTCCTGTATCAGGGAACAGACGTAAAGCTTTCCATCGGTACGAAGTTACATCGGCAGATAGAGGCTAGTCATTATGCGAAACTCAACGATAAGATGGCTTATTCGTTAGCAGGCTTCTATGGCGGACAGAATGGATTCTTCCGTAATCAGTTTAATGGTGAACATGCTGATCTAATCAATGAGTTTGGTGCAAAGGGACGTTTCCTGTGGCGTCCAACAGAGAAGTTAAACTTTGATTTCATTGCCGATTATCAATATACTCGTCAGAATGGTTTCCCTTATGGACAAGTAGTAACTGATGATGAGGTTTCTTCTGCTACCATCACTTCGCCCCTTTATGGTTTGAAGGCAGGAACGCAATTGCCTAACCAGAATCGTCAGGGTAATTACCGCCGTAATATTATTAATACTGGAATGGGTAATAGATATGCAGGAAACGGCTTCGACATCAACTCGATGACCACATGGCAGATGCTTCGCGACTATATGTTAATGGATATCGACTATCGTCCGCAAGACTTCATGCACCTCACACAACGTCAGCATGGGAATACGCTGACAGAAGAATTATCCATCAAAAGTCATAATCAAAAACAATGGCATTGGACCTTCGGTGCGTTTGGCTCTTATCAGTGGTTGAAGACAACTGCGCCAGTCTATTTCGATCAGGAAATGAATCGTTATCTCTCTAAGAAGATTACAGATTATGCCTATACTGGTATGCTCAACGCTATGGCAAGAAGTATGGCACAAAGAATGATTGCAAATGGAATGTCAGAGGAGCTCTAACAAGACGGCACGTGCAAGTGTAGCAGCGATGATTGCAGGGGCAGGTGGCGTAAATATGAATATGGCAATGGATCAGTGCCAGGCGTCTTCCGTACGCCAACCCTCAACCTTGGCGTTTATCATGAGAGTAATATAGAACTCTCTGATCGTCTTATGGCAACCTTAGGTTTGCGCTATGATTACTCGCACGTGAGCATCGATTACGCAACTTCAGCGCGGGTAGCCTTACAAGAGAGCGTGATGGGCATAACTATCAATCCTGTAATCACTTCTTCTTTGAATCATAAAGAACATGACAGCTTTAAGCAATTACTTCCAAAGATTGGCTTGACCTATCGCCTTCAGGATGGTAGTAATGTTTATGCAACATGGTCAAAGGGCTATCGTGCTGGTGGTTACAATTTTGAGATGTTCTCTGATGTACTTCAAGCTGAGACCTCACAGGCGGCAAATAAGGCACGTGCTGATGTTGACCTTACGCATGACGAGGCTTACTATGAGCGTATTGCAAAGACGATAGAATATAAGCCAGAGACTAGCTGGAACTATGAGGTGGGAGCGCACCTTTCAACCTTCTGAACAACCAATTGCACCTTGACCTTGCAGCTTACTATATGCAGATTCGTAATCAGCAACTCTCTGTGATGGCTGGTAACTATGGCTTCGGTCGTGTGATGACGAATGCTGGTCGCAGTCACTCCTGTGGTTTTGGAGGCAACGCTCCGTGGTGGTGCATTAGATAACAAGCTGACTTATGGGCTCAGCCATGGACTTTACAGCGCTCAGTTTGATGAATATAAAGATTCTGTTGCAGGAGGTGGCATAGTTGATTATAAGGACAAGCGTGTTCCTTCGTGCGCACAGCATGCACTGGTGCCAACGCTGATTATCGTATTGACATTGACCCAGCAGCTTTGCTTGACCCATCACATCGTTTCCATCTTCGTAGTGTTACAGTCGGAATGAATCTCTCTGCACAGGGTAAGACGTTCTGGGATGAGCAGAACTCATTCGGTCAGAACTTATGCAGTCCTGGTGCTCACGCTGAGTGCCGACTTTGGTCCATTGAATGTCAATTCATGGGTACGTAACCTGACGGATACAAAATACAATAGCTTTTGCCGTCCAGAGTGCTGCAACCGGTACACGCTACACCTTTGCTCAGCTGGGTAACCCATTCAGATGGGTGTGGACTTCAGCATACACTTAAGGAAACAATACTCTCCACCTCACCGAAGAGCGAGAACCAGAGAGGCTGCTTCGTTGCAAGGATGAGGATACAGGAGAGACATTATACAATTAAAGTTAGTAAACGTCCTTATCCGACTAAAGGATAAGAAAAAGAAAAAGGGTGTGTCAAAATACGAATTAATAACTTGACAACTCAATCTATAGTAGAATCTTCAAAGGCAAAGAAAGAGACCATTTCTTTACTCAAAATCGAATATAGTAAATGGCATTTTTATTGATTGTTTCAAATTGTTAGGATTATCAAAAATGGTATTTTGCATTTTGACACACTCTTCACTTTTTATATTGGTAAAGAACCAGAAAACATCTGTACTAATTATATGGCGCAGGGAGCGAACGGAGATTTTTAAATGATATTGGGAGACTTACGATTATGCACTTCATATTTTGAAAGAGGAGAAGTGTATAACAATTAGTCAAATTCGTTTTTACCAGATCACTCATAAAATCTTAGTTCCTGCCACTTCGTCACTTATAACAGGCACTAACTTATTATATTTCAGCAAGATGCATGAACAAAAACCCTCAAATTGACCTAGTTTTAGTACGCTTAACTCATGAAAATCCCTCACCCTTCCATATACAGCAATGGTGTTAACCTTCACACTATGGTGCATACTATCTGCACCATTAGTGCATACCATCCGCACCACATGTGCTAAGCACCCCGCACCACACGTGCGGAATATCACACACGAGCCACACGATTCGTTATAGAACCACTTAAATCAAAAACCATGCTTGTGTTTCATGCGATAATTTCTTTTATCTTTTAGAACTTGTGTTCATCCAAAAGTTTGGAAAGAGTGTGATGGTTATATCCTCATCTTTCCAACCAGCTTCCTTTGTTTCCCTTTACCGATGATAGAGAGCATGGGCATCTTCAGGGAAAGAAGATGCTGAATTTTCCAGGATTGACACAGAAGTACTCTTTTGCTGCTTGCGTATAAAAGCCACAATCCCGGTCTGAATCGTAGGCAATATCCGGAGCGTTCAAGTCAGATAAAAGCAGTCCAGCCCATAGTTTCAGCTTGGAGCAAAGGGACTTGAACATCAATATACTCTTATGGAACTCTCAAACGTTGTTCTCTCTTTGCCTTTAACTCTACCTCATCCAAATTAATGAAAAGGTCGTTCCATCAAGCTGAATACGTCCTGACGCTTGACGGCTGAAATCATGTTGGAGGATATATTCCAACATCTCCTTCATTCTTGGATGTAGCTATAGTAGCGCTGGCATGCTGTTAAATCTGCTATAATCATCTTCTTGTCAATTAGTTTGTTGATAAATAATATTCCTAACTTGGGATACATGATAAAGGGGCACAGACTGATGGTGCCCCTTTTTTCATTTAAAGTTTATATTGATATCTGTTTCTCCTTATCCGAGGAAATTTACCTGTCCAATGACATAAAGCAGGAGGTAACCCAATATGAGGGAACAATACCGCTAGTCAGACCCACCTTAAGCATGTCATTTTGCTTGATAAGACCTGTTGAATAAGCAATCGCATTCGGTGGTGTAGAAATAGGAAGACACATTGCTGTAGAAGCAGCAATAGCAATACCGATAAGCACCGTGCTTGCACCACCAATGCCATCAAAGCTTGTCACCCATACCGCGACATACTACCGCAAGGATAGGTACCAACAAAAGCTGCTGTAGCTGTGTTTGAAATAAAGTTGGAGAGGAAGTAGCAAATCAATCCAGAGATAGCAAGGATAATAATAGACTCCATTCGCCGAATGGGATACTCTCGATGGCAGCATCTGCCAATCCAGAACCATTCATACTCTAGACCGATAGCAAAACCTCCTGCTACCATCCAGATGACACTCCAGTTAATCTCCTGCATATCTTTTGCCGTGATAACACCCGTGATAGCAAAGACTGCCATTGGTATCATAGAAACCGTATTGGTATCAATACCTGTAATATCCTTAGGTATTACCCACAAGAGAATGGTGACAATAAAGGTAATAATTACGACCACATACGCCAGCCACGATGTACCTCACCATCAATATTCAGATGAATAGTCTTCTGTGTGAATGGGAAGAAGTAAAGGATAATTCTCCAAGACAACAACAATAAGATGATTACAAGTGGTGTCATGAATGCCATCCAGTGCATGAAGTCGATATTCATGATTCAAGCCTGCTGGATCATTAAGATATTTTAGAGCGATAAGGTTTGGAGGCGTTCCGATAGGTGTTCCCATACCGCCAAGGTTGGCTGCTACTGGGATTGACATTGTCAAAGCTATACGTCCTTTACCATTCGCAGGCAGAGCTGCAAAGACAGGAGTAAGGAAAGTAAGCATCAATGCTGCTGTAGCAGTATTTGAAATGAACATGGAGAAGAGACCTGTAATGAGTAAGAAACCTAAAAGCACATTCTCACTTTTGTTTCCGAAAGGCTTGATAAGGGTTACGTGCTAAGAGCGTGTCAAGACCCGATTTAGATGCTGCAATCGCTAAGATAAAGCCCGCGAGGAAGAGCATAATAATTGGATCTGCAAAAGATGCCATGATTTCCTTAGAGTCAAGTAAATCACCGATTCCGTCACTTTTAAAGACCCCAAAAGCATTTTTGGACACAGTGACACACATGATGGCTATGATACTCAGCGAGGTTTGCCCATGCTGGGATACATTCTGTTAGCCACGCCAGTGATTTGCAAAAACAAAGATTGCAATGATGCGTTGCTGTACTACGGTCAACCCATCAATGCCAAAAAGCACTGGTGGGAAGGTTCCAAACAATGGTTGTAACCACGAAGATGGCTAAAAAGCTCCCAAACTTTTTCATCTCAATATGGCTACTGAGTGCATTAGATTTTTCTTCTGCCATGGTTTTAGTTGTTTAGTTAAATAAATTTAGGTTATTACATTTTATTGCGGGCTAAATTATAAAAATTATTCTTATCGGGCAAAAGAATTCTGCTTTTTATGTATTTTTGCATAACAAATTCTCGAATATGCGATATTTATTGGTCTTTACATTTTTCCCTTTTTATTGTTTTTTTATCTTGTGGTAACCCTACTCGAAAGGTTGCTGCTGATGACAATAAAGTAACAAAATCAGAACTTCAGTATGCCCAAAACATTACGATAGAACACACAAAGCAATACGTAGTGGTACGCCTCTTAAAACCCATGGAAAGAGGGTACAGTTCTGCACACTTACTATCTGGTTGAACATAACTCAAACGTAAAAGTTCCTGATGATGGTACAAAGGTTGTTGTCCCTCTTCACAAGAGTGTGATCTTCACTACTGCACATGCTAACCTCACAGAGATGCTTCACGCACAGAAAGCCATTGCTGAGGGTTGCGGACTTGAAGTACATGATTATACCAGATATTCGAAGCGTGCACGGTTGAAAGGTGGAATTGTTGATTGCGGAGACGGAATGAAACCCGATATTGAACGTATCATTGACTTGGATGCTGATGCTATCTTCCTATCACCTTTTGAGAATAGTGGTGGCTACGGACGTTTGGAGCAGATTGGCATACCGATAATTGAGTGTGCGGATTATATGGAACGTTCAGCTTTAGGACGAGCTGAATGGATGAAGTTCTATGGTTTACTCTTTGGGAAGGAGAAGGTAGCTGACTCTCTGTTTGCTGTTGTTGAAAAGAATTATAAGACTTTAAGTGCGCAGGCAAAAAAGAGTAAGATAACACGTAGCATCCTACCAGACAGGATGGTAGGGTCTGTTTGGTATTTGCCAGGTGGCGAAAGCAGTGTGGGATTGCTATATAAGGATGCTCACGGAGTTATGCTTATGCAAGTGATAAACATAGTGGTAGCTTATCAATGCCATTTGAAACGATATTGGATAAGTTTGGACAGAGTGATTTCTGGGTTTTGAGTTACAATGGTAAGTTTAATCGCAGACTCCTGTTAGCCGAATATAAAGGCTATGCAAAGTTAAAACCTTATCAAACAAAGGAGATTTATGACTGTCAGGTGAGATAGAAAACCTTACTTTGAGGAGGTGAGCTGGCGTCCAGACTGGTTGCTCTCTGACTTGATACAACTCTTCCACCCCGACTTACATATAGCGCCATTACGTTACTATCAGAAGTTGGCAGATTGATAGCATAGATAAGACATGATGATGAAACGGAATATTCTTCTTTTTACGTGTTTAGCAGTAAGTATCTTACTTCTCTTTGGATTGAATCTTATCACAGGTTCGGTCCAGATTCCTTTTGACTGATGTATTAGATATTCTGTTTGGTCGGTTTATAGGTAAAGAGATGGCAATATATTATTTTAGAAAATCGATTTCCTCAAGCACTCACAGCCTTACTTTGTGGAGCATCGTTATCCGTTTGTGGTCTGATGCTTCAGACGGCTTTTTCGTAATCCTTTGGCAGGTCCAGATGTGCTTTGGTATCAGTTCAGGTGCAGGCCTTGGTGTAGCTTTGGTGATGTTATTATTAGGTGGGACTGTATCTACAACAATGTTCACTGTATCTGGTTTTCTTGCCATTCTCACAGCTGCTTTCCTTGGTGCAATCGCAGTGACAGCCCTGATTTTGTTCCTTTCAACCTTAGTACGCAACAGCATTTTTATTGTTAATCGTTGGTATCATGGTGGGGTATGTATCCTTTCTGCGGTCTCACTTCTTAATTTCTTTGCATCTGACGAAGGAGTAAAGTTATATGATATGGGGAATGGGAAACTTCGAGGTGTATCAATGAACCCATATTCCCTTCTTTGCAATCCTCTGTTTGATGGGAATTATGGCATCTTTCCTATTAGTGAGAAACCTTTGAATATCCTACTTCTAGGACCGCAGTATGCAGAAAGTTTAGGCATTAGTACACGTAAACTTCGTAACATATTGTTAGTTATTGTTGGACTCTTGACAGCAATCACAACCGCTTTGTAGTCCCATCTCGTTTATTGGCTTGGCTATTCCACATCATCGCTCGTCTCTTATTCCGTACAGAGAATCATCAAACTCTACTTTCCAGGAACAGTATTGTGCGGTGTGCCATTGCTCTGCTTTGTAATTTTTATTTGTTTTCTCCAGGCGAAACAGGTATTATTCCGCTTAATGCTGTCACACCACTCATTGGCGCACCTGTCATCATCTACGTTGTTCTTCAGCGTCGCTAAGCGTCAATAACAAAGGAAGGAAGAAAGGGGCAAACAAAATATTTTCGTGATAAACGTTCCTTTTTGTGCTTTAAGAAGATGCATGCTCGAGCCTGACAATTACTTAAAAGAATGCAGATAGATTTCAATCAGTGTTGAAAGCTGTTGTGATTTCGATCAATGAGTTCCATCTTGCAATCAAGCTGTCCGCGCTCACTATCAATAACATCTGAAATAAGTTGCCCTATTATTAAGGTATAGTTGTTGAGCAGCAGAGACAGCTCTCTTCAACCTCATTTTTGTTTCTCTTTATATTGTTGCAGTAATTTGATGTTGGCAATTTTAGATTGCAACGTACTCGTTTCTATAAAAAGCAGTGAGCAATGTCTTATCGTAATTATAAAGAGCTTCTACTGCATGGCACTCAGCCTGTGAGGAAAGTTAGCTTGTATCGCTTTCTTGTTGATTAGGAGGAGCAGTAAGTCCACCTCAAAGCATTAAACACCAATGACTGTGGCAACTAAACAAGTACTTAGGATTGAAGGCATTTAAAGCCAATTGCAGCAGAGAGGTTAAACGTAGGTAAGAACTCCTCACGAGCTGTCTCCACATCCCATTTGGCTGCTGCAAGTTCATGTTCTGCTTGCACAACATCAGGACGCTGCAACAGAAGTTGTGTAGATAAGGAATGCGAGGTTGTAGGCATTGGTAGTTGCAAGAAGTCAACCTTCGCGCGTTGTATGGTTTGCGGAAAATCTACCCAACAGCAGGTTTAGATTATTTTTCCGTTTCGATAATAGATTGACGCAGCAACACTCATCTGCCTGTGCCTTTGCCAATCTCGGCATCAAACTGCTCAACAGCCAACTGTGTACCTGCATCAGCCTCTTTCTGTATGCGTGCAATCTTTACGGCATTCTTCTGCAGTGAGATATATTCTTGCATAACTGACAACTTGTAATCGCGTACAACAGAATATAATAGTTCTCGGCAACATCTGCCACTAACTGACTCTTAACGGCACGTTGTCCGGCTTCTGAGCTGGGTAACGCCCAGCAGCAGCTTTGCTTGCTGTATTGAGCTTATTCCATAAGTCAATCGTCCAGTCAAATTGTAGCGTGGGCGCTAAGTCTGGAATGACTGTTGGAACTTTATGTCCTGGGAGTTATCCCGTATCTACATGTACCTGCACCTTCAGCTGTGTAACGCCCCACCTCAGAGACTCCCGCACCGATATTTGCCGTTACAGAAGGAAGAAATGCACCCTGTTTAACAAGTCATTGCACTCCTTGCTATAGCCAGTTCCTGCACTGTTATCTTGAGATTCTGATTATTCTGCAGGGCTGTGTCAATCAGCGTTTGGAGTATTGGGTCCTGAAAGAAATCTCGCCATGCAGGAGATATCGTAACACTACTGTCCTTAGACAGCGCTGGTAATGAAACTTTCAGCGTGTCCTTTGGCATCGTAGCCTGCGGTGTCTTGCAGGCTACGATGGATAAGAGATTTGCTAAGATTGTGAATATATAACCTACCTTATTCTTCATCATCATGTTTTCTTTCGTTTATTTTCTTCTTTTGTGTAACGTTTATCTTTTTCTTCACTCAAGGGCTTATCTTTCTGGTAATGTACCAGTTTGTCGATCATTCCACAGAGATGTGGTAAAGACCAGGGATTAGCAACAATCCGCCTAAGGTACCGATAATCATACCACCGACAGCAGCAGTTCCAATTGTTCGATTACCAATAGCACCAGCACCAGAGGCAAACACCAATGGAATCAAACCAGCAATGAAGGGCAATACTCGTCATGAGGATAGGACGGAAACGATGCAGCAGCAGCCGAAATAGCTGCTGGTCTATGCTTTCTCCGGCATTCTTACGCTGAACTGCATATTCCACCATCAAGACGGCATTCTTTCCTAACAAACCAATAAGCATCACCAGCGCTATTTGTGCATAGATATTGCTTCTCTAAGCTGACAAGCCTTCAAAGAGGAAGGCGCCAAAAGATACCCACCGGGAGGAATACGATTACAGGGCAATGGGAGGAGAGATTCTCACATATGCAGCCAGAATAAGATAGACAAAGACAAGACGGACGATGAATATGATAATCGCCAGGTGTTTACCTTGCTCTGCTTCATCTTTTGATATACCCGCCAATCATAATCATACCCTTTCGGCAGTGAGCTTTTGCGCGCAGCCTCTTGAATGGTATACACAGCTGTCCGACTTGAATATCAGGAGCCAGTGCACCTGTCACCTCGGATGAGTTATAAAGAATTATGACCAGGTAATCTCCCTCACTACCATAGGTCTTTGAAAGCGACATAAAAGTCAGAATAAGGCACCATCTCTCCACTCTCATTCTTACTATATAACGCCAACAAATGGTTGGGGAAGTCACGATATTGAGGAGCAGCCTGCACAATCACCTTGTAAGGTTTACCAAAGCGAATAAACCCTGTCTGATAATCGAACCTACCAACACGGATAGGTTGTTTAATGCTTTACCCGGCTTTGAGCACCTTTTGTAAAAGCTTTTGCTGTCATCAACATGAAGCATATATTGTGGGAAGCTTGCTGAGTAAAATGTGAAGGCATTCCCTATTTCAGGACGTTTGTTTAATTCTGCAACAAACGCTTTTGCTCACATGTTCCATCTCGTGATAATCGTTTTACCCGTTTTATCCAACAAACGAAGTTCGAATCCACTAGCGGCTCCATAACCTGGTATTGATGGTGGCTCAAAGGGAAATCTATGTTTGCTTGCGTGATGCTCTTACATTTCTGTTCTAAGTCGCTGATAATCTCTTTCGCTGTTCGTTTCCGATGTTTCCAGTCTTTGAGGTTTATCAAGCAACTTCCAGAGTTAGCACTCGTACCCTCAGAAAGGATTTTCGAAGCCTACTAACGACGAAACACTTTCACATCCTGTTCTTTTCAGCGGCAATCTTAAGGAGCTTTTATGTGCCACAGCATTCGTGCGTTCAATCGTAGCACCAGGAGGCGTCTCTATCACTGCATAAATCGTTCCTTGGTCTTCTTGTGAATGGAAACCAGATGGAAGTCAGGGTTTATCAATAAGCTAAACCACAGAATGCCAAAAATCAGAATGATGGTAAACGCCTTCTTCTTTACTGTATGTTCAATGATGTGTTCGTATCTGCTACGACCAGTATCAAACTGCATTAAATCAGCTAAGAACACGTCCTACAATACCCAACTTCACATTGTTTTCTTGTTCCTTTGTCAGAATAGCGCACACACAAAGCTGGAGTTAAAGTCAGTGCAACAAAGCCAGAAAAAGGATGCTTGATGCCATTGTGATGGAGAGACTGACGATAGAACATACCTTCTGGACCACCCATGAACGTCAACAGGGATGAAGACCGACGCCATTACCAAGGAGATGGCGATAATGGCACTCACTGATTTCCTTCATGGCTTTTTCTGCATGGCTTCCGATAGGCGTAAGATTATTGCGTGAGATTTCTACATTTACAGCTTCAATCACGACAATAGCATCATCCACCACAATACATGTGCGTATAACCAAGGCAAGTAGGGAAATCATGTTGAGCGTTATGTTGAATAACATCATCGCAATAAAACTGCCCAATAATGATATCGGGACAGCCATAATCGGAATAATTGAGGCACGCCAATCGCCTAAGAAGATGAATACCACAATAGCCACTAAGATGAAGGCTTCAAACAGGGTGTGTATTACTTTCTCAATACTTGCATCCAAGAATCTGCTCACATCGTAGCTGATTTCCATAGTGCATTCCTTTGGCATGTCTTTTTGTGGATGCGACATCGCATCCTTAACCTGCTGATGACACTACGTGCGCATTACTACCATACGCTTGTTTCAACGTAACAGCAGCTGAAGGGACGACCATTGAAGGTGGAGTAGATATCACTATACTTTCACTTCCTAAATGCTGTCGGTCAGTATCTTTTAAGCGTGCGATATTTCCATTATTATCGCTTTTAACGATGATATTCTTATATTCCTCTTCACTGGTATAACGCCCTGGATATTTCAAAACATACTCTTTAACCTGTGGTCTTATACCTCCGCTCTCACCTAACTTTCCTGGTGACACCTCTATATTCTGATCTTCAAGTGCATCACTGACGTCATCAGTTGACAATCCATAAGCTACCATCTTGTCTGGATGTGACACACACGCATAGCATAGTTACGCGTACCAAGAATATCCAAATCGCCAACACCATCTACACGTAACAACTCTGGAGATATGTTGATATCAAAGTAGTTGTACAGAAAGCTCTGATCAACCTCAGGATCATCACTGTAAAGATTGATATACATAAGTATGTTTGGCTCTTCACGTGATATCTTTACGCACCCTCGAATGACTTCGTGTGGCAGTTTGTTTGTAGCAGAAGACACACGAGTTCTGAGACATTTACCGCATCGACATTGGGGTCAGTGCCCAACTTAAACACGACGTTTAGCTCTGCCTCGCCATCGTTACCAGCATCGCTTTCTATGTATTTCCTCGAGAATACCATTCAAGGCTTGCTCCAACGGAATGATGACCGACTTTACCAGCAACTCATTATTGGCACCAGGATGGTTGGCAATCACATTGACCTTTGGAGAGAGAGATGGATGGAAACTCGCGTGATGGGTAGATTGGAAAGTGATGGTATGCCAATAAAGGCAATGACCAGTGATACTACAATTGAGCGCTGGTATACGAATAAAAGATTTTAAACATAACTAATCAGCGTTTGGTTTGTCAACTTCATTGCGGCTTGCGGAGATACCATTGAGATGCTTACACTTGTCGCCATCATTAACTTTGTATTCCATCGACAAGATATCGGTCCGTAGCTTTGCAAAACCTGAGGAGACAACATAAGCTCCTGTGATTTCACTATCTATCTTTATCGCACGTTGATGTACAACGTTATGTTTTATCTACTACGAAAACATATTTTTGATCTTGTAACTCATAAACTGCTTCTTGAGGATCAAGAGAAGCATCCTTTTTAGATACAAAAGAGTTTCACCGTACCTGTTTCGCCATTGCGTAAAAGGTTGTTGGGGTTGTCAAAGATAGCGCGAATGGCAATTGTTCAGTTGAACTATCAAACTGTCCCACCAATATCTAACATCTTTCCCTTGCAGGAAAGACGTCACCATTGTCAATACAAAGCTGTAAGGGTTGTTTGAGAAAACGCTCGGATGCAGACGAAAATCTAAATAGTCTGTTTCAGAAACATTAAAATAAACAAGTACTTCTTCTTGTTGTCTGACAAACTGGTAAGTAAGTCAGCTGGGGATCTACCAAAACTCCCTCTTTTTGTTGGGGATGCGACCTAAAATACCCGAGAAAAGGAGCTCGAATGAGAGAAAGACGTTTGTGCAGCATACAGCTAACTTATAATCAGCTTCTGCCCTTTCAATTTAGCCACTGCCATGCGTTTGGCATTGTTTGATGCTACCTTTATTATCGGTAGAGTTCGTAACATTCATACCGTCGATGCTCAACGTTCTGCTGCTGCAGCTTTAGCCTTCGCGATCTCTTCTTCAGCACCAACAATTGCAATACGGAAAAAGTGGTTTGTCCGCTCACTATGTGTCCTCACTAACATAAACATTTTGCTAAGATACCTGTTTGTTGCAGAATGGTTTCAATGTTTTTGTTGTGAAGCGATGTTGGCAACATAGGAACGTGGCAGAGAGATGGTTTCTACCAATGGAGTCGTTGCCGTGTAAACTGAGTTTTACTTCTGTTTCTTTCTTTGAATGACAAGCGCATAAAGAAATATGACTGCAAGACAAGACAGTTGAAATAATTTGTTCATAAATTAGTCTTTTTGTTTGTAAAAATCAGATGTGAAAAAGTCAAAGGTGTTTCTTTGCACATCTTAACTTTATGTTGTTATCCTATCTACTATCCCTGTTTCCTCTGTTTATCCCAAATCTTTGGAAACATCCACGTAGATACATCTCTTTATGGAAACTTTATTCGAGAATCCTTCTCTGAAATTTTTCATATTTATCATCGCTTTACAATATAAAATACATCTTGTATAACACACAACTTGTGGGGGCTGCAAAGTTATAGTCTTTTTCATGTAGTATCGCAAAGTATTTCTTAAAGTTAATTTATCAAATGGTTCTTGCTTCTTATCATTAGGAGCATTATATTGAGACAGATTTACCCTCCTCTTGTTTAATCAGTACCTTTTTATTGTCTTGTATGAAGATCTAACAACGGCTTATCTCAGTTTGCGAAGTCACCTAACACTAACTTCATACTCAACGCAATCTCTCTTACGACGGATATCAACCTCAACGACACGAACACGAACGTGTTTCGATGTGAGGCGGACAATCTGCGTTGGATCAGTGACAAAAGCGGTCGGAGGCTGAGAGATGTGTATCAAGTCCGTCTTGATGAACACCAATATCGACAAAAGGCACCAAAAGTTGGTAATATTCGTCACAATACCAGGAAGTTCCATCCCAACGATGAGGTCGATCTAGCGTGGACATTCTTATCGAACTCAAAGACTTCAACCGCCCCGTGGGTCACGACCAGGGCTTCTCAGTTCAGAGGATGTCGACAGTGAAACCTCGCCCAAGGCCTGAAGGACGGGACTGGTGGGGAAGTGAGATGATAGCGTTGAATATCAATCTTCGACAAAGAGACCCTTATTGCCAATCAAATCCTTTTATCGTACAACCTTGGTCTTTTGCCAGTTTTGCTCAACGATGATAGCTTTCAGGATGAACAGTAGAGTTGTCGAGCAGGTTCTTGGCATTAGAATACGTAAGAAACCAGCACATTGCTGGAAGGCTGCATCACCCAGACGCTTCACCTTTTTAAGTTGGGTACGTGAGGTAAAGGCACCATGTTCACGACGATGAATCAATGATGTTTTAGAGCAAGTGCAGGACCGAGTCCATAACGTAAAGTGAGCAGATGTCGAGAAGCTGTATTGAGGTTGACACCAACCTGATTGGCACAACTCATGACTGTTTGGTCGAGTGAGTGTCTTAATTTTATTTTTGAGTCAACATCATGCTGATATTGTCCGACTCCAGATAGCTCTTCGGGTCAATCTTTACAAAGCTCGACAGTGGGTCCATCAGTCGCCGAGACCAATAGAGATGGCTCCACGTGTCGTCACATCCTCATCAGAAACTCCTCACGTGCCGCGGGAGGAGGCGGAATAGATGGAGGCATCGTCCTCGGAGACAAGGAAGATAAACAAGGGAAGAAGCGGACCCTACTGGTACCTCCCAAAGGGAGGGGTAGATATAGTCCTGCTGATTGTGGTTTGCTATTGGTGAGAAGTATTATCTGTAAATTGCTGTTTGCTTTTGAGCCGTGACAGTAGCATCACTCCTCCCTACTGGGGAGGGTGAGGGAGGCTGGTCGTAATGGTTTGTGGGACAGTTATGGTGTCTCGCACACTAAGCGCCTTCCTGCTCACTGGCTGCTCGCCCCCACCACTGCCGATGGCGTTGCTCAGCCTCGTAAGTGGAAATCTGTCACACAAGAAACTTGATGCCGCTTGTTTTGTTGATTACGATTGATGTGGATGACAATACTGCGGTGAGGAGATTGCTTGTTCAGTCGCTGAATGACGATTTTACAGCATTGGCGAAAGCCTGAATCGAGTGCCAAGATGCGTTTCTGTCCAAAGCCTGAGGCCGAGAGAAGCACGACGAAGATTATCTGTAAAACCTCATAGTAATATCGTCAGCATGCCCCTTACTCGAGTCACGAATTCGTTTTTCAATACCGAGATTGATTAGTCGTGTGCAGGTCACGTCGTCGCTGCGCAGACAAGAGAGTCTGACGCGTATTTCTGTTCCCTCACTGCGACCGGGCCACGGTGGGTGCGAGATGCACTCTCGCCATCAATCATGATACTCACACGCAGGATGCCCTGCGCTCAATTTGATGCGGCGAAAGGCGATGACTATTACAACGACGTTCGAAGATTAAATGGTCAACAAACTTTTAACCTCGCTCCGTATCCTGTCTTCTTAAAGCTAAACTGAAAAGATATGGCGATGGCCTCAAAGCGCCCGGCAAGTGCACGAACGACTGTTGCGTGCCTGCGGTTCTCAAAACAATCATAACAGCGACAGTGTGCCGAAATTTCTCCTCCACGACTCCAGAAGGAAGATAACATGATTCTTTGCTGCGAATTCTTGAAGTGGGCATCATCGCTGGAGGTTGAGAAAACTTCCTCAATATCATGACAGCAAACCAATCCTTCATCGCGTTTGGGTTTATAAAAGTCAGATGGTGTCATTCTGTTCTGTGGAATCATAAAGCAAAAATTTTTTGCCCTTTTACAGTTCGGACGTTGAAACATATTGCTCACACAGATTTGTCTTAGAGATAGTTTCCTTGGGTTTGCTAAAGTTCTTTTAAGCATGTTCACTTTGTGTGGTTGTCTGTACTCATTAGGGTTCCTGTCCGCTCTGCTGATAGCGTGCTTCCATAAAGGAATCGTGCCTTCATCCCAGTAAAGGGAGGGCATAGAAGGCAGGAGGAGGAAAGAGTGAGAGATAAAAGCCTCCACATCCCCACTAAGAGGAGAGAGCCTGATTGTTGTGGTTCATTTCCTTGCTGTATGGTGTTTATCTCAATTTTTAAGATCTGGTTTGTTTCTTATCTTTTGTAATAGATGACATTCCTTCACATTGTTTTCTTCGGTCAGTGCCCTTCTAATTTTGGAAGATCCATTTGTTTAATCTTAATCACGATGGTTAGATATTTCTTGTATTGAATCCTTCTCTCACGTAGGGATAAAGCGAGCACCACTGTCATCAAAACTGCATCAGCTTCCTTAACCAAAACCTCCACAATTTTGCGCGTTGAGTGACATGGTAATGATGGTCCTTCTTTTTGAGGTTTTATCCTGTTTTCATTCGGTACCATTTATGAAGTTCTGGTGGTTCGTATGAGATGATATCTGCGGGTGATTTACAGAATGATGTTCTTCCCTTGTTTATCCTGTTCTTCACCGAGAAAAGTTTTTGTGGATTCGATGGCAGCGGGGCGGAATAAAGTCCCAGCCTATGTGATACAATCTGTTAGCCGAATCCGACCGCATCTCACGTCAATGGTAACGTGCAGGAGTCGGTGAAGAATGCCATCAGCGCGCAGGTCTCTGGGCACGTGGTGAGACTGGCAGGTACGGTCAGGATTATACAGGTCAGGACTCTTTTCAAAGCTCGGTTTCATGAATCTTTTTGTTCAAGATTGTTATATGCATAAACAGGATGGGTTTCTCTTGTCTAAGGGCTGATTGCGCCGCCAACATGGAGACTTGTCTGGCTTACCACGGCATCGGTGAGTGGGAGATGGGAAAGGTGAGATGGTGCATAATGCTACGTATCAAGACTGTGAATGAGGATGTTTCTTGCGTGCCGCGTTGTTGAACATCCAACCCATCAGGGCGGCGCGACTTCGACAGTAAGTTACAGATGGCCATCGTCGGACGGGCATCGCCGCTTTTCTTCCTTATTTGAAAACGGGTTTCCAATGCAATGCTGGCACCACCCGCTTGCCGTGTGCGCAAGGACCATTATCAGCTTTGGATAAAGGTCTTTGGTCGATGATAGCCATTCGATTCCTCACTGATAGGCGTGAAAGTCTAACGTGGTCTTCATTCTATCCGCTTCGTGACAATTTCATGCATCTTTCAAATAACGCAGATGGGCGAGATTTGTTTTCGTATTGTATCGAGATTAAGGGTTAGAGAGAGAAGAAAGAAAGATAACCGACCCTCCCCCCCTTATCCTCCCCGTAGAGGTGACCATACTGCTGATTGTGTTTCTTTCATTGCTGTATTTTAATTTTAACGATGACAATCATCTCTCTGTGGGGAGGAAGTAGTTGGGTTTTCAGTTGGAGGCTTTTGTTTCCTTCAACAACGCCTTAATCGGGGCGCTGAGCCTGTGAAATCAGAAGATGGTCATGAGATCACGTGTGTGCAGGAAGAGCCTGCGCGAAATTCGTGGCACACGCGATGTCAAGGCACCATGCGTTGCGAAATAGTCAACGTGTTCTGCCAACACCTCCTCCACCAGACAGCTGTAATAACCAGCTGCATATCCACCCAAGTGTGGTTGGTAAAATGCGGTAACCGGGGTATGTAATTCATTAACAAACTCACTATCCATGGCGCGCCTCGGCTGGGTGCTTCGCTGTTGGAATCTCTGAAGGAAAACGTGCCATGCCATATCCCAACGCATTGCCTGAATTTCACCCAGTAGACTAAGCTGAAAGTTCAATGGGCCGCGCTCTTCTCACTGATGCATCTGGCATTAGTTTCGTTAATCTTATATTAATGGTTGAACGCATAGGGGATGCTTACAAACGACTCATTAAGCTGTTGGTGGCACCTCCCAGTGCGTGACCTGACATGCATAGTATAGTGCCGCTTTGGTTTGAAAACGCACCATGCGGGGCGTGTCCAACTCATGGAACGTGTCTCAGTCTCATCATGTGAGCAGTGTTGGTTGTTGTTCAGGTAGCTTGCGCAGATTTTGAGCATTGTGTGGTCGTGGTTTCAGTTACAGTCACTTCTAACCTTCTGCGCCATCCATGCTCCACCACGCTTTGTTGGACGATAGGTGATGCACCGGTGAAAAGGCTAAACTTACTTTACGCATCGCCGGTGCGTCAAACACTTTCGTATCACTATGATGGGTTGGGATATCCTTACGCTCACGGAGATTAAGTCCGGAACACGATGAGCGGCATAGAAGGTGCCGTTCACTGATTGCTGAATCACTGAGATTGAAATAAGGCTTCACATCATCGTCGAAAAGTTAAACTGCGCCTTCTTCATCTTTGCAGAGTAATAAAGCAAGTCATGGTTGGGACGGTCAACTTTCCTCGGTCTTCTGTGCGCCCTCTACTCTTCGCCTTCTCCCATAGACGTTTGTAACCCCTCAATGTCACAATTGTAGGAAAGGCATGAACATTGTCTGTGTTCTTATACATTGTCGAAAAGTGGAAATACGAAGCATGGTTTAGCCTATATCCCATAATGCCTCTCTGCACAGACGTGCAATCTTCGTCGATTAGGAAAAGTCTTATAACACCATCATCATGCGATTGAGCATTATAAACCTTCTCAAGGGCACGATTGTCAGAACTTTGAGGATTGGTTGCTGTGTGGTGTTCGTATCCTGACCTGATAGCGGTGCACTATACCCGCCACGGCTCGGCATCACTTCAAATATCTCACTGGTGCCATTCGTCGCTGGGCGGCGCTTCATTTGCCAACTTTAGAAACATATCTCAACTCCTGCTGGAACCATGATTCCAGTTCACGTCGAGCCATCATATCTTTCTTTTTTGAGGAAGATTTCGCTGTGAAATCATGTGGATAACTTCCCAGGTTCCTGTCTTCCTTGCTTGATATCTTGTCATTTTGTTAGCAATGCGCTGGAAGAATTTCTGATTAATTTAATTTCATTCTCAAATTCTGTCAATGAGACGATACTTTATTTTGTGCCTTCTCTCAGTCTCCTGGTGATAGCCTGAAACGATACTGAGCATAGAAGATGTTTGACACACGCTCAAGCATCTTTTCCGCTTCGCTCGTAAGCCAAGACAGTGTTGTTAACAAAATGACTTCTTCATTGTCCGTGTCTTCTTAATCTCCCGTCTCTGCTGAGCGATACCCGCTTTTGATGGCGGGGAGTAGTTGTCCCCTTGATACATTTAAAAATCAGGAGTGAAGATGATATGCTTGGTTTCATAAGTGCGTTACCCATTGTGTAGTCTTTGGTCTTGCGTTTGACCTGACCGTGAGAACATACAGACAAGTCCTGCAACCACGCTAGCATATTCAAGATTCTTCATATTCTTTTATTTATTTCTTATTGAAGGTATTGTTAATAAGGTTAGGTTTAAAAGATTTTGCGATAAAAGCTGTTTGTGCTGGTAGTGTTCGGGATATTGAATAATCACCCTTTTCTCCAACATTCGCAGAGCTTACAAAAAAAAAGATCGGATAAGAAAATTATGAACGACGAATGTTTGTTGTCGGCTGTTTAGAAGGATTGGGTAGTTGATTGTTTCTGCGTTGTTGTCCGTCTGCGCTTTGCATTCATCATCTGAGCCACGTGGCGTAACGAATCCATGTAAATAATTTCGATTGATAGGAAATATCGTGGTCGAGGGTCGTTGTCCATACTCGTTTTAACGGTAGAAACACCCCCATAGTCAACCATCTCTTTTACAACGCTTTTACATACATCCATCACTCGTTCAGTCTGTTTCGTTGTTGTGCGGTTATCGCTCGCACGTGATTTCGCATAAATGTTCTTGAGCTCTCTTCCATCTTCATTTTTCAGCGAAAGCCTTGCGCGTCTTCCTTCACGGTAGTATCGTCAGATAGCTTCATTACCTGTGGAGATGGCCTGTGTTGTGTCATTGGTACGAACACTGAACCGCTTGTTGACTTCTGCATCCCACAGAATCTTCGGCATCGTTGACTTTCCTGCTCCGTTCTTGCCCACTGGTATCACTGTCTCGTTCGTTGTTGACGAATGAAACATCCCTTAAACAGCTAGCTTCCTGCGTCCCTATCAGTCCGTCCTATTGATATCATTTCTTTTCCTCTTTCCTAAATATTCTTTACCGCGAATAATATTTTTCTTTTTTTTAGAATTAACAAAGAATCCTCACGTATAGTCTAGCTTCGTTGAATCAAGAACTATTAGGAACCCTTTAGGTAAAACCAATCATGGGATTTTGCTAATCTGTCTCTACATTATATGTAATGAGCAAAGTTAGTGATAAAATAACGAAAACAATAATTTTATGAACTTTTGAGTTTAGACTTTGAATTTTGAACTTGGGCATTGGGTTCTGTTCGTTTTCTCACATAATCCTGTGAGCGTTTGATAGGGACACTGAACATTAAACATG
>BNJV01002812.1_pt1 | contig 34813 bp, 41 predicted proteins | sample 8540591 | NCBI WGS metagenome assembly BNJV01 (sample SAMD00202457, study PRJDB9452) | human saliva metagenome | host: Homo sapiens | reverse complement strand
GGGCCTGGTCTATCGGTTGGGGCGGCGGGTGCGCGGTTGGTCCGCGCCTCGCCGCCTTTCCCGTTTCTGCCCTGTATCGACGAGGCCGGGGCGGGCAGGGCGAACGCAGTGACGCTGGGCGGACTCTACGAGCCCGACTGGGCGCCGCTCTGGGCACCGGACTGGGGGGTGACGTGAGCACCCGGTGTCAGCGTAGGAACCGGATGCAGATCCGGGTTCGTGTTGTCACTGACCGTCACATGCACGCCCGGGAACGCCTCCTCCACCGACGGCAGAACGAACTGACCGGGATCATCCAGGGGCTTATCCGTCGGCAAACACGCGGAGCGCGACCTCACGGCGATAGACTCCTCCGAAAACTTGAACTCGACAAGGCCGCCATAGTTGTCGATCAGCTGAATACCCCGAGTAGCATCCCTATCGATTTGCCTGTCAACCTGCACGGCCACCGCCCAATCGGGTTTGTTTTCTGTCACCAGTTTCTCGAGCCCTTCAAAGGACATCGACGGAGCCACCGTGGTGTAGCCAACCACCCGATACCCCTGGGTATCACCAGTGCCACACACCTGTACGTACGGCAGGCCCATCACCGTCAGCTCACCACCGGTCTCGGCAGCCACCGGCACAGCCATGCGCGATATCTCCGGCAGCTGACGGCTGATGTATTCCTCAATGCTCACACGCTCAGGAAAAGGAACGAACTCAGCATCGCGTGACTTGGCTGCATGACACCCACCCAACACGGCCACCACCACGACGCACCACGCACCCACGCGTGCCGGGGTCCATTTCTTTGCCATGTTCATTCCCCCGACTGCGCTCCGGACTGCCCCCTCGACTGCGGACGCAACTCAGGATTCTCACCGCCGTTATCGTCATAGGCCTGCACGATTGTCAGATTCGGAAACATCTCTTCGGGGCTAGGCAGCGGATAAGACGAGCGCGGGACGTCCGGATCGAGAGGCTGGGACGGGAACATACACCCCGAATACAAACTAATGATAATGCGGTCATGAGCCTCGTGGTGATAGAAAAATCAGACTATTCCCGTAGCCATCCCCGACAGTAACCGTGCGAGAGTTGAGTTTATCTCTGCGTACCGGATCCCACGAATATCCGAAGCCGTTACGCTGCGCCCCTCCACGACAATCCGACGCAAATCCTCATAATCGATCGCAGGAATATACATCGTCATCCACTGGATTTCCATGTCGGTCGTGTCCGTCGTTGCGCAACCGTCAACTCGATTCTTGCCACTGACTCCTAGCACGCCACCGGACTCGACGACGACCTCCTCGATGATGCCCAGATACCGGGGCAGGGTATCCCTGATGTGAACCTCCGTCGTCTGCCCCTCGGAGATCGGGATACTCCCACTGCTGCGACCAAAATACAGTTCAGCATCATCCGGCAGGCTCGGAATACACGCCGCCAGAACCAGAGAGGCGCAGGCAGCACCCAGTAGCGTGACCAGCTGTTTCCGACTCATTACCTCTCCCTCTTATCCGCAATGACCTTGCCGATGTCTTCAAGAGAGTTGTTATGCTGGCCATCTTTCGCCTTATAGAAATACGCGGAGTGATTCGCATATTTGCCGGCGTTTGGATCTGAGTTGTATCCGTCTCCCCCGGTCGCGTCACCCGAGAGGTGCCCGATGCCCTCCAGCTCCTTGGGGTCGCGACCGAAGTAACCATCGAGCCCCATCCCCTGCACCTCGTCGTGTAGCGGAATCGCCGACACCCAGACGTGTTCGGGGTCTACCCCCAGCGTCCCGACAGAATTCACCGCTGAGCCCGGGGAACCCGTGTACACGAAGTCATCGACGACGCCCTCTCCAATATCACGCATCGCGAAGCCGCCCGTCAGGGACCCATAGGAATGCGTGACCGGAGTTTGGTGCACATCCATTCCCCGCTCTGAGCGCCACGAGTGGATTCCTGTCAGGAAGCCGTTCAGCTTCTCAGCTCCGGCCTGTGCCTTGCCTGGAGACGCGACAGACAGGTCCCCTGTCTCTGGACCCGGCGGCGCTTCGTACCCCATCCACGCGACCGCTGCGACACTTCCTTTTTCTGCATCACCCGCATTCTCCGCTGCGTCGATCAAGTTACGCGCGTACCTCAAGTTGAGGTCAGTACTCTTACGACACGACGTGGTCATACCCGGAACGAAGGTCGTTACATGCTTTGCGTTATCGACATCTCCAATAGCAAGAGCTGCGAGAACATTCTTCCCTGGCTCCCCAGCCTGCAAGGTAACAAGTGATACGTCCGAATCCGCTTGAAGTGCCTTATCAAGCGCCTCTAGATCCTGCATGCGAATTCTTGCAGGCTCCCTACGCCTCCCGAGCTCTTGTAATTTCGGCGAGACGACGCCCCGAGTAGCTTCTTGCTCCGCCTTAAACTCTGCTTCTAATTCATTGTATTCTTGCCGAGCCTGCTCAAGAAGGCCGGTTCCCGCGATACGGTTTCCCGCAGCGTCTCGGCGCCCATAGAGTACAAGGTCGTTTGCCTTGGCCCGCGATGCCATATCAATGCCGTCCAGGTTGCCGTATTTCTCGGGATCCTTGTTGATCAGCGCCTCGCGCTCGGAATCGGAAAGCAGCTTCCACCACACGGAGACTTCCTCGGGGCTCCACGAGGGGTCGGCATCATTTGCCAGGCCCGCGGACTCCGAGTGGCGTCCCTCGGACATAGTGTACTGCCCGTCGGCCAGAGCCTTATATCGGGGCCCCACCGTTTCCTCGGCTTCCGTCGCAATTCTCACTGCATCGTCAACACAATCGCGTAGCTCAGCAAACTTACTCGCTACCGGCTCGAACCTCATTTCAGGCAGTGACGGTTGAACAACACCACTCTCCGGAATGTCATACCCAACTTCTGCCGCAACCTCCCACGCGGACTCCCTCTTTGCGACGACGCGACTCACGTACCCGTGCAGCTCCGCAGTCGCCAGCGCATATTCGGTGAGTTCGTTGATGCGCGAGTCCAGCCTGTCCTGGATCGCGGAGAGCTGCTGACGCATCTGGTCCGGCCCCTGCCCCTCGGATCGGATGTCATTCGCGGCATACTCAAGGTCGTCAACAATCTCGCGCGCGGTGCGTAGCGCGTCCTCGATTGTCTGCTGCGCCTCGTTCACATAGTCGCTGCGCCATTCTTGGATATCGGCCCAGGTCACCGTCATTGTGCCACCCTCATCTCTGCCAGGTCAGTACCGGTCAGCCCTCTCCCTGCCGTGCGGGGTGACGTCGAAGGACACAGCAGAATCGTTCTCATTGGCCGCGTAGGCGTGTATCGAGTCATTCACGGAGGCAGAATAGTCGCGCAGATCCCGGATAATGGTGCTGACGTTAGAGTCGATTTTGTCAGCCGCGGCGTGCCCCCCCGCGTCGCCAGTTCTCCCCCGCCAAGCGCGGATGACAAGAAGCCCCCGCCGTCGCGACCGTCACCGGCTCCAGGTCGTCAGCGCTTCCATTCGTGCGGTCGCGCAGGACTTCGAGGTCCCCTCTTCGATAATCAGATCGCCAGCCATACGGTCCCCCTTGCCCACATCATCAACAGTGATACAGGAGACACTACCAAGGGGTCGCAGATCGGGCAAGAGTGTTATACAACAACCACAAGTGGGCTACGGCCTCCAGGCGGGGTCACAGTCGGGCGCGCCATAGCGCGCGTACAGCTCATCGGGGCGCGCGATCTCGTCTTCGAATCCCAGCGCCGTCATGTCAACAACCACCTCGGTCTGAGCGCCGGGAGCCCCCACATATTCCCCATCGCGGCGGTCATCATCGGCATGAACACCGTCTCGAGCCAAGAGGATGCGGGCACGCACACTCAGAGGAGCCATCTCGGGATTGTTCCACGCCGCAGCGGTGACGGCGTCCAGTGCCTGGGCCGCAATCTCGATGTTTGTCAGCTCATCCGACGCCGGGGCGACCACGTCGATCGACACCAGGGATGGGCGACCGAAGCCCTCACCAACCTCGACGTTGACGACGCGGCGCTCACCGGCCGTGCGCTCACCGGCCACCTGTTCACCAAAGTCAGCCCCGGCCTCGTCGATGAACGTCTCCGGGAAGGCGGCCTCCAGTGCCGAGGAAACCAGCTCCACGAAGCGCTGCGTGCGTCCGGTTCCCCTCGTCGAGGCCAGGGCTCGCCAGGCGATGCCGGCGCCAATCGCGCCCACGCCGAGCGCGCCGATCACGAGCGGCCCGGCGATCTGCGGGAGCTGACCGCGCAGGCCGGACGCGGCGGCCTTGTTGACGGGGGTCGAGACGCGCATCCAGCGGCGCACCTCGCGCAGGGGGGCGTGATGCTCGTTCATGAGCGGTCCTTTCTGAAGGGGACGAGAGCGCGCAGCGCGGTGCCGAGCGCAAAGGTGCGGCGACGCCGGGCGCGGGCGACGCGCGGTAGGCGCGGCACCGTGGTCACGTAGTCCATGGGATAGGTGGCGGCCGTGTACGCGCCGCCGCGTTCGAGCGCGGCAACCGTGTCCCACGCGGCATCGGCGGTGGGTGTCAGGAGGTCCTGCCAGATCTCGTAGTGCATGACGCGCGTGGACTCCCCCCGGGGTGGGCAGGAAATCCTGCAATGCCGCCATCGACGAGGCCAACCGACCCCACGGGGTCACGCGCACCTTGCGCTCAAGGAGGCGCACGGTCTCCGTGTAGGTCGAGGAGGAGTGCGCGTAGTAGAGGGGGCGGGTCCGAGGCCGCACGAGGCTCCGCCCGACGGTGACGCGCCGGTCGGGGGCACGGTCGGGCGAGCCGTCGAGGCTCGGCATGACATCTTGGTCATGGTTGACGGCCACGGTCACCACATCGGGACGTACGCGGATGCGGCGGTTAGGGCCGCCCGTGGACAGGATGCCCGCGACGTTCACCCCGGCCTCGTGCGGTGGGACCGAGGCGAGCGCGGCGGCGACGACCCCGCCCTGGGAGTGACCGCAGATGAGGACGGGTTCGACCGACCAGCGTTTCGCGGGGACGCCGTCGCGTGCCATGGCGGCGTGCAGGGCGCGAACGACGCCCACCGTCATCGAGCTTTCCAGGCCGAGCATGAGACGGATGTTCGTTTCGATGTCGGACGGATTGTTCGTCGAACAGAAGGCCATGGACTCGGTACCAACCAGGGAGAGGAGCCATCGGCGGGCCTCACCCTCGCCGACGCGCGTGATCTTGACGGCGGGACCGATCGTGCGCGACCAGTAGAGTCGTCGATGTCGGCGCACATGTCGGACAGGATCGCAGGGGCGTCCACTCGGCGGATCTGCGCCTCGGGGTGGCCGGGCAGCGGATCCTGGAAGGCTGGGTCGGCCTCGGAGTCGCGCAGGAGATTCACGTGGACTTCACCGCCGCGCAGCGCGCCCACCGCCGTGCCGACCGTGAGCATGCCCGTCATGAGGGCGTCGTATCCGCGCCTGGGGATGAGGGGAATCATGCGGGCCATGCGCCCATCCCTGTCGGCGCCGACCGCGATGACCGCGTTCGCCCACACGCGCCCGACACTCGCGGTGCGGCGCGCCACGTGTGAGAGGGAGCGGATGAGGAGTGTATCGAGGCCGGGGTTATCGAAGAAGATGCGCTGGGACTTTTCAGAGATCGCGGTACCCATGTCGTCGGAGAGGGAACGCGCGCGAGCACGCACGTCCTCGGGCAACGCGGGGATTTCGGCGAGGCTGCCGACGACAACCGTGGCCGCGAGCGCGGGCAGGACGGGGGCGACTTTGAGGCGTAGGTACAGGCCGGAATAGGCCTGGGGGACGCGGCGGATCGCACGATAGCGTCGGCGCGAGCGTCGCTTCATGTCCCCTCCTAGCGGTCCGTCCTGACTCCACCCTACGGGGGTTTGCGAGTTGGGCGCGAGGGGATGTGACCCCATGAACGAGACGCACCCTTGACAGATATACCCCCTAGGGGTACTCTCGTTGGCATGAGCACCGAGCACGGCTACCACGGCAACACCGAGAACCACCTCGCGCGCCTGCGCCGCATCGAGGGTCAGGTGCGCGGCTACAGCGCATGATCTCGCAGGGCGAGTACTGCATCGACATCCTCACACAGGTCTCCGCCGTCAAGTCGGCCATCGACTCCGTCGCGGTCAACCTGCTCAAAGACCACATGAACCACTGCGTCGTCACGGCGGCGCGCGAATCAGACGAGGCCGCCCAGGCCAAAGTCGACGAGGCAGCGGCGGCCATCGCGCGCCTCATCAAGTCCTAACCACAAGGAGACACCATGACCACCGAAATCGATCGCACCATCGAGCTGTCCGTCGACGGCATGACCTGCGGCCACTGCGTGATGAGCGTCAGCGAAGAGCTGAGCGAGATCCCCGGCGTGAAGAACGTCGACGTCATCCTCAACTCGGGCGCCACCTCCAAGGTGACCGTCCTGACCGACACCCCCTGGACGACGCGGCGCTGAGCGACGCGGTGTCCGAGGTTTACTTCACGCTCGTCGGAATCTCGCGCGACTTCTGAGGACTTCCACGCTCACCGACGAGGCCGGGGCACCTTCCCCGGCCTCGTTTCCTTTCGCTTGTTACATACCCCCGGAGGGTACCAATGTCCACTAATTCCGTGACGCACGACCACACAGCTACCGCCTCTTCGCACGGGGCATCCCAGGCCTCGTCCCCCACCCCCCAGGTCGGCGAGGGCACCCGCGCCCACGCCGCCGACCTGCGCGCTCGCCTCATCGTCTCCGCGCCCCTCGGCATCCTCGCGATGCTCCTGTCGATGGTGCCCGCGTGGCAGTTCACGGGGTGGCAGTGGGTCGTCGCTGCGGCCTCGATCCCGGTGGTCACGTGGGGCGCGTGGCCCTTCCACCGGGCGGCCTTCGCGGCGGGTCGCCACGGATCGACGACGATGGACACGCTGGTCTCCCTCGGTGTCATCTCCTCGACGCTGTGGAGCTGGTGGGCGCTGCTGTGGGGCGGCGCCGGGATGCTCGGCATGCGCATGCACATGAGCCTGATACCGCGCGCGGCGCACGCCGGCCACGCGGAGATCTACTTCGAGGGCGCGTGCATGATCGTCGTGTTCCTGCTGACGGGACGCTACATGGAGGCGCGCGCACGCTACCGCGCGGGCGACGCGCTGCGTTCGCTGCTGAGCATGGGCGCGAAGGAGGCGACGCTCGTGAGCGTCGACCCCGCGACCGGCGAGCGCACGGAGAGCGTCGTGCCCGCCTCGTCCCTGCAGGTCGGCGACCTGTTCGCGGTGCGCCCGGGCGAGAAGGTGGCAACCGACGGCGTCATCGTCGAGGGTTCCTCCGCCCTGGACACCTCGCTCCTGACGGGCGAGTCCGTGCCCGTGGACGCCGCCCCCGGCGACGCGGGTGACGGGTGCGACCGTCAACACGTGGGGGTCCCTGCTGGTGCGCGCCACGCGCGTCGGCTCGGACACGACGCTCGCGCAGATGGGGCGCATGGTCGCCGAGGCCCAGGCTTAGCAAGGCCCCCGTCCAGCGCCTCGCGGACCAGATTTCGGGCGTGTTCGTGCCGATCGTCATCCTCGTTTCCCTGCTGACGCTCGGGGGCTGGCTGCTCGCGGGCGGCGGCGTGCAGGCGGCGTTCACGGCGGCCGTCGCCGTCCTGGTCGTGGCGTGCCCGTGCGCGCTGGGCCTGGCCACGCCCACCGCGATCCTCGTCGGGTCGGGGCGCGCCTCGCAGCTGGGCATCCTCATCAAGAACGCGGAAATCCTCGAGCAGACACGCTCGATCGACACGATGCTTCTGGACAAGACGGGCACGGTCACCACGGGCGTCATGTCCCTCGAGTCGGTCGCGCTTCCCTCTGCGGGCGACTCTCCCGAGGCGGACGAGGCCTCGGCCCTGTCGCTGGCCGCCTCCGTCGAGGCCCCTGTCCGAGCATCCCGTCGCCCGCGCGATCACGGCGGGCGCCTCGAATCGCGGCCTGTCGCTGGAGCCCGTGACCGCGTTCGCGAACCAGCCCGGACTCGGCGTCGTCGGCCTCACCGCCCGCGGCGGCGTACTGGTCGGCCGCCCGTCGTGGCTGGCATCCCTGGGAGTGGATGTTCCTCTTCTCCTTGACGCCGTTCGCGAGGCCGAGGCCTCGGGCGCCTCCGCCGTCGTCGCCGCCCTCGCGCCGAACCTGGGATCCGCAGCAACCTCCACCCCGGCGGCAGTCGCCGCAACGTCCAAGGCACCCGCGCCCGTCGCACTCCCCGGCCCGGACGCCGAGCTGCCCCTCGCGACCCTCACCATGAGCGTGGGCGGCATGACCTGCGCGTCCTGCGTGCGCCGCGTCGAACGCAAGCTCGGCAAGCTCGACGGCGTAAGCGCCGAGGTCAACCTCGCCACCGAATCCGCACGCATCACGCTCACCGCCCCTCACAGCAACGAGGAGCTCGAGGCCGTCGTCGCCGCGGCAGGGTACTCCGGCCAGATCACCTCGCGCAGCGAGGCCGCGACCGCCGATGGCGCACCCGTTTCCGGTGACAGCGCGACCGGGGATACCGGTACCCCCACCCGGGGCACCACCGACCAGGGCACCGGAGAGCGGGAGGGCGCCCCGGCCTCGTCCCTGGTGATTCCCGAGCGCGTCGAGGGTCGCGCGATCGCCGCGCTCGTCGTGCGCGACACCGTCAAAGAGTCGTCGGCTGATGCGATTGCTCAGCTGCGCGAGCTCGGCATCGAGCCGATCCTGCTGACGGGCGATAACGAGGCCGCGGCCCAACACGTCGCGCGTCAGGTGGGCATCGAGCGCGTCATCGCGGGAGTCCTGCCCGACGGCAAGCGCGACACTGTCGCCGACCTGCAGGCCGAGGGCCGCACGGTCGCGATGGTCGGCGACGGCGTGAACGACGCGGCCGCCCTCGCGCAGGCGAGCGCGAAGGGCCTGGGCATCGCGATGGGCTCGGGTACGGACGTGGCGATCGAGGTCGCGGACATGACGCTCATGAACTCGTCGCTGACCTCGGCGGCGACCGCGATCCGCGTGTCGCGCCGGACGCTGCGCATCATCAAGGAAAACCTGTTCTGGGCATTCTTCTACAACGTCCTGATGGTGCCGCTCGCCATCGCGGGCCTACTCTCCCCCATGCTGGCGAGCGCCGCGATGGCCTGCTCGTCCGTGTTCGTGGTCCTCAACTCGCTGCGCCTGCGCACAGCCAAGTAGCCGCACAAACGGCACGAGTGCCGCGTGGCCGGACATCCGGCTGCGCGGCACTTTCGGCCCCTACCCCATCGGTGTTCGCCACCTGCAATGCGGGTGCGGCCTCACCCCGAGCCCCTCACTGTCAACAGTTCATACCGCGCATCCTCGACGATGCGCACATTAACCCCTTAGGTGGCAGTCTGGGCCCCTCGATGCGCACGTTAACCCCTTAAGTGGAGCATGGGCGGCCGTGCCCACGCTCCACCTATCGGGTTTAGCTGCGCATTGACGGGTTAACACTGCCACCATGGCTACCTCCCACAGGCGAGTTCCCCGCAAGACTCCAGCCCTGACTCAGGAATGCACTCATTAAGGAGCAATACACCCGATCAGAAGCTGTGTAATCTCCCCGATCGGCTGCAATACTCACCGCAACAACCAATTAGTCTTCGGCAGCCGCTGACCGTGATGCGTGCCTTTATATCTGGCGCGCTTGTATAGGTAATGTCGGCTGCACAAAGTAGTACGTCAGACGACAGTGCGCGCGCCGAGCATCGCTGCTGCGCGGCACCGCCGCATCACGAGGTGCGACGCGCGACGCGGAAGCCCTGCGCGGAGTATATGGTCTCGTAGGTGTGGCCAGGGTGAGCAGCACTGGCCCAGGACTCGGCGTCAACCTCGGCACCGCCCCACGCGTAGGACTGTCGGTCGACGACAACATACTCAGGCGGGGCATCCATGCCGACGGTCGTGCCCACCCAGTAGACATCGCGGCCCGGCACGAGGCGCGCAAGCAGCGTCGTGTCCGTCTCGACGGACGCCCCCCCACAGGCACCGCATCGATCGCGCCCCTGAGCGGCGTCCAGGCGCGGGCTATCCGTGAGGGTGGGCAGCTTCCACAGGGGCAGGGACGTGGCGGTGAGCGCCAGGGAGATAGCGGGCACGCACGCAGCCGCCCACGCTAGCGCGCGGCGCCTGCCGGACGAGGCCGGGGCTGGGTTCGCGCAATCCGCGTCGGTCTCGCCCGCGGTAGCAAGGCCGGCGGGCACGTCCGCGGGCGCGAGCCACCCGGCGATCACGTCGAGGAGGGCGCAGGCGGCAATGGGTACCAACACGGCGTTGTAGTGCCACGAGCTCCACTGGTAATAGGCGTCGACCGAGCCCGCGAATCGCCAGGCGAGAGTGGGCAGCACGAGCGCGAACCACGGAGAGCGCGCGCCCACGACACCGGCTCCCGCGAGCAGAACCGCAAGCGTCACGATCTTGACGGAGGGGACAGCGAGGATCTGCCACAGCGAGGGCACCTCACGGGCGGCGGTCGCCCCCGCCATCGCTGTGCCCGCCCCCGTCGCCGAACCATCGAGCGAATAGGCCCACGTTCCGGCGGGGTTCATGGCAGGGAGAAACAGCTTCACAGTCACGGCAAACGCGACAATACCGAACAGCGCGTACGCCAGGGAGGCAAGCATCCCGGAACGATCCTCACCCCGCCTGCGCCACGCGAGCGCCAAGCCCGCGACGAAGACCGTCAGGCCCAGGTCCTCCTTGACCAGGATGACCGGCGCCAACCACGCCATGCACGCGCCCCAGCGCCGCTCAACGAAAGCGGCACCCGCGCACGCCAACAGCGGAACCGCCACACAGACCTCGTGAAACTGAGCGGCGACCGCACCCTGCAAGCCCCAACCCAGCCCGTAGGCCAGCCCCACGAGGACCGCACCCCCCGCGCCCCAGGAAGCGCTGCGCGAGCCGGGCGATCGGCAGCACCGACGCCGCAATCAGCAGATCCTGGACGATCAGGAGGGTGAAAGCCGACGGAAAGAAGCGAAATCGGCCCGAGCAACATGAGGATCGGATGAAAGTGATCACCCAGCAGGTTGTAGCCCGGCCCCTTGATCGAAACGATGGGCGCCTCGAAGCGCGAGTAGGCCTGGGCTGCCTCGGCGAAAATCGCGAGGTCCCACGAGGGGTCGCTGAGCGTGCGCCACTGCGCCAGCGAGAAGGAGATATACAGGGCCGCAACCGCGCAGGCGATCACAGCGGGCAGCCACCACGCCGAGACGGCACGCGCGACGCCCGATCGAACCGGGAACCTCACCTGACCATCTCCGAGCGGCGCGTTGCCGCATCCTTGTCCTCCGCCTCGTCACGGGACGAGGCCGGGGCCGGGTAGGGCACACCGATCCCCTGCTCGTGGTCGGCGCGGCGCTTCGAACGAGCGTCCGAGTGGAAGACCTGGCTGACGGTCGCGCACACAGCGTCGAACATGCGCGCCGGGCGGTTGAGGGATCCGAGGGATCGGTCCGCACCCGAGTGCGTGAAGTTGCAGGGGACCTCCATGACAGACAATCCTGCACGCAGCACGCTGAGCGTCATGGCAGCCTCGAGAGCGTAGCGGCCCGCAAAGGGCATGGCGGCATCGATAGCCTCGCGCGTCAGGCAGCGCTGGTAGCTCAGCGGGTAATGGCAGTACCAGCCGGTCTTGCGGCGAATGAGGCGGCGCATGACAGCGGGGCCGTAGCCGGAGTACTCGCGCCCGGTGGCGGGAACAGCGATGCCTCGCGTCCGTCTGTCGGGCAAAGAGGGCCTCGACCAGCGCGGTGGCCTCGACCGCGGATTCGCCCAGGTCGGGCGACAGCAGCAGGATGTGACGGGGAGGACCGTCGGGGCGGTCACGCATGGCGGCGACCTTCACGCCCGTTTCGATGGCCGAGGCGCGCCCACGCTCCACGGAGTGACGCACGACGACAGCGCCCGCAGCCCGGGCAGCGCGGCCAGTATCATCCGTCGACCCGTCATCAACGACAATGAGAAGGTCAACGCCCGGTATAGCGCGGCACGCACGCACGGTGGCCGCAACGGCACGGCCGACGTTGTGCGCAGCGATGACTGCAGCGACGCGCTGCGGGTGGGAACTTCGAGATCCGCTGGCATAGTTCACACCATAGCGATGTGTGGCGGGACGCGATTGCGCCCCGCCACACGTAATGTGAGCGACAAGCCCGCCTAAACGGCAGGTAAAAATAGGCTCAGCGGATCGTCACAGCGCGGGACACGAGCCCTGACGCGCGCGGCGTTCCTTGTCATCCAGGCGCTCGGTGACGGTCAGGGCCTCGGCGAGAGCCTTGGCAAGGGCCTGCGTACCGGGCGCGACGTCGGCCGCCCTGGCGCCCTCGGGCAGCTCGAAGACCGGGACGATCAGGCCGCACGCGCGGAAGGAACCCACGTAGCGCGAGCCCTCACCGACGTTAGCCTCGCCGCGCGCGGCCAGGCGGGCCAGCGCGTCGAAGAGCTTGGTCTCGTCGTTGTCCGTCAGGAAGCGCACGAAGTTACGGTTCATCTCGCACCAGTACGCGCCGGGCACGCCGGGCACCGGCTCGGTCGGGATGATCTCGTCGCGGTTCTGCTCGAGCGCGCGGCGCGTCTGCTCGTCGATCTCTTCGGCCGGGTCGAACCAGAAGGAGAAGTCCTCCTCGAGCTTCATGTCCGTGAAGCTGTCGAGGTCGAGGATGTCCTGGAGACGCTCGGACGGCTCGCGCACGTCGATCGAGATGACGCCCTCGTCGCCCGCCTCCTTCGCGGCGATCGCGGCGAGCAGCGCTGCGCCCGCGTCGTGGCTCAGATCCGCAGAGTTCGAGCGGGTCTGCAGCGCGACGAGGATGCGGCCGTCGGGGCGCACCATGGCGGGCTGTCCCTCGGGCAGGAGGGTGACGAAGTCGAATTCGACGGCGCCGTGGTCGGCGTCGGTGCGTGCAGTCAGCGTCGCCGCCGGAATAAGCTCGCGCATAGCGACCAGCTCGATCTCCTTGGGCAGGCCCTCGTAGGGGCGTGCAACAAAGGGGATCGGCGGGCGATACGCCTTGAGCTTGGCGGGATCGGTGACCTTCTTACGGCGGCTAGCTTTACCCATGGGAGTAATCGTAGCGGGTTTCCCCAATCGACGAGGCCGGGGCTGGGCGAGCCGGTCCACACGCCCCCGCCTCCCCAGACCCTGCCTCGTCAGCGGCACCCCGGGCGCCCCCTTCCTGTCCCCCTTCCTGTCCCCCTCCCTCCACACTCCGCCCCTCCCCAATGTCGCACGTAATTTGGGTCCCCTAAGTTTTGTAAGGCATCGAGAAACGCGCGGAATTTCAACGACCTGATTTCAAAACTTGAAATAGCTCGAGGGGAATTACGTGCGACATTTTTTTGGATAAGCATGCACGAGGCACACGGGTGAGTAGGGCGAACCCGCAACTGTCGGCCCGGGCAGCGGGCGGCACCCCGGGCGCCCCCTTCCTGCCCCCTCCCCCCCAATGTCGCACGCAATTTGGATCCCCTAAGTTTTATAAGGCATCGAGAAAAGCGCGGAATTTCAACGATCTGATTTCAAAACTTGAAATAGCTCGAGGGGAATTACGTGCGACATTTTTGGGTAAGCATGCACCTGCGCAGGGTCCGGGCCCGCGCCTCGTCAGCTGGCAGCGCCTCGCGCCAGGACCTCCACGCCGGGCAGGGACGCCCGGTAGGAGGACAGGAAACGCTCGTAGCCGGCCACACCCTCGGGGCTCGGATCCAGAGTGGACACCGAGGCGCCCGCGAAGACGCGCTCCGAGAGGTAGGCGGGCAGCGTGAGGCCGGACTCGCCAGCGGCCAGGACCGCGCGATAACGCGCGAGCACGGCGATGCCCCACGCGCCGCCCTCACCGGCCGTGTCGCCAACGGAAACAGGGATGTTCAGCGAGTCGGCGAGGATCTGCTGCGCGACGCCCGGCGTCTTAAACAGGCCACCATGAGCGAAGAGCGAGTCGAGGCCGACGCCCTCCTCACGCAGGATGTCGACGCCGATGCGCACGGCCGCGAAGACGCTCATGAGCTGGGCGCGCATTGCGTTCGCCAGGGTGACGCGCGCGTCGGGGCTGTGCGTAAACACGGGCTGGGCCGCCTCCTGGCTGACGAGGGGCTCGGCGGACAGAGTGTTGTAGGCCATGACGCCGCCAGCGTCGACCTCGCCCGTGAGCGCGTGGTTGTAGAGGGCCTCGTAGATCGCGGGCACGCTCACCTCGGCGCCGACGAGGCGCGCGAAGTCCGCGAACCAGCCCACCCACGCGTCGAGCTCGGAGGCGCCGTTGTTCGAGTGCACCATAGCGACGGGCGAGCCGTCGGGTGTGGTCACCATGTCAATCTCGGTGTGCAGCTTCGACAGGGACCGCTCGAGGACCGCCATCAGGAACACGGACGTGCCGCACGAGATATTGCCCGTGCGCTGGGCGATCGCGTTGGTCGCGATCATGCCGGTGCCCGCGTCACCCTCCGGCGGGCACAGCGCGATCCCGGCCTGGAGCGTGCCCGTCGGGTCAATGAGCGCCGCACCCTCGGGGGTCAGCACGCCCGCGTCCTGGCCAGCGCTCAGCACGGTCGGCAGGACCTCGCGCAGGCGCCACGGGACCCGACTCGCCACCAGGGCCTCGTACTGATCGAGGTAGGACTCCACGTAGGTGCCGGTCTCCGAGTCGATCGGGAACATGCCCGAGGCGTCGCCCACGCCCATCACATGCAGGCCCGTCAGCTGGTGATGAACCCAGCCAGCCAGCGTCGTCAGGCGAGCGACACGCGGGGCGTGCTCCTCGGAGTCGAGGACCGCCTGGTGCAGGTGGGCGATCGACCAGCGCAGGGGGATGTTGAATCCGAACAGTCGGGTGAGCTCGTCCGCCGCGCGCCCCGTGTTGGTGTTACGCCACGTGCGGAAGGGCGCGAGCAGGCGACCCTCGGCGTCGAAGGCCAGGTAGCCGTGCATCATCCCCGAGATGCCGATCGAGCCGTAGGACGTGGGGGTGACGTCGTAGCGCTCGCGCACGTCCGCGACCAGGGAGGCGTAGGCGCCCCGCAGGCCGGCCACGGCCTCGTCGAGGGTGTAGGACCACAGACCGCCCTCCAGATGGTTCTCCCAGGCGTGGCCGCCGGTGGCGAGCACCTCGTGGTCGGGGCCGATCAGGACGGCCTTGATGCGGGTCGAGCCAAACTCGATACCGAGCGCGGTGTCGGCGGCGGCGATGAGCGCGCGGGGGTCGGTGGTCACGTGTACTCCTAGTGTCTTCATTGACGAGGCCGGGGCCCGGAATGCGCTAACGGTAACACTTTCGCGCACGCTCCGACGAGGACCTGCGACTCTTTATCGAACACTTTGCACGATATATGCGAATTCGCGCCTTATTCACGCCGCTGTTGTCCCATCAGCCCGATGCTCCCACTCACCCATCTTCCTCTCACATGTCCCCTTCCAACTGACGGCTCGGGGGAGTAGACTACGCGTAGTCACCATTAAGGAGGACGCATGTCTACGGCACGGGTTGCACGCTCCGTCAAGCTCGATCCCGAGATCGACGCCCGCCTCACGGCCCTCGCTAAGCGGACAGGACGAACGAAGTCGTTCTACATGAATCGCGCCATCGAGTCAGCGCTCGAAGAGATCGAGCTGGCCTACTCGCTGCAGGCGGAACTCGAGGACATTCGCAGCGGTCGAGCAGCATCTGTGAGCCTCGACGAGGCGGTGACGACCCTTGGCCTGGAGGGCTGAGCTGTCACCACGCGCACTCGAACAGCTCAGCAAGCTCGATAAGCCAACCGCACGCCGTATCATCGACTACCTCCGCGAGACTGTGAGCGGCGAGGATCCCCGCTCGCGAGGGAAGGGACTGACCGGCAACCTGGCGGGCTTTGGCGATACCGTGTCGGCAACTATCAAATTGTTGCTTCCATCGAAGACGATGAGTTACTGATCCTCGCCATCAACATCGATCACAGGTCTCGGATCTACCGCTGACCTACTGAGCGCCGAAGCCTGCGACGACGAGCTCGCGGGCACGGTCGATGGCGGCCAGCTCCTTATCCGTGAGGGGCTTGGCGGCGCTGCGACGGATGAAGGTGAGGACGACGGAGGCGTAGACGTCCGAGGCCAGGGGGAGCACCTCCTCGTCGACGCGACCGCGCGCCCAATCGGTAAATACCGAACAGCACGTGCGATACAGCTGCTCGTGCAGGTCGCCGTCGCCTCCCACACGGATTGCCAGCAGGTTGTCAGGGCCTGCCCATTGCGCGCGTACACGTCGGCGAGGTGGCGGGCGACGGTGCGGGCATCGCGCTCCTCGCCGAACCAGAGGCCTTCGAGCGCCGGGGTGATCTCTTCGAGGAGGAAGGACACGACCTCGGCCAGGAGGGCGTCCTTGTCGGTGTAGTGGTCGTAGAAGGTTGTGCGCGAGACCATCGACGCGCGACAGATGTCCGCGACACTCACGTGCGCGTAGGGCTTGGCCTGGCACGCCTTGAGGAGGCCGGAGCGGATCGCGCGGCGCGTCTTGCGGATGCGCAGGTCCAGGTTCTTCTCGGCGTCGCGCCCGTGCTTATCCTGGCTCCGAAGGTACACTGTTCCGCTCCCCGATCATTTTCCACTATCGATAGGCTTATCCTACGCATAGCGGTCGTGCCGTCCGGTATCCAACACTCCGTTTGTTATTGTACGGCTCACCGCACGTAGACCCGCGATACGGTCGATGCATGTTCACCGAATACACCGGCAATCGCCAATTCGACCTGCAGCTCAACCGGACCTTCGCACCGATCCTCGATCGCGCGGGTATGGAGACGATCGCAGCCACTACACTTCCCCGACTTCGCTCGACGGAGCAGATCACGAGGCTGGCGCAGCAGCTCGCCGATCGCTTCGAGTCGGAAGGAGATGCGGATGCCGCGTGGCGCCTCTACGAGCTCGCGGCCTTCTATCTCGGGGCCGACGACCCCCGTAAGCATCGCTTCATCGACGCGATGTCACGCTCTTTCGACGAGGACCGCCGAGGCCTCGCGCTCACGCGGCACGCGGTGCCCTATCGCGGCGGGGAACTCACCGCGATGCGGTGGGAGGCGGACCCGGCGGACCGCGCGCAGGCCCCGGCGGGCACCCCGACCACGCTCGTCATGATGAACGGCTTCGACGGGTACGCGGAGGAAATCATCGACTTCGCATCCCACTTCCCGACCCGCCCCTTCGACATCATCACCTTCGACGGTCCCGGCCAGGGGCACACGGTACTGGCGGGCATGCCCCTCGAGCCCGAGTGGGAGCATCCGACGGACGCGGTGATGGACTACTCGGCATCGAGAGTGCAGCCGCGCTCGGCGTCTCCTTTGGCGGCTACCTCGTCACGCGCGCGGCCGCCCACTGCCCGCGGATCACTCACGTGATCACCTTCGACATGATGTATCGACTCTCGACGGCCTGACGATGCCACTGCCTCGTCCCCTGCGCCCTATCGCGGAGGCGGTCGTCGAGAATCCGAGGCCCACGCGGCTCGTCGACACCGCGCTGGGGATGGCTTCACGACTCAGCGCGGATCTGGCGTGGAAGCTTCAGCAGGGGCGGTACCTCACGGGACTACACAGTCCCAGCCGGGTGCTGCAAGCGTTCGGCGACTACACGATGGAACCTTTCGAGGGGCGCATCACCCAGCCATGCCTCGTCCTCGCTGGGGATGCGGATCAGTACGTGCCCTTCGAGCGCCTGGGCGACGTACGCCGAGCATTGCGGAACGCGGAGTCGCTGGAGGTGCGCGCGTTCCATCACGCGCAGGACCCGGACATGGCGCAGCACTGTCAGATTGGGGACTTGGACCGCGCCTTCGCGATCATGGGCGACTGGTTGGCGGGGCACTCCCACACTGGCAACGCTTGATCGAGGCCATGTCACTTATTCGATGGTACGCGCCGCGAACTCGGGCTTGCCCACGAGGCTGCGAGGCTTCCAGCGATCGTCACGAGGGCAAGGCGGCCCGATAACTGGCAGCATTAACCCTCGTTGCACAGCTAAACCCTTTCTGGTGGCAGTGTGGGCGGGCCGCCCACACTGCCACCTATCGGGTTAACGTGCGCATAGAAGGGCGCAGACAACCACCTCAGGGGTTACCGCCCGCGAACCGGCTCCGAGACGCGCATAAACAGACGGCACGCGCACAAAGGACGGCGAGCACGACGACGCTGTCCGGCTCAGCGGCCAGCCACCCCACAGCGGCGCATGATGCCGTGCATGACCGCGGCAGCACCGTCGTTTTCGACGGCGGCCGTCACGTGATTGGCGTGGGCGCGCACTCGTCGGAGGCGCCGCCCATGGCGACACCGAAGGCGGCCCATTCGATCATCGCGATGTCGTTGGTGCCATCCCCGACGGCGACGGTCCCAGACACGGGAATACCCAGTCGCGCCCGCAGAGACCCAGGCCACTCGCCTTGGTCACCCCGAGCGGCTCAATATCCGCCCAGGACGTCCAGCCGACGAACACCTCGTGGGTGCGCGACACGTCCAGGGAGGCCAGGATCCGATCGAACTCCTCGCGGTCCGTGTCGGCGGCGCGCACGACGATCTTCGGCGTGGGCGTGGAGGCGAGCTCCTCCATCGACACGATGCGGTGATCGCTCCCCTCGATCTCATTGTTCGGGAAGGGAGCGGAGAGCAGGATGTCGGGATGCGGCATCGACGCGAACACCGAGCCGGGCACGGCCGAGGCGATCTCCTCCAGGATCGGGCCGGGCACGAAGGTGCGCTCCTCGACGATCTCGCACGTCCCGCCGCTCACGCGCACGAGGGTCGCGCCGTTGTTACACAGCGCCCACCCGTCCGTGAACTCCAGGGCGTCGAGAACGGGAATCACGCCCTCGAGCGCGCGCCCCGAGGCGATAAGCACCTGGGCGCCCGCGGCGGCGAGGCCATGGATCCCCTCGAGGACGCGCGGAGTCGCCCCCGCGGGGGTCAGGATCGTGCCATCAATGTCGAGCGCGACCAAGACCTGGCCCGCCGACGTCGGAAAGTCGGCGGGCAGGGCGGCCGAGGCCTCGTCGAGGAGAACCTCGAAGGGGCGAGCGACTTCCCCGGTGGAGGGGACCGTCAGGAAGCGCTCTTGGCTCATCGAGCGACCGGGCTCAGAACCTCGAGGCCGCCCAGGTAGGGGCGCAGGGCCTCGGGCACGTAGATCGAGCCATCCGCCTGCTGGTGATTCTCCAGGAAGGCAACGATCCAGCGGGTCGTGGCCAGCGTGCCGTTGAGGGTGGCGACCGCGGTCATGCCGTCCTCGCGGCGCTCGCGAATGCCGAGGCGGCGCGCCTGGAACGTCGTGCAGTTCGAGGTCGAGGTGACCTCCATGTAGCGCTCCTGAGTGGGCAGCCACGCCTCGCAGTCGAACTTGCGGGCGGCGGAGGTGCCCAGGTCGCCGGCGGCCGTGTCGATGACGCGGTAGGGCAGCTCGACCTTGGCGAGCATCTCCTCTTCCCACGCGAGGAAGCGCTGGTGCTCCTCGGCGGCGTCCTCGGGGCGGCAGTAGCTGAACATCTCAGCCTTGTTGAACTGGTGGACGCGGATGATGCCGCGCGTGTCCTTGCCCGCAGAGCCGGCCTCGCGGCGGTAGCAGGTGGACCAGCCCATGTAGCGCTTGGGGCCGCCCGACAGGTCAAGGATCTCGTCGGCGTGGTAGCCGGCGAGGGCCACCTCGGACGTGCCCGTCAGGTACAGGTCGTCGGCGGGCAGTAGTAGATCTCGTCGGAGTGCTCGTTGAGGAAGCCGGTGCCGCCCATGACCTGAGGGGTCACGAGGGTCGGGGTCATCATCGGCACGAAACCGTTGGTCAGCGCCTGGTCCATGGCCATCGTCATGAGGGCCAGCTCGAGGCGGGCGCCGATGCCCTTGAGGTAGTAGAAGCGGGCGCCGGAGACCTTCGCGCCGCGCTTGGTGTCGATCGCGTCCAGGCCCTCGCCGAGCGCGAGGTGATCCTGGGGCTCGAAGCCCTCGGCTGCGAAGTCGCGTGGGGCGGGGCCCTCGTGGCGCAGAACCACGAAGTCGTCCTCGCCGCCGACGGGCACGCCGTCGACGACCAGGTTGGGCAGGAGACGCGCGAGGCGGTCGGCCTCGGCGTCGGCGGCGTTCGCGGCGGCCTCGGCGGCCTTCACCTGCTCGGCGAGCTCCTTGGCCTGAGCCAGGATCGCCGGACGCTCCTCCTTGGAGGCGCGACCCACGGACTTGGAGACCTCCTTTTGGGTGGCGCGCAGCGTCTCGAAGGCCTGCAGGGCCTCGCGGCGGGCGGCGTCGGCCGCGATGATCTCATCGACGAGGCCGGGGTTGGCTCCGCGGGCACGCTGGGAGGCGCGGGCGGGTTCGGGGTTGTCACGCAGGGCACGCACATCAATCATGCCTCCCATCCTATGCCAGGTAGCCCCGCCGTGTCCCTTGCCGTGCGCGATACCAAATCCGCACCGCAGGTCAGGGTTATGCACCAACCAGCCGATCAATTGGATTAAAAACCTGAAAGTTATCCACCTTTGGTGCATAACCGTGTGGATAAGTTGAGCCCTCGCGCACGCCAGCAGGTCACAGCCAATATGAACAGCAACGAAAAGACCATCCACAACCTGTCCACAACCACGCAATCCACAAGGGCACTAAGATGTGCACATGGACGGAATATACTGGGCACTCGCAGCCTCCGCCGTAGCCGGAACGATCGGAGTCGCGCGTCTAGCAACCTGCTTCACCCGCTTAGCACCGTCGCCGCAAGGCCCTTGACATCCCCGCATCGGTGGACGACCCGACGCGCGGACGGCCACGTCCCTGGATCATCATGAACCCCTCCAAGCACGAGGACCCCCAGGCCTTCAAGGACCGCATCAACCGTAAGGCCAAGGAACTGGGCATCGATCACGTGCACTGGCGCGAAACCACGCGCGAGGACCCCGGCACCGGGCAAGCCGTGCGTGCCCTCGAGGAGGGAGCCTCCGTCGTCATCGCCGCGGGCGGAGACGGGACTGTGCGCGCCGTCGCCGCTTAGCATGGCAGGATCCGGCGTCCGCATGGGCATCATCCCCGTGGGCACCGGCAACGTCCCTAGCCGGAAACCTCTCCGTCCCCGACGACCCCGAAGAAGCCCTCGCCGTCGCGCTCGACCGCAACCACCGCGCCGTCGACCTGGCATGGGTGCGCGTCGAAGACGTCACCCAGGAGTCCACTCAGCCCGCCGAGGGCGGACTTCGCCTCGCGGCACGCACCGCGCTACACCCCGAAGCCAGCGCTGCGGACCAGGGCGCCCCGGCCTCGTCGATTGAGCCGCGCGCGGACGAGTACGCATGCCTCGTCGTCGCGGGCATGGGCTACGACGGCGCAACGATGGCGGACACGAACCCCGAGCTGAAGAAGCGCATCGGATGGATCGCCTACGTGTGGGCCGGTCTGGGCGCGATGGGCGTGCCGCGCATGAAGGCGCGCCTGACCCTGCGTTCCCCCCGCCGCACGCGTGGCAGATCCCCTGGGCGTCGGCGACCAGATCGCCGGGGACAGGATCGACGAGGCCGAGGCGACCTCCTCACGCGCGGAACCCCTGCGCTCGCCCGCCGATGAGGTCACCCGCGTCGACGCGCGTTCCGTCATGTTCGCGAACGCGGGCGAGCTGAAGATGCTGGTCCTCGCCCCCGACGCGGAGCTGTCGGACGGCCTCATCGACGTCATCGCGGTCGACGCGCACGCCGGCTGCTCGGCTGGGCGGACGTGACCTGGAAGATGCTCGGCCAGCTCATCGGCCTGCGTCCCATCAACCTGCCGGTCTCGACCGGCACAGTCGCGTTCCGCCAGGCGAAGGGCGCGTCCGTCACGGCCGAAGAAGCCCAGGTGTGCCAGGTGGACGGCGACGCGATCGGCCTCGCCCACACCATGCACATCCGCATGCAGGCCGGTGCCCTCGACATCGCCGTTCCCGTCGAGCGCACGTGGATGGAGCTGCTGCCCAGCTAATTCGGCCCCGTCATAGAGCGCGCCCCGACCTCGTCTGACACGAGGCCGGGGCGCAGCACGTTGTCAGTGTGGACGCGAAGGTGTCAGACCAGCGGCCAGCACGGGGCGGCCCCGCCCGCCTCACCCGTGCCATCCCCGCCGTGGAGCAGGTCCGAGACCCACGCGCGACCCGCGCGGAAGGCGTCGTCCGTGGTGCCCGGTTCGACGCGCGCGCGAACGCCGTCAACGCGCGGGTAGGAGCCCATGAAGCGGACCTCCGGCGAGTAGCGATGCAGGCCCACGAGGGCAGCCTGGACACGCTCCTCGCGGATGTGGCCGACGATATCGATGCTGAACGTGTAGTTGCCGAGGCCGTCACCGCTGGGGCGCGACTCGATGCGCGACAGGTCGACGCCGCGCGCCGAGAACTGCTCGAGGAGGGTCAGCAGGGCGCCCGACTCGTTGACCGGCAGGGCCACCTGGATGGTCGTCTTATCCGCGCCGGTCGGCGGGGGCACCACGCCGGGGCGGGCCACCAGGACGAAGCGGGTGATCGCGCCGGGGTTGTCGGCGACGTCGGTGAACAGGGCCTCCAGGCCGTAGGTGTTGACCGAGACTGCGTTGCACAGGGCAGCGTCGAAAGACGCATCGCCGTCCGAGAGGAGCTCGGCGGCGGCAGCCGTCGACGTGGCGGGCACGTGGATCGCACCGGGGAAGGTCTCCTCGACCCAGCCGCGGCACTGCGCCCACGCATGCGGATGGGTACCAATACGGCGAATATCCTCGGGGCGTGTGCCCGGCAGGACGGCCAGCTGGAAGACAACATGGACGTGCATCTCGGCGACGATGACGAGGGGCTCGCCGTGCGAGAGCGAATCCAACGTCGCGTTGACGCCGCCCTCGATGGAGTTTTCGATCGGGACGACGGCGCGGTCGGCCTCGCCACGGCGTACGGCCGCGAGCGCTTGCGGGGCACTCGTCATCGGCATGAGGATCGCGCCGGCGGGAGCGACCTGGTGGACGGCCTGCTCGGTGAACGTGCCGAAGGGTCCGAGGAACGCGATACGAAGCTTATCGCCCAGGGGCGCGGGGCCGGGAATGTTCGTCGTCATGAAGTCAAGGGTATCGACCCGCGCCGAGCACGGTCGTCACTGTCCGCACGTCACGGGCGCTTTGTGGCCTACTCGTCGCCTGATTGAGGGCCCTCCGGCTCCTCGGCTCCCGGCTGGACGGACCTGATGCCGTCGGCGAAGGCCTGCGCTCCTCCGCCGGGGGTGACCCAGCCACACGCGGTGATTTTCCACAGCTTGGCGGTGCCGCCCTCATCGACCAGCTCGAAGCCCCTCGACGTGTCGACGCCGTAGAGGCCGGGGTGGCGGTTGGAGCGCTGAATGTTGTAGTAGCTGCCGTCTTCTTCCTCGTAGAAGTGGGTGATGCCAAGGTTGCGCACGACCTCGCACACCTCGGGATCGTCGGCGATGTCGCGGAAGCGCTGGGTGAGGACCTTTTGCGAGGCCCCGTCGGCGTTCACCGTGCTGAGCTGGGGGAAGACGGCCTTGCGGCCCGCCAGGGTCTCGACGTAGGCGGCGCCCGCGATAGGGTCGCCCAGGATGAGGGCGTCAGAGTCGGTCGTGGAGGCCATGCGGCGCAGCATCGCGAGCTCGTCCTCGCTGGCCATGCCGGACTTGCCCAGGCGCGTGGGATCGTACACGGAGGCGACGGCGGAGTTTCTCGCGTCGATCGCACCGAAGCTGGACATGAGCACGACGATCGCGCCCACGCCCACCTGGAGGGGCCAGCGCGGCGCCTCGACATTGTCGTCAAGCCCGCGCTCGACCAGGATCCGTCGCAGGGAGGAGGTCCATGCCGCGTGGAAGAGGTGGACGATGGCGGCGGCGCCGACGGCCATGAGGACGGTCAGAGCGATGTCTTCGACGCCCATGATCCGTCGCCCGTCCTTGTACCAGGGGGCCAGCAGGTAGGTGCGCAGCGCGGAATCTGGCGCGTAGGCGAGGGCGGTCAGGAAGGCCAGAATCAGGTAGGAGACGAGCGGCCAGGCCGAGCATGGGCGCAGCCTTGTCGTTGTCAACCAGCGCGGCGGCCTCATCCTCGTCGCCGTCAAGGTCACACCTCGCGTCCGCCGCGTCGCGCACGCCGGGGCGCCGCATGAGCGTGTGGAGGCGGGCAGTCACGATGATGCCGGCGATCAGGAGGAGCACCTGGATGAGCGTCCACCACGCCATGGCCGTGGTCTGCGCGAAGGGCGGGTAGGGCAAGAGCGCGTGGGAGAAGGCCTCCGACCAGCTGCTGCCTCTCCTCGGGTAGCGGCCCATCGCCTGGATCTTCGGGGAGGACAGGGCGATCAGGGGCAGGACCACGACCGCCAGGCCCGCGCCGATCCACGGCAGGGCGGCGAGCTGGCCTCGTCCCTCGCGCGCGAGCGAGGTGCGGGCGAAGAACCCGATCGCCATCAGGAGGGGCGCGGCCAGGAAAGCGAGGAGGGAGAATGCGGCGCTGGGGTGCGCGCCGACGAGGCCCAGGCAGCCCAGGAGGAGGAAGAGCCCTTGGGGGATGCGACGGGCAAAAGATCGGGCGCCGCACCCGTCGCTCAGATCCGCAGCCAAGCGTCGACCCACGACGATCGCGACCGCGGCCACGCCGGGGACCAAGACCGTGCCCGTCGAGTTGGGCCACTGGTTGTACATGGTCAGCGCGTCAGCCGGCATATTCGGCAACATGCCACCGATAATCGGGGCCGCCAGGAGGGCCGTGCGCGATCCCGTCAGCACCGAGACCAGGGCGGCCAGGCCCGTCACCCACACGGCCATGAGGACCAGGGAGGACACGTTGGCGGTCTGGACGACCGAGTCGAAGCGGGCGAAGAGAGCAACGAAAGCGTGCCAGCCCGTCGGGTAGTAGACGCGGCGCCCGCCGTAAAGCTCGTGGAGGCCACCAAAGGGGCTGGCATCCTTGCCGTACAGGATCGCGTGGACGCCATTTTGGTGGAACGTCGGATCCCACTGCTGAACGGGATTCGCGGGGTCAGCCACGGACATCAGCGGCCAGGCGGCCAGGAGGAACCCGACGACAATCGTCCCCCACGTCGCCGTCCGGATCGCGGCCTGACGCCCGCCGATCGGCACGCGCACGCCAATGGCCTCGCGGAAGGGAACGCCGTTGAGCGCAAAGCCCCCTGCTGACACGGCGAAAGTAGCTCAGGGCCCACGCGGCCGCGTTGCCGACGGCGCTCATGCCCAAGACGGGCATGACCGTGGAGGGCTCCCACGGGATGTCAAGCGCCGGATAGAGGACCGACAGCGCCGTGATCAGGCCGAAGGTGAATGCCGGAGCCGCGCCGATGGCAACCAACGACGAGCGCACGCCCGCGCGCAGCCACATGAACCCCGGCAGCACCAGGGCCACCAGCATGGCCAGCAGGGTCGGGAGCAGCATCCACCAGGCCAGCATGGATTACTCCTTGTCGGAAGCGGCGCGGCGCTTGCCGATCATCTCGATGATGACGGGCAGGACCGACGCGAGGATGATGACCGCCAGGATGACCGTCAGGTTGTCGTGCACGAAGGGCACGTTGCCCAGGAGCGCACCGACCAGGATGAAGCCAGCGCCCCAGATGCTTGCGCCCAGCGTGTTGAACAGCAGGAACTTGGGGGTAGGGGTAGCGGGCCATGCCAGCGGCGATCGGGATGAAGGTGCGCACGAAGGGGATGAAGCGCCCGATGACGAGGGAGCGACCGCCGTAGTTCGTGAAGTAGTGCTCAGCCTTCTCCAGGTGCTCGGTCTTGAGGAAGCGCGCGTCCGGCTTGAAGAAGCGGCGCCCCCACTTGGCACCCAGGAAGTAGCCGATCTGAGCACCCACGAAGGCGGCAATCACGACCAGGAGGATCAGGGTCGGCAGGTGAATACCGAGCTTGTCGTGCAGCAGGCCGGCGGTGAAGAGCAGCGACTCGCCCGGAAGGACCGGGAACAGGACACCCGACTCGATAAGAACAATGAGCATCGTGCCCCACAGGACCCACGGACCCATCGCGTCAAGAAGGGTCTCAGGATTCTTAAACCACTCGATAACTGTGTGAAGCATCGACGGATCCGATGCTGACGCGAGTGTCAACCAGGTCACGATAAGGCCCTTTTCTGCCGGGAATGTGTCCCCCTAACCCTACCTTTCTTGACCGCGAATATAGGATGGTCAACATGAGGAAGCGCAAGGAGTCACACGACGGCCCCCCGGCCGCCGGTACGAACATCCTGTTCGTCCCCTCGTCCGCCGAGGATCCGACCTCGCTAGGGGTCGATGATCTGATGGGCATGATTAACGAGGCCGGGGCATCGTCAGCCCCCTGCCCAGCCGCAGGAGATTCCCCGTCTGAAGCCAAAACCGAGATCATCGACGCCGTCGTCGCACCCTCCGTTTCCACGCGCAGATCCGCCACTCCCCCCAGCTTCGCTCCCACCGCCGTGATTGTGCCAGAGTCGGCCATGGCCTCCCCCGTCGTCGTCAAGAACACGCTGGAGACGCCCGCACCCCTCCCGAGGCCTCGTCGATCGTGAACGCGCCCGCACCTCCCCGGCACCCGAACCCGAGGACAACGCTCCCCCGGCCCCCGACGCCACAGACGCCATGGTTCCTGAGCCCCCGCTTCCCCCGACACGCCCGAGGCCAGCTCCGCCCCGGCCGACAACGACGCGCAGGCTTCCTCCGACGCACCCGACCCCGCCGACTCACCCGCTCCGGACGACAGCGCTGACGCCGAGGCCCCCGCCTTCACCTCCACCGACGACGCGGAACCCGAGACCGCCCCCGCACCCGAGCCGACCGACTCCACCGACGCGGCCGAGACGACCGGCGCGCAGGCAACCCCGGCCTCGGACGTGGTGGCACGAGCCAAGAGCGGCGAGGTCGCCCTGCCCGTCCCCGCGCGCAGGCTGCGCCTGCCCCGCCCCGCCTACATTGCCGACCGCATCTTCACGATGCGGCGTCGGCGTGAGGACGTCGTCGACGTCGTCATCTCGATCCTTGCGATCCTCGTCATCTGGACCATCGGAACCGTCGCCAGCGCCACCACGCGCGGCGTCACCATGGACGTCCTGCAATTCCAACTCATCCGCCAGATTCTGATCCTGCCCGTCAACCTGGTCGAGGGCCTCATCATCCTGATCGCACCGATCCTGGTGATCATCTCCCTCGCGCTGCGCAAACGCCTGCACACCATCATCCAGGTCATCGTCACGAGCATCGTCGCAGCCCTCGGCGGCTGGGTCATCGCTATCCTCACCGGACTGCTGCCCGCCTACCTCACGATCCCCCTGAGCGTCGACCGGCTCATCGCCACGCAGGGCTACAAGAGTGGCTTCGTGATCGCCATCAACCTGGTGATCGTCACACTGTGCGCCATGTTCACCTCCGCCGGCGAAGCCCAGTCCATGCGAGCCATTCGCTGGGGCTGGACGGGCGTGTGGATCATTCTCATCCTGGGCGTCCTGCGCTCCTCCATGACCCTGCCCGTCGCCTTCATCTCCGTGTTCCTCGGCCGCGCGTTCGGGTCCGGGTCACGCTGGATCATGGGCTACGACGACCAGAGAGCCAAGGGAACCGCCCTCGTCGAGGCACTCCTCGGCATCGGCATCACGCCCTCGAGGATCGTGCGCACCGACCTGGACACCAGCACCGAACCGCTGTCGACGTGGGCCGTCGCCGAGAACGCGCGCGGACGCCTCGCCCAGGTGCCCGCCGACCTGGGCGACATGGGCATCACCGTTACGCGCCGCCCCGACCCCGACCACAACCGCCACTACCAGGTGTGGAGTGACACCGGGTTGGCCTACGAGCTCATCGTCATGGACCCCGGCCAGGAGCTGACCGGCACCCTCCTCGAAATGTGGAACAACCTGCGCCTGCGCGGCATCAGCCGCTGGGTCTCCCCCTCCCTCAAGGCACAGGCCGAGCGCTCCTCGTTCACGACCCTGCAGGCCCTGCGCGCCGGCGTCTTCACGCAGGAACCCATCGCGATCGCCTCGGCGAACGACTCGATCATCATGGTGCTCTCCGCGCTCCCGCCGACCACTCCCCTGACGGAACTGGGTGAGCAGGTCACGGACGAGGTCTTGGATCGCGCGTGGGAACAGCTGCGGTACGCGCACACGCGGGGTATTTCGCACCGCGCCCTCACGCCTGAGGCCGTCGTCGTTGACGCCTCCTCCGACGTGTGGCTGCTGGACTGGGATTCCGGCGAGGTCGCGACAAGCGAGCTCAACCAGTCCATCGACATCGCTCAGATGCTGGTCCTCACTGCCCTGGCCGTCGGCCCCTGAGCGCGCGCTTGAGGCGGGTCGCCGGTGCGTTGGCGACGAGACCCTCATCGCGTGCGCGCCCGTCATCCAGAAGCCGGTCCTGCCCGCATCCGTCAACCAGCTGCTGCGCCGCTCCGACCTGCTCAGTGACCTGCGCGCCGCCCTCGTGGGCAATTCCGAGGCAGAGACCGCCCCCACGGCCGACCTGCAACGCTTCCGTCCGCGCACGATCTTCACAATCGCGATCGCGTTCATCGCGGTCTTCATCGTCGTGTCCTCGCTCAACTTCAGCGACCTCGTCACGACGCTCAAGAGCGCGAACCCGTGGTGGATGGCCGCGTCCGCCGTCCTGGCCTGCCTCATCTGGGTGGGGTCGGCCGTGCCGCTCATGGCCCTGTCCCCCGAGAAGCTGCACTTCCGTGACACGCTCATCGCGCAGGTGGCCGCCTCGATCATCACGGTCGTCGCACCCGCCGGTGTGGGTCCGGCCGCCCTGAACCTGCGCTACCTGCGTAAGCGCCGTGTTCCCACCGCTGCCGCCGTCACCACGGTGACGCTCATGCAGATCTCGCAGGCGCTCATCACGATCATCCTGCTGCTGCTCGTCATGGTCAGCGCAGGCTCCTCCCTGTCCGTCTCTCTCCCCTACGGCACGATCCTCGCGGTCGTCGCGGTCGTCATGCTCGCGGTCGGCGTCATCGTGGCCGTCCCGAAGGTACGCCGCTGGATCTGGGCGAAGATCCAGCCGACGTGGCAGCAGGTCTACCCCCGCCTCCTGTGGATCATCGGCCAGCCTCGCCGCCTCGCCGCGGTCGTTGCTGGGAACCTGCTCATGAACATCGGCTACGTGGGCGCGTTCTGGACCGCCATGATCGCCATGGGCGGCTCCCTGAACTTCTCGACGGTCGCGATCACCTACCTGACGGCCAACGCGGCGGGTTCCTTCATCCCCTCCCCGGGTGGTATCGGTACCGTCGAAACGGCCCTGACCTCGGGCCTGACGGTCGCGGGCGTTTCCTCCTCGGTCGCCATCGCCACGGCCCTGCTCTACCGTCTCGTCACCTTCTACGGGCGCATCCCGTTTGGCTGGCTGGCCATGAAGTACATGGAGAAGAAGGACCTGATCTAAGCGCTAGCTTTCCAGGCCTCGACCCTGAGGCTGGGGATGTGCGCCGGATTCGCACCTCTTTGCACATGCCGTGGTGGCATCCGACCTGCGTCACGGCTCGTACGCACACGTTGCGGGGCTCACGCAAGATCTGAACACAGATGAGGGTGTACTCGCTTAGACTGTCATCATGATCGACACCCAGATGCCCAGCACCCTCTGTGCAACCAGCCAGGATGGCATAAGCACGCGGCTTCGCGGGATCATGGGCGACTACTCGGATATCTCGCCGATCACACAACCGCGCGGAACATTCATCTCGTTGTATGCCGGTGCCGGCGGTCTCGATATCGGTTTTATGCTGGCCGGTTTCGTCCCCCTCTGGGTGAGCGAGCTTGATCCGCTCGCTATGCGCACCCATGAACTCGCATACGAACAGCTCTCAGCAACACATCCTCACCTGGCCACTGCTGATCATTCCATTCACATTGGGGATGTCCTCGCCATTGCAGAGGAAGAGCTGCCTACACGACACATGGCCGACCTTGTCATCGGCGGCCCACCCTGCCAAGGATTCAGCGTAGCCGGAAAGATGGACCCGAACGACGAACGCTCCAAGCACGTCTTTCATTTTCTCGACATGGTGGAGCGTGTCCATCCACGCGCGTTTGTGATGGAGAACGTCAAGGCCCTCTACCAGAATGCGCGATGGGCAGAAGTTCGCACAGCGCTTATTGATCGCGCGCAGGGTCTTGGGTACTCAACTCTCTTAACGTTGGTCAATGCCGCTGACTTCGGCGTACCTCAGGCGAGAGAGCGCATGTTCCTTCTCGGGATTCGTCACGACTGTGGAACGCCGGCCCCCTTAATCCCGACGACTCCTTCGCATCATTTTTCTGTGAGGGATGCACTGAGTCAGCTACCGAAGTACGGCACGCCAGGAAACGACTCGCTGTGCTCCGCCCAAATTACGACGGCAAAGTCCCCGGTCCTACGCCGCTCACCTTTCGCCGGCATGCTCTTCAACGGTGCAGGCAGGCCGCTCAATCTTGAAGTACCATCAATGACGCTTCCGGCATCAATGGGAGGAAACAAGACTCCGATCATCGATCAACGATCACTCGAGGAGCCGCATGTCACACCCTGGGTTCAAAGGCTATCACAAGGAATTGTGGACGCGTGGTTCTACTGCTGTCACATCGGAAATTCCTCCGTTCCTACGACGTTTGACTGTGGAAGAGGCAGCAGCAATCCAAACATTTCCTCGTGGAATGACTTGGTGCGGGCCGAGGAGTGCGCAATTCCGCCAAATCGGCAATGCTGTGCCCCCACGCCTCGCTCTTGCTGCAGCGAAAGCGATTGACGCCGCGCTCAACCGATAGCGGGCAGGGCACTCACTACTCACGTTCCCACAAGGGCACGAGTAGCGATGATCCTCAATCGCTCAGTGACTGTTGACAATAGCGATTCAGCACATCGAGCCAACAGCGACGCATTGAGGGAGTGGAGAGCCGATCAAGTTCAGCGCCCAACTCGTTCAGATATTCTCCGCCAAGCGGCTTTCCATATCCCGGAAAGCTCAGCCAATGCTCAATAGCCTCAACCGTTACAAGGTCGATATGAAAGTCAAGGTTCTGACGCGCATGATCGACAACCTTCGATACTCCATCCAGTTCAGCGGTCAAAATACCTCTCGAGACGACGACCGCATGACGCAATCCCCTCTGCCGCATCGCCTCGATCACTTCATTACGCAACTTATTCTCCGTGAGATAACTATCCGTTACCTCAACACCATGTCGATTTGTTTCATCATTTTCGGATTGAACTTCGATATCGATTCGATCCGGCGAGTTAATGTCTCCTCGATTGACAATCATAGGGTGTTCTAAACAATGTGACACCACTCGAACTGCTGCAGTGACAGCAGCTTCAAGCCCATCAGGGTGGATTATCGCATTTCTCCAGAAACTCTTTTCGTAATCTTCATCGCATTCGCTGGCGATACTCCAAATTTTGGATATTCGATACGCTGCTCCACTGCCTGCTGAACCACGCGCATCGCAATATAGTCGACGACTACATGTGCTTCACAGCGCCGATCATATGCCCTCAAATACCGCCACGAACGTCAGAAAAGCGCGGTACCCATTCTCTCGCTGATCCTTTCCTACGCATCAGCCATGTTTCATCGATGCGCGCCTCACGCCACGGATTCGACACACCCGGATCTTGCGAAACTTTCCATGTCAATTCCTTTATCCCGGAAAAAAACGATTGAGCGCGCGGGCGACGTCAGCCCCTTGTCCGCGCCGGTCTCACTCCATCCACTCCTGACTGTGACTGCAACGACGCAGGATCACGTTCAGGCTCTAGCTCCACACCGGCAGCGAGAGCAAAAAGCATCTGCTGTGCTGGAAGCGATTTACTCGCATAGACAATCTCCACTGCCTGCTGGAGTTCATCATCGATCTCCGGAAAACTATCATCACCAGCGAGATGACGCTGCCAGGCACCCTCGAGTGCTTCCAAAACTCGTTCATGAATATCCATATAAATATCCTATTCGTCTCACGCGCACGAAGCAATTAAGCTCATCTCCACGCCTCGGCACCCTGAACCCGGCGTTGAAAAATCCGGGACTGGATACCACTCGAAACTCCGGCCACGCTTGACACGCATCAGATATCCCCCATCCTCAAGGCCGCGCAGATCGGCATGCGCCGTCTGCGGCGTGACCCTGAACTTATCCGCATGCGCCGCCGCGGTTACGATGATCGAGGGATCACGCAGCGCCTCCTCGATCACTCCAATTTGGCGATTGTTAAGATCGGTAGACCTGAGAAGCTGCTTCACCTGGTCCATCTCCCGGGATTTCCTTGCCAGGTAGTCGTACAGTTCACGGATTCCACGACAAATGATCTGCGCATGCCAGATCAGGAAGTAGGTGAGGTCACCCTCGTCCTGCTCCACCTCAAGGAACGAGCGCGCATACTGCGCGGGCGCTTTGCGCAGGAGCCTCGAGACTGGCACGAAGTCCATCAGGAAGAATCCCTCGCGAAGCATGACCCACTGAGCAATGACGCGAGCCGTGCGCCCGTTTCCATCGACGAAGTAATGGTCGTAGCCCATCATGAAATGAACAACGAGCGCCCTCACGAGGGGCGGAACATATTGCGTCGCATACTCGCCCACGCCATTGGCGAAGTCGCACAGGCGCTTGAGGCGTTCGGGCAGCTCCTCGGCTGGCGGCGGAACATGCAGCAGCTGATCCCTGGCCTTCACTCCCATAGATACGAATTCGCTCTTCGCCCTGGCGCTGCAGGCGCCCTGCATCCTCCGCTTCGTCGAGCGTCCCATCCGTCACAATGCGGTGAACCTCGCAGATGAATTGAGGAGTGAGCTCCTCACCCAGGTGAGCACGCACAAATTCGAGGGCGAGGAAATTGTTCAGGATCATCCGCTCCGAGCGAGTGCGTGGATCCTTCTTTTCCCTGAGCATCTTTTTCGCATCGCGTCGCGTGGTCGACGCCCCCTCCATCTGGGAGGAGGTGATCGCTTCTTCGTAGAGAGAGTTGATCAGGTATCTGTCTCTCACCCCTTGCGTCGCCACTTCGCCCGGCAGCTCCACCTGACCGCGCGCCTGCGCCGTAATCTCCTCATTCAACTGCAAGAAGCGATCCGGGAGATTAAACGTCAGGCGCGTTCCGTCCTTCATAACGAAGGGGGTGGGCCGGGCCGTCGAGGCACGCGCAGCGCGTACCGCGTACCACCACTCCTCACGCGTCAGACCCTCCGGCACCGGCTCAGCGCGACAGTAGTACTCCCACGGTCGATACTCTGGATCATCCAGCCCACCCGCTAGCACGCCGATGATAGGGAGACGCCGCTCATCATCTGCGTCCGCCAAACTGGCGATAACTCGTTCACGCAGCTCGCCAAGACGATAGGGCGGAGGGACAGGAGCCTTCATGGCTACTCCGTTCACACGACCATCAAATTACTTCTAATTTTATCTTAATTTGAAGCAACTAGATCTACGTACGGCTTCCTTCGCCAGTCACCCACGTTCCGATTCCCAGTGTCGCGTGCGCACAACGAGGGCCGAGGCCGTGGCACGCACGCCACAAGCCTCACCACTGCGGGCACCCACACAACAAACGAGGCCGCGACCGGAACACCCGGCCACGGCCTCGTCAATGGCGCTCACACTAGGACGGGCCTACCACAGGCGATTCGAGCGCACGTAGTAGGCCGACTGGACGCCACTGACGCCCCTGATCACGTCGATAGACCCGGCGGGCACGCTCAGCCCGAAACCCTGCACGACGTACCCGTACTCGTACTCAACCTTGACGGGCTCGCCGGGGAAGAACTCGGCCACGGCTTCCCTAATCGACGCAAGAACGGTCGCACGGTCGGCGCCCTCCTCAAGGCGCACGACAACCTCGACGCTCTCAGAGGGTCGGTACCAACTTCCAACCATGGCCGCCTGGACGCCCGCCGCCTGCGTCGCTCCCACCTGAGCCGCGGGCGAGGCCATGGCGACCGAGGGACTTGCGACCGCGAGCGCGCACCCCGCGACGCACGACAGGATGATAGACGACTTCTTCAATGACATGATGTGCTCCTCTATGGTTATGGGTGACCACGCGGGAACGCAGCGGCGCGCCCTGTCAGCTCCGGGATAACCGTAGCACAAGAACCTATCTGACAAACCCCTTTTTGCTGCTATACAGCCGGTAAGTTCGGCATGTACAACTCCTAGTCTTGTTTCTTCGTGCGACGGATATCCGTGCGGGCCGGCTGGCACGACCAGACGCCAGACAACAAGCGAGGCCGCGATCGGACAACCCGACCACGGCCTCGTCGCGCGGGGGCTTTACTGGCTCTTCGCATGTAAGGGTGTCGGATGGGCCGGAGTGCAGGTGGTGGCGTGGGCGGCGTGCCAGTTCCGCGTTTGTTCTTGTTTGTTGGGGTGCTGCACCCGATCCGTAGGCAATGCACCTCTTCTGTTCGGGTGCACCGCCCCATATCGGGTGCAGCGCCACGTAACGGGTACAGCGCCCCATATCGGGTGCAGCGCCCCCGTGCTTGTGGCGGCTGTCGGGGTTGCGGGGGTCTTCTGTGCTTGAGTTGTCTTCCGGGCTTGGGGTGTCTTCCGGGCTTGGGGTGTCTTCTGCTTGGAGGTCTTCCGTCTCCTGGGCTTGGGCTGTCTTCCGCTTGGGGCACTTCGTGACGCCTCATGTTGTGGTTCCTCAGAAATGTCGCACGTAATTCCCCCACGCGTATTTCAAACATTGAAATCACACCGTTGGAATTCTGCGGTTTTCTCGATACCTATGAATAGTTAGGGTACCCAAATTACGTGCGAGTTTTGGTTGATGAGGCGCCCCAGGTGAACTCCTGTGTTCGGTCGTCGTCCCACGACACTGCCCACGATCCCCGGGACGCTTCGAACACCACCCCACACCCCACAATGCGAAGAGCCGGATATCCGTGCGG
>BNJV01000056.1_pt1 | contig 34871 bp, 51 predicted proteins | sample 8540591 | NCBI WGS metagenome assembly BNJV01 (sample SAMD00202457, study PRJDB9452) | human saliva metagenome | host: Homo sapiens | reverse complement strand
AAACGATTCCCGGACGGGTTGGGTCTTACTTATGGTGGTCCTTGTTGGGTACGGTCTGGGTTGACCACCGTCATGAGATGGCCCGGCGCAGTCGAATGTCTGCGAACTGTCGCTCGTGGAGGCTTCAGGCCGCGTTTGCATGAAACGGCATTTCATGAACCAGCCTTGCCTTTCCTGGTACCTTTTCTTGTGGTTTGCTCTTTTCTACTTAAAGAGGTTATACTCTATGGTGACATGATTGGGTTAGTCAAGTATTCCTCGATGGAGTTCGATACGGATGTTCATGATCGCGCGAGTCTCGATTTGGGTGAAGCCGCGTCCCAGGGCGCTTCGCGCGATATGCTGACTTAATGAACTGAGATGGTCGGTTCAGGATGGAGATCTTTCCTATGAGACGTGGGCGTCCTCTCGGTTTGGTGAGATCAGACTGGAACTTGACAATGGATGCGACCGAAAGCGAGTTCCCACTGTCTGAGTCGGTTGCGCTGGTGAGGGTCCCGATGCTTCCTGCGAGGACGGTGGGGTCTCCTGACGGGGTCAGGAACGCTGGGACATGGGTGAGTCCTCCGGGGCAGAGCCACCTCTTGGGCAGGTGGGTGCGATGGGTGGGGTACAGTGACAGAGGCGACGCAAGTCACCTGAGTCAGTATTTGGGCGCGTGTAGCAAACAGAGTGAGGAGATAACGCTGGGAGAAACGGATATCGGAGATGTCCGCAATGGGCCTATGGGTCACTGTTGCGTGTAGATTCCCTTGACAGGATGCGGGACGGACGGCCTGTGTCAGGCGGGGTGGGATGGGGTCCAGGAGTCTCGCCTGCCCTCGTTGGTTCGAGATGCAGCGGTACATGGACTTGGAGTACCTGTAGAACTTCGACGGCGGGCATGGAGCTCTTTGAGCTTGCAGCAGATCGCGTATGCTCCGAGATTGTGAGAGGTGACTTGTCGATGACCTGGATGATCTCGTCTGCGCCGGTCTCGCTCTCTCGAATGATGTCAGACAGGTCTTTCGGGGTGGGAGGAGATGGCTCGCGGGGTGAGATCGGCATCTGGGTATTCGTACGGGGTCCATGGGAGTTAATAGCCGACGACGCGCGGAGATCGCGGTCGGTCATGAAAGATGATTCTGGGCGGGATCGGCGAGATTTTGCGCGTGAAGTCGTTGATAGGGCGGTACCGGGGAGCTACCAGAGCGAAGGGGTTGGGTCAATATAGTTGGTCTCGTTGATCAGAGAGGTTGGGATGTAGCCATGGGTGACGGTGGGACGTGTTTGGGCACTTCATGTGGAGGCGGGATATCGTAGATGTCGCATGGGACTTGTCGTATGGTGCCGTTGGTGGGGTTGAAAGTACTTACTATCAATGATCGTGTCGATAGGCCCCTGGGTCTCTCGGGTCGGGGATGGGCTTGGAGGGACGATGCGACGGAATATGAGCAGGTCTCCGTGGCGGTCTTGGGTGAGGAACATAATGCAGTTGAGGGATCACGGGGTGTAGTGGCAGGTCTGCGCCCGTGGAAGCGGGGACTGGGCCGCCTGGAGAACCTCAGGCTTGTAGTCCTTATGGATCTGTCGGAGAGTGTCCTTGCGGAATCCAATGCCGTGGGTGGAAAAAGTCGGTCATGGAAGCTTGGGATTTTGGATCATGCGCGATGGGAGATACGCCCTAGCGATAGCGGGTCGCCTTCCAGGTTGGGTTGGAGAATGGTGGGTCCAGGACCTATTGAGATATCGTTGAAGCCTTGACGATCTGCTTCCTGGTGACTACCTGCTTACGTTCTTGCTTGGGAGTGATCTTGAACTCGCAGGCGGTCTTGTTGGAAGCTCTCAGTTGCCTCAGTGTGGTTTGACTCCCGCGGTGGGATCAATGACACTGCCCTAGAGCACTGGGAGAAGCACTTAGAAAAATTCGGGCAGATGGACGGATGGAGAGTTGGGGTTGTCGCCACCGTGGATGGGGCACTTGCACCTGGCTCGTGAACTTTTGATCCTTCTTGACGTTTTGAGACAATGCTCTCGAGGTATTCCGAGAATGTCGAGTTCTCCTTGACGAGACTAGAAAGCGATGGGACTTGTTATCGTGCGGGTCCTGCGGCCCTCGTGGAATATATCTGCTACTTACTCGTCGTCATGGTCATGGGTCCCTCAGGTCGTCCTCCTCGTCGTCCTCCCTCATCGCTTTCTTCGTCGTGGTCATGGTCTTTGGTCCTCGATGTCGTCATTGGTCTTCATGGGACTTGGTCCTCTTCAGTTGGTCTTCGATGTCGTCGAGTTGGTCGTCCTCGTTGGATTTCTTCGATGGTGGGCCTCTTCAGTTGGTCCTCGGACCAGATGAGACTTGGTCGGCGATGGTGGTCATGGAGAACGTGTTTGGAATACGCTGCTCTCGGTGAACAGTGGGATATCGTAGTCGGGATACCTTATCAAGTACCGCGCTGGTACTTGCTGATGAAGTGGTGGGTACTCGATGGGTTTGGAGGTTGGGTCGACCTCTTGCGTTCTCGCGTCGCTCTTCGATGATGGGAGCATGGTCTCAGTTGTAGAGGGTTGGACCTCCTCGCAGCTGAGGATGTAGGTGTGGAAAGCCTTCTTGCTCTCGGAGAAAAACCTTGCCGTCCTCGTAGGTTCCAGGTGTCCTTGAGGATGACTCGGGACCCTAGCGGTGTTTCAGGGATGATTCGTTCACGGGTCGATAGGCTGACCGAGGAAGGTAGGACTTGGGCCTTAACGCGGAGACGGGACATATTCTTTTTCGATCTTGTAGAAGATGGTCTGGCCGTCAGCCAGGTCGTCGTTGTTACGACCTTTGGATCCTACGGCGAATGAAGACGCGGATAGAGTAGCTGGGAGCTTGAGGCGCGGTCGGGCGTGGGCATTCGCTGGATGTGGCGGGCGATATTCTCTCGCACCTGAGTTGGTGGGAGGACCGTCGTGTTCGTCTTGCAGGGCCTTGGTGACGATCTTCGGTCTGACAGCTCCGGGCGCGTGGGGACTGAGGTGGTCTGCTTGTCTGCGTCCAGGTGGGTAAATGTCCCTATCACGCGTGTTGGGGGATGGGTGGGAGGACGATGGGACCACCCTGGGACTCTCCAAAACGTGCGGTCGTGCGAGTGCGAGGTCGATAACGTCACGGGGATGGAAGTCTGGGAGATTGCTGGGTTATCGGTCGACTGGAGATTTCTTCATGTACGCAGGGTGGAGGGTTTTCCGCGTCGATATGGATGACCAGGATGCCTTGCTTCTGGGCGTAGCCGACCGAAGGAGGCACTGAAGTTGTCTTGGAGACGATTCATGGTGAAAATTTCAGGAACTCGGTGGAGTAGCCCCCGGGACCCGATAGCCTGGTGGATGGAGGTTCGGATGATCTTGTGGTCGTCGGGCGACGGGTTGGGCGCCGGTTGATAAAAGATACAGGCTGTTTGAGTCGTCATGGGCAGAAAGCTGACGAGTTGATGCTCTACTGGATACAGTCGGTGAGGGCTGCGTAATCTTCTGCCATGATTCTTGTCTCCTAGAATTGTTTTCTGATGATTGATCTTGGTCGTGGTTGGGTGCTTCTTGATATTGACTTGCGGGTTTGGGCTACGTGGTTGTGGAGCGGAAGATTCCCAGTTGGTCTAGCTTCTTGGATGACCTCCGGGTGTTTTGAGCTTCGGTGGGTGGTGGACATGGTCCTGTTTGGAGATGGGTTGAAACTTTCAATGGTTGGATAGGATGGGTCCTGGATGAGAGATCGTTGGCGGAAGGAGTCTGTCCTCTCGGTGGAAAAGGACCTGCTGTTTTCGGGCTTTTTGATGGGAGCCACCCGATTCGCTTTGGTCGGGATGATGGCTCACTCCTCGTCGTCTGGATCGGATTGCAAACTGTTCTCGGTCACCCTTCGACCGATACCGAGGGGATGTCGTGGAAAGCTGCAGATAGGGGGCTTGATCAGGCAGGTGGTGCTCGTCAGCGTACCGAGAGGGACAGGAGCGCTCGGGACGTTCCGCGCCGTCAGATGGCGTTAGAGAGCGTACTGGCGGATAACGATCTCTGGTCTCTCAGGCGGTATGAGTAGATGTGAGGATAGAGCGGGAGGGCTCCTTGGGCGGGCTCGCTGGTGGAACGCGGCGCTCCTGAAGATGCGGAGGGCCGAAGTCAATGGCCTCTCGGTGGGCCTCACCAGATGCGTTCGTTGGTGCAGGGTGTTGTTGTGCTTGTGGAGGCGGATTGAAGTCGTGCTCGCGGACGGAACATGGACTTATTGTGGTCTAGAGGTGAGATGAGGGTTGGGTGTTTGAGGGCGTCTCAGGCATGGGTCGTCTGCTGGGTCGGGAACTCGTCGTTAGCCTCGCCCATAGATATCAGTGTCCGAGAAAAGATGGATCATGGTCCGTGAGTCGGCGGGGGCAGTAGACTGACTGCTTCTGGGTGGGCTCCGAGTCGCGAGAACAGCTCTAGGGAGAGAGCAGACGGAGTAAGGGCAGGGTTAGATGAGTCATGAGACCTTGTCGTCACGTGCGATACTGAGGTTACTACGGGCAGGGATAGAGACCCCAGTGGGACTCGCTTGATGAGAGTTGTACCAGACCTGGGACGTGCGGGTTGGGTTGGGTCACCGCCGTGCTTCTCTACGTAGTCCCTAGCGAACTGAGATGAAGTGACCGCGTTCTCGAGCTCCTTTGCTGACAGAGTTTCCAGTCTTTGGGTCGGGGATGAAAACAGTTGGGCTGACTGGGATTTTGGAGCTGGTACGCGGAGAAAATGATCTTGTTGCGCAGAATGTTCATGAAAGCCTGAACAGGGAGGTGTGAGAACTGAGCGATTGCGCTGGACCAGCTGAGGGACGATGAGACAGATGCCCATGGTCCCGGGCGGTGGGTAGGCTGAAAACCTGGTAGTCCGAGATAGACTGCCCGTGGTTGAGTGATCGGTTGGCGAGGACAGATGTCCCTGTCGTTGGGCGATCTCGGACTTTACGGGCGAAGAGCAGAGCTGGTTACCATGGGCGATACCCGAAATGAGGGTGCAGCTTGTACAGGGCTCCTTTGCCTTCTTAGAGGCTGACTTATAGGGCGGGACCTCAGGGGTTGGGGCCTGGTGGAGGTCTCGTGATTTTTCAGGGTCGAGGGCGTGCTCAGGAGACTTATCGGGTGGTGGTGGAGCGACGAGAGGGTGGAACGGTTGGGTGAGAACTCTCGGGACCTGCTTCGCCTTGCAGAAGTCCGTGCTCTCTTTCTCCTGGCCGGGTCGGGAGATGACTATAGAGACAGGGTGATAGAGAGTTAGGAGGTGGAGAGACTCTACGCACACCTGATAAGGGTGATTGCTATGTGTCGGTGTTTGGGTGGAGCTTGTCTGCGAGAGTCTGCAGATGAAAGTCATGTCCTCACTGAGACCGATGGGAGGGTTTCTGCTTGGAGCTTGTCCTCTTTGGAGGTGGGAAGGTTTGGATCGGGAACCCGTTGGGGGCCATACTCTCCCTGGGAGGGCCTTTTCTTTTTGGTTCCTAATTCCTGCTGAGGTAGTGGATGGTCGTTCCGATGGGCGGTCGTCTCTTAGCGAGGTGAAGCTGGGTGGGATTATATCTTCGCTGTCCCCGTTAGCTGACTTCTTGCTCTTGGGATAAGTGCTCAAAGGGTAGAACAGGTTGGGACGATAATCTCGCTATCCTCGCCTAATCAATCGGCGGAAACGACCATGTATTTATGGTGGGTTGGACCTTGCGAGTGCCGCCCTCCATGGCCCATGAGGCTCTACACGCAGAAGACGCGGCCGGTTTAGCCTGTAGAGGAGACTCAGATGAAGCGCATGGCGGGCCGACAGAAATGGTGGCGTTGGGCAGATCTAGTTGAACAGCTGGAGTCTTGTCACGGTGGTAGATGGTGCTGACCGTCTTGGGGTGAGGCAGATGGGCGTGTGAGGTTGTTACGGCTGAGATAAACGGTCGTTGCGGGTGATTCAGGGAGAAAAGAGCTTGCGTGAATCAGCTGCTCTAGTGGCTTTCATCGTATGAGGGCCCTGTCTTTGGGTTGGAGAAAGTGACCAGCAGAGGTTGCGGGAATGGTCCTCGCGAGACCTTTGTGCTGGGGACTGAGTTTCCCGTCCATGGTGGGCCCGTTGTATCCAGAACTGGGGCGACACCGCTCCTCCGCTTATTCCTTGTCCTTCGTGGACTCAGGATATCAATGAGGACATGCGGGGTTATTTGGACGGGGCAGGGTCCTTGATGGGATTACACGCACTGGCAGGATCCTGAGACAGCAGGATGATCTGAAAGCTCGTGGGTGTTCTGGGTCTGGTTTGGTCTGAGAGGTGACGCGGTCGATGACCGCGTATGAAGACCTACGCTCATGGGTGAGGGTCAGGGTTTGGGTTCATGATGAGTACCACTGCTCGATGTACTCGGTGGGGCTCAGTCACTGATGCGTGCGGGACTTGAAAAACTCGGGGTTGGTCAAAGGACAGGCACTGGGTCTTCATGGAGGTGGCTCTTACCCGTCTTGTAGTCGATGACAGGTTGCGACCTTTCGGAGACTTAGACGGTGGGTTGGGACTCGCCCGTTGAAGGAGATGCCGTTGATCTTGGAGACGATCACTTTTCCTGCGCGATGACCTTTGTCCGCATGGGAGCGGTTGGTCGAGGAAGAGGTTGTCGATGGGGATGTGTGGGCGCTGTGATGAACGAGCGAGCCCCTGCTTGGTGGGGTTGGCAAAAGGGTGCTCGATGGCGTACTGGAAGTCCTTGAGCGTGTTCGAGTCGATGATGCCGCCCTTGATGTCGCGAGTGGTTAGGGGCCTCAGGGACGGTGGTCCTTGATCTCATTGGGCGTCTGTTTGGGACGATTCGCCAGGGCGCTCCTTGTGGGAGGTTCAATGACTCAGTGAACAGGGTGCCGAGAACAGAGGTGTTGGGGGGGCCCTGGTTTTCAGGGGCATGTCGTTTGGGCAGACGGGCAGGGGTCCGGTGCCTGATGAGAGATGACGGGCTTTGGGATCTTGCGACCATGGGCAGTTCCTCTGAGCGCAAAGTCTGGTAGGAGGTGGATGGGTGATCCAGGAATCGTCAGGACTCACCTGACGGGAGCCCGGATAAGGCCCCGGGTCGAAAAAGCATGGGGCGTTATCTGTCACTGGAACTCATGGAGTTTTGACGGGGAACTCTGGGAGTTACCAGGGTGTCGGGGATGTCCTCGATAGTATGGAGCTGGCGGTCGTTGAGCTTGATGCGGGATGTCCTCGATGCTGGTCGGCAATGAGGTTGGGCGTCCTCGTCCTGACCGCGTTGATGGGGCTTCTTCGTGACCTTAGAATCCTGGCTGACGTTTCCGTAGGTGGAAGCTTGGGCATGACGTTTGCGATGTATCGAACCTCGTGGTGCCACTACAGCCCATGGAGGAGCACTGCTGGGAGGTCCGCTTGCTGTGAAAGTTTTTCGATGTCCTCGGAGATGGACCACGCGGAGCCGTCTCGGGCGAGGGTCGGTCGAGCCGTTGAACTGGAAAGCCACGGGTGAAGATAGACTGGGTCTTGTCCTCGTCTCGCTGGAGAATACTTGATCTCGTACTTGGTGGAGGGGTGAGAGTTGCGAGATCGACGCTCGGGCCTTCTTGACGCTCCTGATGATGGGAACACCTTGCTCTTCGTCTTGGTCGGGATGGGCGTGCTTCTTCCAGGTAATTGCGTCCTGGTGCTCCGTGAACCCTTCGAGGGGACGGGCAGCCTGATCGGGTGCATGGTTTGATTGAGGCTCTGCCGAGAGAACCGTTTGGGAGACCTCAGGGTTACTGAGAGCTCCCTGAGAATGCGAGGAATGTACTCAGAAACGCTGCAGTTGAGTTCTTGGGACCTTGCGAGGGAGGGAGGGTGGTTGGGGACTCAGGTGTCGTCGAGACCCATGGGCGGGTTGGTCCTGCTGGGTAGAGGCGCGTGACGAGGTTCTTGTCGCCCGCTCGAGAGACTCGGATGTTGAGTCGGTGGGCTCAGGGGAGTAGGGGAGGGTCTGGGCAGCCCGGCGGGCTTCGCGCTGAGCTTCTTGCCGTTGCCTTCATGGATGGATGTCTCGGGCGGCATGTGCCCCTCAGAAACGCCCCTATGGGAGAGTGATGTGGGCACCGGAGGGCTTGAAGGTGACAGATTTCCTTTGCCGGGATGGGTCTTAGTTCAGGGATGGGAGGATCTTGCTGGCCTTACCCATGGCCGAGTTGAGTTCGTCGCGCTTTGGAGACGTTTGGCGACCAGGGTCTCGGAACGCTTGGGATCTGCGGGATAGTGCCCTTGTGGAAAGCGTTGGGAAGAGTCGATGTTGCGGGCGGGAATCGAGATCTGGGACGGCTACCTTCGACTTGCGGTCGTCGTTCTTGGTGTAACCCTTGACTGCGAACGCCCTGGCGGAGCCCGGTCGGTACCCTCAGGGCGGATGGACTGGACGGGATATCCGTGACGCGGGCCGGGCGGAGGATGGCGGGACTCAGTTCATGTTCTCAGGGACGAACCATGCCGTAGAACATGTCGCGGTCCGACTGGGCCCTCGCCGTTGGCGAACGAGAACGACTTTTTGTCGGTGCTCTGGACGTTCATGTTATCGTCGCTGAACTGGACGTAAACGTGAGACATGAGCTGGCTGCGGGTCATTGGGCAGGGACACATGCACTGCCGGTCCCGGGCGTAGACTGGAACTTGTCCATGGAGATGAAGAACATGGCAGGGATCGTCGTTTTGAGACGTCCTTCATGCGTGGCGCGCTGTCTCAGTCTGTCGGGCGCTGTGCGCAATGGCCGTCATATCAGGGCCCTCGCGGTCAGATACCTGGACCTCGTAAATCTTGTCGCTGTCATTGGCGACGCTAGAGACCTCGGGCCCTTGGCCGACGAGGGGACCCGAGAGAACGGTTGGGAGCTCTCCCATGTCGATTGGGTGGCCTTGCCGGGCGTTTCGGGTCCGCTTCTGCCTGTGAGCGGAACCCGGGCGCGAAAGCTGGTTCTCGGAGGTGAACGTGACGGTGCCGCTCTCGTGGGCTTTGGACCAGGGATGCTGGAGTAGGTGATGGAAGTGGTCTGGCGAGGCCAGGACGGTGGGAGCTAGACCGGACGGGTTTGAGCGTGAAGACAGGAGGGTGAGAGTTCTGGTTATTGATCTTGAAGCGCGTCTGCGCCCTTTCTTATTCTTGGGCTGAGATTCTTATCAGGGCGCGATTCTCTTTCTTGATAATTCTGCGAGCTTATCGGCTGAGGAGAGGAGACGGTGGGCCAGAAGCTCGCTGTCCTTTTTCGATTGGAGCGGAGGGTTGCCGTTCTGGGTCATGGCCCGTTGTCGGGCAACAAGAAGCACTGGTCCTGCACTCGCTTATGAAATTCGCCGTTGTGCTCCATGAAGTGACGAATGATGCAGGCGGGGAACAGCTAAGTGGAAGAGACGGGACCTGACCGCGCATTTGGGAGTGGCCTTCGCGTTAGCTGATGAAGGTGTCCGACTGCTCGGGGCACCATGTCTCCTGGTCACCGTTCTTGACCGTGCAGTTGGCGGGACGGTGCTTCTTCTCATTGCCCATGTACTGCGTGTGGAGGGTGAGATAATGGGGGCGATTACGGATACCTCTGACATGGGTTACTCTTGCTGAAGAGGGTAGGGTGGGTTTGTTCGTGTGCTGGCGTGGTTGGGCGGAGATAGAACCTGATCGAGCCTGTGTTGGATGAGGGTAGCCTGTGGGTTGGAAATGTCCTTCTCCAGACGGGGCTCTCGGTAATCGCTCTTGCCGCTCCGATGTTTGGGTGATCCCTCGATGACGCTGCCGCGGTGGGCGGTCTTGTGGACGAGAACCTTCTGCAGGAGCGCATCGATGACCTGCTGGTCATGGGTGGATGGGAGTGGATGGGGCGATACCCGAGTTGATCGCCGACCGTAGAACGATGGGCGAACACGGGGAGGGCGTCGATGTCGGGAACGGGAGAGGCGGGTGGGGATGATCGTGCCAGTCGCGCCAGGGGTGGCGGTGGGACCTGGTGGTACGAGATGTTGGAGTTGGGATCGAACTCGCGGGCGGAGGAGAATAGCTCGGACGGATCGCTCGCTGCCGGTTTCGGTCGTGAGACGATGTCTAGTGACGACCGAGATGAGCCGTTCTTAAGTGCCTTCTGGGTACGGAACTTGGGAGCAACCATGTTCTCGCTACCGGGGAGGTTGGGAGGATGTTGTTCTGTGGGCATGGATCTCGCTGGGAGGTGCGTCGATGAGGATTTGCCGGAATGCAGGACGACTTGCTGGCTTCGTAGATGAAGCCAGATGTGATCTCGGCGAGACAGGGATCTCCTCGATGTGGTTCTTCGAGTCCTTGAGTCGCTTCTTCTGGTCCTTGATCATGTAGCCTTGTAGGACTTGATCAGACCAATGACCTGGGAGTGCTTCTTGATCTGAGACTGGAGCGGGGCGATCTTTCGCTTGATCTCGCAGTATCGAGGGTCTCGATGTCGTCGGGGCGCGTCCTCTGCCTCTTCGGGGCTCCTTGTCAATGGAGCTGAGCTTGAACTCGTGGGCATGGACCCAGATTGTCGATGTCCGCCTGAATGGCAGTCGGGATCCAGGGTCTCTTCGATCTCGGGTCCTTGATGGACTGGATTCGACTGAGCTCGGACTGGACGCGGGTTTGGAGGCGGGCGACGACGGGACGAGATTGACTTATGGGTCGATAGCTTGAGCTTGTTCGCCTCGTTGGTGGCAGCCTTGGCCTTCTTATGATCTGCCTGCGCCTTCGAGACAGGGAGGTTAGCGATGTCGGGAGTTGGGTCTGAGCGCGCAGATCTCGCCGTTGTTGGCGTCGATAGATCTCGTTGGTACCGGTGGTCGATGGATCTGGAACCGGGATACATGAGGAGCACCTGCGCCGTTATCCTCAATGGCGTGCTGACGCTTATGAGCGTGGTGGGAACCGACTGAGCGGACTGCTTCGAGACGGGGACGGAGAGCCTGTCGCTAATAGTCGTGAGGTTGTCGTTGGGGATCGGGACGTGGGCGTCGATGTCGTTGGACCTTCTCGATGAGAGACTTGAAGCTCCTCTGAGATGTTCTGAGTCTGGGGCCTCGATCTTGCCGACTTCCTTCTTGGGAGGTTAGCTCTCGGCGAGGCCTTCTCGATGTCGGGCGGGGCTCGCCTTTTCAGCGCTCGGGGTTAGCCGCGTGCTCTCGCTCAATGCTCTTGCGCTGAGACTTGATCTGTGAAATCTTGGTCTGAAGAACCTGATACTGTGGGTGGGTTTGGGAGACGGGAGCTGGTTTTGGGCGTTGAGCTGGTCGATCTTGTTCTTGGCCTGGGTCATGGTCGAAAGACGCAGCCTCTTCCTGAGCGTCGCTGAGGCGAGCCAGGGGTCTTCGATGGACTGTTCTGCGGACTTGCAAGGGCGCATGGAACGAAGATCTTGGGAATCGGGTGACCGCTTCTCGTTGGTGTGGAGGAACTTGGGACCACCGAGGGCCTCAGGGGACGGGCTCAGTGATGATCTCCCAGCATGGGGGGTCTGGGGCGGACGAGCAGTTGCCAGCGGTCATGGTTCGATGGGAAGGGCGGAAGGCGGGGACTGCTCTGGGTCCCTATGATTGATGATCTGCGACTGAGCCGGCAGGGTTGGTATGATCGCCAGAAACAGGCGGGCAGCGAGTCGGCGTCGATGTGTTTTGGAGCAGAGTTTTGCGCTCTTGCCCAGCACTGATCAGAGTGACTCACAGGGTTGGTTGTCGCGAGTGGAGAACTCTAGGGAGACGGTGGGTTGGTCGTAAAGCTGTTGATAACCAGATGGAATCTCGGGCTGACTCGATATGTTTGAGAGGACGGATCCGATAGCGTGAGAATAGTGCTTTTACCCGCGGATTGGACGGGACTAGCCGTGTGGGCGGGTCCGTCATGTCGGTCACGGTCATGGTGGAGAGAACCCTGGATGGCGGGATTCCTGAATTTCACTTCTTGCCCTTCCAGGAAATATCTGAGATGTAGCTAACCTCTAGTGTGCGAGAAAGGGCCCCGGATGCTTCTGGACCGGGGCCTCTTGGATTCCTCGTTTGGCTAATGATCATGGTCGTGGGACAGTGCGCGCTGAACGACGGCGACAGGTCGGACGGCGGGTCCGCGGTGGTCGTCGTCAGATGAGCGCTTGGGGAGACAGCGACAGCAGGGTAGGCCGCTCCTCCTCTTCCTCATGGTCGTCGTCGTTAAGGTTGGGTCCTCGTCATGGTCTCAGGGCGCGTCAGCGAGAACGCGAGGACAGGGTGGGCACGGAATCGACAGGGAGCGACGCGAGGAACGGTGGTCGTCGTTGGGTCGTTGTCATGGGGTCGTGCGGGCGGTGATCTTCCGAGATATTGGTAATCTCGATGTTGGGATCCTGACGGACGTTGGGTCCCTGTCCTCAGGTTCGTGGTAGGTGGGGGTGGGCGATAACGATGACTCGTTGCCCTTCTTGAGGGTTGTCAGTGCGGGCCCGGGTAATTCCCAGGGTCGGAGACGTAAAGACTCCTTCACTGCCGTCGTAGTTGCGGTAATTCGAGGCGGTTATATGCAGACTGCCCTCAGCGGGCTCCTTGGGGTCTTTGGGACGAGGTTGCCTGCGATACGGGATCCTCGCGCGGGAGCTTAGAGCTTGGAATCGTTGGCGGGTCATGGCGTCGGTTTCGATCTCCGTTTTGGGTATGTCTTGTGTTCCATGACTGCCTCCCAGTTTTCGAGGCGACGTTGTTAGTCTACACGAGAAAAAAACTTATCTGCCGCGAGTCTGCGACGGGACTACTTTCTGAGGGATCTCGTCAGGGACCTCTGGGTTCCTGCGAGCACGGGACCTGTAATATGCGTGCAGGGTGCCTGGTTCTCCTGGCTGCGTTCATGGTCTTCTTCTTGGCCTCTTTCTTGGGCGGCGGGCTCTTCAGGCGTGTAGCCGTGACGGGGCGGTTTTGGTCAACTCAGCGCTGCTGCTCTGCGCATCGCTTCTCCGCTGGGAGCGTGGGCGCCTACGCCTTTCATGGGCCTCTCGCGCTGGTCTTCGCGTGGGCGCTCTCTTTGCTTGGCGATACCATGGGCTGCCTTGGAGGCCGGTGGGAGGACTCGAAGAACCCGCCGACTGACGGAGCGCTACTCTGGTTTTGCTGACCATGGAGGGTTTATGCTGAGGTTTGGTCAGAGCGGCGGTGTGGAGGCAGGGGAATAGCGGTCGATATTGGTGGGGCGCTGGAGTCAGCTGCTTGACCAGGGCGGAGCTGGCTTTGCTACGGGGCCTCGCGAGCCTTTTTAGTCTGCTTGAGTCATGGATTACCCTGCCACGAGGGCAGGAGTGGTTTGGAGGTCATTGAGGTGCTGTGCGTCGTAAGCGTGGACACTCTGATCGTCATTGGTCAGTGGGTGTCCACCCGTCGCCGTTCTGGATGCGGTCAGGGTTTCGCGGTTCGTTCCGGCGTTGAGGCTCTTTCCGATGCGAGGTCTGAGACGCAGGGATGAATGACTTATGATCGATGGGCAGATCCTGCGAGGCGGCTGGGATTTCAGTCTCCGCGATGCTGGGCTACCTCCCATGGCATTCGTGGGTCGTAGTTGGCGATGAAGCGTTATGGATAGCCGACCGACGTAGGGTGAGTGCCCGTCGTGTCTGTGGTCCTGTAGTATTCATGGAAAATCTTCCGGTGACATACTGGATCGACAGGGAGTTGTTTTTGAGGAGGTGGCACGAAAGCATGGTATGCAGAGCTACGAGGGAGCCTCTTTTCTGAGCCCCTTATCCAGTCTCCGGCTGATCTTAGATCGGAGTGTCGTTGATGGCTGCGTCGAAATGAGAGGGCGACATCATCATGTCTGCATAGGATTGGGGCTGAGCTTTGCCGGATGTCGCGGCAATGAGGTTTAGCGCAGAAGCGCCTCGCCCTCTCGAGAAGGGATGAGTTTCAGGTTCGGGGATTGAGACTTAGCAGATAGAACCCTGATTGCCGGCAAGCGACCTAGGATATCCCTGTGTTGCCAGGAGGCGGTCCGCGTTTTCCAGGAGCGTTTGGCGCGAGAGGTTCCAGCGCTCCGATGGATTTCGGGCCTCCTTGTTGCGAACTTTTCTACCACTGAGGATACCAGAGTCGTTGATCTGGGATAGAAAACGGTCAGTAAAGAGATAGCCCCGCGATCGTTTAACGAGCAGGGGACGATAGAGACAATGGGTTTATTCCTCGTCGTCCTCTTCTGCTGGCTCGGACCAGATAGTCGTTGCTCCACGATTCCGTCGATGCCGAAGGATGGAGCTTACGACGGATAACCGAGGAGCCGTCGCAGGTCGATCTCGGACATGTCGATCACTGACGGCTCATCGGAAATGCCATCGAACCAGTAGATGAGGCTGTCCTCCTGCTTGGTCGAGAACACCTGCTTGCAGCATATCCGTCCTCCTTTGTGAAGTGACGGCACGGGTATTGCGGTTGACCATGTCGATGTCGCCGATACTCACGAAGCCGATGGGCATCGTCATCGAACGTGGACTTGTACACGAGACGGTCAGAGTCATCAACGAGACCGGCGCAGATAACCTCTGCCTCTTCATCCGAGATTCGCATGAGCGGCATACCTGCCGCGCTACGGCTCTTCTTGGCAGACAGGGAGTCCGTGTCCACGATGGAGATGTGCCAAAGTCCGTCACTACGGCGACAGGTCTCTTGTCGTCCTGGTCAATGGGGATGACGGAGACGATCCTTTCATCTTCGTCAAGAGGAAAATCTGGTAGATTTGCGAGCGACGGCCGCATCGTAACCCTCAAGGGGAACCGCTTACAACGACCATAGTTCGTGACCATCAGAATGTCAGGATTATCTGACGAGTCGGGTGACGACACTACGAACCAGCGATACTCTCGCCCTCGTCGATTTGGGAGACGGGTGGAAGCTTGACGGGCCTTATCCGGGAGTCCTCGGTGGATCCTGTAGTAGTAGCGTGTTGGACGGGGACATCAGTCGTGTCCATGTCGGTCGAGTCAATGATCTTCGTGAATGGTGGTTGCTGAGACATGTTTCAGGGCGCTCGCTTACCTGCAGCGATGGGTGGAGACGGTGGGTCTTTGGGAGTTGCCAGGACGATAGCCGGGCGCTCAGGGCGCAGAAACCTTGCTGGATTCGTAGATGGTGGGTCGACGATGGACACGGGCTTAGGTCTCAGACTGGTGAATCTGGAACTTGAGAACCTTGTTTGGGTGCTGGGGTTGGTTGAGATTCTATTGGGACTGATCGATGAGTTCCTGGAGATTGTCGCGCTGGATTCTCGTACCTGTGGACGCGGGCTTCGTGATCTGCGAGATGGACTTATCGAGAATGGCTGCACTGCCTCTCAGTAAACGCGGCAGCGGTGGATCTCCTCTGCCGCTTCCGTCTTGGAGTCAGAGCTCGGACGATCTGGACGATCTCTTCTGAGATAGGGGACCGCCTTGAGGAAGCCAGACGACCTCTAGGCGAGCTTCTGCCTTGTTCTTGCGGAACTTTGACCGGGCACGGATGGTGCGACGACGATGACTCAGGCATAGACGAATACCCTCAGATCGGGCCGACCATCCTGATGCGACCATCGACCACTGCGTTCATCGACGCATTGAACTGCGTCTGTAGGGCGAGTTACCTTGCCGTTAAACGGGATGCGCTGCAGTGTGTCGTCGAATATCGACTCGTTGGATCAACCTCCGCCTGCGTACCGTCCGCGTCGGAAAGATTGAACGCCTGGACCTTCGGGTCAAGGTTGCCGGACTCAACGAGACTGGATACCCTCAACCACCTTCTCGGCAGAGACTCGGAACAGGGAACCCGATTGAAAGTGATGGTACCTTCGTCTCAGTTGATGGTGTACCTGGCTCGCATGACAGACGGACCATAGCCATCGTCATAGTGAAGGGACACGATCCTCCGTCTCGATGAAGATGTCACGGGTCACATGGGAGATCAGGGCCAGGCATGATGTCGGTGATCGTGGACCGTCGAGGGTTGGGCGTATCGACCATGCGTAGGGCAAGAGTCATGACCTCTCGGAGGTTGTGACCGGGCACCTCCGACTTGATAGGCGCGCCGATACCGTCAGAGTTATTGACGACGAACCCAGGGAAAAGTGCCGGGAGCGTTGTCGGCTCCATGCTCTCGCCAGAGTAGACGGGGACCATGTTGACTGCCTGTTCGTCAATCTCAGAGATAACAGAGCCATTGTTATGGATTCCGAGCAGTCGCTCACCCGTCGTATCGAGTCGGCACTCGGTGTAACGAGGCGCAGGGTTCGTCGTCGAAGCGAACCCCAGTTACCCTGGCCGTCTAGCAATGGGACGTTGATTCGGATAGGGGGACCATACTTGCCCCAGGTGAGAGTCTTGAAAGCGTCAGCGATACCTGCGTCGCCGTGAGGGTGAATACCCATCGTTAGACCGATGCTCTTCATGGTCTTGACGTAACGGGCACTGCTTCGAGTGCCATCCCTCATGAGGACAGGAGAATACGACGGTGAACCGGCTTGAGACCGTCGTAAACGCTGGGGATCATTCGATGGTTCGCGGTAGCAGCGAAGCGCAGGTAAGCCTCCTCTGCTTCCTGCTTGAGTTCTACAATCTCTGGTGTCCTGGTATCAGCAGGGATTTCCGAAACATCGGCACGATTACGTTTCTTGCCTCTTGCAGATTCTCTCTCCTATTTCTTGTGCGATAGCGGCCTCTCGTTCGAGGATAGACGAATGATCTAGCAAGAATGAAAGGCCGCTGAATTATGTAAAAGGCTGAGGTGTCAGGATTCAATCTCTCCAGCTAGACCGCTTGTGACTAGCAGATCGAGCAGCGCGAGCGCCAGCCCAGGAATGCTTTGACCACGCAGAGCCGGATGGCCGGTACCAAGACACGCGGCCGAACTCCTCGTCGAACATCGCGTTAATGGCCGCTTCTTATCGGCGACCAGGAGCTGTTGACTGTCGCTCGGACGGCCTCGCGCTCTGCCTTCTCGCGCTCTTCGAGGATGCGGTTGTACGTCGCCTCGGCATAGCGCGATAGAACGACTTACGAGCATCTAGCTTTGAGACGCGGGCGTAGTTGTCTCTGTCCTCCAGGTAGTTAATGGCTGACCGGACCATGTCTCAAACCAAGATCAGATACGGTCGTATGCAGCCTTAACGTCAGAGGCCATGCCGATAACGTCCACTTCCTTGTTATTGAGGTACGTCCTGATACCGAAGCCCAGGCAGATCTGAGAGGAGATATGCGTATGCTCAGGAGCGATTGCCCTTGCTGCCGACCTCGAAAAACTTCGTGCAGGGTGCTTGCCTTGTACTCTCAGCCTTCCCGCTCCGCGCAGATAGCCTCTTGATCGAGGTTATGCTTTGCCATGAGGTTCGCGTACTGCCTCATGCGAGCTCGCGCTCAGTTCTCGGAGTCGTCGATTCCGCGCGGGCAGGGTTTGCCGGAGACTGAGGATGTCCTTTTCAGTGCGCTTGATAGCCGTAATGCTACCTTTCCGTTGTTGTGGTTACATGGTCGCATGATGGGGATACGCCCTTAGACATGAGGAACATGGCAAAAAGCCTGGACGTATCGGTTTCGATACTGAGATGTCATGAGGGCGAGATAGGCCCAGATGAATAACTTGCCGTGGGAGGAATGTGAACCGCGATGATGGGTGACTCGGTGGGAGATGCCAGGTCGATTTTTTTGACGTCGGGTCTGGTACGTAGATGACTCCCCTGACGGTAAAAGGAAGTCTTGGTTCTGGGGTCTCCACGCAGACTCTTACTGGCTGAACGAGCTTGTCTTTTTGAGTACAGTGAGCTTCTGGAGACGTTCGCCTTAGCTATCTGAGTCGTTTGGTCTGTGGAGCGAGGTGGACCTTCTCTCGGTGACAACTGGCAGTGGGAGGCGGGCAGGGTGAGTCGCCGCGTAAGCTCGAGGTGATCGCGATGGGAGGAGAGGTCTTCTGCCGCGTACACTGGACTGTCGCCAGGATGCTTGTTCAATGATGGGCCGATCTCCGAGAAAGAGATGCGAGCTGGGAGAGAAGCCCTGCGTTATAGGTGAGCACATGGACGGGTGGCGGTCTTAATCGTGTCGGACGTTTGGGATGAGAACCGGCGGAGAGGGCGTCCTTCTGGTGGTTTAGGATTTCCGCGTTGGGCGGGCCGTACTGATGGGTAATCGCTCGAGGAGGATGGGACGAGCGGAACCATGTTGCCGTCGTCTCGGAGGGCAGGTCTCTGCGGCTTGGGCCCGTGGAGAGTTGTTATCGACGGAGGACTGTTCCGTTTCGTTGATGGTTTCCATGAGTGCGAATACTCCTTAGGTTTAGAGATGAAAGTTTCCTAGAGTCTAAACTGAGGAGAAGAGTGATGTTGGGTCTCGGAGCGGACAATGCTAGCGGGTTGGGCGAACCCTGGTCTACAACTAAAGGGTGAGACTGGGTTCCATAGACGTTGTCTTTCGCCACCTGGACGTATCCTGTATTGAATAGTGACTTGGTCGTTGGGTGGGTAGATTAGCGAGACTCTGGGTTACTTGGGTGGGCCAGGTCGGTGGGTGGCTAAGCATTTTTCCTCGGGCGGATGGTTGAATATATGCAGGATGAGACCTGACATGTTCCTATCCGGGTCGAGCGGGGCGGTGGGCTCCCTCTGGGGTGATGAGGGACGGACGGTCATGCTGTAGGGAAGAATGTTGTCTACAGCGCTCTAGTACTGACCCATGACCTTGCCATTTCTTGGGTCCTGGACAGACTGATTGACGGACGGGTGGGTTGGGTCCCCGTTGAGTCACGATGAGGTTGCCCGTCAGGGTCTTCGTCGCTTACCTCTTTCCTTGTTGTGAAAGAGACTTGGCTCCCGTCTGGGGTGGGCGCCGACCTTGTGCGGGGTGGGCGTTGCTTTCAGAATACAGGTTGGACGATCTTCTGGGGTTGATCAGGCGGAGAGCGCCTGCCTGCGGAGAAAAGGCGTTGCTGTAATGTCGTGATCTTCTTTGGATAATATAGTTCTCGTGGATCTCATGCTGGATAGCGGTTGGGATGGTCTGCATGAAGCCGGGTGAGTTAGCTTTGCGTCTGGGACCTTGACCTTCTCGCTGACTGCGTTGTACATGTGGGATGACGAGACTCTTGCGAGATCTGGACTGCCCGAGCGGGTCATAATGGATTCAGGCGTTCGCATGACTCTCTGGGCGATGCCTTCTTGGGGCTGGTTGGGACTCATGGTTGGGTCTTCTGAGTCCAGAATGTCTGCTGATAGGTCTTACCGTCCCTGGTTGGGTTTTGAGAACTGGGATTTTTCTGCGGGTTTGGGTAAGTGTCTCCTTTCCTTCCGACTGATTCTACTGGGATCGGCGGGACGGCCTCTCCTCGTCTCTCCCTACGCCTACCGCCCTCTTAGAGAATGGCCCAGGAAAGGCTCATATGGGCGCTGGGACAGGGGCTATTAGAGAGTGGTGAGGGCCTTAGTCCTCGTCGTGGTCGATTTCGTGCTCGAGAGGAGCTTGTATTCAGTGTCTCGTCGGGATCGGACGAGTGAAAGTCTCGTCTGCGACGGATGGGTCCTCGACGCTGATCTGAACGATAGACCGGGTGTGCGGGTGCATGGCTGTCTGAGAAAGCTGGTCGTGGTTTGGTCTCGGGAAGACCCTTGAAAGCGCATGATGCTGTCCTCGGGGCGACCTTCAGGGGAACTTGGGAACTGGTCTCAGCAGGTCTTTGGGTCTCAGAGATAGATGCACTTGCACAGGTGGTCGGGCGGAGGACAGGGAGGAGATGAGTTCTCGATGGGCGGGGCATGACTCAGTAGAGACATGGTGGTGAGGAAGCTGAGATATGGCGACCATCGTGGTGGGCGTCCGTGGAGGGATGATCTTGCCATAACGGTCTGCGTATGATCGGGACGACCGGTGAGAGCCTGCGCCGACCGCCACGATAATGCCACAGGGGCTCCTTGTTGTTAGCCATGAGACGTTCCGCGTCGCGAGGGAGACCTTCTGAGACGTTTGGGGCCCCTTGCCTCGAATGAGGAGTGCCTGGTAGAGAGGTCGCTGGGACTCTTCGCCGTGCGGTAGTGGGTGGGCCCTCGACGATGGTTTCTGCCTGCTCGCCATGAATACGAGGGTTGGAAGGGCAGGGAGGAGGGGCCGTTCTTCTGAGGCTTGGTGAGGACGACTCTTTCTTGGTTGCGAGCTGGGCGGCCTCGTGAGCCTTCCAGCGAGACACGGGTCTGGAGGCAGGGCACGGGACGAACGTGCAGGCATGGGCCAGGGTGCTCACTCGGGTGGGGATGGAGCTGGCAGCTAAAGCCATGGGCGAACCATTGCCTTGGTGCTGGGGCGTTGTTGAGCTTGCCCTTGGTCTGGCCCATGGAGCTGGGGGTCTCGGACCTTGACGGAGATGACGATACCGGAGGTGAGCAGGTCCGAGGCTGGAGGACGGGCCGGTGGGGCGTCGGTGGGAGCCAATGTGATCCTGAGCAGGGTATCGGTTGAAGTGGTCGGGTGAGCACTGACTCGTAACCCTGAACATGCGTGCCGCCGTCAGATGTCTCGGGCGAGTTAGCGAAATGTGTGGTATGCGGAATCCGGGGACGGAGAACGCTGCCTCGGGGGGCCAATGTCAGGGGTTGGTCACCGGATGGAAGATTGGTGTATCAGGGGTAGGATGACTGATACTCTCTGCTGCTCTTCCGGCGGGGTCCTCGTCGTCGCCTCGCGATGAGTCTGCGTTGGAGACGCTCTCGTCGGACTTCGGCCATGAAGTCGGAGATGCCGTTCTCAGTGGTTGCGGCGATTCGGGGTTATCGTATGCCGGTCGATTATCAATAGGGGTGGATGGTTGGGACCCGGCGTTTGGGAAAAGCCGACTGGCGGAGTCGCTTCTGGATGAGGCTTGATTGGGACACGACTTATACGACTGGAGTTTCCGGGTTGGAACGTGACCGTCGTTCCGTGGTTGGAACTTACGCTTCGCCTTCTTAATCTGAAGCGGCGAAGGGACGACGGACATGGTACCACCGAGGACTGCTTCTTCGATGGTGGCCGAGGACCGGAATCGAGATGGTTCCTTCCTGTCCGTGGTGAACGACCTTGATAGTTGAGTTGAGGAGGGTTTGACGACGGATGGACGCCGTGAAGACCGGGAAACCGGGTATGCGTTATGACCGAACTTACCGCCCGATGTGAAGCGACGTTGGGGTCTTCTGAACTGCCGGGGTACCGTGGGACGTGTTGTCGGTAGGGATGCCGCGACCGTGGTCATGGACGGAGATGGGAATTGTCCTCGTTGAGAAGTAACGGTGATGGGTGCTGTAACCTATGAACTCGTTGGGACCGAGTTATCGGGCGACCTCGGGAGATTGGTGGTAGCGGGCGCTATCAGTACCGCCGATGTGGGTGCCAGGGCAGGCGCGAACTGGCGTTGGGTCGGATGGAGCTCCGTTGGGTATCTTTAGCGGTGTACGTTGACTCGGCGGGTTTGGTTTACCGGAGTTTCTTGCCTGTCGGCCTAATAGCGTTCTTGTAAATTGTGGATGGGCTTAGAGAGCTTTGGCGTTAGCTATACCGATGGAGAATCGTGGGATGGAGCTCGCGATGGGCGGGACTCCTGCCGCCCTTTAGTGCTGCGTAAGCCCTGGTGGTTGCCTCAGTGGGACGGCAGAGCTGCTTTTGTGGACGGGCTACAGAGGGCTGTTCTTTGGATAGTAGAGCTGCTTGTCGGATGAACCACTGGGAGCCGTCTGCCTTCTCGAAAAGAGGTGCCCTCCTGGGGTCTTCAGGAATATCCGGCCTTGAGTGGGGACTGGGTGCCCTGTAGCAGAGAGGGATGGGACTGGCACGGGTGGAAGGCTCTGTGAGTTCTGCTGGTTGAGGGACCCTGTGGGAGACAGAATAGCCTGCTTCGTCAGGACCGGTGGGGACTTCCTCGAAGTCGAAGATGGAGTTGATTTGAGACCCCTGCGGTGGAGGACCGACTTGACCATGGCTTTGGTGACCTTGCCAGGGAATGCGGGAGCTCGGGTGAGGACCAGAAAGACTGGTCCGATAATCCTGGGGTCGGGGTGTCAGCCTTCTTGGCAGGAATGACGATCTGACGGTCAGTAACCTTGATGCCGCGATCACTGAACCACTGGGCGAGGAATGACAGGATCGTCGGTAGCCGGAAGCGAGTAATCGTGGTAGACGGTTGGAGTCTTGCGAATCTGTGCCAGTGCGTCGTCCTGGGTGGTGAACGGAACTGGCGTCGGGGACGGAGGACTCGGTATGCGGTATCGTTTGGAGCTCTTGACGACCTTGCCGAGCGATTCCTTATATGACTCTCCCGTGGGACCGCGGGACGACGACGACCTCATGCGGGTGGAAGATTGAACCATGGTCGTCGATGACAGATGAGATGGGCCTTCGATGCTTTCCTTGGACGCTGGTCTTCGGGTTGGTGGTGGGACGCGGACGTACTGGCGGTTGGGACGGTAGTGGATGCCTCTTTGCGACGTGGGTCGGGCAGACTCGTCCATGTGCGGGTCGCTGTGGCGGTGCGAATCAGATGTGGAGTGAGCTAATCACATGACCGCCTCTCGGAGTGAAGATGCTCGGGAGGGATATCCGGTGCGAGACGGTAGGAAACTTGAACGTCATGGTCTGACTGACTCGGATAGGCTGGACGGTGATGTGCACGCGGTGGGCCGGCTGAGAGTAGTCGGTGGCAATGAACGAGGCTTGTACGACTCAGTTTTGCTGACAGCTGGAGCTGACGGAGTAGACTCTGCAGGGAAGTATCCGGCGATAGAGGACGGGTCGCCACCTGTGGTGTAGAGAGTGAGGCCATGAGGTTAGCCAGATCAGCGAGTGAAGTCGGGGTTCTTCATGAGCGGGAGCGGCGGAGTTGATGTAGCTCTGGTCAATGGAGGTGTAGAGAAACAGAATGAGGTTATCGTCGACCCTGACGGATAGCCGTATTGTCGAAAATAGAACGTGATGATGGTCTTGTCGTTCTTGTCCTTGAAGGCGATGCGATCGGGGCGTCGGAGCGAGGCACTAACCTGCTTCGCCCACAATGCCGAAATGTTAGGCATGGGCTGGTTGAGGTTCTCCAGGAGTGAGTCGGGGCTGTGGGTGGGATAGAGTCAGCTCAGGGTGAGGGCTTGTGCGATCACCCCACTGAGCACGAAGTTCCTTGAGGGACGTAGCCGAAGAACTGGTCGTGAACGGTTTGGGTCCGTGACGGTGCCGTGGTCTGAGATGCCCGGATTCACCGTGACCGGCAGGGTTTCCTGTTTCCAGGGCTGGTAGCCTCAGTCGGCGCTTGAGAGGGAGAGCCGTGACGCGAGGAGCAGGGGTTTGGACTGCAATGCCGTAGAGTCGTTGCCTCGATTGAAAAACAGGTGGGCCGAAAAACCCGGCGATGGGCGAGAACCACTGCGAGGGCGCGTGCATCCCGCAGGGTGTAGACTGAGGATCCTTTTTTTCTTTGATGGGATATCCAGGGAGTGCCCAGTACCTTTCTTACCTGCGATGTTTCCTCCTTGGACTTTCCTTTATTGTACCGAGGAATTTTGGGTAATGCGTCAGGGCTCGATGATCTTTGGTTGCTGCGCGGGCGTCGTGGGACGGGACGCCAGGGACCCGAGCCAGGGCTGAGGTGCGTGGACCATCTGGCCGTTTCCGATGTAAAGGCGGGCGTGGTCCCGACTACCGTGGTTCTCGTAATCCCGAGAAGGAAGTCTCCAGCTGCGCCTTATCGAGATTAGCCGTGAGAGGATGAGTAGACAGTGGCCAGGCGATCGCCCTGGTTGTCTGCCGTTCGTCGGTCGGGAGCCGCAGGACGATTCTGGGCGAGCGGGACGAGGCCCGAGGTCAGAAGCTATTGGGGAGGGGCGCCCCGAGACGTAAGGTGAACCCTGTACGGACATTGCGGAGCTGATGATGCCGTTCAGTTGGGCGGAGTTTGGGCTGCCGCTGCCGGTCGTGGCGTAAACGCGTTGACGATGACGGGATCACCAATGCCGGTGTTTGGGTTACTAGCCCCGAACCACGCAGGGTCCCAGGTCCTGGTATCGACGACGGCGTCGATTCCTCGTCGTCCCGTCGCCGGAATTACCTTGACCTGCTGGTGGCTGAGCTGAGGTAGCTCCCGGATTGTTCGGTGCTCCTGCGTTAGCCCCGGACTGCTGGGCGGGGCCACTTTGCTGGGTTGAATTACCGTTGCTAGGAGGCGTGTCCTCTTTCTTGGCCGGTTTGGGTCTTAGTGGATACCGAGGATGTCCCGAGAGCCGCCTTTGACGCGGTTCCGTTACCAGCTGTGGTTGATGCTCCGTCACTGCTTTGACCGGTGGAGGATTGGGGCCGGACGGGAGGCCGCAGTTGCGCTAGTAGCGCCCCGATTACTAGCCGAACCGTTACCGCGGGCCCTGAGTTTGGAGAATCTTCTGGGCTGTCGGGTCTGCAGGGTCCGCCGTTGGAAGCTCAGTTGTAGAGCGCGTTGGCGTTGGCTTTACGCTGGGATGCGCGCTCGACCGTGAGAACGCTCGAGTACTGATCGAAGCAGGGTCTGCGACTTCGAGGAGTCACGATCGAGGAAACCTTTGCACGCACGCTTCACGAGTAGCGTTCTCGTGAGCGAGGTAGGGACCCTGAGCTACTAGTGCCTTCTTAATCTCGTCGTTGAGCGGTCTGAAGTTACCACGATCTCCTGCTTAAAGCCGGATGGGGTTTAGGGATTCAGGGAGCAGACTGGGATGTAACCCTCAACTGCAGATCGACGACCAGCACGCCACTGAACGATGCCGAAAGACTCCATGCCAACGTCGTTAGGGTTGTCAATCTGAGGACTGAAAGTGCCTGCCGTCTCCACCTGGATGTTACCGAGAACGCCAGCCGCCACGTGCGGCGGTTGCGGCACCTGAGGGTGAGTAGATGTACCGTGCGCGCTCGTGCGCTTCACCTGACGACTGGGACTGACCGACGCTTCCGTTAGCTGAAACGTTGACAGCGTCGCCAGTGCCAGTAGCCGTGCCAGAGGAGGAGTTTCCGGTAAAAGCTGCGGCTGATCGCGCGGGATTGTTGTTTGATGCGCCGATACCGCGGACGACGCCCGCGCTGGAGAACATGGCTGAGCCGGGACGGCTGCGATAGCCGCAGGCGGGCTGGTCTTCGTCGAGACTTGGGAGTTTGGGCTGGGTCCCCTTCTGGTGCGGAAGCGCCGTGCCGTCGTCTTCTGGGCTACTGCTGCCCTGGGATGGTCGTCACTGTCGGGTCGTGGTCGCTATATGACGGCAGGGCGGCTATCGGCTGGAGCTGAGGTCTATCGCGTGAGGCGGGACGCGGGTGACTTTCTGGGTCGCTGCCGCGAAAGTCCGTGTACTCGCCTGACGTGCGGTCGGTGGGCAGCTCCTCCCGTACCGAGCGAGGCGCGGGTCCTCAATGCCCTCTTTCGACAGGGCGGAGCATTGTCTGGGTTGGGTGCTCGGTGATGTCCTGGAGACTCCTGCTGTCCCGTTGGAGGGTTATCGAAGTCCTTGATGTCCTCTGGGAGCGGGTTGGAGTGGGCCCCTCGATTGGCGCGGAAGATCCTCAGCTGCTGCGGACGGGATGTTACCGGAAAGACTTGGGTTGGGACCCGGGTTGATAGGGAGGATGTGGGTCAGGGTTGGCCTTTTCTGAGGGTTTTCTCTGCGCCCTCAGTTGGATGGTCTGCCGCCTTCTTCTCTGGGGCCACTGCGGGTTTTGGAGCAATGGACGCGGCTGACTTAGGGGCGGTGGACATGAATCGTCTCGTCGTTAGCAGGGGTGTTAGTGCCCTTGTCGCCGCCCGCCGCAGAGAACCTGTATCCTTGGAAGTCTCTGCGATGAAGTCGTTGTGGTTGGTTGCGGGGTTGCGTCCTCAGTCGGTTCCTGGCGAGGCAGAGTCCGAGAGTGAGCTTTTGGGTAATGCCGGAGGTGGTCGTGGTCGATACCCGAGTGTGTCGCGTCCGCTATCCGGGGGAGGGACTTTGTGTCCTGGGTAGTAGGGGCCAGGGGCGACGCTGTACCGCCATGGAATGGCGTTCCCTGGGGGCTTGACGGGGGTGTATCCAGGGGCCTTTCGGAAGATGAGGGGAACTACTGCGTCGTTGCCCTCCGTTGGGGCGAGGACGGGACGGGATAGCAGCGTCCTGCTCGGGAATAGCGGGAGCTTGACTCTGCGGATTGCCGCGCGCAACTCTGATGCGAAAAGGGACGGTGGGTTCGTTCGCGCCTCTGCGTGTTGGGAAGCGGTAAGCAGACTACAGGGGCGCTTTTTCTTGGCGGAATCGTTCTGGGCGTTGCGGTCTTTGGGTATCTGGGAGGCCGGTTGGGTTCCGGATAGGGAGACCCGTGCTGGGTCTGGTGGTCGCGGCGCCGCCCTGAATCTAGATCAATGAGCTCTGGGCTCTTGGGTAAGCTCAGTTGTTTTCACGGAACTGACTCTTACTAACTAATAGGAGGGTGGGAGAGTGAGGCCGGGCCCCTTAACAGGCTGTCTTTGTGTTGGTTTGGGTTGACCATGACCTGCAGACCTTCTGCTGCTGGATCTACAGTGGGCGACAGCGACGGGGACGGGCATGGACGTTAGCAGGGATGAAGTAGGTGCCCGGGGACGAGAACACTGCGGTTGGGAGGGCTTTCAGTGCTCCTCAAGTAGCTGGCGTGCTGAATAGTGCTATCGGGTTGTCGATAGCGATGATCCTGTAGGGTGGGACGGGTGACGATCATGAAGATAGGGACGATGACAGGGACCCCGCGCTTGGTGTAGCTGGGCTGCTCTTCGACGTGATGCAAGTAGTTGAGTTGCTAATGGACGGGTTTGGGTCTCGGATGTTGATAGTTGGGGTTGCTGCCCTCTTCTAATACCCGATCTTATGGGGAGGTGGAGCTTAGCTGGTAACGCCCGCCCGAAACATGATGTTCTTCTTCGGGAGGGTGTCGCTCGGTCGACCACCTGCGGAAGATTGCGCGAGCCTGGATCAGATGATGATGGGGGGTAATGGACGGGTTAACGATGTCTATCGATGACGTGGTTTTGGAGACTTTGGGTGAGATCTGAACGAGTACGCAGGACAAGGACGATGACGACACTGTAGGGAGTGAACAGAGTGCGGCAGGGCGTTGTGGACCCTACGGAACATGGAAGGCGACGTTTGGACCTTTGTGTTATTGAGCTTGGGGCGTTAGTGATGCGAGAATACCAGGGCGGGTTGGTCTTCGTTGACGATGTCCTCCTGAATAGCAAGTACGTTATCTTCCCGGATTGAAAACGATGGCCATGAGAGCTGCGGTGGAGGAGTGTGTCGATGCCGTTAGTCGGAGATGAACCGATGAGGACTAGGAAAGGCGGTGAATAGCGGCGGAGAATCGTTTTCTGAGAGGCGGGACCTGAAGATCGACTTCTTGATGACCTTCCACGTGTCGTGGGGTGAGACGACGTGAGAGTGCCGTAGTAGGTAATGCAGACTGGGACTGTTGTGAGAACAGGGTAAAAACTACTTTCTGGACGTTGGGATAAGGAACAGGTGAGGGTAATGTTCAACTGGTGGACGGGGTTGGGCTGAGGGCGGTCCAAGTGCGGATGACATGGAACCTTAGGACCTCTTTGGGCTAGACGGTTAATGCTGGACGCGGTTCCGTTCCCTCCTCTTCCGGTTGGATTGGAGATGTGGAAGAGCGGAGATCTTCTGCGCTACTTCTCGTGACTCATCCTTGATTCCCTGGCAGAGGTTTGGGCGTCGCGTTTGGAAGATTGTCGATGGGTATTGGCGCGATACATTGGAGTCTCCGGGTCGTGGTTGCTGAACTCGTTGACGATGTTTGAGAATGGGGCGGAGAGTGCTACTCAAGCGTCGCTGATGTAAAGACTGGAACTCGGGCCGTCCCTGAAGTTAGGCTGCTTGCCGTCATGAACTTGGACGAAATGTTGACGACGTCATGGGAGGGACTCGATGAGGTGGACGCGGGGATAGATGGCCTTCGGGCATGGGCCGGGTGAGGGCGGGGAGACGATGGTTGGTGAAAGCGTTTGGGCGGACGTTCTTGGGAGAGCGGGTGAACGCGATAGAAGATAGCAATGCGCTCTGCCTGTTCGGGGAGGATCATAGGTGGAGCTGAATCGCGTCTTGGGGCCTCGCCAGGGTTGGTCGATGTGATGTCGTGGTCGATGTTTTTCGACGGAGCTCCTCGATGTTCTGCTGCTCGTTGTCCGCCGCGACCTCAGGTGTGTCGTTGGCGTGTTCGTCGTGATTCTGGGGTTGTTCTCCTGGCACCCTGATTGGGTCGTGGTTGTGTTGGTTCTCCCAGACCTTCGGTTGTTCCTCCTTGTTCGGGGATGTCCCGCTTCTCTTGATTGTAGTTCTTGGGACTACCCGTGCCTGGGGAGAACTCCGGAGGTAGCTGGAGGAAAGCAGAGATTAGTCGGGTTCGTGGGAAAGACGGTTTCTCGATGTCTGCGGTCTCGTGGGTTTGAGCTTGCGAGGAAAGGTGGTCGCTGCGGGGTCGAGCGGGTCCGACGTATCTGGGAGATGGTCAGGACTTTCACGATGGGTCCGTATATGTGTTCAGTGTCGGACCATGACGCTGAACTGTTTTGGAAGCGCCTCTTGGGTTAACGATGACCGACTCTTCACTGTCGGTGGTCTCAGCTGGCGTTGGAGTCGGGGATGAGACATGGTGGCCGCTTCACGGGGTGGGTGGCTACCGGCCGGGGTGAATGTTAGCGAGACCAGAAACCCTTGAGGCTTTGACGCGGGAGAAACTTCCTGCCCGAGTTTTTCGTGCTTTCGGTTTCAGGGTTGGATAATAGCTGTGAGTTGATGGGGGTGGTGCTCAGCCTGTTCTTGGGCCTCGATGGACGTGTAGGGTTGGAGGAGGGTCGCCCTCGTCAGCCCCGCCCGCTGACGGAGTGCGTGCCCGGTGAGATAACCGATCTGCTCCTGCTCTTTTTGGGTAGAAAAGAGTTGAAGAGGGTGGACGATGGCTGTCTCCGCGGGTCGTGCCCTTTATCTTATTCTTGTGCGTGAGACTCGGGATTGGATAATCTCTTTGGGGTTGGGATCCCAGAGACAGGATACCATGACTCTGGGGTTCACCCTCATGTGGTCACGGGGTTGGAGTTCGACGGGATGCTCTGCGCTGCCTTCTTCCTCGCCCGCTGGACGTTGGGCCTGATGGAGATGCTCGATGATCTTGGACCCGTATCTCGCGGGTATGCGGGTGGATGCGGGCGAAGAAATAGGTGCTGACGATGTGGGTGGGGCGGTGTTGCGAGAGACCGGAGGAGAGATGGACAGGTGAGCTATTACGTCAATGGGAACTCGTCGATGTTAGCTGTCGTCTCTCGCCCTGTCGGAGGAGTTGGGTACCGGCGGTCGTCGGTATGGGCCGACGAACTTTTCAGGTCCGTGAGGGTCGTCGCTGGGAGGGACGCCTGTGGGAAAGCGCGATGAAGGTCGATGCTTGAGTACCGCGTCGGTGAAAGACAGGATATTGGTGTTCGACGAGCAGAGCGACTCCGCGGGCATATACTCGGTTTGGTCTCCTGAATCTTAGCGTCGTCTGAGGCGGGTAGCTATCGACCATGTGGGGATCTTCTAATGAGGAAGGGTGATTGCGAAGGTCGAGATGCTTCCTGTCCCTGGTGAGATCGTGTTCTGGGGTTGGGGATTCGCCGGGCGTAGAGTAGGCGGGAGCTCACTGGGTGGCCTCATGGAATAGCGTGACGCCGTCAGACTACGACTGGGAATGAGCTGGTCTTCGGTCGTGAGCAATGATGTCATTGTTTCGGACCAGTCGGGTTTGGGTCCATGATGTTGTCTACTTCAGTGATCTCTCTGTCGAGTCTATCTCTCGCCTTAGCCTTGGGAGGTCATCTTTAGACAGGTTGGAGATTTTTTGCCTGGGTCGGACAGACTCCTTTCTCCCCGCTGGGTATCCAGGAGGCGGGGTTCTTAGCATATGACAGGCACAGAGGTTTCTCCCTCCCTTCTTCGGATATGAGGGGAGGGACTGGAGTGGCCTCCGTAGCGCGCTTGGTGCTTTCTTGGGCGGGGCTGAGGGTGACTTGTAGTGCGCCTCCTTTGGACCAGAGTTGAGCACTCGTGGGCGGGTGGGACTCCTCGATCCTCACAGATCTCTTTCACTGCCTTAGGTGTGAGATGTAAGCAAGATCCACGACGTCATTGGTAGCCTGGGTTTGGGGCTTCACTAGGGCAATAAGAGTGGGAGCTTGATGGTCAGGATTGAGGCGGTTTCTGTTGGGAGGATGATGATTGACGACCCCTCAATGCTAGGGGCGGGAATGGAGTTATCGCGGGACGATCCATTAGGTAGTTGGGTTGGAGGACTTTGGGTCTTCGTCGTCATTATCGATAGATGCAGTGAAACGTGTTGGTGAGAATGACCTCACGATAGTGAGGAGGCCATGCAGGAGCTTGGCTACTCTACGCCCAGCGAACTTGGCCTGATGCAGAACACGATTGGCATGAGGGACAGGAAGCATCTCGATGCTTCGCCAATTATGCTCTTCCTGCCATTAGGAAGATTGCCTGCGACATGGTCGATAGCTACTGGGCTGAGACGACGCCAAGATTCAGGGAGATGAACCGAGCATATGCTGCCAGGAGTCGCTCGCTTGGTCGAGCATCAGCATCCCGTCTTTCATGGACGCGGTACTGAGCATCGACCTTCGTGGTCGCGCTTTCCGAGGCGCCTGTTGGTAGCGACGATGCCACGGACTGGGAAAAAGTTCGCTGTCGGCTATGGGACGATGGGCCGGTGCCAACTCCTCTGTACGGGCGAGAGACGACAGCTAACATCGACGAGGGTGCATTGACGTAATAGCTGACTCGTTCATCTTTGCTCGGTCTCTCGCAACAATCGCCCCACCTGACATCGTCAAGTATGTTATTTCTTCGCTGGGTATTGATCGTGGATACCCGCGAGATACAGTTGAGATCATCGAGCATCTTGGCATCAGGGCCCAACGTTGAGCGGGCGAGGAAGAAGGCAGCAGAGCATCCTGTCGAACCCTGATCTGTGCGACCACATGAGGGTGAATGCAGAGTCATGGTATCTGCGTTTCAGGGATGGACCCCAAAGAGATTATGGATGTGAGTCTATGAGCAAGAATAAGACAAAGGGCACGATGGCGGAGACAGCCATCGTTGACTTCTTCAACTCTTTCTACCCAAAAGAGCAGGAGCAGATCGGTTATCTATGGGCACGCACTCCGTCGAAAGGGCAGGGGCCGACGAGACGATGTCTTTGGACCCTAGCGTCCATCGAGGTGAAGAACAGGCCGAGCACCACCCCCATCAACTCACAGCTATTATCCAATGCGGAATGGAGCACGAAAACTCGGGCAGGAAGTTTTGGTGCCTCGCGTCAAAGCCCGAAGGGTTTCGGTCTCGCTAACATTCACCTGTGGCCGGTAGCTATGACTCTGGGTGAAGCAGCACCATGTTTGGCCTGGACTTGACGCCAGCTGAGATGATCGACAGTGAAGAGTCGGTCATCGTTAATGCAGAGGCGCTTGGAAACAAGTTCAGCGTCATGGTCCGACACTCGAACACATATACGGACCTATGGGGAAAAGTTGTCGGACTATCTTGCAGATACGTCGGATGAGCCGATGCCGGCAGCGATGATTTTTCCCTCGCAAGCTGAATGGCGAGACCGCAGACATCGAGAAATGGTTTTTCTGTACGAACCTGGATAACTTCGCTTTTGCTCTCCAGCTATGCGGAGTTCTCCCCAGGCACGGGTAGTTGCAAGAACTACAATCAAGAGAAGCGGGACATCCTGCGGAACAAGGAGGAACAATGGAAGGTTGGGAGAACCAACACAACCACGATGATCAGGGGTGGCAGGAGAACAACCCTGAGAATCACGACGAGACGCCAACGACACACCCTGAGGTCGCGGCGGACAACGAGCAGCAGAACATCGAGGAGCCTGCCGTCGAAAAACATCGATGACGACACTGACATCGATGACCCCGGCGAGAGCTGAGACGCGATTCAGCTCTGACGGCGATCTGTCCTGGGAACAGGCAGAGCGCATTGCAACTTCTCTATCGCGTTCATGCGCTCTCCCAAGAACGTCCGTGAACGCTTCGTGACCATCGTTGGCTCTGGCCCTCACCCGGTTGAGGTGGCGAAGGCCATCTATCCTGGCGGTGGACTCATCGAGTCCCTGAGGACGTTTGTCAACATTTCGTCCAAGTTCAAGGACGGCAAGCAGCCTAACTTCAGGGACGGCCTGGAGTTCCAGTCTTACATCAGCGACGCTTCGAGCAGCACTCTCCGTGCATTCTCAAACATCGTCAACGAGTTCAGCAATGACGATGCGGAGACTCTGACGTATCGCGCCAATATGCGCATCGACAACTTCCTGAACGCGACGCTGACTGTTCTTGAGCAGGGAATCAGCGACGAGTCACGAGAAGTAGCGCAGAAGATCTCTGAGCTGCTTGACATCTGGCCTAACTGACCGGAAGAGGAGGGAACGGAATGGCGTCCAGCATTAATGGGTTCAGCCTGAAAGAGGTGTGCGTAAGGTCTGTGTATTGGGCTGTACTTTCGATGGCTCTTTTCGCACTGACCTTGCCCGTGGGGCTGTACCAGTTGAACATTACTGGTGCCACTCCGTTCCTTATCCTGACTGTCCAGAAAGCAGTTTTTACTGCGGTTCTCACAACAGCTGTAGTTGGCATTACCTACTACGGCACCCTCACGTCGTCTCACCCCACGACACGTGGAAGGTCATCAAGAAGTCGATCTTCAGGTCTGGCGCTCTTGAGAAAACGATTCTTGGCGTGGGGCTATTCATGGCTTTCCTAGCTGCCATCGGTTCATTCTGGATTAACGGCATCGACACACTTGTTTCCCTGGCCGCAGCTCTCATGGCCATCGTTTTTCACTGTCAGGAAGATAACGGTGCGAGCCATTCAGGAGGACATCGTCAACGAAGATGACCTGGCTCGGTATTCTCGCATCACTAACGCTGAGCTCAACAACACAAAGGTTGAACGTCGCCTCTTGAGGTTCCGTAGGGTTGACAACGTTGAGCGCACTCCGTTCATGGTGCTCTCTACAGTGTTGGTCGTTGTCGGTCTCGCGTACCTCGTTCAGATTGTCACCCAAAGTCTTGAAATGAGCAAGTCATCGACAGACATCGTTAACCTGCTTGTCTATTACCCGTGCATCATCATCTGGATTCAGGCTCGCGCAATCTTCCGCAGGTGGTCGGTGGAGCGATACCTTGCGAAGAAGAACATCAAGGTTTCAGGGGCAGGGGCGTTACCAGCTAAAGCCTGACCGTGCCCTATAAGATCGGGTATTAGAAGAGGGCAGCAATTGCCCCAACTATCAACATTGGAGATGGAAATGAAGTCCATTAGCAACTCAACTACTTCGCATCACGTCGAAGAGCAGCCCAGCTACACCAAGCGCGGGGTTGCGGTCATCGTCCCTGTTATCTTCATGATCGTCGGTGCTCTCGTTGCAATTTACGCGATCATCGCTATCGACAATGCCGATAGCACCATTCAGCACGCCAGCTACTTCGAGGAGCACCGAAAGGTGTTTGTCGCAATGGCAGGCGTTCTCGTTGCCGTGGCGGGCACCTACTTCATCCCGCCAACGTTGAGGCCCGTGCGCGTCGCCGTCGTGCACGTAAGATTGCCAAGCAGCAGAAGGCTGCAGGCAAGGCTGCGCGCGGTCACTGACCTGAATAACACAAAGACAGCCCGTTAAGGGGTGGGGTTTGGATTTTCCTGCCCCACCCTTGCTCTATTAGTTAGTAAGAAAGTGAGTTCTTGTGGAAAACAATGAGTTTGATGAAGAGGTGCAGAGCCTCATTGATCTAGATTCGGGCGGCGTGGGCGATGACCAGACCCAGCACGGGCTGTCTCCTATCGTGCCGGAACTGACCGGCCTTGCAGATACTGAAGATGGCAACGCTGAGAACGATTCTGTCAAGAAAAGCGCTGCAGTGGGTGGTCTCGCTTATGAGCTTGCAAATAACGCAGAGGCGCGAACGAATGCATCGTCCCTTTTCGCATCAGAGTTTTCGCGCGCGGCAATTGCCGCAGAGTCAAGCCTGCCCGCTATTGTCGAGCAGGACGCTAGTGCTACTCCGTCTGCTGTCGCCCCAACGGAGGGCAATGACGCAGTAGTTCCCCCTCATCTTCCGAAAGGCCCCGGATACACCCCCGTCAAGCCCCAGGGAACGCTATCTGAGGGCGGTACAAGCGTCGCCCCTGGCCCCTACTACCCAGGACACAAAGCTGTCCCTTGATGCCCCGGATAGCGGACGCGACAATAATTCGGGTATCGACCACGATGACCTGCCCGGCATTACTGAAAGCTCACTCTCGGACTCGCCTCGCCAGGAACCGACCGAGGACGGTGACTCTGGTAATGACCACAACGACTTCATCGCAGAGACTTCCAAGGATACAGGTTCTCTCGCGGCGGGCGGCGACAAGGGCACTAACACCCCCGCTAACGACGAGACGATTCATGTTGACGCTGCTAAGTCAGCCGCGTCCATTGCTGAAACTGTAGCGGCCCCAGAGAAGAAGGCGGCAGACTGGCTGACCGAGGGCGCAGAGAAAACTGCTCAGGAAAAAGGCCAACTCCGATGACATCCTCCCTATCAACCCGGTTGATGATGCCAAGTCTTTTGCCGGTAACACTGCGTCCGCAGCAGCCGAGGATTTGCTTGGCGCTAACGAGGGTGACTTTGACTGGCTTGCAGAGGACATCAAGGACTTCGATAACCCTCTGACGGGACAGCAGGAGCTTGCTCAGGACATCACCGAGCACCTGGACCCAGACAATGTTGAAGTGAGCGTGTCGAAAGAGGGCATTGAGGATGCGGCGCTCTCGCTCGGTACGGGAGGAGCCGCTGATG
>BNJV01000137.1_pt1 | contig 34905 bp, 28 predicted proteins | sample 8540591 | NCBI WGS metagenome assembly BNJV01 (sample SAMD00202457, study PRJDB9452) | human saliva metagenome | host: Homo sapiens | reverse complement strand
TTTATTCTCCTAACTTCCAAACATTTGCGAAATTTTCCTACTTCCTTATAGATTAAAGAGGACACAAAAAAATAAGGTTATTAAGAGCTCTGAAGCACGCTATTTAGAGCCTTTGAGCATATTTTCAATGACAACAAAACTACGTACTCTTAACAAGACTACGCCAAGTTTAGATTGGCAAAGTTGCCTTTCTCAGCCATTCTTTCTCGTTACCTTCCAAATATGGAAACAAACTTTCATAAACACGACAATGGTAGTTATTAAGCCACTCACGTTCCTCAGTACTCAGCATTTCAAGCACAATCGGAGCCGTGTCAATCGGTGCGAGCGTAAGTGTTTCAAACTTAAGAAAATCACCAAAGGCTGTAGATTCAGCAGGAACAATCAACAATGTGTTTTCTATACGCACACCAAATTTTCCTTCCAGATAAATACCAGGCTCATTAGTAACTGTCATTCCTGCTTGAAGTGGAGCAGGACGCCATTCCATTCGTATCTGGTGAGGGCCTTCATGCACATTCAGATAACTCCCTACTCCATGCCCTGTTCCATGCATATAATTATACCCTTCACGCCACATCGGTGCACGTGCAAGCGCATCAATCTGTGATCCACACGCACCTGCAGGAAAACGACACCTATCAAGTTGAATATGTCCCTTCAACACCAAAGTATAAACTCGACGCTGTTCTTCTGACAATTCACCCAAAGCAATAGTTCTTGTAATATCTGTCGTACCATCTAAATATTGCGCTCCACTATCAATGAGCACCAAACCATGTGGCTGAACAGGAATATCCGTCTCTGGAGTTGCTTCATAATGTACAACAGCTCCATGCGCCTCATATCCTACTATCGTATCAAAAGAGATACCCTTAAACTTTGGCTGTTCTGCACGTAGAGCCGTTAAACGATCATCAAGTGAGATTTCCGTCTGTCCGCCAGCCTCAACAGCAGACTTTAGCCACGCAAGGAATTTAACCACAGCCACACCATCCCGCAACATCGCAGCACGGAAGCCATCCTGCTCCACTTTGTTCTTTACAGCCTTCATACTGGCAATTGGAGAAACACCCGAGCACACCTTCTCAAAAGGCACTGCCGTTGCCAACGAATAGTTTGTAGAGGACATATCTACTAACAGCGATTTACCCGCATATAAACGAAGTCCCTCTACAACCGATTCATAAGCCTGTATATCTATATGTTCTGACATCAAATAGGCTTTAACATCATCAGGGAAGTTTTTACATTATTTATATATAAAGTAATATTTTCGGGGAAATCAATAGATAAGATACAAAAACAGGGTTACAGTGCACATCACTCCCTCGCAAGTTCAACACCCATGCAATCTCATCGAGAGCTGTTACCAATAATCCATCAGCACCACAATCTAAAAGATGCTTACGAACCCTACTTACCTTACTCGAAGTTGATTCTCCAGAATACTCTAACGGATGAAGACTTACCATATTATCAGGAATTGCAGGTCTGTCCGTCCAAAGTTCAGCCATAGGGTCGGCATCTGTTCGCACAGTAATGTTCCCTTTTGTCGCCAACTCTTGTTCCATCGCAGCAACCTCTGCAAAAGAGTTTACATTCCCATCCAGTCCAACCACGGCCTTTTCATAAGTAGACAGTTCACTTGCAAGCCATTCTGACACAGACGGAGTTCCCTCCACACGAAGCTTCATTAGCTGAAAGCCAGTACCGTTCAACTCCTTCTCAGCTGCAATAAAATAACGTGAATCCGTCCATAGCGCAGCATGCTCTAAAGTGACAACTGCCGTTCCTGCCGATCCACTAAAGCCTGATATCCACTCACGGCTCTTCCAATGGTCAGCTACATATTCACTATTATGGGGATCACTACTTGGGAAAACAAAAGCAGTAAACCCATTCTCTTTCATCCAGGAGCGTAATCTGCCAACACGCTCATTAATTGTATATGTCATATCGTTGTTTTTAAGGTTCAATCTTAAGAAATCTCATTTACTATCGAAGTAACTTATACAAATCCTCCCTTCCTTTGTAAAAGCAACTTTGTTTACGCTGCTAAGTTAAACAATAAATTCAGAACTTCCAAGACAAGCCGACTAAGAATTAATCGATTTGATAGACAGACTTTGCAAAGCCTCTACTTTTTTTATAATAAATAACACATTTATTCTAAAAATATCTTTCTCACATGCTCATTTTTTTCGTAACTTTGCCGTATCGATATAAAAAGAGAATTTAACTTTTAATTAAATATCTATTATGAATTATTTAACAAACGAAAAAAACTCGTTATCGTCGGTGCTGGCGGTATGATTGGTTCTAACATGGTTCAGACCGTTCTCACACTCGGTCTCACTCCTAACATCTGTCTGTACGATATCTATGAGCCAGGCGTTCATGGTGTATTTGACGAGATGGAGCAGTGTGCTTTCCCAGGTGCTAACCTCTCTTACACCGTTGACCCTGCTGAGGCATTCACTGGTGCTAAGTACATCATCTCTTCTGGTGGTGCTCCTCGTAAGGAAGGTATGACACGTGAGGACTTGTTGAAGGGTAACTGCAAGATTGCAGCTGACTTCGGTGAGAACATCAGAAGTACTGCCCAGATGTTAAGCACGTTGTTGTTATCTTCAACCCAGCTGACGTTACAGCATTGACAGCTCTCATCCACTCTGGTTTGAAGGCTAATCAGCTCACATCACTCGCTGCACTTGACTCTACTCGTTTGCAGCAGGCATTGGCTCACGAGTTTGGCGTACAGCAGGATAAGGTTACTGGTGCACACACATACGGTGGTCACGGTGAGCAGATGGCTGTATTCGCTTCTAAGGTTAAGATCGATGGCAAGCCATTGGCAGAGATGGGTCTTTCTGCAGAGCGTTGGGAAGAGATTAAGCACCACACAGTACAGGGTGGTTCAAACATCATCAAGCTTCGTGGCCGTAGCTCATTCCAGAGCCCAGCTTACAATGCTGTTAAGATGATTGAGGCTGCTATGGGCGGTGAGAAGTTCACCTTGCCAGCAGGTTGCTACGTTAACGACGAGAAGCTCGGCTTCAAGAACGTTATGATGGCTATGCCTACAACTATCGATGCTACTGGTGTTCACTACACTGAGCCAACAGGTACTCCAGAGGAGATGGCTTCTCTTCAGGCTTCTTACGAGCACCTCTGCAAGATGCGTGATGAGATCATTGGTCTCGACATCATCCCAGCTGTTGCTGAATGGAAGAACGACAACGCGAATTTGTAAGATAGTTGACGAGTTAACAAGTTGACAAGTTGACGAGTTATCTGATTACAAAGCAAAATATAAAGGCAATCAACTTTTTGTTGGTTGCCTTTTTATTGTACAAGGCTAAGTTAGTTGACGAATTAACAAGTTATCTATGTTTAGGATCTAATACCAGAGTAATAAGAATGATACATATTGTGGTCTAATGACCGATTGGGGTTTAACAGACAGGAAAGATTTTATTATAGTGCTATTCTTAACTTCATCGTACATACACATATCTTACAAGAATATTTTTTTATTTAAAGTTCCTGTCACTTTTAACACTTTATTTATTCCTCTGTAAACTAACAAGTTAAGTACATACAACAAATGACAGCAGTGACAGCAAATTGAATTTCGACAAATGCCCAAGTAGCTCCACAAACTAAATGTGTATCCACACTAAATATCTACTGTCCCGTTATCTGATTACAAAGCAAAATAAAAAGAGGATGTATCAATTTTGACACACCCTCTTTTCTATTGTACAAAGCTAAATTACTTCGCAAAACTATGGAAGAAGCTTGGATTTCCTTTCACCTGTACGACTGGACCAACCACTTCTTTCGTGTCAGGGTTATATGTGTAAAATCCATTCGCTTTCTTATTGGCACTTCCAAAGACAATCAGGTTTTTATGCCTGCCGATGGCTATTCCTTGCGGGTTGGAAATTTCCATTCCCTTTATGACAGCCACCGTCTTCTGCTTTAGGTCGATAACAACTGGAATATTGGTAAGGCTGACATAAGGATTCTTCAGTCCGTTAGGATCAAGACCGAATGAGTTAGCATATGCGTAAGCCTTTCCGTTGTCGGCGTAGAATATCGTTGACAGGAAGTTGGCATACTTAGTCGTCAGACCTACAACCTCTGTTTTGTCAAGCCGGATATAGTAGTCGGGATCGATGTCTGTCGAACCGTTCTTTATGCGTACAATACCACCATTGAGCCCTGGGATGAAACCGAATGAACCGATACAGTTGATATATATGTCTTTGTTCTCATCCATGAAAATGGAACCCGGGTCTATCGGGCGTGTGGCAAAGCACAGTCCCAAGGTAGTGTTAACGATATGCTTTCAACCTTATCAGTCTTCACATCAATCATAGCCAGTTCAATGTTATTACGTGTTGGCATATATTGAGCATTCATTTGGTTCAGTCCAACAAAGAGTTTACCATCACGAATAATCATTGCAGCTGGTGCAACCCTCGTATCTGACTGTTTCAGATTATTAAGGTCAATATCAGCAATCTTTGTCATAGTTGTTGGGTTGAATACCATAACAACACCAATACCTTGTAAACTGACGTATGCTTTCTCACTACTTGCTTCTACGATGTTACATGCTGCAGCACCAGCAGGAATAGACAATGCACCTTCTTTCTTCCATGTACCATCGTTCATAATTCTATAGCGATTTATCTCCGCCTTCGTGTTACCCATATAATCAGGGAATGAGTAGACATTGCCCGACTCTGTAACAATTGGTGTAGAACCAAAACCGCAAGGAATACCGTTCTTATTGTCGTATGTTCCTGGTAAGAAACTTGGCAATGCTTGCAAATATACATTACCACTATTACCCTCTGGATTGGTAATTCCCGTTGCGAAGACAACTCCATGGAAGTCCTTATTACCAGGATTAGGTTTAGGACCCGGTGTTGGGTCGTCACCATTGTTTCCGCAAGCGGTAAACATAGCCATCACAACAATGGCTGAAAGAATTGATTTTAGCTTTTTCATTTTTCTCTTTATTTAATATTAATATTATCTCTATAGACACACAATATGCCCTTTCTTTATGAATCATACTTTATTCTTTCATATTGCAAAATAAAGTCTTATTGCCTCTTACTTCAGAAGATATCTAACTTTTACTCCTATATATCTTCCTGGCAGAGGACGATTAAACTCTGATACAACATGGCGATCCATAAGATTCTTTACCTTAAACGTTAAAACCCATTGATCATTCTTGAAACTATGTTCTATTGCAGCATCCATCGTCAAGGCAGAAGGAATCTTCTTATCTTGATACCGACTTACTTCAAATCATAGTAATATGTATGCACGTATGAAGCATCAAAGAGGAAACGTGTGTTCTGTTCCTTTCCTCCAAAGAGGTTTTCTTTATGGAACTCTGCACCAAAGTTTGCTAATAGATAAGGTACGTTTGGGATACGTTTCATATAGGTGGGATTCTCGACAGTAGTACCAGGAGTTAGCTTTCTGACGTCACGAAGGTCTTGATAAGTACCATTCGCATAAAGATAAAGTACTGGACAGACATCTCCCTTAACATCAAGTTCAACACCTCTCGTACGTACACTACCAAAGTTACGATAGCGAGCCATCGTAGGAATCATATCAGGCGTGAACCTTATCATGTCTTTCAACTGATTATAAAAACCATTCAACTCTATCTCAACAAGTCCACCATCTTGTTTTAAGTGACGATAAAGCATACCAAGATTGACACCAGATGTACGCTCAGGCTTCAAAGCTGGGGATGCAAGGATAGAATACCCATTACCTATCAACTCCTCACTTGTAGGTATTCGTACCTCTGAATTAAAAGAGGCCTTTAGCATCAAGTCGTCTGTAAACTTATAACGAAAGGCATCACTGAATCCAAAATAAGATTTAGACACTTTTACAGGCTCTGGCGCACGTACCGAATAAACATCTATACTACGAGAATGAGATGAGAAAAGAAAGTTCTTTAAAGTAAAAGCATTTTGGAAACGACCATCAAAGAGGGTCAAATCGTATGATAAACCCGTTGTTAAGGTTTTCATCTTACTTGGGAAATTTGATTGAAATCCCAAGGCTTTATCCATTAAAGAGTCATTCGGATGAAGTGAGTTCCTATCAAAATAAACATTCAGATTGATACCATGATGCTTATCTATGGTATATCCCAAATTAAGCTTCGACGTCAACTCGTTCGACCGGTTTCTTCCATCTGAAGGGAAGTTATTCTGCTCTCCTCCATATGGAGAGACCGCAGGTAGCTTGTTTCCATCCCAATCATAACGATTTGAAGCCTTATCATTCAAACCATACCTGCCAATGATATATCCTATATCAAAGTCAAAATCGAGACCATCCAAAAAGAAATTCTTACGCTTTAGTGTCAATGCCGTCAATCCACTGACAGAATGGTTATAAGCCTCACGCACATCGAGGTCGATTCCTTGTATTTCCTGACGTGTCTTGAGAAAAATAAGTTCCCACTTCATTTCATCAAACCACCATTTCGTAGCCTTAACAGACATTCCAGCCATGACTTTATTGAACTTATCATGATCTCGTTCCACAATTCTATTGTCCAAATTTGCCAAGGTCATCTTGTAATTGTTCTTTGAAAACGAGAAGGCTCCACCAATACCAAATTGTAGACCAGTTTTATGATCGGTACGTTTAAACACCGTTGATACTTGATGTGTGTTAAATGAACCCAGTTCGTATGAGAAGTCAAATAAACTGGTGGGTATTCCTTTGTTACTACATTAACAGCTCCGCCTAAGGCTGAGCCACCAAACTTATAAGGGACAATACCTTTATATACCTCTATACGCTCTATCATATTCGTAGGAATATCGTTTAAGGCGACAAAGTTACTCAACTGCGACATCGGGACTTCATCCACATACATTCCCATACGCTTACCTTCTAAGCCACGAAGTGAGATGCGAGAGGTACTACCTAAACCTCCTGTGTTTCGTACTGTGACACCAACTGTACGCGCAAGAACGTCATTAATATTTGTCGCTGTACCTTGTAACTGACGCTGCCCTATAACAGATATAGGCATAGCCGACTCCTTCAACTTCCTAATCTCGCTACGTGCTGTCACCATAACTTCTTTCATCTCAACAGTTGTATCACGCTTATTCACCTCTTGTGCATTTCCACTAAGCATGAAAAAACATGAAAAAAGTGTTAGACAAATCGCCTTTCTATATAACGAACAACTATTATACACCCCTGTGCAGATAAGTATTTTTCTGTTATTCTTCATCTAACTTGTAGTTTAAAGACTCCGTGCTACAACGAATAGAGTCTTAAGTAAAAAATATGTATTCAACTATCGATACAAAGGTATTAATATTCTATAGAGCGTGCAATACCTAAAAGTTAGTAAACCAACTGACAATAAACAAGTCTATTCTTAGAATAAATGGGCATATGAGTAGTTTAATTCATGCATAGCACCATTGGTGCGGAGCATGAGCACCATATGTGCGGGGCATCAACACAAGATTTGAAGATGGTATATAAAAAACATCATAACCTATGGCAAGACACGAACAAACAATTAATACACATAATGTATGCCTAATAGTACTAATAGAAAACAGAGCATCTTGCTAATTACCTGCAAAAGAAAGGGGGAAAGACGAGAACACTCTCCCGTACTTTCCCCTATAAAATAAAACTTAATGGTCTTTTGAATTAATCTCCGTAGCCTGGAGTCTGTTTCAGCTCTGCATTGGTTGACTTCGTTGTTTCATCAATAGGCCACAACAAGCGGTCGGCACTTGCAGTTGAATACTTTGTAGCCTTATCAACCAAACGAATATCATGCCAACGCTTTCCTTCAAACAAGAACTCGCGCATACGCTCTTTAAGGATAGCTTCTATTGGATCCTCATCACCACCAACAAATGGGTTATCGGTATAGAAGTTGGTCAGTGCGGTACTTCCTCCAGTACTTACATCATTTGGATATTGCACCTCTGTATGAGCATTGAAGTAGGTTGCACCGTATGCACGACGACGAACTTGATTGATTTCTGTTGATGGGTCCTGACCTAAGAAAGCCTTAGCCTCAGCAACACCAAGCAAACACTCTGCATAACGATAAATCGGTTGATCGTCATACCATGATGTGGCAGAACTACCAGCAATCAATGTTCCATGGAACTTATTACAGATATTACCAACGTATGAACCATCAGAAGCCTGATAAACATCCGCCAAAGAAGCTTTCTTACGTTTATCATTATCATTTGTATAGAGCTTAGTCCACAAACGTTTATCCAGTGGGAAACGCATTACACCACTACCTAAACGCAGGTTCAAATTATGAGACTCACTGAACTGAATTGCCTGTCCAGCATCGTTATGCAGACGATAAGCACCTACATTCTGCTTGTTCATTACGAGTGAGGTATAAAGACCTCCCCATAAAGAAGTTTCGTTCTCACGATTATGGAGTGCATAGATAATCTCTTTATTCTCCTTGTTATCATATGCAAAGACATCTTCAAAGTTGTCAAGCAAACTTACATCGGCATTATTCTGAACATCTTGATAAGCTGTAAGCGCAGTCTGATAGTCGGCAGTACCACCACCCATCTGCTTTCCACTCCACAGATATACCTCACCTTTAAGCATCTTGGTTGCAGCAAGTGACCAATAAGTACGTCCGTTGGTGAACTTATAGTTATTGTTATAAGCGGTTTCTGAAGCCGAGATGTCTGCCTTAATCTGCTTCATTACGTCAGCAGCTGCATCCTGCTTACGGGCAACCTTACCTAAGTCAATAGTCTTGCCCTCCGTATGCTGTAGATAAACTATAACATCACCATAGGTACGGAGCAACTGGAAATACAAGAAAGCACGCATACCATAAGCACCAGCAAGGTAGTTAGTCTTCTCCGCATCTGTCAGATAGCCGGCTTCATTCACCTTATCTATCATCAAATTGATTTGGTTGATACCAGTATAAAGACCTCCATAGTTGCCTACCACCGCACTACTCTTCTCAAGTGTGTTATTCCATAGACGGTCATAACCCTGTGGAGCCTCACCACTAAAAGCGGTTCCACTATAGATATTACTTCGCATCTCACCCCAGACGATATACTTATCAGCATAGCTTCGCATCCAAGAACTCAGTCCTTGATTGAAAGCTTGTACTTGATCAGGATTCTTCCAGTAGTTTGCATCGGTAATAGTACTAACTGGCTCAATGTCCATACAGCCTGTCAGCGAAAGGCTGAGAGCTGCAGCTGTTATATAGGATAGTAACTTTTTCATTGTAAGTAACATTGCTTAATTAAAATGTAACGTTTAATCCAAAGATAAGTGTGCGAGGAGTTGGGTAACGACCGTAGTCATATCCGTCCAAGATTGCTTCTGGAGAAGCTCCGTCATAAGGGGTAAGATAGAAGAGGTTCTGTCCTGTCACATAAACATTGGCATTCGCCATCTTCATTGCCTTAATCCATGTTCTTGGTAAGGTATAACTCAATGTTATCTCACGCAAAGCCATGTAACCAGCCTTCTCAAAGAACTTAGAACCTTCACGCCAGATGTTCTGCTTATTCAACTGGTCGGCATAACTGAATGCTGGATAGCTGGCACCAGGATTGGTTTCAGTCCACATATCTTGTACATTCTCTATAAGATTGAACTGTCCTTGATATTGTCCCATAGAGCGAGCCTTGAGATCATTGTAGATTGTATGACCCAAAGCGTAATCGAAACGAGCAAATAATGAGAGGTTCTTATAGCTTAACGTACTTGTCCAACCTCCTGTTACCGTTGGTCTTGAGTTACCCAACACCTTACGGTCGAGTGAGTTGATGATACCATCTTCATTGATATCCTCCCAACAAACATCACCAGGCTCAATAGCCTTCCAGCCTGTTGAGTTCTTATAAAGCACTCCAGTCTGTGGGTTTACTTCATCAGCAAGACCAGGACCGTACAACTTTGCAATGTTATCAATACGTTTGTTAGCATTTGCCTTTACATCATCCCAATCTCTAAAGATGTGATCTTGGCTGTAACCATAGAGTTCTCCGAGTGTTCCACCCTCACGATAACCACCAATCCACTTAGTAGGAGTCTTGCCATCAGCGCCAACCTTGCCCGCAGCAACCTCTACTCCTTGAAGTTGATTAAATGGACGGTCGCTCTTAGGAAGCTGAATAATCGTATTCTTTACAGTTGAGAGGTTGAAAGAAAGGTCCCAACGGAAGCTGTTCTTTAGGTGAACAGGGGTTGCACGCACCTCCATTTCAAATCCTTGATTACGCAACTTACCCAAGTTTGTTTGGATAGAAGAGAAACCTAAGTAGGATGGAAGACTCACGCTCTGAAGCAGATTACTCGTATTACGAACGTAGTAATCGAGAATCAATGACAAACGGTTCTTGAAGAAACCAAGGTCAAGACCAGCCTCAAACGTATGACTCTGCTCCCACTTTAAGGCTGTATTCACAAGCGAACGATCGTAGAAAGCAGTGTTACCATGATAGTTTGTAAGTTGATCATAGATTCCATAGATATAGAAATCACCAATACCACTCACATTACCATTGCTACCATAACTAATACGAGGTTTGATATTGCTAATAAAATTCGACAACTTAGACTCCTTCCAGAAGTCTTCTTCCATCATGTTCCAACCCAAAGAGATACCAGGGAAGAAACCCCAACGGTTATCTTTTAGCTTAGAGTTACCATCATAGCGGAAAGTAAAGCTGAGCAAATACTTCTGTTTGTAATCATAATTGAAGCGTCCGAAAGAGAGACTCGATACGATTACCAGACTTCTCAGACTTTGGATTGCTATCCTTATCAGCACCAGCATTGAGTGTAGGGATATCATCTGTAGGTGAATTCTTTGTAGAAGCATTCATCCAGAAGTAGTTATAATCATAATACTCCGCACCCAACATGAAGTCGACATTATGATGCTCAGCAAACGTATCGAAGTAATTCAATATCGTATTAAGCTGTATCTGTGTATCCTTCATCATATAAGCATATGCACGACGTGTCGTATTGATGCTATTAGGATTGCTCTGTGTGTAATAAGCTTTATTGAAGCTTTCATTCTGATTCAGCACATGATAAATAGATCCATTGGCTGACATCTTCAGATGCTTAGGTATTAATGTCAAGTCAAAACCTATGTTGAAGGTTTCTGAACGTGAACCATTCTCCATCGTGAGTTTATCATTCCAATACATATAGTTACCATCTGAGCTACTCCAACCTGGTGCTGGAGAGCCATCAGCAAGGTAAGGATTCCATGTAGGACGCTGTGAACGGGTACGATAGAACAAAGAACTCCATGAGCCAAAATAACTATCTGGCTTCGTAAACCAGGTGTATTGTGCACCAGCACGCACCTTCAGCCAAGGCTTGATTTGATAATCACCCTTCACGCTACCAGTGAAACGACGGAAAGAAGTATTGCGTACAACACCATTCTCATTATAGTAACCTAATGAAGCTACAAAAGAACCCATGTTATTACCACCGCTGAAGCTCAGATAATGGTCTTGTGTAAGGGTTTGATTATGGTAGATTGCATCTTCCAAAGACCTCCATAATCCTTAAAGATAAGCTTTGCACCATTTGTTGCACCATAGTAAGGGTCGTCCATAACCTCCCATCCTTCTTCAGTTAGCAGTCTTTGGTGCTCAGGATTGGTTGCATCGTAATACATAACATCCGTACGTGGAGTGTAATCAGTATATCCACGACCAGAATAACCATTCTGTGCATCGACATTAGCAGCCCTTCCGTGTCCTTCCATTGCATCAGCATAACGCTTGAAACCCATTCGGTTATAGTAAAGATAGTTACGGGCATTCATGAACTTATAGTCATCACGCTTGAAGTTGGCACCCACTTTCAGACGATAATTAATGCTGGAAGTTCCTGCTTGAGCGCGCTTTGTTGTAACAAGGATTACACCACCGTTTGCTCTCGCGCCATAAATTGCAGTTGACGCCGCATCCTTCAATACTTCAATTGACTCGATATCAGATGGGTTAATCTCTGACAAAGTACGCTCAACACCATCAACGATAATCAATGCAGGAGCACTTCCTGTGATAGAAGCACCACCACGCAAGGTGATAGAAGGCGCAGTACCTGGCTGACCAGAGCTATTGACAACCTGAAGACCTGTCACACTACCCTGCAATGCACTACCGACATTTGAGAAAGCTGCCGCATCTAACACCTTATTATCCATCTTAGAAATAGCTGTTGTCAACGTAGCACGCTTCTGTTGACCACCATAACCTGTCACGATAAGTTCGTTGAGGGCATGCTGTTCCTCCTTTAACGTCACTTTAATTTCCTGACCATCCCATTTCACCTCCTTAGTGTCCATACCAATGTAGCTAATAACAATAATACTACCAGGAGGAATGTTTGATAAAGAGAAGCGACCGTCTAAATCAGTAACAGCTCCATTACTTGTACCTTTCACTTGAACAGTGGCACCAATGATAGGCTCTCCTTGTTCGTCAAGAATAATACCCGTGCATTTCCCTGATTGCTGTACGCTTTGAACAGGCAGTTTTGGCACTGCAAATCCTTGCGTAGGCATCAAGAAAGATACACCCATGCATAACGTAAAACCGATTGGCTTGATGTGTAAAATCATGCGCATCTAACTTTTAATAGTAAAGATTGTTTAGTTCCTCCGCAAAACTGTTGACAAAGATCGTCATGTCTACAGTAGTACGAAAGGATATAAAATTATTAATATGATATTCTATTTATGTTCACGATATTAATGGCTTATTACGAGAGGAGGTATTATTCCCCTTTCCGCAGAACGCCATTTGCCGATGTTATATATTGTTTAGGTTGATATAGGCAAATGTAGGGACTTTTTTTATTTGACACAAATTATGCTAAGAAATATTTTCTAAATAATCATTAATTTTAATCAAGACGAGTGTAAACTCTACTGACTATCAGACGAAAAGGGATTCTTCATCTACTCTCCTCCACTCAATATAAATAATAACTGAGGCTTTAAACCCAAATCGGTCATTAGACCACAATATGTACATTATTACTATGGTATGGTATTGTTTCCTAACATCTTTTATTTTCTTATCGGCATTTTGTCTGTCTTTGTAGCTTGACGTAGCCCGCTACACCTGCGCACCAAAGCCAAACAATCTGCTCGATAATAAAACAAAATATGCTTAGGCTCTAATGACCGAATTGGGTTAAAGCATGGTTTACTGTTAGTATTATGGTTCTTTCCGACCAATAAATCGTTCGAAGAATTAGGACTTATTGTAGCGTGCTAAGCCTCCGCACCAATGGTGTTAAGCGTCCGCACCATACGTGCGGGGCGTTCGCACATACGTTAGAACAGGTAAGAAAACTTAATCAAAAGTACTAACTGCAAGACTATTAGACACAAAAAACAGTCTTATTCCTTCTATAAAAAGATGGAATAAGACTGCTATATGACTTTAAAGCATAGCTAAAGACTTACTTCTGTCTGAATCGCTCAGCCTGACTCTGAATCAAGTCGGTATCCTCAAAGTAGTTAATCTGCATAGCTGCACGCACCTCATCCATAGTCCGGGCTGCAGTTTCGCGTGCTTCCAATGAACCCTTTTTGAGGATATTATAAATCTCTGGAATATCCTGTTCGTACTCACGACGGCGCGCACGGATTGGATCCAACATCTTGTTCAATACACTATTGAGCAACTTCTTACACTTCATATCACCGATACCACCAGCTGTATAAGCAGCTTTCAGTTCGTCGAGGTTCTGGAACTCTGGCCAGAACTCAGCGAGTCCTCATCTGTTGAGAAGGCATCAAGGTAAGTAAACACAGCATTACCCTCAACATGACCTGGGTCAGACACATTCAAGTGAGTTGGGTCAGTGTACATTGTCTTCACCTTCTTCCATACTGTGTCAGCGTCGTCAGAGAGATAGATACAGTTACCAAGACTCTTACTCATCTTCTCCTTACCATCTGTACCAGGCAGACGACGTGCCGTAGCGTTCTCTGGCAACATAATAGCAGGCTCAACGAGTACTGGTGCATAAATCTGATTGAAGCGACGTACGAGTTCACGTGTCAACTCCAACATAGGCTCTTGGTCCTCACCTGCAGGGACAGTAGTAGCCTTAAAAGCTGCAATATCAGCAGCCTGAGAAACAGGATAAGCAAAGAAGCCCATTGGGATATTAGCTTCAAAGTTGCGCATCTTAATCTCAGTCTTCACCGTTGGGTTACGCTGAACACGGCTTACGCTGACAAGATTCATCAAGAAAGTGGTCAGTTCGGCTATTTCAGGAATCTGACTCTGTATGTAGAGTGTACATTTCTCTGGACTCAAGCCAGCAGAGAGATAATCTAAAGCTACCTCAATAATATTCTGTCGAATCTTCTCTGGGTTGTCAGCATTATCTGTCAACGCCTGTACGTCTGCCATAAAGACAAACATCTTATCGTAGTCTCCGAGGTTCTGAAGTTCCACACGACGGCGGAGAGAACCCACGTAGTGACCCAAGTGAAGTTTACCTGTAGGGCGGTCACCTGTTAAAATAATCTTTCCCATGTATATATTTCTGTTTATTCGTTATGTGTATCGTTGAAGTTACTCATCGTGTCCCGGTACAGCAATGGTATCTGCGCCTTCTTCTGGCTGTTCTTCAACTTGCTCTTCTTCCTTCTGCTCAGGCTCTGCTGGGGCTGTTGCCACAGTATCAACAGATGGAGTTTGCTCTACTTGAATAGGAGATTCATATGGAATCGTATCATTAGGGATGCTATCAGTCACAGGTGTTTCTGGCGAAGAAGAGCCGAAAGTGAAATAAGCACCTACACCACCAGCCAATAGAAGTAGACCGATAACAACGCCCCAAAGGATTGCATTGCTATCTTTCTTGTGCGTTTCTCCTTGTACCTGCTGTGCCTGTGGGGTAAAGCCTGTAGGTTGTTCATACTGCTGACCAGCACTCACCAAAGGCAATGTAACCTCCATGACACCTTGACAATGAGGACAAGTACACTCGATTGTTTGTCCTTCTTCAGCCTCAACAATAAACTGTGTTCCACAGTTATCACATGTTATCTGATATTTCATAACTTTACGTTGCTTAGAACTTTATTTGTAGCACCTGCCAAACTCTCGACATAAGTACCTGCCAAAGAACCACAAGCGGAGCGATATTCTTCGTCTTCAGCAAAGTGATTCATCAACAAACTAAAACTTTCAAAGTCGAAAACTTCAAAGCCACCACCATCACGCAAGAGTCCTTGTGCTTCAGCAAAATGCTTGTTATTAGGACCAAAGAGAACTGGCATATCCCACACAGCAGCCTCAAGAACATTGTGGATTCCTACACCGAAACCACCACCGACGTAGGCAACATCACCATAATGATAAATCGAAGACAACAAACCAAAACAGTCGATAATCAATACATCTGCTTCAGCAACATTCTCTTCTGTTGCCTGTGTGTAGCGTATTACCTTCTTATCCTTTATCAGTGAGAGGATAGTCTTTAGATGATCTTCTCCGATAACATGCGGTGCTATGATGAGTTTCCAGCCTTTATGTTTATTAAAGTACTTAAGAAAGATTTCCTCATCAGGCTGCCATGACGACCCTGCAACAAAGACTTCTTTCTATCAGTAGCATCTCTATTGACGAATTTCTCCACCAATGGTAGTTTCTTGCTTGCTTCCTTGATTTGCAAAACACGATCGAAACGGGTATCCCCTACCACCATAGCATCAGAAATACCTATCTTATTCAAGAGTTCCTTACTCTCCTCATTCTGAACAAAGAAGCGACTGAAACATCTCAAGACACGACCATAACCGCTGCCATACCACTTAAAGAAGATTTGATCTGGACGGAAAATGCTTGACACACTATAGACTGGTATATCACGATACTGCAGGATATGCAGGTAATTATACCAGAATTCATACTTGATAAAGAACGCCATGACAGGACGAACTGCACGTAGGAATCTGCGTGCATTGCCCACCGTATCTATAGGAAGGTAGGTGATGATGTCTGCGCCCTCATAATTCTTCCTCACCTCATAACCTGAAGGAGAAAAGAAAGTAAGCAGAATCTTATATTGCGGATAGTCTTTTCGTATCTGCTCTATCAAAGGGCGACCTTGTTCGAACTCGCCCAATGAAGCAGCATGAAACCAAACATATTGAGCGTCTGGCTCCACCTTCTCACGTAAAATCCGCACTGCCTCCTGTTCGCCTCGCAACATCTTGCGTAGCTTTCATTGAAAAGACTACCCACAGCGATACCAAACTGGATGACATACATTATTATATTATACATACTCGGCTCAATTAATTTAGCCTTTCAAGGTGCTTATCCCAACACCTCAATAGCCTTGTGCATACGCTTCAAGGTTTCCTCTTTGCCAAGGAAAGCAGATATATCGAACATTCCAGGACCCTTACCAATACCAACAAGGGTGAGTCGGAATGCGTTCATGATATCACCAAGCTTATAGCCTTTGTCCTCTACCCACTTCAAAACAATAGGTTCCTGACCTTCAACACTGAAGTCTTCTATTCCCTCCAAGACATCAGCAAGCTCGCTCATCTGCTGTGCAGAATATTCCTTCCAACGTTTCTTAACGGTCTTCTCATCATAGCTTGTTGGTGCAATAAAGAAGAAAGAGCAAAGCTCCCAAAGCTCTTTCACGAAGCTAACACGGTCTTTCATCATGTGTACAACCTGTGTCACCTGCTCCATAGTAGCCTCGATGCCATTATTAGCTACGATTGGTGCAAAGAGTTGTGCTATCTCATCATCAGACTTTTGGAGGATGTATTCGTGGTTAAACCACATACCCTTTTGATAGTCAAACTTAGCTCCACTCTTTGAACACTTCGTGATATCAAATGCTTTTACAAGTTCCTCAAGCGAGAAGAGTTCCTGCTCCGTACCAGGGTTCCAGCCTAAGAGTGCCAAGAGGTTGACTACTGCCTCTGGGAAATAGCCACTCTCACGATAGCCTGAACTTACTTCACCTGTCTTAGGGTCGTGCCACTCCAATGGGAACACAGGGAAACCAAGACGGTCACCATCACGTTTACTGAGCTTACCCTTACCCTCTGGCTTCAACAACAAAGGCAGATGGGCAAAGCGTGGCATGCTATCTTCCCAGCCAAAGGCACGATAAAGCAACACATGTAACGGTGCACTTGGCAACCACTCCTCACCACGAATAACGTGAGAGATTTCCATCAAGTGATCATCAACGATGTTTGCAAGGTGATAAGTTGGTAATTCGTCTGCGCTCTTGAACAGAACTTTATCATCAAGGATATCACTCTTGATGCAAACATCACCACGAATCATATCATTAACATGAACTTCCTCACCTGGTTCTATCTTGAAACGAACAACATATTGTTGGCCATCTTCTATCAGACTTTCAACTTCCTCCTTTGACATTGTCAAAGAGTTACGCATCTGTAGACGAGTGTGTGCGTCGTACTGGAAGTTTTCAATTTCCTTACGCTTCGCATCCAACTCCTCTGGTGTATCGAAAGCAATATATGCCTTACCAGCTTCTAAAAGCTGATTGACGTACTTTTTATAAATATCACGACGTTCACTCTGACGATAAGGACCATGTTCGCCACCAAAGCTAACACCCTCATCAAACTTAAGACCTAACCAATCAAAAGAGTCGAGGATATACTCCTCTGCCCCTGGAACAAAACGATTAGAGTCTGTGTCTTCAATACGGAAGATAAGTTTGCCGCCATGTTGACGAGCGAAAAGGTAGTTATACAAAGCAGTACGCACACCACCAATATGCAAAGCACCTGTTGGACTTGGAGCAAAACGCACTCTCACATTTCTTTCTGCCATTGTCTTAAATATTATATTTTCCTGCAAAATTAATGCTTTTTTTTGACTATCCGCTATATTTTTAGTATTTTCGCAAGTTGTTAGAGGATTACGCAACAAGTAACAACAGCTTGTTATAACATTTACGAAACAATATATAAGATGATAAGATTCAAAAACATAAGCAACCCCTATTGGCGGAATATGGTCTCAAGAGTAGCCTTGATCATCGTTGCCGTCGTTTTGATAGTGCTATTTTTACCCCGTACACAAGGTAAACTTTTCCATTATGACGAAGGAAAACCATGGATGTACGGACAGTTGATTGCTAAGTTCGACTTCCCTATCTTTAAGACTGATGCTGCGTTGAAAGTTGAGAAAGACTCTATCACAAGCATTTCCAACCTTATTACAACATTAACCAAACGGTTGAACAGAAGAAGATTGAACAGTTTAAGCAGGCATACAAGGATGGTATACCAGGCTTGTCAAAAGACTATATCGATGCGATTGCCCACCGGCTACACGAAATCTATGAGGCTGGAGTCATTGATCCACAACAGTACTCTACACTTGCCAAGGACAGCAACCATTACATCCGTGTCGTAACTGGTAAGCAGGCGGTGAGTGTACCTATTAATAAAACCTACTCTACTCTCGGTGCCTATGAGCAGCTTTTCATGGACCCTTTGTTAGGTCCGAAGCGTTCCGTACTTCAGCAATGTAATCTTAACGACTACATAGAGGCAAACCTTGTCTATGACAAAGACCGTAGTGAGACGGAGATGAACGATATGCTAAGTCTTATTCCGCAGGCTTCAGGCATGGTATTGGAGGGACAACGCATCATCGATCGTGGTGACATTGTCGATGCAAAGACCTATCGTGTGCTTAATTCCTTTGAGCAAGCAATGGAGAAACGCAAGGCTACTGAAGACGAGATAACATCTACCTTCATCGGACAGACCATCTACGTCCTAATCTTCATTTGCCTTTTCACACTCTACTTGGCACTTTTCAGAAAGATTATTTTAATAAGCCGCGCTCCATCTCACTACTTTATGTGATGATAGTCGTCTATCCTATCCTCACATCCTTAATGATGGAGCATAACATTCTGAGTGTGTATATCCTTCCATTCAGTATGGCTCCGATATTCTTCCGTGTGTTTATGGACTCACGAACAGCCTTCATAGGACACATGACAATGGTACTTATCTGTGCGGTGGCTGTCAAATATCAATACGAATTCATTATCGTACAGTTTGTTGCTGGCCTCGTGGCGATTTATTCTTTACGCGAATTATCAAAGAGAAGTCAAATCTTCCTTACCGCACTCCTTGTCACAATTGCCTCAGCAGCAGTGTACTTATCGCTCCAACTCATACAAGCAGACGATTTCTCGAAGCTTGATCGCACCATGTATTACCACTTTGCTGTCAATGGTTTCTTCCTTCTCTTTACCTATCCACTGATGTTGGTCATCGAGAAGACTTTCGGCTTCGTGTCTACTGTAACCATGTTTGAGTTGTCAAACACAAACAATGAACTGCTACGCCGACTCAGTGAGGTTGCTCCTGGTACCTTCCAGCACTCTATCACGGTTGGTAATCTTGCCACAGAAATAGCCAGTAGAATCGGTGCAAAGAGCCAGTTGGTACGTACTGGTGCGCTCTATCATGACATTGGCAAGATGCTCAACCCTGCATTCTTTACCGAGAATCAGGCAGGCATCAACCCACATGACAAGCTAAACGACCTTGAGAGCGCACGTATCATCATCAGCCATGTGACGGAAGGTCTGAAACTTGCAGAAAAATACAACCTCCCACGTGAGATTAAGGAGTTTATTACCACCCATCATGGTGCTGGACTTGCTAAGTATTTCTACATACACTACAAGAATGAACATCCAGATGAGGAGGTCAACGAAGACTTATTCCGTTACCCTGGACCAAATCCTTTCACACGCGAACAGGCTATTCTTATGATGAGTGATACCGTCGAGGCTGCTTCACGTTCTCTACAGGAATACACCGAAGAGAGTATCAGTGGATTAGTAAACCGACTCATTGATGGTCAAGTTGCTGATGGAAACTTCACGGATTGTCCTATCACATTCCGTGACATCACCGCTGCTAAGGCTGTACTTATCGAACGTCTGAAAGCGATGTATCATACTCGTATTCAGTACCCACAGTTGAAAGTATAGAAGCTTGAGGACAACCACAAGGCTGACTCCTCTCCCCTTCCTTTCCAAAAGGAAGATACATAAATGCCAAGAGACCTCACTAAGTTACAATAATAGTAACATAGTGGGGTTTCTTTTTAGGGGTTCAGTCATTTGAAATGATAAGGTTTACCTCTTAAGCTTAGAACTTTGACATGATGCCACACAGAAAAAAGGAAAACACGGAGGAAGATTTAAAAAGTAATAGAAGGAACGAAGGCACCATCGATACATAGAGAAAGCGGAAGTTATTAGCCTGTTTTCTTTGATGCTTTAGTGTTTAAGACTTTAGAATTTTCTTTACAAAACAAGTCATAAAAAGACAGAAAATAAGGCTAAAAACGAGCATTAACAACACCTTTGTAAGTTATTCGCTATCAAGCATTTGCGAAACTCCATTTTAAAAGGTGCTTAATTAGACTTCAAAAGGGCGTTAGTTAGACTCCAAAAGGGCATCTTTTGCAAGTCAATTAGGCATCTTTAAGAAGCCAAAAGAGCATGTATTGGTTTTGAGTCGCATAAAAATAGTTTACAAACACCTGTGATGTAGGAATCAAGTTATTTGTAGGAAACAGATAGACATAGTATCAAATCGTTTTTATCTTTTAGCTTATCACTCTCTGCAAGACCATCTAATATGGCATAGTAATACCCTGCATATAGATAAGTCTTTCTTCTATTCCCATTCTATTCATATAACGACATAACCTTATTTCAGCCCTTTAACTACCTAATTAATGCTGCACATTTTAACTAAAAATGAGAAAAAACAAACGAAAATTTGGAAGTTTAGAACAATATTCATAACTTTGCAACCAAAATATATAAGTTTTATATACACTTACGAATCAACAATGAAGTATCAGAAGACTGTCCTTGCAGCTGCATTACTCGCAATGGCAACAACAACACAAGCCGGAGGATTGCTTACAAACACCAATCAGAGCATCGCATTTAACCGTAACTTTGCACGTGTAGGTGCTATTGGTATTGACGGTGTTTACTTTAACCCTGCTGGTGTAGCTTTCCTTGACCAAGGTTTTCATCTCTCTCTTAACTTCCAAAACGTATATCAGACACGTGAGATAACATCTACTTTCAGTGTGCCTGCATTAGCTAATACTCCTTATGAGTATCCTTTCAAGCTGAATGGTGGCAATACAACTGATGGCAGTAAGTTCTATCAAGGTAAGGCTTCTGTGCCTATCCTCCCATCTTTCCAGGTGGCATATAATAAAGACAAATGGAGTTTCCAAGCTGGATTTGGTTTGACTGGAGGCGGTGGTAAGGCTGCATTCAACGACGGTCTTCCTACATTTGAACGTCCAGTATCGCTCCTCCCTGCACTTATCAACCAGCAGTTGCCTACCTTTGCGGCACTACTTGGACAGCAGGAAACGCCTGCAACCAGCTATAGCCTCCAAAGCTATATGAGCGGTCAGCAGTATAACTTCGGTCTCCAACTCGGTGTTGCTTATAAGATTAACGAGAATCTCTCTGTATTTGGTGGTGCTCGTTTCAATTATATCTATAACAAATACCAAGGTAGTATCACCAACATTTCAGCAAATGTGGGTGGAAACAACCAGAATCTCTACGATTATTTCCAATCAAAGGTTAACGCTTTGAACGAAAAGGCAAGTGCATTGCAGACACAGGCTGTTGCTGCACAGACTCAAGCAGATGCGCTTCGTGCACAAGCAAATCAAACTACCGACCCTACAGCAAAGGCTCAGTTGTTAGCAGCTGCAGACCAATATGCAGCTGGCGCACAGAAGGCAACAGCAGGTGCAAAGCTCATTCGCGCAGGTGCAGACAAGTTGGACAGTAACAAAGAAAAGGTAAAAGACCGCTATTTAGAGGTTTCTCAGCGCGGATGGGGTATCACTCCAATCCTCGGTATTGACTACCGCACTGGCAAATGGAACTTCGCTGCACGCTATGAGTTTACCACAAAGTTCAATATTGAGAACAACACAAAGCGTGATGACACCAAAAAGTACGAGAATGGCGTGAACACACCAAACGATATTCCTGGTATTCTTGCACTCGGTGCACAGTATGAAGTACTGAAGAACCTCCGTGTTATGGCAGGATATAACCACTATTTCGATAAGGATGCACGCATGGACAATGACAAGCAGCGCTTCCTTAAGCATAATACACAGGAGTTCCTTGCTGGTGTTGAGTGGGATATCAACCCTTCAGTGACAGTCAGCGCAGGTGGCCAGCGTACGCTCTACGGACTTGGTGATGGTAAATACCTGACCGATCTTAGCTTCGTAACGAGCAGTTACAGCTTCGGTTTCGGTGCAAAGATTAAGGTTGCAAAGAACGCTCATCTCAACATTGCTTACTTCTTTACCAACTATTCAAACTTCAAGAAGGAATACAATGATGCTATCGAAGCAGGTCAGGAGCAGGTGACACAGCCAGATGGTACTGTAACTATGCAGCCTAAGACTCTCGCAACCAAAAACACCGATATCTTCACTCGTACCAATAAGGTACTCGGTGTTGGACTTGATATTGATTTCTAAGCCACAAATAAATCTACCGTTTTCCACAACTAATACCATTAAGAGGCAGTCAGAGTGATTCTGACTGCCTCTACACTTTTATAATTTCATCACAATTACTTGTCGTTTTCAACTAATATTCATATATTTGCAACAGAAAGGAATAAGTTTATGGGAACAACAATATCAACGATTGCTTCAAAGATTGCTTCTAAACAAGCATACCAAGAGAAAAAGAAATTAGAAAGCTTGCAAAGGATAGCAAGATACTTATCTGCCGAAGAGAAAGAGATTCTCTTCAGTGGGAATGGGTTTGTACGTGTACCAAAAGAGGAAGCTGAGAGAATGAAGATTGATGCTTACCTCAACACTTAAATATCTACAAAAAATGAGCCTGAGTTATTATCCATACAGATTTGTGAAGAAAATAGATGAGCCTTGGGATGGACCTCAAGGCTTTTTGCTTTATAAACTTTTGTATTCGTTTAAGTCCTATAAAAGTCATCAGACTTATTGGGTGTGGGTAGAGGTTTATGCACAACATTTTTATGCCGTCAAGTTTCATCTAAAAGCACATAGAAATAGCGACAAGAAATATAATATCTTGACGGGACTTAACGAGCCAAGAGAATGTATACAGACTTGCATGGCTATTATGAAAGAGGTTGCAGGAAAAGACGATAAAGCTTCTTTTGGTTTTATTGGTGCTAACTCTATTGGGGAGTCTGAACTTGAAACAAAAAGATTCCGAGTATATAGTAGGTATATGCAGACCTACTTTAACTCAGAAGAGTTTGAACATCATTATAACCTCATGAAGAGTGCGTATTTGATAATATGTAAACAGCAATTAAAGATAATCCCAATCTCATCAACGACATCGTTGAAGGCTTTAAAGAACTTTACCCCTACTTTGACTAACATCCATCTTAAACCTATTAATACATGAGATAAAAGATGCTTCTCATACCTTATCTTATATGAAAAACAGGTTCTTCCGTTACTACAGTAATCCGCAGACAAGGGTTAGAAAAATCCTTACATAATTTCAAATAAGACATCAATAAATAACAGCAAAAACACATATAAAAAGCAGGTTTGTAACCGACAGAAAATCAATTAGTTATAAAGTAGCAAAACAAAAGGTGCTTAATTGGACTTCAAAAGGGCGTTAGTTAGAACTCAAAAGGGCACCTATTGCAAGTCAATTAGGCGTCTTTTAGAAGCCAAAAGACCATGTATTAGTTTTGAACTGCACGAAAATAGTTTACAAAAGTCTATAATATGGGAATAAGTTATATGCAGAAGACAGATAAACATCACACCTAATTAGGGAATTTCCGCTAATTCCCTACCTTAACATTAAGTTCCGCCCAATTAGAGAATAAGACTTTAGAAAAGTGACAAGAAACTATATACTAAAGTGGATCAACGTCGTAATACACTTGAAGAGCACCATATCTCTTATCCTTCAACATGGCTTCTAAGGCTCCACGAAGATATTGGCGAACACGAGAATAGTCAATACCATTCTCCAACTTTAGCATAATCTTTCTAATGTTTAAGGTCTTCACTCGAGCTACAGCAGGCTTGTCAGGACCTAACACACGGTCACTGAAGATTTCACGGAGCCGACTTCCTAATTCCAAACCTGCTGAATTTACCGTATTTTCATCCCTATGCTTCAAATAGACATAGACAAGTCGATAGAATGGAGGATAATGAAATTCCAGCCTCTCGGTAAGTAAGTCGGAATAAAACGACTGATAATCATTACGCACCACTTGCTGAATAACAGGCAAATCTGGACTCTTTGTCTGCAGAATTACCAAACCCTGCCTTCCTTTTCTTCCTGCTCGTCCACTCACTTGACTCATCATCATAAACGCTTGCTCGTATGCACGAAAGTCTGGATAATTCAACATCGAGTCTGCATTGAGGATTCCAACGACAGATACCTTATCAAAGTCAAGACCCTTTGAAATCATCTGCGTACCTATCAGAAGATTACTCTTCCCTGTTGAGAAGTCGTTAATCAAACGCTCATAAGCATTACGTGTGCGAGTTGTATCAAGATCCATTCGCGCAATACGAGCCTCAGGGAAGATATAGCGAATCTCATCTTCAATCTTCTCCGTTCCATATCCACGACCACGGATATCCTCACTTTCACAACAAGGGCAAACATCTGGCACCTTCATCGTATAACCACAATAGTGGCAAGAGAGGTAGTTCATGTTCTTATGATACGTCAACGAAACATCACAGTCTGGACACTTTGGAACCCACCCGCACTGTCTACACTCCACCATCGGCGCAAAGCCACGTCGATTCTGAAATAGAATAGCTTGTTCGCCACGTTCTAAAGCCTCACGAACAGCAGAGAGAAGACGCGGAGAGAAGGGACCTGTCATCATCTTTCGACGATAAAGATCCTTTATATCAACAATTTCTATTTCAGGAAGTTGGATATCCTTATAACGGCGTGTCAACTCAACAAGACCATACTTGCCCTGCTTAGCATTATAATAGCTTTCCATCGAGGGTGTAGCTGTTCCCAAAAGCGTCTTTGCATTAGGATACATCTGTGCCAACACTATCGCTGCTGAGCGAGCATGATAACGAGGAGCAGGGTCTTGTTGCTTAAAGCTCTGCTCATGTTCTTCATCTATAATGACAAGACCTAATCGATGAAATGGGAGAAAAATAGCACTTCTTGCACCTAAATAACATCATAAGGTGAATCAGACAACTGCTTATGCCATATTTCCACACGCTCCGCATCGCTATACTTACTATGATAAATTCCCAATCGATCGCCAAAAACGGCCTTCAGACGTTCTGTTATCTGTACGGTTAGGGCAATCTCAGGCAAGAGGTATAACACCTGTTTATGCTCATTGAGGGCTTTCTGAATGAGATGGATGTATATTTCCGTCTTTCCAGAAGAGGTCACTCCATGTAGTAGTGTCACACGATGAGACATCATTTGCAAAAGAATCTGATTACAAGCCTCCGTCTGTGCCTCGTTTAGAGGTTTTATATTCTCTGGATGTGATGGCTTTCCACTGTTCAATCTACCGACCTCCTTCTCATAGGTAACCAATATCTTTCTATCCTGTAAAGCACGAATAACACCAACAGAAGCATGAGTAACGTTCATCAACTCCTCTCTGGTCACCTCTCGCAGTACTGTCTCTGGTGTAATTTCTGCCATTTCATCGACACCAGCCAATTGCAAATAAGCCATAAGAACTTCCACTTGTTTCGCTGCACGCTTCATAGAGTCAATCATAAGTGAGAGCGTCCTTTCATGGCGTAAGTTGTCAGCTAATCGGATATAAAGTTCTGTTCGTGGTCGATAACCATATTCCTCTTTCAGTCCCGATGGCAATGCAGCCTTATAGACATCCCCAATTGGCGACATATAGTAATCGGATATCCAATGCCACAGCTTTAGCTGCTGTGGTAAGAGTACAGGAGTGTTATCCAGTACATCTATGATATTCTTATAGGTAATCTTCTTTCCGCCTGCAGCATCATTCTCCGATGAATTCGGTATATTTACAGGATATTCCGCAACAATGCCCACATAAATCTTACTCTTTCCCAAAGGCACAGACACTCGTACACCAGCTGTCACCCGAGATGCCAATGCATCGGGCACACCATACGTAAAATAGCCTTCAAGAGGAAGGGGGAGAATAATATTAGCGTAAGTCATTACAAATTCTTTATTACCTATCAACCAACACAAACAATACTATAAGCCAGACATTGGTTTGAATACAAAGTTACAAAGAAAGATGCAAATACACAATGATAGAAGTCATCAATAACACTATACTATCACAGAAACAATCTCAATCTAATGTTCTATCACATAAAAATCCCATTTCATTCTCGATGAAATGGGACTTTTTAATATATTACTAAACTTCTGTTCTTAGAAAAAATAAGCCAAGCCCAACTGCCAAGAGCTATTACGACTACCCTTCTTATTAAAGACAGACGTCGCTGCATCAGTTGCTGTTTTCCACGTTGCATTGCCTGTTTTACCACAAGCAATATTATAGTTAGCACTAACTTGCAAATGTTTAAATGCCGTTACACCGAAACCAAGGTTGACACTGAAGTTACTATTCTTCAAAGCATAAGTACTTCTCATGTTCCACTGATACTCCTTTTCACCAATATTAAATGCAATCTGAGGACCACCAAAGAAGAAAATACTTGCCACACTACCTAATCCAATAGAATAGCGAGCATTCACAGGAATCGCTATCTGCTGTTGTTTTACGGTCTGCGTCATAGTAGCATAATCAAGTTTGGCTGCTCGATAGTCATAGAGAACAGAAGCATCCATACCTAAACCTACTACTGGTAAGGTGAACTTCACAGTAGGACCAATGAACCAACCTGTCTGATTAGATTTATTAAAAACATCACTATCAAAGTAGAAATCACTCACATTCAGTCCTGCCTTTACACCAAACTTTAATGGTTCATCAGCATGGGCAGGAACAGAAATAAGAAATGATAGGGCTAAGAAACCCAATGAAATAATTTTCTTCATGACCATAAGTGTTAATGATAAAGAACTAAATTCACTCCTCATCATGCAAATAGGTATGCTTACATATCTGAGGGGGACTCGAAATTGTACAACTTTTTGAGTACCCTTATACATTAACTGAATCTGTAAGGATATTATTGTCCGTTTAAAATTAATTAAGTTTGGTTCTATAAAATTCCTTTAATGAAGTTTTATCTATCACTCATTAAAGGCTGATTCCATCGTAGATTCTACAGAAGAAACCTTAAGGAAATTTAGGTTCTTCCAAAAGATGGAGCGATAATGTAAGCCTATTACATAGTAAGTTACATAAGAAGCAGGAGAAACAGAACCTAAAACAATACACAGAGGTGTCTCTATTGGGCTACAAATCTAAAAATAAAAACTCCCTTTCCTCCTTCCCTCCGTGTGAGATTTAGCTTCAAAAGACAAAGAAATATATTGACAAAAGAATCAAAGAAAAGAAAAAGAAATGACTTAAAAGCGAGTTGCTTTAGCACCTATGTAAGTCACTTGCTATCAAATAGTTGCAGAGATGGATTTTTAAAGATGCTTAACAAAGCTTCAAAAGGGCGTTAATAAGAACTCAAAAGGGCATCTCTTACAAGTCAATTGGGCGTTAAATGCAAGCCTTTTGATGGTCTTTTAAAAATCAATATATGAAAAATTAGGACAAAAAGAGATTTTAGTCATTTAAGTGATAAGCTTGGCTTGTTACATTTAGAACTTTAAGAAAAATAAAACAGAGCAACTCCAAGTTTCTTGTTACAAACTTAGAGTTGCTCTGTATGCCTTATTATATAATAGCTTTAGACTACTACACCAAACTTCTGAAGAGCAAAAAGGATATTAATGACGCTCGCGGCGAACTGTTACACGCGCTGGAGAGACTCCTGCACTTCCACTTGAAGATGAACGACGAGAGCGACTAACACCACTTGTCGATGGACTTGTGCGACGAGAACGTCCAAGCTTTCTTGGGGCTTTCTCAGTTTCCTTAGCCGCAGAGATACTATCAAGGCTATCTCGACGAGCTGGATCGCCATAGATTGTCTTCTCGAATGCAACCAACTCACGTTCTATCTTCTTTTGTTCTGCAGCCATTGCAGAATCATTAGGACAGTATTGTGCGAGCGTCTTACCCTAACATATTGGTTGTCTTGTAAATCTTTCCCTTATAGAGATTCATCGTGAAATAATCGTCAACACTCATTGTTGCAGCATTATTCAGATTACTGGTCATGATAGTTTGCTTAGCAAGGAATGGGGCTAAGTCATCATAACGCACCCAGAAGAGCGGGTATTTCACTTCACCATCTCCGAAATCATCTTCACGATACATAATCGGGCAAAGAGCTACGACCTTACGATGAAAGGTGGCTGTTCCTTGATCATAATAGGCACTCTCCTTTAGATAGTAGCCTTTCACCTCACCCGAAGGGATATCACTATTGTCAAGGCGAATACCATGATCGGTGCGTTCGTAGAAGATATGATAGTTATCAAGGAACTGCAAAGGCTTAACTCGAGCAGAATCCGTAAATATCTCATTGCCGTCCATACGATAGTTATAGGCTGCAATACCACCACGATTAGGACCATTCATCATCAACTTGAAGATGTAGGTAAAGAGATTCATCTGCGAACCTACAGGTTCAGTAGGATAATATAATCCAGCATTAGCATCCTCGGTAAGTTTGAGTTCACGATAGATATCACGTCGCCAAACAACATCTTCCTCCATAGGAGCAGTTGTAGGGAAGGATATCTGCGCACGTGTTGTAATCGTATTAGCAGGCGACTGACGCTGTTGTTGATTACGACGTGCAGCAGGCTGCGCACTTACAGAGAGTGCCAAGCAGGCTGTGCAGACTATGAGAAATATCTTTTTCATTATTATTTTGTTTGTTCTTTACTAAAAGAGAAGCTGTGAAATAGTGTTTTACAAGTAGATATAGTATCAACACTATCTATCAACTTGTCAACCCAGAAACTTGTCAACTCGTCTACTACTACCTCACAATAACCTCCATATTTCTTCCATTAAGCGTTCGAGTGGTACCATCAGGTCCATGAACGACAACGTTTGTGATATAGAATCGCTTGTTACGGCTCAACTGTCGGAACTGTTCTTTCTGCTGTGGAGAGAAGGAAGCACCGTTACTTGCAAGCGGTACAGCGTTACCCATATTATCAAAGAAGACAACACGGAAGCTGGTTACACTGAAAGGAATATCGAGTAAGCCATCATCAATAGCAGCCTGAATGCCCGGTGCAGACATAAGTGCTGCCTTTGAGAGGGCTCCACTCTTAAATCTATCAGCACCCATAGCGATATATGGCGATGGATCCGGCAATTTTCTCACACGGAACTGGTATTCTCCAATCTTGCGACCCTTAGCAGATACAGAGATCGTTACAGGCTGACCAACTGCTGAAGGACGTGCGATAAAATGACCACCTCCCCTTGCTACAAGTGATCCACCTGACATAGTAGCCTGTACATCACTCTGAGAAGTATTAGGAATACTAATGGTGATTGGGTTATCAAAGCCTGCATAGAGTACGTTCATCAGGTCTGCTGCAATAGTAGCCATTCCATCGAAAGGTGGAACCTTCTGCATTCCTTGCGGACTGATATACTCTTTTGGCTGTGGACCACCCGTAACCCAATAGTCTTGTGAGAAGTTTCTACGCAACACATTACCTGTTAAGTCCTTGATAAGGATGTATCCACTCAAAGTATGTTTACCAGGTGCACCTGCTTTCACAGTTATCTGGTTGCCCTTAATAAGTTGTCCATTAACAAAGACCTGTGGCTGCTGTGTAGAGTCTACAGCCCCCATAAACATCTGTGCAGTCATTGTCTCACCCGGATAAAGGCGTGTCTGACTTGGCACAACGAATGCCTGAAGCTTGTTAACGCGTATGTCTTTTAAACCGACATTAGCCACCAAGGTGTGTAATACCTCACCTTCTGCATAGCGAACATCGCTTTGCAACTTAGAGAGAAGCGTTACTGCTGCCGCAACAGGCATATTTTCGAACATATACTCTTCCCAGTTCTTACCCATTGAATGGTGAGGTACCTCCGTAGAAAGGTTACTTGCAATAATCTTCTTCTGTCGTGGGTCTGTTACAAACTGCAATATACGTGCTCGATAGCTATTGATAGCCTCATAAAGCTTATGCCCTTGTCCATTGGCTGGGTTCAACATAATGTAACTGGCAGCCTCAATATTATCCTTTCCTTCGATGTTTAAGGGGTCACCTTTCTCACCGTCAGCCTCACGAACGATGGCTACTTTCAGCGCTTGTGCATAGTTGTAGAGGGAATCACTCATCTCTCTGACCGTAGACGCCATCATAAACCACTGCTTTACCTTCTGTGGATTCTTGCGCATCATCTGGTCGAGTTCGCCAAAGATAGCATCATTTTCCTTGGATGAATTCCCCGTCGTACGGTTCAGGCTCTCTTCAACAACAGAGAAGCCATTGAGTACCTCGGTAGAGATATTCAATGCCAACATTGCCATGAGGACGACGTACATAAGGTTAATCATCTTCTGGCGTGGGGAAATCTTTCTCTTCTTAATAGCCATTAATTCTATTATTTGTAGTGGGAAGACAGCTAAAAACAGACGCCTTCCCTACCATATTTCATCATTACAAGGTTTCAGGTGTAGACTGCTGAGGGGCAACATTAGGTGCTGCCACACGCATATTAACAGTCATTGCCTCAATCATTCGAGCATAGATACTATTGAGTTGCTCTATCTGCTGTGCCATCTTACGGGTCTGATCATTAATCTGGTCGATTGTACCAATCTGCTGGCTGGCACTCTTAAGTTGCATCTCATAAACCTTAGCGATACCTGTGAGGGTACGATTAAGGTTCTCCATCTCTTCGCTATCACGTGTCAAACGCTGACTCTGGTCGTTCACCTTGCCCAACATCTCAGTCAGATTCTGCAATGCAGCAACATAGTTTGTCTGTGCTTCTACCATCTCTGGTGTCTGCTGTTGTGCATCTGTGATAGCCTTACTCTGCTGACTAACAACGGCTGCAGCGATATCATTAGCTGAAGGCATTGCCTCTTGAACACTCTGTGCAATGTTCTCTGCAGCAGCATTTTGTGGCTGTGGCACAGCTGTGGGGCGTTCTACAGTATTTCGTTGTCATCAAGAAGTTCCTCAGTAACATGTGTTGGGAGTTCACGACCATCATCCGTCTTATCAAATGGACGGTCAAACGCCGAGAGGAAGAATACGATAACCTCAGTACCCATACCGAAGTAAAGCATAATATTAGCTCCCGGCAAGTGGGTCAACTTAAACAAAGCTCCAAGAATAACCACTGATGCACCCCAACTATAACCATAGTTTAGGAACGTTTGTCCAGGAACACTATCCATCCACTTCTGCAGATGGTATATGAGATTGTATTTACTGTACTGTGTCATTTATCTTCTCTTTTTCTTACTGCTTTTCTTATTCTCTTTAGCTGCCTCACTTGAAGAACTTGCAAGACTACGAACACAACGGAAACCGATGTAGCTACGTGGTTGGTTCTGATACTCCCAAGTACGCCAAGCACTGCGGATATAGCTCTCTGGATCCTTCCAGCTACCACCACGAACACTCTTCTTCTTCAAGCGATATGGGTCTTCTTTGGCTGCTTTATAGTCTAACTGTGGATTGAGGTCATTCATCGCATCAACACCAGCCTCTGTATAAATGGTACTTGTCCACTCGGCAACATTACCTGCCATATCGAACAATCCATTAGAGTTTGCACCATAGATTCCCACCTTACTTGTAATCAAGTTACCGTCTTTGGTGTAGTTTCCACGGTCTGGTTTAAAGTTGGCATAGAAACAACCGTTACCATTTTTAACGTTTTGATTATCCCAAGGGAACTCATCTTGATTCTTTCCACGAGCCGCAAACTCCCACTCTGCCTCTGTAGGGAGGCGATAACGCTGTACATAGCGCGCCTCTTTTCCCAAGCCTTTAAGCAGATACTCCGTACGCCAAGCACAGAAAGCATTAGCCTGCTCCCATGTTACACCTACTACAGGATAGTTGTTATAAGTTGGATTACTGAAGTAATTACGGAGATAAATCTCATTATCAGAATTGCGGAAGTCATTCACCCAACAAGTTGTATCTGGATAGATATTAACGATATAGGTATTGAGGAAGTCCCAAGGACCTGTCAACGGACGATTGATGGTCTCGCTATGAATAACGCCGTTTTCATCGACATAAGCTGTATCCTTTGATATCATCACTACCTCATTAGGGTCGACTGTGATATCAGTATTTAAATTACGTTCCTGTGGATTCAAACGGTTACGACGAAGGGCAGCTGATGTATAATCATAAATCTCATAACGATAGTTCAATTGTCTGCCATCAATGCTCTTCTCACCTGTTACTGGATTAGTTACATAAAGGCTCTCGAAAGCACGCTGCTCATCCTCATTAGGCTTACGAGGAAGTCGCTTATTCCAGTCCAAATGTGGTGTGACAGGATCGCCATTCTTGTCTTCTGTAATCATATAGCTTTCATCACCACCATATGCAGGGTCTGCCAAACGGGTACGGATAATAGAATCACGAACCCACTCTACAAACTGCTTGTACTCGGAATTGGTCACCTCTGTTTCATCCATCCAGAATCCATCAACAGAGATGTCCTTTACAGGTGTCTTCTTACCCCATAGGGAGTCCTGCTTTTCCAAACCCATTCTTAACCAGCCACGCTTGACAAGTGTCATGCCGTAAGGTGCTGGTTCGCGGAAGGTACGACCTCCACCAACGCCAGTGACCTCACCGCCACGACCTGACGATGCGGTTGACTTACCAGCAAAACAGCCTGTCAATGTTCCCAAGACGAGTGCACCAAGACAAATGGCAACTATACTTTTCTTCATTTTCATTATATCTTTCTATAGAAATCTTACGCTTTATGTTTGTTCCTACCTTTCTTCTGCAGGTTTATATCGGTTTGATAGCTGACAAACAGCCCATGACTACCATTCTTGAAAGCTGCTGTACCCGTGTACATCTCATAGCTATAACCCAAGTTAATTCCGTGGAATGTTCCACCAATCATGGCTGTTACTGAGTTTGTTGGACTATAAGAGACTCCTCCGTAAAGTACTTTCTTCTCGTGCGTGTAGACTAATCGAGCGGTGATATCAGCCCGATAGTTTACGCCATCATACCGTGCCAAGACAGAAGTCGGTATAGTAAGAAACGGATTTCGTAATTTAATATTGTATCCACCCGTTAAATAATATGTTCGATTTATCTGTAATTCATTGGTCTCTCCCAAATCTACTAAGAGCGCATTGAGATGCTGAACAGATGCACCAACATACCAGTTCTTATGCGTATAATAAACTCCAACACCCAAATCGAGTCCATGACCGTTGACTTCTCCTTGTGCTAAAGCTGGATCGCTTGACTCTTCTGGGTCTAACTTAGAGCCATCTAATTTTTCAAAAAGCATACCCACCTGAACACCTGCAGATAGCATTCCACCCCAAAGGTCCTTGCGAAAGGCGTATTGTCCAGCTACACGCTGATGAACAAAGGCTCCTAACTTATCATTCAAAATAGAAATACCCACTCCATGATATTGCTTCATGAAATAGATAGGCATGTCTGCTCCGACATAAAAAGTGTTTGGATTGTGTTCATAACCTGCAAAGTCAAGGGCGTATGCACCCACAACATTCAGTTTGTTGTCCTTTCCGACTGTAGCTGGATTAAACGATGGCTCCATCGCCCAATAGTGACTATAAGACGGATCGTACTGTGCCTTGACAGGGTTTCCTATCAGGCAAGCAAGCGGGGAATATGAGTATTAAACGTTTAAACACGTTTCTATAACGTATGTCTGGTTGAATTATTGCTTTCTATACGTATAAATATTAAAGAGCATATGGATATAGAAAGGAAACCCTCTGATAAGAAAGGTCTACCACACCTCTACCCTTCTACATCTTCCTTGCCAAAAGAAAGAATGTATACATAAGTGATGATTGTAAATAAATTTCACGTATCATATTTTTAATGATGCTCTTTTAGCTTTGAAAAGACGCCCAATTAGCTTGCAAAAGATGCCCTTTTGAGACCTTACTAACGCCCTTTTGAAGTCCAATTAAGCACCTCTTGCAATCCAAATTTATAAATTACTGATTATAAAAGAGTTGCAAGAAAGCCAAAAACCTTAGTATTTCGATAAAAAACGACCAACAAAGATGATTGTTTTGTCATATAATTTCAAATAGCAAAAGCGATCGTTTCATCTCTATCTGAGTCTGTGCGCATAAAAAGTTAAGCCAATAACAAATACTATAGATACAATAAAAGACTCATATACATATTAGTATGAGCTATTAATTGGGCTTTTGCTTCCCACTAACAACAATAAAAAAGAGATTGTAACGCTACGTTACAACCTCTTTTCTATTCTTTAATATTCGTCTTCATTCCACAAGAAATCGTCCTTTGAAGGATAGTCAGGCCAAATATCCTCGATACTATCATAGACATCTCCTTCGTCTTCAATTTCTTGAAGATTCTCAAGAACCTCAAGTGGTGCACCTGATCGCATTGCATAGTCAATCAGCTCAT
>BNJV01001929.1_pt1 | contig 34914 bp, 63 predicted proteins | sample 8540591 | NCBI WGS metagenome assembly BNJV01 (sample SAMD00202457, study PRJDB9452) | human saliva metagenome | host: Homo sapiens | reverse complement strand
GGAGTGGCGGAATTGCAAAAGAAAAACGGTGGCACGCCCGTTTTTGCACCACTACAGCGCCACAACATTGGGGATTCGGGACTGGTCTCACTCCTCATCTTGGCGGCGCAGCCAGGTAGCGAAAAGACACTGCCTCTTCTATGGAGTCGTGCAGCCAGACGGATTCACCGTGAGGGCCCCACCAGCGCACGACGAGGGGGACGACGACGGGGATCCCGCGCGCTGCTGCGAGAGTTTCGTGGGCGTAGTACTTCCAGTCCAGGGCGAGGTAGCCGACGGATTGTCCATCGACTTCGACTTTCACGGCGTCGGGGTCGTGCCTGTTTGTGGGCTCAGGAACGAGGGTGCCCCGACGTGACGACAGCGCCGCTGCCACTGTTCCCTGAGGGACGAAGGAAGCGTCCGCTCGGACGATGCGATGGATGGCAGCTTTGTGCTTGTCCATCACGTACAAGCTGACGCGCCCATGGTCGACGAAGGGCGCGTCGTCAATCCATACGCTGATGGGAAAGGTGTCCCCGAATGGCTTGTCCAGCGCTGAGGGTGCGCGCGCTGGCATGGGTTGTTGTGCAGCAATGGAGTTGACGACGCTGTCCACAGCGGGAGACGCCTGCGCTGTCTCTGTGTCGCTGATGACCTGTTTGAGCTTGTGCGCGTATGCGAGCAGGGGCGACACCGCCCACCCGTGAGCAGGAAGCCGCCGATAGGGAAGAGGAGAAGGCCGACCAGTATCAGTGTCCAGCCGAAGATGATGGAGTTGCAGCGCATGCGCTGTGGTCCGGGAGGGGGAATGTGCATTGATGGAGCCTCCAGATTGAACGTGTTGCGAGTAACACCACTATACGAAGGTTGCGCGCCTCGCGTCCCGACCTGGGGCGTCATTCCGACCCCGGAGGAGGCGCCTCCCCTGCCAACTCTTCACCCAAATGGCGCCCCGGCATTTTCCCGGCGCGCGTGTCAAGCTGTCGCCGAGTCAGCAAGGCCTGCGACAACCTCCTCGTAGGTGCGCCCCGTTTCGGCGGCGAGTGCAACCTTCCAGGGACCAAGCCGAGGGCGTCGCAGATCCTCTGAAAGTCAGTCGTGGTCATAGATGACTCGCCACGCAGGATGCGGTCAAGTCGTGCGCGCGACACACCGGATGCAGCTGACAGGGAGCGGATTGTGCCACCTTGGGCCGCATTTGCGGATGTGATGAGTGCGACAACACAGCTCTCAAAATAGTTGATTTCCAGCGGTTTTTGTCCCATGGTCAACATTCTATGTCCCAAATTAGCGACATGTCTACACTTATTAGCTTGCACATGTCCCTATTTCGGGACATACTTGTGTTGTCCCGATTTTGAGACAACTAAGTATTGAGTAAGGAGGTGCAAGCCTTGAAGGGAATCACTAGCGCGATCCGCGAACAGATCGCAGCTCGCGGCCTCTCAACCACCATCGTTGCTAAGCGCCTTGGCATTGGTCGTCAAACGTTTTCGAGGAAGCTCAACGGGCACGTTGAATTCTCGCTTTCTGAGCTGACCCGCCTCGCGGAGATCCTCGGGACCACAGTCGCCGACCTCATGTGCCGAGCCGATCAGATCGTCAACGAGGCTGTCTCGTCGGATGGGTTCACAATCCAGGACAAAGCATCGGGGTCGATCATCCTGCAGGCGCGCCACGTCGACTGGGACGGCGGTGACGCAGCATGACTACGGGCATGCCTTTTGAGGCGGGGCGTTGGTACTCAGCGGCACAGGTGCGGGAGACTTTGAGCCTGTCGCGAGCGACCGTCGAGCGTCTCGGCACCTCGGGTGCCGTGCGGGCAATCAAGATCGGGTCGTCTGTCCGCTACTGCGGAGATGATCTCAACGCTCAGTGCCGAGTCCTCGGGCCTGGAGCGGTTCATTCAATCTCTGCCTCAGTCAGGGGTGATGCAGCATGATGCGCGGAGAAGCGGCGGAGCTGAGGGGTGAGTCCTCGTGACTCGGGGGTGGGTAACCCGAAGGGGGCGGCGGACTACTTGCAGGTGTCTGAGTCCACGTTGTACGCGCTGCGCCGGGCCGGGGACGGCCCCCGTTATGCGAAGCGCGGGCAGTTGGTCCGGTACTCGATCGCAGATTTGGACGCATGGATGCGTCAGAACATGGAGGACCCTAATGAGGATGAATGAAAGCTTGGTGGGCGGGCGCCCGTGTGCCGGGGTACCCGCCCACCGGGAGAACACGATTAGCGGATCACTTGCCGGATTCCTTGATGGTCGTGTTCGGGTGGCCCTTGCCGTAAGTGGCCGTGACGTATCGTCCGGTCACGGCGCTTCGGTAAGTGCCCTTGGAGGACTTGCCGCCTCCGCTCTTTCCGCCTTTCGCCATGCCTGTCACCTCCTTTCATGCGAACTCAAACGCCCTCAAATGGGCGTTGCTCGCATGGTACGGACCAGCGTGGGCATTTGCGTCCACCCTGCTGTGGAGGAGGACGTGGTCGGGGGTGACGCAGCATGATGCGCAGAGAAGCAGAGGCCCGTAAGGGTGTCGAGGAGGCCCGTCTGGCTGTCATCCGCGCGTGTGGGGAGCTGAGGGAATCTGAGATGTTCCTCAGTGCGGTCATGGCTGACGAACGGTCGGCGGTGGGTGGCGCAGCTGCTCGAGCGGCCCTCGTCGGCCGACGTCGCGAACACCCATGAGTCGAACCTTCGCGAGCAGGTGCAGCCCAGAAAGGTCCTGCACACCGATTCTTCCCCTGAAGAATACGCGGAGAGCCAGCTCATTGAAGCAGCGTCTGCGCTGCAAAAGGCAGCGCTCGTCCTCGGGTCGCCCCTTATTCGGCACTGGTTCGATGAGGGGCTTCTGCGCGCGCGCAGAGCGACATGCTGCAGATTCAGGTGCAGATGCTGGAGAAGCTGCAGCGCCTGAACGCGCGCGCGATCAAGGACCTGTATGCCTCTCAGGGGGACGATCATGGGCGTGTCGCTGTCGGCGATGCCGAGGACGAGCTCGTCGACGCGCGTGCTGCTGATTCCAAGTCTTCCTCCTCGGTGAGGTGTGGTGGCTGCACTGCTTCGTGCGGCCTGGCGGGTGTTACCCACCTTACCGGGGAGGGGGCCATCCGTGGTGCGGATGGTTCGCCTTCCTCAGCGTCTTCCTCCGCTCATTCCAGCGGCGCTGAGGGAGGCCGTGGCCTGCCGGGGGCCAGTGCTCATACCCCGGCAGGCCACACCGTTCAGGTGTCGAAGTACAAGTTTCTGCGTCGCCGCGAGGATAGTTCGGCGCGCGGTTAGAACTCCGTGGGGCCGGGTTTGAGTGTTGGTGGGTTGCGAGTCTCCGCCCCGGCCCCACGGTCACCAGTTGAAGAAAGCGCCCCGGCCGATTGGGGTCGGCCGGGGCAGTCCAGAAAGGACTATCAGTCATGGGTCAGGTTACCACGTCCGAGACGGTGGCGTTGAGCGCGCCGGTCTTGGAAGGGCTGCGTCGATTGGATGCGGTCATGAAGATGCGGCGGAAGCAGACGGCCGCGCAGAAGCGGATTGCGTTGGCGCGGTCTCGCGCGCGGGCGGCTTTGCAGGCGAAGGAGGAAGAGCAGTGAGCGGGATGAACGTCGCCAGGATCCTGCTGGCGTTGGTGTTGTTGGCGTTGGCGTGGGTCCTCAGCGCAGCGATTGACGCATGGGTACCGGCGGCCGCCGCGATCACGGTGCCGACGGCGCTCGCTGAGCGCCTGGTCTACGTCGCGTGGAAGGAGCGCCGGGCATGAGGTCCGTCGAGATGATCGTTGAGTTCCCTATCGAGGACGCGAACTTGCCGATGCCGCATCTGCTGGGGCTGGCTAACGCTGCGTTTGTCGAGGAGATCGAGCGTCAGGGGCTGTTGCTGATGTCGCCGCCGAGCCCGTCCGTGATGCATGCGCGCCGGATTGTCGAGGTACGCGCGGCCGTCGTGGAGAAGCCGGACTGGGCGCCGCCGACACCGGCCCCGCCGATGTTCGAGTGCCCGAACTGCGGCACCACGATTTTTGCAGCTGGAGAGCCAGAGAAGGAAGAGGCAGAGAAGTGACCGAAATGATGATGGGCGTCCTCGTCCTGGCACTGCTGGCGTTGGTGACGGCGTACTTGTGGCAGGACTGGTGCACGAATACTCGTGAGTTCCGTGAGATGCGGCGAATGATGATGCAGGCGCAGGAAGAGCGTCGAGGAGGTGAGAAGAAATGATCACTATCGCGATTGCCGCTGATGACGTGCAGGCTCGCACTGTCGCGGAGACGATGCTCGGCATGGTTGAGGAGGACGGGCAGGTCGAGGTCGCGCAGGCTGAGCTGGCCCGTTTGACTGGCTTGTCCGCGCGAACTTTGCGACGCACCCTCGATCGCCTGCTCGCGGCGGGCTGGATCAAGAGGATGCGGGTGGCGTCCCCGAATGCGCCTACGCTGTATGACCTGACGGACCTGGCTGACGTCGCGCAGGCGGTCGGCCTGAAGCCGCGCCGCGAAGAACCCGCGGCCGTGTCCTTGACGGGCACTGGCGTGTTGTCGGCTGAGGTCGCGGCGGACCCGATTGGGGCGGTCCAGCCTGGCCAGCGGTGGTTGATCGACCCGAAGCTCCTGCAGGGAGGCTCGAACATCCGCGCGGACCTGCGTGTCGGCCCCGAGTTCGTGGAGACGATCGCCGGCCTCGGTGTCCTCAAGGACATCGATGTCTATCCGACGCTGACGGGCTTGGTGGTCCTTGACGGGCACCGCCGCCACCGCGCGGCCATTGAGGCGGGCTTGGAGACGGTGCCGGTGCGTATCGTCGACGTGGCGAATGACCTGGATCGGATCGGCCTGCAGCTCACGGAGAATGACGAGCATGCGCACACGTCGACCGTTGACCGTGCGCGCGCCATTAACCAGCTCGTGTTGATGGGTCTTCCGGCAGCCGAACTGCGCAAGCGGGGTGTGCGGGCCAGCGAGGCCACGTTGGCGCGCAGGGTCGCTAACGCCTCGCAGGAGGTCGCAGCCCTTGGGGAGTCGGCGAATCTCGGCCTCGATGATCTCGCGAAGATCGCTGAGGCTGAGGCTGACCTCCCCGAGGACATCGCGGGCATGGTCGTCGAGGAGATTCGCGAGGCGCCCGGCAAGATCGATCATTTCCTCGAGCGCGCCCGCGACGAGGCGCGCCGCCGCCAGGTCTATGAGGACGAGGTCCTCGACCTGCGTCAGCAGGGTATCCACGTCATTACAGATGACGAATTCTATGACGGTTTCCCGAAGACCAACCAGTACCTGTGGAACCTGGTCGACGAATACGGCAACAGTGTTGAGCCGCACGACAACCGCCCCGGCAATGCGGCGTATGTCTCGGTGATCGGCTCGGGTGAGTACACGAGCGCGCAGACGCGCTTTGTGTGCATGGACTACGCCTCGCACGGGCACTTCACCCGTGAGGATAGGGCGAGGACCACGCAGGAAGTCGATCGTGCAGCGACCGTCGAGGCGAACCGTCAGGCGGCTCAGGAAGGCGAAGTGCGCCGCGCCTGGATTAAGGACGTGCTCTTCAAGCGCCCTCTGCCGAAGGACACGGCGCTCCTGGAAATGCCCGTCATCTACAACCAAGCCCAGGTGTCCGTCGCATCGCAGGCGAAGGGCCGCGCGCTGGTCGACTTCGATGACATGGGCTTCGGGCTCACGATGTCAGCCGCACAGGCGGCTAAGGCGCGCCTCGCGTGGTGTATCGGCGTCCTCGAGGGTGGCATGGGCCGTGATTACTGGCGCAGCCGCAACGGTGAGCGCTTTGACAGCCTCGTTCAGCTGTACCTGCGGACCTTGGAACACTGGGGATACACCCTCGGTGAGGGTGAGGAGGCGTTCTGCGAGAAGGTCGAGGCTGCCCCTGCGGTCGTCACCTGGGGACCGCGCGCTGGGGAGGTGTACTGATGAGCGCCGATGACACCGTGTTCAGCGCTCTCGAAGACGCTGTGTCTGCGTTGGTCGCGGAAAAGCACGGGCCTGGCTGTGTGCTGGGGGCTTTCATCGTCGTCGCGGAGAGCATCGCCCCGGAGGACGGCAAGGACAGGAGCGCGTGGCTGTGCGAAGGCCAGGGATCACCTCTGGCGCGTCGCGGACTCGTCGAGTGCGCGCGCGACATGTACGCGCGCTCAGTGAGGAGGCTCTCCGATGACTGACGAAGCATCGATGATGGTGGTCGTGGCTCGGGCGGCCTTGGAGGGGGCGCTGCGTGCGGCCCTGCCGCATGTGGCGCGCAAGATTCCCGAGGATGCCCCGGACAATGGCGCGGGCCTGCTGCGCCTGGCCGTCGTCCAGGATTGCGTGATGGTGCTTGCCTCGGCGATTGATCGCAAGCGCGCGATCGCGGTGCGGTTCAACGTCCTTGATGGGGATAGCTACGGGGATGGCGTGAAGTCGATGTGGCTGCGTCGCTCTGCGGTTGAGGCGTTGGCGACGTTCCTCGCGGGGTCTCCCGTCGAGAGGGTGAGCCTCCTCCTCGATGAGAGGGAGGGCGTCACTGTCCAGGAGACGGGCGTCCTGTATGGGCCTCAGATGGCGCGTGTCGCCCCGGCGGCTGAGCCGATGGATGAGGACCGCGTCGACGCGGCGCGCCTCCTGCTGGATGGAGCGCATGGGGTCCTCTATCAGGACGCGGCCGTGGAGATGGACCCGGCTGTTGTCCGCACGTTCGCGGCGTCGGCGGCGGCCTGGCAGATTCCTCTGCGTGTTCGTGTCGGGGACGGTTACGGGCGGTCCTCGTTCATCTGGGGCACAGACGCGTGCCTCGGCTGGTCCGCTGGATCAGCACTGCTCCAGGCCCCCGTGACGGGCGAGCTTCTCTACGACGGGCCGTCAATCCCCTACCTGGAGGCTGCGCTGCTTCCACCTGTGCCCCTGGGGAGCGTTAGCGAGGCCAGCGGGGCTTCGCGTCTACGAGGGAGGGAAGGACTCGTGAGTGAAGAACTCCTCGCCGAAATCGAGCGCGCGAATCACGTCCGTGCCCTTGAGCGTGAGCTGTACAGGGTTCAGGCGCATGCGATCAAAACGGCGTCCGCCTTGATCGATGTCGGCGCTGACATCGCCGAGAAGTACGCGCAGACGCCCGAGCAGCGCATGAGCATCCGCAGGGCCATCGGTGCCGTCGTCGACGAGACTCATCGACGGCCTCTACCCGCAGGCAGGAGAAGAACGCGATGAATGACGCTGCCATTGCCCCGCTGTGGGAGATCGGTCCCTTCGATCTGCCCCCAGTCAGACATGCTCTCGCTCAACGGCAGAGCTGACCGCCGCACCTCTCCCCGCGGATTCGGACACTGCGCATGCAAGCCCGGGTCATGGCCCGTGCGGCCCACTGCCCAACCTTCATGCGAGCGCGCCTCGTCGCGTGGGTTCGTTTCCCGGACGGCCGCCGCCGCGACCTCCACAACCACATGCCCACCCTCAAGGCCCTCGTGGACGGGCTGGTGGACGCCGGATTGCTCCCGGACGATGACGCGCGGCACCTGCAGGGCCCGGACATGCGCCTCGACCCCCGCCACACCAGCAAGCGCATGGGCATCCCCATGTGCTCCATCCGATTCACCGTCATGCCATTCGAAGAAAACGAGGAGGACCCCGAATGAGCGGCGAAACACTCGTCACCCTCGTCGGTAACCTGACCGCCGACCCCACACTCCGCTGGACACAGTCCGGCTCCGCCGTCGCTGACTTCACGGTGGCCTCCACCCCGCGAACCTACGACCGCAACGCCGAGCGAATGGCGCGACGGCGACACCCTCTTCATGCGCTGCTCCGTGTGGCGCGATGTCGCCGAGAACGTCGCCGAATCGCTGCGCAAGGGCATGCGCGTCATCGTTCAGGGTCGCCTCACACAGCGCTCCCTACGAAACACAGCAGGGCGAGCGCCGCACGGTCGTTGAGCTGCAGGTCGACGAGGTCGGCCCCTCCCTCACGCCGAGCCCGCGCACAGGTCACCAGGCACCCCGCAGCTGACGGCGGGGCAGGATACCCGCCCCCGCCTCCACCTGCGTCCCCCAGCTAGTGCAGACAACGCAGCAGGCCCCGCAAGCACCGCAGCAGCCCGCGCCCCGCCAGCCTCCTACGCAGGAAGATCCCTGGGCACGCCAGGCCTCACAGCCAGCTGCGAACTACGCGGCGTGGGAACCGCCGTTCTGATGGAACGGTACTGCCCGGACTGTGGCGTCGTGCTCGCTGCGGGGCATGCGCGATGCAGGGCCGTGCTTCCTCAGGCTTGAGGCTGAGTATCAGCGAAAAACCGAGCGCGACTGGATGCGCAGGAACTTCCCGGGGCACCGGCCCGGGATCTGTTCCCAGAGGACTACTGGGAACCAGCGGAAATCAAGAACACAAGCGTGAAGGAGGGCAGGTAATGGCCTGGGTCCGAGTCGGCGACGAAGCGCTGAGCCACCCTAAGCTCATGGCGCTGTACGACATCGAGGGAGCGGAGGACATCTCGATCATCGAAATGTTCGGCTTCCTCATGGCTCTCGCGACCTACTCGGCCAAGCACTTGACAGACGGAATTATCGAGAGGGGCGCGTGCTTCCGCGACGGCGAGCGCTCGCGGGTTGTGCGCATCATCGATGCGGCGGTGGCCGCAGAGCTGCTCACATGGGTTGAGGTGGACGGGGCGCGCAAGTTGCGCTTGTTCACGGATGAGGAATTCATTCACATTCAGCCTCGCGAGGAGGTCATGCGTCGCCGCGCACGGTCGCGGGAAAACCGCGACAAGGATAAGAAAGCTGCGGTCATCTACAGGGACGGCGATCAGTGCCGTTACTGCGGGAAGATCGTGCGTTGGACCGGACCAATCGGTCTCAACTTGGGCACGCTCGATCACGTGGACCCGGACTCGCTGGGGGACGCCCCGGTCGAGGGGCTCGTGGTCGCTTGCCATGAGTGCAACTCGTCGCGCGGTCACGCGCGCGAAGCGTTCGACGCGGCCTCGCCGCTGCGTCCTGTCCCGTCCACGCCCTATTACGGGGTGTGGTCGGCCGAGTTCTTAACCAGGTACGGATACGACGCTGCGCCGTCCGTGGATCCGGGCACGCCTGTTGACCCCTGCCTCAGAGACACCCACGAGGGGCGTTCTCCCGGGCCGAGGGACCAGCGAGCCTGTCGAACCCGGGCGCGGCTCCAGCGGCCCTGAGCTGACCGCTGTGCGTGACCCCGGCGCGTCCGAGAGACGCGCGTCCGAGGGTCCGCGTAGTTCGACCTAGTTCGGACTCAAGTCCGAACTCCGGTTCGACATCGAAGGGTATCAGGTCGAATACTCTCGGGTCGGGTAGGGACGGGACGGGCCGGGACGGACGGGCCAGGCCAGGCAGGGGCGGGCCGGGACGGGACGGGCCAGGCCAGGCAGGGGCGGGACAGGCCAGGACGGGCAGGCAGGCGCACCTCGGCAGCAGAGCGCTAAGCGGAACCGTAGAAGGAGAAGGCGATGATGGTCGGCCGTTGCTGCGTTGAGGAGGAGCCGTGCTGAACCGCGTGTGCTTGTCCGGGTGTACCTCGCCTGGTGAGCATCTTCCTGACTGCCAGGAAGACTCGTGCCGGGGCTGCGCCCCGAGTCCGGCTTACGTCGGGGTCCTGTGCGCCCGCTGCTGGGGGAGACTCCAATCCGTCGTGCGCACGATGCCGGCACTCGTCGACGAGCTGATGGGCGGGGACGACGCGCCCTCGGCGGTCTCATCCTCTGGCGGTGGTCGCCCGCCTGGCTCGTCCTCGTTGTACCCGCAGCAGAGGGCGGCTGCCGACGAGCTCGCGGCGGCGCTGGCCTCGTGGTGTATCCAGGCAGGCGAGCATATCGGCGTGGAGGCTCCTCGGCCGTCCGGCCTGTGGTGGTCGAGTCCTGGTCGCAAGATCGACTCGGAGACGGGCGAGGCCTACCTCGTAGAGGCAGAGCCGGTCGGCATCCGTGTACCTGCGGCGCTGACTGAGCTTGTGCGGTGGATTGATCCTCTGCTCGACCGTGTCGCGGCCGCACCGTGGGCACCCGAGATGCTTGCCGACCTGGCCAGGCTCGACGCTGGCGCGCGCGCGAGGTGGGCAGTCGAGGAACCGGAGCGGCGCGTGCAGGATATTGCCTGCCCGTCATGCAACGCCTACTCGCTCGTGGTAACGCCCGTGCGAGTCGTCGGCGGGCAAGAGCAGGTCACCTGCTCGCGTATCTCCTGTGGGCGTGTCCTGTCCTCCCAGGACTGGGAACGCCTGCGCGCCTGGTCGGTCCTGGTCGCTCGCATGTCAGCAAAGACCGAGGAGACCTCGGCATGATCGTGGCGGGGAGGAATGGGAACGACAGTGCGATGTGCCGAAACATGTCCCCGGCCTCCCGCGTCAACGGTCCGGGTGTGGGCGGCTGCGGGCCGGGTACGGTCGGTCAAGGTCGGCGGCTCCGTATGGGTAGCAATCGAGGACGTGATAGCTGCTGAGGCCTCGTCGCGCCGCCGCTGCACGACACGACACGCGAACCAGGTGAAGGTTGATTGACAGCGACGCATGGCAGTTGTAACATTCTGTGCCAACGGCAGAAGTAGTCGAACAAGCCCCGAGGCGGATAACCGCCCGGGGCTTTTCGCGTACCCGCCGGACACGGCGAGCCCGAGAGGATGAAGCGTCATGGCGTGGTCATCGAGCGATCGCGCGTCGCGGCTCCCGCCTGACTGGGACGAGCGCCGCGCCTTCGTCCGCGCCCGCGCAGGCGGCAGGGTGCGAAGCGCTCCCTGCATGACGGGACGCGCTGCCCTGCAGCTGGTGCCGAGTGCGACCACGTCACACCAGGTGATGACCACCGAGCGACGAACTTGCAGTGGTTGTGCTCGTGGCATCACAAGCGCAAGACTCGGCGAGAAGCCGCGGCCGCGTTAGCAGCAGAGCGGGCACGAAACGCCCCGCGCAAGCGCAAGCATCCCGGCCTCATCGACTAGACCCCCACCAGGGGACCCCTCCCCCACCAGCCCAAACACCGTCAAGAGCTGTCGGTTTTTGTTTGTACGGGTCTGGGGAGAATAGCGACCGGCGGAAACCGTTGCTGGCTCAACGCAAACGCCGGATGGTGGGATGAGGGCGCGGGGGAATTTAGAGGGGCGCTAAGGTGCCGTCCTGGAATGCGTTCCCGGTGACGGTGATGTACCTACCCTGGGAGTAGAACTCGATTCGCTGCCCGCGCCAGGTGCGCTTGAAGCCGCGCTGCGGGGCGGCGGTCCCCCAGATGTGCAGACCACGCCCCGAGGGCGAGACCTCGACGTAGGGACCCCGCGTAGTACGCGAGCAGCGTGCGCGTGGCTTCGTTGGGGATGCCATGCTCGTCAAGGCAGGCGTCCAGGTCGATGCAGCCGACGCCGTCGCCGAGGACGAAGCCGAGGGTGCGCCGGTGGCGCTCGCGGCCTCATACGTGCTCCAGGTCGTCGGGTCGGTGACAGATGCCCACGCGCCTGTACGTGCGCACGTGGGGCGTTTGTTGAGGTGGTTGACCCATCGTGCGCGTCGAGTTAGCTCGCTGGGCAGTCCTGCGGCCTTGTCGGCGCGGGTGGAGCGGTGGTGTGCGACTCGGCATCGAGTACTGCAAAAGCGCGCGTCGGAGCGTGCCCATGCTTTGAGCTGACGTCCGCAGTGTTCGCACGTTTTTCATGTCTCTTATTGTAACGCTTATTTCGTTGATTTTACGGGCTTTGAGTGGGGGGTGATCTGGGTGGCTGGTCGTGGTCCGGCGCCGAAGCCGCAGGCTCGCGGGCGCGTCGCAACAAGGATCCGCAGGTGCTTCGGATCATCACTGCGCAGCCGGTCGAGCAGCCGTCGCTGCCGGTCATTGAGCATGTCGTTCTCGATGAGAACGGGAAGCCGAGGAAGAAGCGCTTTACGTGGCCAACGGTCACGCGGCGGTGGTGGAAGATGTGGGGGGAGTCCCCGCTGTCCGCCGAGTACACGGAGACAGACTGGTCTTTCCTCCTGGACACCGCCTATCTGCATGCCCTGTATTGAAGGGCGATTTCCGCATGGCCGGTGAGCTGCGTCTGCGGGTAGCGAAGTTCGGCGCGACCCCGAGGACCGCGCCCGGCTCCGGATTCAGTTCGCGGTCGCGGACAACCTCGAGGACGACGCCGACACAGCCGACGGTGACGCGGCGCCCGTCTCTGCGCGAGCGCGGAGACGGCAGAAGAAGCTGAGGGCGGTGTAACAGTGCCGTGGACGCCGATCGACGAGGACGATGAGTTCCCGACGCTCGGGTACGACGTCGCGGACTGGATGACAGCCTATCTGCTTACTCCCGATAAGGACGGGGACGAACAGATCCCGTTCGTGCCCACGCAGGAGCAGCTCGACTTCCTGGTCGCGGTCTACGAGCTGGATCCGCAGACGGGTCGCCGGGTCAAGCAGCGTGCGGTCCTGTCGCGACCTAGGGGATGGGGGAAGTCGCCGTTTCTTGCGGCGATCTGCTGCGCCGAAGCGCTCGGCCCCGTCCTGTGCGACGGGTGGGATGCGGAGGGCCAGCCTGTCGGCGTGCCGTGGTCGACGCGCCGCACACCAATCGTCCAGGTCACGGCCACAACCGATGACCAGACGGCGAACACTTGGGACCCCTTGTTAGAGATGCTGCGTGGGTCCCCCGCCGAGTCGGAGTACGGCATCGACCCGATGGATTCGTTCGTTGCTCTGCGGAGAGGTCGCATAGAGAAGCGCACGTCCTCGGCAACCTCCGTCAAGGGTGCGAAAGCCGTCATGGCCGTCATGGACCAGACAGAAACCTGGCTGCCGGGCAACGGAGGACCGAAGCTTGCCAAGACCCTGCGGTCCAACGCCGACAAGCTCGGAGGCTTGACGATCGAGACTCCGAACGCTTACACGATCGGTGAGCGCTCGGTCGCGGAAACAACGGCGCGATTCTACGAGCTGATGAAGGCCGGGAAGGTCAAGAAGGAAGCCGCGCGAGGACTCTATTACGACCACCGGCAGGCACCGCTGGACACCAACATCTCGGACCGTGAGTCCCTGATCGAGGGCCTGCGGATCGCCTACGGCGACTCGGCCAAGGACCCGCGTGGCTGCGCGATCCATGATCCAGAGTGCGGGCCCGGCTGGGTGGACCTCGAACGCATCGCGGACAGCTTCTGGCACCCGGACAATGATCCGGCGGACATGTGCGCGGACTTCCTCAACCAGATCAACTCCGCGTCCGACGCCTGGCTGACGATGCCGGAGCTGAGGGCTATCGAGGACCACACGAAGCAGATCAGCTCGACGGAGCCGATTACGCTCGGGTTCGACGGGTCCGAGGGTCGCAAGATCGGCATCGCCGATGCGACCGTCCTGATCGGCTACTCGATCACCCAGAAGCACCTTTTCAAGGTGGGGATCTGGATGCAGCCGGACGGTCCGGCAGGCGAGGGTGGCAGCCGCCGCGCCTGGAGATTGAGCAGACCGTGCGAAGCGCTTTCGAGCGCTACAACATAGTCGGCTTCTATGCCGACCCCTCAGCGGGTTGGGCGCAGGACGTCAAGGCCTGGGAGGCCAAGTACTCGCGTCGCCTGCGGGCAAAGATCAGCGCTGCGGAGCCGATCCGCTACCCGCAGCGCAACGTCTCTCAGACGTGCGAGAACTTCGCTCAGCTGCTCTCCGCGATCCACCAGAACCTCATCACCTACGACGGTGACCCGACGATGACCGCGCATCTGCTCAACGCCCGCAAGTCCCCGCGACAGGCGGGTACGTGCTCGTTAAACCGGCGGATGATCAGGACTATTCGAAAATCGACGCGGCCTGGGGTGCGATGTTCGCGTATAAGGCGGGCCTCGACGCGGTTGGTAAGGGCGCGGCCAGGCCGACGGCGCGCCGAGCTCCGCGACGACTCTACTAACAAACGCACTGGGGAAGGAGGCCCCACCTCATGACCAAGACCCCCGAGGAGTGGCTCTCCTACCTCACCGCACGCATGGACAAAGCGCGCACCAGGACAGACCTGCTGCGCTCCTACACCAACGGCACCAGTCCCCTACCGGAGATGGGGGCCGAACCTGGCGAAGGCCTGGATCAAGTTCCAGCGTCGCGCGCGCACGAGCCCCGGAAAGCTCGTCGTCGCCGCGCTCGTTGACCGCCTCATCCCGAACGGCGTGACCGTCGGCGCGAGCGACAAGACGCTTAGCGGCGCTGGCAGCAGCCAGGATCTGGCGAGACAACAGACTCAAGGTCGCGTTCTCCGACGCGATCTGGGACGCCGCGACCCTCGGGCGCGGTTACCTCCTCGTTACCCAAGACGAGGACGGGCACGCTTGCGTGACCTATGAACGCCCCGAGCACATGTATGTGGAGCCGGATCCGGTCCGGCCCTGGCGTGCGCTCGCGGCTGTGAAGGTCTGGCGAGACTCCGCAGCGGGCGTCGATCATCTGGTGATGTGGACACCAGGGAAGCGCACAGCGTTCTCCCGCTCTGCCTACAGTGACTCGAAGGCCCTGATCTCGACTGTCTCGTCCGGCTGGCGGCAGGACGAGGGCGGCGAACAGTCGTTCGAGGGCGCACCGCCCGTCGTCGTTCTGGAGAACCGCTTCGGCGAGGGAGAGTTCGAGAACGTTCTCGACCTGATCGACCGAATTAACTGGCAGACGCTCCAGCGGCTCGTCATCATCAGCATGCAGGCGTTCCGCCAGCGCGCGCTCAAGAGCGCCGAAGGGTCGGCAGGGTTGCCTGCTGAGGACGAGGCCGGCAACGAGATCGACTACCAGAAGGTGTTCGAGCCGTCGCCCGCCGCCCTATGGGAGCTGCCCCCGGGTGTGGAGATCTGGGAGTCCTCGCAAACCCAGATCAGTGAGATTCTCGCTGCGACCAAGGACGATTGGCGCGAACTCGCGGTCGAGACATCGACCCCGCTGTCGATCATGCTGCCCGACTCAGCAAACCAATCAGCCTCGGGCGCCGAGCAGCCTCAGAAGGCGCTCCTGTCCAAGGCTGAGGACCGGATCGAGCGATTCACATAGCACTGGCCTACCTCATGGTGCGTGCGCTCGCGGTCGAGGGCATCGACCTTGACGAGACCGAAACCGTCGAGGTGCTGTTCGTACCGCCTCACGCAGTGTCTCTCACGGAGAAGTACGCCGCAGCAGTTCAGGCACGCAACGCTGGCGAGGCCTTGGAGACAATCCAGCGGAATATCCTCGGGTACTCGCCGGAACAGATAGCGCAGGACAAGCAGCGCCGTGCAGAAGAGCAGTTGGCTCTCGCGTTCGCGCTGCAGGACAATCCCAGCCGACCGATGAGGCGCAGCCTCCGGTCACGGGTGGGATCCGTCTGACTTGAAAGACCTTGAGGAGAAGTGAGCATGACGGACCTGGACGACCTCACGAGCGTCTACAGTGCCCAGGTCCACGCTGTGCGCACACAGATCACGAAGTTCGGCGAGGCCTACTGGGACTCGATGCCGAACTACCGTGCAAGCGCCGTCGAGGAGATGATTGCGGCGCTCGTCCCCAGGGTCACCGCCGGTCAGCTCAGCATCGCGGACTCTGACCCGCGCCTACCTCGCGCGCTGCGCCCACGAGCTCGGCTGGAAACTTGTCGTCCCACCGCTCGATAAAGCGGACATTCTCGGCGCTCGCGGCGTCGATCCTCGAACGGTGTACCGCCGTCCGGCGGTCGACGTGTACAAGGCGCTATCGGATGGGAAGCCGGTCGAGCAGGCGGTCTCTGAGGGGCGACTGCGTTTGACTCAGCTGATCGGCGGCGATGCTCAGCTCGCGAAGGTCCGCGCATCTCGCCAAGTGATGCGCGTCTACCCGGACGCTGGCTCGTATTACCGGCGTGTGCTTACGGGCCGCGAGAACTGCGGCCTCTGCGTCGTCGCATCGACGCAGCGCTACTACAAGGAAGATCTGCTGCCGATCCATCCGGGATGCGACTGCGACGTGCAGCCGCTACCGCCAGAAGCGGCAGGCCAGCAGGTCATCGACGAGGACCGCCTGGAGCAGGTCCACAAGATCGCTGCCGAACGGCTCGGCGAAGCCGACCGAGGAGGCAGGACGCCCGACTACAGGAAGCTAATCCGAGTCGAGGCACACGGGGAGTACGGCGCCACTTTGACGTGGGCTGAGCCGAAAAACCCGAAGCAAAGCGGCACAGCGGATAAGGCGTAACGCCTAAACGCGCAGCCGCACAAACAAGCCCCGCCGACGCCGCAACGGCGCTCGCGGGGGAGGCTACCCGAAACGGGAGGACTGATCGACCATGAAGATTCACCTGAACGACCGCCCGCATCTGCGATTCGTGGATGCCGCTGACGCGCCTGCGGGCGGGGAAGCGGATGAGGCTCAGGTCTCGGGGGCTGCTGCCGAAACGGAGCAGGCCAAGGACTGGGAAGCCGAAGCGAAGAAGTGGAAGGAATTATCGCGCCGAAACGAGGCGCGCGCCAAGGAGAACGCCGAGAAGGCTCGGCTGTTCGACGAGCATGAGGAGCAGGGCAAGACAGAGCTGCAGAAGGCTCTCGATAAGGCTGCGCAGGCTGAAGCCCGCGTGAAGGCCCTCGAAGTCCAGGCGACGCGAGCACAGGTCGCCGCGGCAAAGGGCGTAGACGCGGACCTACTGTCCGGCTCAACGCTGGAGGAGCTGGAAGCGTCCGCTGATCGTCTGCTGGCGTGGCGAGGAGCGCAGATCCCGAAGGGTGCCCCGGCGTCCGACGCGGGTCACCGAGGTGAAGAGATCAGGTCGAGCAAGCAGCTCACACGCGAGGACCTCAAGAACATGAGTGCCGAGCAGATCAATCAGGCCCGCCGAGCGGGCCAACTCAACGACGTGATGGGTCTCCGCCTGACGGCGAGCCCGTGAAAAGGAGCCAAAGAAATGGCTGACAACAACTTTGTCCCCGAAATCTGGTCGGCCTCCATCCTGGAGAACTTCCACAACCAGGCAGTCCTGACCGGCCTGACGAACCGCGAGTACGAGGGCAAGCTGAAGTCCGGCTCGGAGATCCACATCGCTGGTCTTGTCGACATCAAGATTAAGGACTACAAGACAGGTGTCCTCCCGCTGCTTCCGGCGGCGGTAAGCAGCCGCGTACGACCGCGCCCGACACGGTCGCCAACACAGGTGTCGACCTGGTCATCGATCAGGAGAAGTCCTTCGACTTCCTCGTCGACGATATCGACCGCGCACAGTCGAACAAGTCTTTCGACAAGTACACCGAGTCTGCTTAAGCATCGGCCTTGTCGAGGACGCGGAAGCCTTCCTCACCGGCCTGCTCTCCACGCAGGGGCACGGCGACGACGGGGATTGCTACCCCGACCGACTGGGCGTCCGCCTACAACGTCGTGTTGGCCCTGCGCAGCAAGCTCACCGACGCGAAGGTTCCGCAGGCGGGCCGAGCCCTGCTCGTGAACGCGAAGTTCGAGAACTTCCTGCTCTCCGACGGCGCGAAGCTCACGGCCTTCGATAAGGCCAACACGACCGACGGTCTGCGCGAAGCGATCATCGGTCGTCTTCTCGGCTTTGACGTCGTTGTTTCTCCGTGGATGGACAACACCAAGCCTATGGCGATTGGCCTGCACAAGCCCTCGGTTGCCTATGTCTCTCAGATCTCCAAGATCGAGAGCATGCGCGCCGAGAACACCTTCGCCGACCGCGTCCGTGGTCTGCACGTGTACGGCGGCAAGGTGCTGCGCCCGACCGCCGTTCAGGTCTTTAAGGGGGTCTGATGCTCGTCCGTGGAACCAACGGCCTTGAGATCGAGGTCGAGGAGCAGGTCGCAACCGCGATGATCGCCGCCGGTCTCGTCGAGGCTGTCGAGGAAGTTGAGGATCCGGAGTCCGCTCCGGCCAAGACCAAGAAGTAGGAAGATGGGCATGAGTGTACCTCTCGTCGACATCGAGGATATCGAGGCGGCCCTCGGGCGTACGCTCAGCGACGAGGAGAAGCCCCGCGCGCTCTTCGTCGCGGACAAACTCTCCGCAGCGTTCAGGCAGCGTGCGCGCCAGTCCTTCACGGTCGAGACGTATGTACACCGCTTGAAGGTGGACACCGGTGGCCGGGTGTTCCCCACCCGGGCGCCTCTCGTGGAGGTGCTCGCCGTCTTCACTGACGAGGGGGCGCCCGTCGCGTACGAGAAGCGGCATGGGTTTCTCTTCGTGCGAGCGTGGTGCAGTGACTTCGTGGTCGTCACCTACACGGCGGGTCTCACCGAGGTCCCCGTAGCGGTGAGACTCCAACTCGCGGACAGCGTACGCCGGGTTCTCCTCATCCCCTGACGCAGCAGCCCAGGGGCGCAACTCAGGTGACCGAGACGACGGGACCGTTTACGCAGTCCCACCAGTACGCCACCTGGGCGGTGGGCGGGCAGGCTCTCCTCTCCCCCGACGACCAGGCGCTCGCGGACTCGTATCGTCCGCGCCGCGCCGGGCACGTGTGGGTGATGGGGGGCGGCTGACGTGATGGAGGAGTGGAAGACTCCCGTCCAGGTCGAGGGGCGCGTCCGCCGCGACGAGGACGAGTTACCTCGTCGAGGAGTCTGCGTCTCGCCTCATCGCGGGGTGCCTGATCGCCCCGGGGCAGTTCACGGTGCCGGGCTTGCTCGACCAGGCAGCCTCGCAGAGGGCCGACGAGACCGCGACGCTCTACCTGCCTCGGGGAGTGACGCTCCGCGTCGGGGACGTCATCCGCGTCCCGGCTGAGCATCCTCTCGGCGGGACATGGGCGGTGGAGGAACCGTCCTCGCCGTGGCCGCGCGGCACGGCTGTCGTGATCTCACGGAGGTAACAAGTGGCAGTCAAACTGGTTCGCAACAATCTGTCGATTGAGGCGCTCCTGCAGTCCGAGGCGATCAGCCGCGCGATGGTCAGTGAAGCCGAAGCGGTGCGCGCGCTGCGGCAGCAGCAGCGGCCCCGAAACGGGACCGCGTACTCGCGGAGGCCTACAAGGTCGAGGCCGTGATGGCGGAAGTGCCGACGCGCCGAAACGGCACGTCACGCAGAGCTGCAGGCCGAGTCACCAATGAGGCCCCGCACGCTGTGCCCGTGGAGTTCGGGCACTTCACCAAAGACGGGCGCCGCGTCCCGGCCCAGCACACGCTCGGGAAACTCGCAGGCTCACGGAGCGCGAGAAAGGGCCGCACATGACGTACACGGATCCAGTCCAAGTACTCCGGGACGCGATCACCCGGGCGACGGGGGTCAAGACGGTGCGAGTACTCCAGGAGGGAAGCCTCCCGGACACATGGCCGATGCCGCTCGTCCACGTCTACGCGATCCAGAGCCAGGACCTCGATTACGAGAGGCTCTCCTCGATCGCCGTCGACGTGTACGCCAAGACCCCCACGGGTCACGGCGGCGTCGGCGCGGAGGCGCTCGCGGACCAGGTCGCGGATGTGTTGGCTGCTCGTCCTGTGGTGGGGGGCGTCTGGGTGGGTTGACACGGTCGACGTGTCATCGCGGCTGGGTGTTCGCGCTGCTTATGGCGTCGTTGAGGTGGTGGGCCTCAGCGTTGACGCCACTCACAGGCCCACCGACTAACCACTGATTTGGAAGGAGGGCTGATATGGCTAATACGACCATTGAGGCTCTGAAGAAGAAGCACAACAAGTCGAAGAACGTGCGCAAAGCGTTGAACGTTCTCGCGTTCGTTGCGCCGCTGACGGCGGCTGTCCCGGATGCCCTGACGGATGCTGGGGGCGCTTTGAAGGAGATCCCGGCGGAGTGGACGCCCCTGGGCATTTTCACCACCGATGGTGGTGAAATCACGCCCGATGTGACCGTGGACGACGTCGACGGCCTGGGGTATGCGGAGCCGGTCCGCTCTGACCTGACCAAGGCATCTAAGACGATTAAGCTCAACATTTTTGAGCTGTTCCGCAAGGAGATGCTCTCCTTGACGCATGGCATTGACCTCTCGCAGGTCAAGGCGAACACGACCACGGGAGAAGTGGTCTTTGATGACCCGCTCCTCCCTGCGATCCCTGAGAAGCGCCTCCTGATCATCGCGGCCGACGGACCGGCAGATGACGAGTGGTTGATGGGCTGGTGCTTCACCAGGGGCCAAGCTCGTCTCCATGCCGACGATCCCCCTGAAGGCCACGGACCCCATCACCGGGGACTTGGAGTTCAAGGCGTTTGCCGACGAGTCCGCAGGTACCGCTTGCCGTAACTATTACGGCGGGTCCGCGATGCTCAAGCACCGGGATATCACGGGATTCGAGGCCGCAGGAGCTGCGGGCACGGCTGGGGCTGTTCTCCCCAGCCGTGCCCGCCAACCTCCAGTGGAGAACGCAGACACGAGAAGGCAATAGGCATGAAGACGAAGACATTCCAGAAGGAAAATCACCACGGCAGACGGGGACAAGGTCGTGCTCGAGCGCACCACCGACGACGCGGCAGACGCGGTGACCCTGCTTGCCCAGGGATGGGCAGAAAGACGCAGGCGACGCTGCCCGAACCACCCGCCAGCACCAAGCCCCGACCCAACAACTGAAAACCGTCACAAAGGAGAACACAAAAATGTCCGACAAGATCACCCCTACCCTGACCCTCGCGGCCCTGAACAAGCTGGACGGCGCAGCGGAGGCAACGCCGTTCACGTTCGGCCTCGCCGACAAGATCATCAAGTTCCCGGACCCGCTGGGCCTCAGCCCCGAAGAGGGTGAGGAACTCCTGACCGCCCTATCCGGAGGAACACGAGCCACGGAGATTATCAATAGCTGGATCAGCGAAGAGGACGCGGAGATCGTTCTCAAACGCCTGAATCTCCGCCAGATGGTTCTCCTCATCAAGGCTGCCTCTGAGCATTACGAGGCGTCGCTAGGGGAATGCGGGGGAAGGGCGAGCCTCTACGACCGCCTGACACGGTACGAGAGGCAGATCGTTGCGGATTTAGCGGAGCAGGGCTGGGACGTATACGCCCTGTTCCGCGCCCGCCGGTACCGGTTCCTGCTCACGCTAATTGACGCGCTCCCGTCGACGAGTAGGGACGGTAGCGGCCATGCTCAATGATCCTGATGTCGCGCTAGAAACCGCTCGCGCGCTGGCCGAAGCCGAGGACGACGACTCGACGGAGGCGCAGCTACGCGCCCAAACCCCCGAGGTGAGAGTCATGCAGGACATTTTCGACCTGCTCGTCGCCGCCTTCGGGGGCAAGGAAACCTACCCCAGGCCTGAGAGCCTCACCGAGATCGCACTCGACGAAGCACGAACAGAAGTCCGAGACGCCAACGCGCGCCGGGCGCTCGCGGCTCTCATGCCGGGGTGGAGTCCTCAAGAAAACTGAATAACTACTACCTGCAGGAGGTCTGCGTGTCTGGCGTCTATCAGGCCGGAACGGTCTACGTCGATGTCGTCCCTCGATGAAGGGCTTTTTCAAGAGCATCGAGACCGCGACGGCCGCGCAGATCCCCAGGTGGCTGGCGATGCTGGCAAGAAGTACGCGGAGAAGTTCAAGGAACAGGTCTCCGCCTCGGGTAAGGACCTCGTTAACGCGATCGCTGACCCGCTGGGCAAGTCCACGGCGCGCCTGCGTCAGGAGGCCGCCAACACTGGTGCGGCCCTGCAGGAGGCGCACGCACAGGTTGCTAAGTCAGCGTCGGCGCTCGCGAAGGCGCGCGGTGAGGAGGAGACCGCGGCGACTGCGGTGGAGCGCGCCGAGCGTGCGCTTGCTGCAGCGCGGTCCAGCTCGTCTGCTGACTCGGCGGCTGTTGCTCGTGCGGAGTCGGCGCTGGCCTCGGCGCGCGAGGCGTCGGCGGCAGCGAACCGGAAGGCCGATCAGGCCACGGCTGACCACGCGGACGCGCTGAAGAAGGAGAAGGTCGCGTCCGACAGCGCTCGCGTGGCAACCGAGGCCCTGGAGCAGCGGGTTGCGAAGGCTCCCACCGGGTGGGAGCGCTTCACGACTTCGCTGAAAAGTTGGGTCCGTGAGGGCCGACAACGTCGAGCGCGAGTCCCGCGAGGTTGATTCCTCTCTTGGGCGTGTAGGCTCGGGCGTCTCCTCGCTCGGCGGATTCGTAACGTCGGCGCTCGGCCCGCTAGCGCTCCTGGGCGCGGCTGTTGGCATCGGTGGTTTCGCGTCCGAAGCAATTGAAGCGTCCGACGCGACAAACAAGTTCGCGGACACGCTGCGGTTCGCGGGCATCGATGATTCCAAGATCAAGGAGCTTGGGGCCTCCGCTCAGGAGTACGCCGACCGCACGGTCTATGACCTTGCGGACATTCAGGGCATCACGAGTCAGCTCGCGGCCAACGGTGTGGACGGCTTCGACCGTCTTGCGGAGGCTCTCGGCAACGTCAACGCTGTGTCTGGCGGCACGAAGGACACGTACAAGAGCCTCGGACTGGCGATCGTACAAGTAAATGGCGCTGGAAAACTCCAGACCCAGGACTGGAATCAGGTGGCCAACGCCATTCCAGGTGCGTCCGGCAAGATCCAGCAGGGCGCTGTCCGATATGAGGGGCTTACACGGGGAATTTCCGTGAGGCATTGGCAGAGGGCAAGATCAGCGCCGAGGGAGTTCAACCAGGCGATTTTTGCAGCTTGGTTTTGATGACGTCGCGGTCGCGGCGGCGTCGGATGTGTCTCGCATCGAGAACGCGGCCGGGAACTTGCAGGCGACGATTGTCGGCGGCTTCAAGGACATGATCGACCTCGCGAAGCCCCAGCTGACTGCCTTCATGAGCTGGTTGTCTGACACGCTCGGGAACGGTTTCGAGTGGATCAAGACCACGGCTGTGCCGTCGATCCAGGGCATCTGGGACATCCTCGCCAACGGGAATTTTTCGGGGCCGATCTTCGGCCTCGAGGAGGACAGCGGCCTCGTCGACTTCCTGTTCAACCTGCGTGACGCTGGGCTGTCGGCGTGGGAGATGCTCAAGTCCATGTGGGACGCGGCGACGAACCTAGCGGCCGCGTTCGCTCCGCTCGCCAAGAGCGTGTGGGACCTCGTGTCCTCGTTCGGCGGAGATGGGACGTCAGCAATCCAGGGGATGGCGGACGCACTCAAAAACGTGTTCGACTGGATCGGACAGAACACAGACATTGTCGCGCCGCTCATTGCAGCGGTCACCGCGGGAACGGTGGCGTTCAAGGGGATGAGCGCGGCCATGGGTGCCGTCAACGCTGTGAAGGCGGCGGGCGGGCTGTTGCAGTTCGTCAAGGCCACGAACTTGGCGAAGGCCGCGCAGGCGGCGTTCAACATCGTCATGAACCTGAATCCAATTGGGGCGATCGTTACGGCGATCGCTGCGCTTGTCGCGGGCCTCGTGTATTTCTTCACGCAGACGGAGACCGGCCGCAAGGCGTGGGCGGCGATCACGGATGCGTTCTACGGCTTCGTGGATTGGATCGGCTCGGCGTGGACGTCCACCATGGAGTCAATCTCCTCGTGGTGGACGGGCACCTGGGACGGCGTATCAGGGGTTCTTCTCGACCTACGTCGTCCAGCCCATGCAGACTGCGTGGGCGGCGATCACGGCCGTCTGGGACGGCATCGTGACCGTCTTCAAGACTGCGTTCGCGATCATCGTCGGCGTCATCCTGACACCGATCAAGCTGTACATAGAGGCGTGGGTAGCAGTCTTCACATGGGCTTATGACGCCGTCATCAAGCCAGTGTGGGACGCGATCTGCCAGGCGTTCACGTGGGCTTATGACACTGTCATAAAGCCGGTTTTCGAGCAGATCGCAGCCACGTGGCAGTGGATCGCAGGGATCGCCCTCGAAGTGTTCGGGGGTATCGTCTCCTTCCTTGACGGGGTGTGGGCGGCGATTTCCGGCGCCGTGTCAGCAGCGTGGAGCGGGATCGTCACCGCCGTGACCTGGTACATCAACACCGTGTGGAGCGTCGTCTCCACCGTGTTCTCGACGGTCGCTGGCGTCGTCTCCTCGATCTGGAATGGGATCGCCTCCACTGTCTCGGGCGTCTGGGAGTCCATCAAGACCGCAGCGAAGACAGCGGTCGACTGGGTCTACGACAGTGTCACAGGTGTCTTCTCGTCCATGTCGTCAAGTGTCTCCTCGACTTTCGACGGCATGAAGACCGCAATCGAGACGGCCTGGAACAAGGTCAAGGGCGTCGCGGCCAAAACCAGTCAATTTCATAATTGACACGGTGTACACCAATGGCTTGAAGTCGCTGGTGGAGACGGTCGCCTCGAAGATCGGCCTGTCGCTGACGTTGCCGACGATCCCCCGTATCGCCGAGTACGCCGAGGCGGCATCGTCCCGGATACAGCCCGGGACACGACACGATCCCGGCGATGCTCTCCCCCGGCGAGGCAATCCTTGTCCCCGAGCTCGTCCGCCAGATCGGACCGAGCCGCATCATCGCCGCTAACTACGCCGCCTCGAAGCGCCGCCCCGGCGGCACGCCCGGCAAGGCCCCTGCGGGCTTCTCAGGCGGGGCATCGCCCATTTCGCGGGCGGCGGCATCGCAGGTTGGTTCGCCGACGCCGCGAAGGGCGTCGCGGACTTTTCGCGGATCCCCTCGGCTCCGTCGCTCAGCTCATCACCGAGCCCGTGCGGGCACTGATGAAGGACATCGCCCCCAGAGTCATCGGCGAGCTCGGCGCTAAGCGGCGTTGAAAAGCTCCTGAGCGGCGTCGGCGACTTCTTCAAGAAGAAGTCTGAGGAATCCTCCTCAGCCGGTCTCGTGGGCGCCGCAATGCGAGCAGTCCAGATGCAGGTCCCCTACGTGTCGGGGCGGCTCAGCCATCCCTCCCGGCCTCGACTGCTCCGGCCTCGTGTACTGGGCTGCGCAGCAGCTCGGCCTGGGGTGGCCGCGCCTCACCGCCGCAGGCTACCAGTCGGGCTCCACGCCAATCCCCTGGACGCAGGCCGCCCCCGGAGACCTCCTCTTCTGGGGAGCCCCGGCCCACCACGTTGCGATCTACGCTGGCGGCGGCCAGATGGTCGAAGAACCCAAGCCGGGCCTCAACGCCCGCAAGATCGGGATCTGGGGATCCCCGACAGTGGGCCGTTACGGAGGAGCCCGCAAGTACGATCGCGGCGGGTGGCTGCCCTCGGGAGTCACGGCGGCCGTCAATCAGACTGGCGCGAGGGAGGCGATCCTCACCGCCCGCCAGTGGGCAGACGTGAGCGCGCTCGCGGCCACCGGCGCGGCCTCTGGGGACTCGCTCGAGGGCGCGCAGATAAACCTGGTCCTCGATGACGGCGCACAGTTCCGCGCCCATGTCGAGACGGTCGCCGTCGGAGTACTCGCACACCGCAAGCAACTGATCGGGAGGAGTCGCTAAGTGGTTAGGACAAACCTATGTCCAAACCCCAGCTTTGCCTACGGCACACGGGGATGGGCAAACTACCTCCCATCAACGATCAGAGCCGGGACAGCCCACGGCCCCTGGGGGCGACCACACCAGGCAGTCTCCGGGGTATCTAGCGATAGACATCCCTAACCGTCTCCAGGGCCAGGTGGTGACTCCAGGATTCGTGCAGGTGGAAGGAGGGCAGGCGCTCGCGGTGTCTGCCCTCCTTCGTACAAGTCCGGGCATCGCAGTGACTGTAACGCCCGAATGGACGATCAACGGAAAAACGAGCGTAGCTACAGTCCCCTCACTGCTGGCCTCCAGTGCAGAGGGACGCGCCCAACATGGTCATTTACAGCACCAGCGGGCGCTACGGCATGCCGTATCAGGGTCGGAGTCAGAACAGTCTCCGACGCCGAGGCTGGTTCGCTCCCGGGATGGGTTCACCTCGACGACGTCATGATCGTCACCGCAACGACCGTGGCCGAGGCGATCACCGCCGCCGCCGAGTTCTTCGACGGCGACACCCCACAGCGCCGCATCGGGTACAGCCGCCGAGCACTCGCCCACGAGTGGGTCGGCGCTCGCGGGGTGTCAGCATCTCGCGAGGTTGAGGCAGAGCTGGGTATGACGGAGGGTCCGGTCGCTGTCGTTGATGGCGGCAGGGCTCCGCGAGTACAGGTCATCATTCCAGCAAGGTTGGCGCCGCTGGGAGCGGTCTGCCATGTCGAGGGCGTCACGGAAACCGGTTTCACGTGGACGCCGCGCGGGGGTGCGTGGACCGGAGGAGGGGTCCAGCGGGTGATCGGAGACCCATTGGCCCCCATCAATGTGGACATTCGATATAGGCTGACGACGTCAGCGGGGGTGTTCGTCGAGTCGGATCCAGTGCGGCGGTCATGGGATGGGCTGTCACCATGACTGATACGGCGGGCGGGAAGCCCGTGAACCTGCTGTGGCAGGGCACGGACCAGCGCGAGTTGAAGCTGCGGGTTACTGAGCATGAGGTGCCGGGCAGGTCAACTCCGCTGGTGGTGTACGCGCCGACGGTAGGCGCGGGGACAGTGTCGGTGACGGCGCGGACAAATATGCGCGATACGTCTGCGCTGAAAGAGCTGCTGGGGTCTCCGACGCCAGCAGCTCTGTTCCACAACCCGGCGCGGTGCCTGCAATGCATGCTGGGTACGTGTGACGTTGACTTGGTCACGGTCATGGCCGTGACGTCAGTGTCAATGGAGCGTGCGCCGCGTCTTGATGTGGCTGAGCGGACGTGGGCGATCAAGGGCACAATCGTCGGCCTGCCGCAGCCAAACACGCAACTAGCACTGTCAACATGGGCAGACTTCGACGCCCGGGCGCTCACATGGAATGGGCTTGATGCTCGACGGTGGTCGTGGGAAAAGTTCGACCGGACACTGTGGCAGGAGGAACCGTGAGCGTAATTGCCGACGCGGGTGCGCGTATTCCAGACGATGTCTTGACGTCGGCATACGCGATGGAAGCCACCGTAGAGTCGTGGCTTGGTACAGAGTTTCTGGGGTCAGTGCCCGTCGAGGACGGGTCTGTCGCGTGGGACGCGAGTCAGCAGGTTCAGGGCTCGCTCTCGCTCACTGTGCCGCGTGTAGGGGCAGTGGAAAACGAGGATTGGCGGGATTGGGACCCGACCGATCCGCGGCACCCACTTGCCTGTTACGGACAGGTTCTGCATGTGTCTCTGACGGTCAGTTCGGTGCTCAGCGGGGACTGGTGGACGATCCCCATCGGGCGCTTCCTCATCACGGCGGTGGAGCCAGGCCCATCGACCGTGAGGGTCACAGGCAAGAGCCTCCTCCAACGACTGGAGGAGGACCGGCTCACCGAGCCGATGGCTCCTGACCCGGCGGGGACGCTCGCGTCTGAGCTGCGTCGACTTGTCGGCTCCCGGATGGGCCTCATCATCGACCCTGCGCTGAGGGACTATCCGTGCCCATCAATGACGTGGGGCGAGTCGCGTATCGATGCGATCTACGAGATCGCGCGAGCGTGGCCAGCCTCTGTACGCGAAGGCGGGGACGGCATTCTGTACCTGTCCCCGCCGGTGGCTGACCCAACCTCGCGCCCGCAGCTACGCCTCACAGACGGAGAAGCAGGCACGGTCGTGGGAGTGGCGTCCTCAGTCAGCCGGGACAAGATTTACAACAGAGTTGTGGCGCGCGGCCAGGAAACGTCAGATGAGGGGGCACCGTCATTTCAGGAGGTCGCCGATCAACGTACGGGGCCGATGCGCGTTGACGGCCCGTACGGCGTCGTGCCGCGCTTTTTCTCATCCCCGCTGATCACATCGGCGGTGCAAGCCAAAAAAGCAGCGGAGGCGATGCTGGCTGACGCAACCCGTAAGAAGGTCAAAGTACCCGTCGAGCACGCCCCGGATCCAAGAATCCACCTGGATGCGCATGTAGAGGTATCCACGCAGCCGGTAGAGGCCGCGCAGACGAAAACGCTGTGGGGCCTTGTCGCCGCGTACGAAATGCCTTTGACGTACAGGGGCATGCAAAAGACGGAGCTGGAGGTCTCGCAGTGAGCCGTGTGATGGATCTGCTATCGACAGCTCCTGATGATCTGCCACCACGATACGGCTCAGACAGGTCAGCTACAGCGATCGGGCGCGTAGTACGCCTCGATGACGGCGGTCGCTCAGTCGTGGTGAGTCTTTTCGGAGGGCCGCCCGTCCAAGTGCTTACCACCGCTGTGAACTGGGCGGGCGTCGAGACAGCGCACGTCCTCATCGACCCGGACACGGGCCGTCCGATTCATGCGCTAGGTCCTGCGCCGAAGCCGGAGACGCCACTGCTCGAATGGGTGCCGCCCACTTCCCCGCCGCAGTCCGCTCGTGAGGCGGTTATCCCCGCACAGTGGGTGGGAACGTGGGACGGCACGGCATGGACTCGCTACGGCGGCGGGGGCGCATGCGCAAGGAAAAATCCCCAGCGGGCCGAGCGTTACGCGGCCTGGCGCTTTTTGGCCGACAGATAGAAGCCCTTGGGCGCATAGACATCCGATCAGCGGTACTGACCCTCAGACCGGCGCCGTCTGCGGTCCCCTGGTCGGTGCAAGTTGGTGCAGCAACATACTCAGATGCTGGGCCGGGCACTGTAGGGCCGACAGTCAGCGCTCCCGTGCAAGTCGGGGCAGACCTCATCGAAATTGACGTCATGCGTCTGGCTGAATCCTTGAAAGCCCCGGGAATGGGGATCGCGCTCGTAGGGGCAGCCTACGGGGGCGTTAAGCAAAGCGGGGACTCGCTGAGTCTCCGCCTGGAATATATGCAGGAGGAGAATGCATGAGCTACATCGATCAGCGCGGGCACCGCGTGCCCTCGCCTACGGATCCTGCGCAACGCGCCGATTTGACGGCGCTCTCCCTGTCGATTCCGTCTATCAAGACGGTGGCATCCGAGACGGCTGCCGCGCAGTACATCGCCGCCCTGCAAGGTGCAGGCGTGCGGATGACAGACAGTGATCCGGCATTCGTGTACAGGCAGGATCAGGGCAGTCTACAGGCGTGGAATGGCCAGGCCTGGACAGAAATCGGCGGGAAGACATACCCGTGGGAGTCTCTCGTCGTGTCGTCCGGGTGGGGAGTAGGCGCTGGCCATAACCCACGGATCTGTATGCGCGCTTTGCTGTCGTGCAGATCTCAGGAGTCCTGATATCGGCGGGAGGGATCATGATGATCTGCTCACGATACCCGCGAAATTCAGGCCATCGCAGGAGCAGTTTATCGGTCCTACCGTAACGGGCGGTGGCGCAGATTTTGACCCGACCTACGCCTATCTGCGGATCAGATCCAACGGATCGCTGAGCATCAAGGGATACTCAACAATCCGCAGCGGGCACGGGTGGATCGTTCCCGTTTCGGCCACCTACGTCCCCTGGTAATCCGCCAGGGGACCCGCAGTCAAGCCCTCGAGGACCAGCCTCGGGGGCTTTCCCGTACCAGATGAAAGGAGCGACATGGGGCAATACACGCCCGCTCATTACTACGAGGGAGGAACGCGGATCTCCGCCTCATCGTGATCCACACGATGGAGGCCCCCGAAGGCCCGCAGACGGCGGAGAACATCGCCGCCTACTTCGCCTCCGGCGCTGTCGTCGCGTCGGCGCACGCCTGCGTCGACCAGGACAGCGTCGTTGTGTGCCCTGCCGCCGACAGCGACAGCATTCGCCGCACCCGGCGCGAATGCTGATGGGTATCAAATTGAGCATGCGGGCTACGCGTCTCAGGACGGCGAAGGCTGGAACGACGCAGAGTCCCAGTCCATGCTCAAGCTCTCCGCAGCTCACGCGCGCGAGATCGCGCTCGCGGCGGGGATTCCGCTCAAGCATCTGACGAATGCTGAACTCGCCGCAGGCGAGGCCGGATTCGTCGGTCATAACCAGGTGTCCGACGTCTACAAGCGGTCGGACCACTGGGATCCGGGCCCGCAGTTCCCGTGGTCCCAGTACATGGCCCTCGTCAACAACGACGAGGCCGAGACAGAAGAAACCCCAATCGTCCCTGAGGAGGACACAGTGCATTTCATTCGTTCGCGCCAGACTGGAACGATCTATGCAATTACACCGACCGATGTCGTCGCGATGACATCGGCGAAGGTGTGGACCGATATGGTCAAGGCCTACGGCCTGGCCAACTCGTACGAGGTGAGCCTCGATGACGGCGACATCGCCGGGATCGCCGCCGACGCCGCCGCACGTCGCGCGCGCCTGGTCGCCGAGGTCGCCGCGACTGTCGGCAGCATCGACCCGGCGAAGCTCGCCGAGTCTTTTGGCTCCGGCGATTGTCCCGCCGCTCCTGTCGGCGCTCACGTCGGCGGGTGCGGCTGGTCTGACGCCGGAGCAGGGTGCGAAACGCGGCCGAGGAGGCCGTCCGCAGCGTGTTCGCCGACGCCGCGAAGGAGGGCTGACCGTGAACGCCCTTCTCCTCGGACTGCAGTCCGATCCGTTCATCACCACCGTGGTGATCGGCCTGATCTGGCCGATCATTCAGGCGGCGCTGGACCGCCCGTGGTGGACGCGTGCCCGCCGCGTCGCTCTCCTCGCGATCGTCGCAGGCGTTGTCACCGTCGGAGTTTGGATCTCTGGATCCTATCCGGCCACCTGGCAACCGCTGACCTCCCAGGCGACGGTATTTCTCGGCACGGCCTGGTCCGTGTACCAGGTCCTCTCCTATGTGAAGATCAACGGCGCGAGCCTCCTGGACTGGGTCGGGGTCATGACCCCCGGCGGTCAGTCTCTGGAGGAGCTGACCGGCGCTACGGTGCCAGCCGATGATTGATATCGTCGCCGACCCGCAGGTCGTGGCCGCGCTTGTCGCGGCGGCGGTAGCCGTCATTGGTGCTGCCGCCGCGGCAGTCGTCGCGGGCCTGCGGTACGTCGGCCGACGGTTTGACGCGCGCCTCGCGCACATCTCGGCGACAGCGTCGGAGGCGCGCGACGCAGCGCAGAGCGCCGATAAAGAGATACGAAACAACCACGATACGAACGTAAGGGATGATCTTGATCGGGCGATAGAGACTGTCTGGGTCGTATCGGACCAGATCGGAGCGCTCACGGCGCAGATGAAGGAGCTGCGAGATCAAGGCAAAAACATGGTCGAAAAGCTCGAAACGCAGGAGGAGAGACTTGCGGACGTACAGGCCCGTGTCGGCCGCATCGACGAGCGCGGGTCAAAGATCGCCGACGAGCTCCACGATGAGCGGACATCGCGTGAGGCCGCGCAGCGGACAATCGACGAGCATGCGCACGACGCGCACGCTCGTCTTCATGACCGCCTCGACCGGCTACAAGAGAGGGTGGAGAAATGGGAACAGCTGTAAATGGCCGTGTAACACGCCTGGACGGAACGTCCGAGACCACGGCGTACCTGACGGCGACGCTCGCGCTCCCGAGCGGGGAAACAACCGCGATCCTGGCAGGTGGGCCTGTCAGCCGGGGAGCAGACATGAGGGGCAGGATCGCACTGCCCCTCGACATCAAGACTGAGACACGAGTGCGCCTGCGCCTAGCCGTGCCGGGGCGGACGCTGCGGGAAGCGACCGTCACCCTCAAACCAGGCGTCGTCTACTCGCTCGAGAGTGTGTTCTCGGGCGACCAGATCCCGGCGCCCTCGCCGTCTCCGACGCCGGGCGTGGAGATCTCCGGCGACGGGGATACCGCGACCATCAGCGGCGTCGTCTCCGGCGACGGAGACACAATCACGTTCGGAGGCTAATCATGGCAAAATACGGTGCTCTACACGAAGAAGGGGCGCTGACAGGGCGATCGCGCTCGCGATCGCTCCCCTGCGACGAGGGCGGACCTCGAGGGGCTGGCCACCAAGGCCGAGGTCGCTAAGGCCGCGGCGGGCGGCAAGATTGACCTCACCGAGTACGCCAAGCGCACTGACCTCGCGGGCCTGGCCACCAAGGCTGAGCTGGCTGGGTATGCGACGTCGAGCCAGGTCGCGGACCTGCCGACCCGCGCCGACCTGGCGGGCCTGGCCACCAAGGCTGATGTGGCCGACGTCGCCCACACGTCCGACCTGGCGGGCCTGGCCACCAAGGCCGAGCTCGCCGGGTACGCCACCAAGGCTGACGTGGCGGGCGTCGCCCACGCGAGTGACCTCGCGGGCCTGGCCACCAAGGCCGAACTCACCGAAGCTCTGAAGCGCGTCGGCATCACCGTGTGCTCCACGGCGGCCGAAGCGCAGGCCCTGCCGGACGGCACGATCTACTTCCTCGTCTCTGGCAAGGACCCTGTGCCGTCCCCGACGCCCGGCCCCTGCCCCCGAGGCTGGCCCGACGCTCGTCGCCAGCGCAGCCGGTCAGGTCGTCGGCCAGACCGTGACAATCAAGGTAGATGGCAAGGCCGGAGACAAGATCGTGATCGGCCTGAACGAGAAGGCGCAAGGAACGCCTGCGGACCTGACCGTGCCGCAGGGCTGGGACCAGCTTGTCGCACCGTACTGGGTCGGTACGATGCGGGCCGTCGTCATAACTGGCCCGTGGGCGCCTACCGTCACGCTGACGATGAGCCAGAACGCGGAGATCGGCTGGGCAGTCGCCTCTATCCGAGGAGCCTCCACGATCGAGGCGGGCAGCGTCAAGAAACGCCAGGCCCCGCCGACCGAGACCACGACATGCACGGCCCCGCGCTCGCGGGCGAGGTGTGGTGCTGGGGTTTGCGTTCGAGCGGACGAGCGCAGTTGAGTCCTCGGAGCAAGTGTCTGTCTCTGCGGGGTGGGAAAAGCTTGCCTTCGCGGCTCAGGAAGGCCTCAACTACCAGACGGTGACGTTGGCGCGCCGCACGGGCTCGCAGCCAGCGGACCTCGTTGTCACGTATCCGAACCAGCAGGGATCTAACGGCCTTGCGGTGCAGGTGATCGCGCATGCCTGACCTAGTCGTTTACGAGCGTCGGCGTTCAGGTGGTGATAGGCCGGGTGTCGTGCGAGTGCGTCGCCGCGCAGGTGGCGATGTGAGCCTATCGAGGCGTGCTCCGTCGACGCCAGTGACTCCCGCAGGTGAAGACGCCGTCGCGCATTTCCTAGCGGCGCGCCCGTTCTACATCAGTCACCGGATGGGCGGCACGGGTACCGGAATTCACGCAGGCTGGGCTGGATGCGTCGCTGCGTGCTGGGTTTAAGGCGCTCGAGTTGTCCGTGAGACGGTGTGCCTCGGGGGAGTTCGTCGCTATCCATGATTGGAAGACGTCGAGGACGGTGCCGGGCACGGACTACCAGATTTGGAACACCCCGTGGTCGACGCTGCGCACGCTCCGCCAGGCGTCGGGTGGCTTTATGCGCCTGACGGATATCGTCAATCAGGTGCCTGATGACATCGTGCTCGCGATCGACCACAAGACAACGTCAGCCGAGGATCAGCGCAATCACGGGGACCTCGCCTCTGAGGAGGCGCTCCTGGAGTATCTGGACACGGCGTTCGGGGGGCATCCCGAGCGCCACGTCCTGTGGAAGGTCTTCGCGCGTGGAACGAGCGCGGCGCGCGCGAAGGCACGCGGGTACAGGACCATGGCCATGCTGTACCCAAGCGAGGTCGCAACCTCGGACCTGTCCCAGTGGGACGTGATAGGGATGGAATGGAGCGCAGGCCCGGACGTCTGGAACCGCGTCAACGCGGCGGGGCGTCCGACGATCGCGCACATCATCACGAATGAGTCTCAGGCGCGCCAAGCGCTCGCGAAGGGTGCGACGGGGCTCATGGCTTCGTGGCCCTCCATCGTCCACCCATAAGAGCGCCGCATCGACGAGCAAAGGCCCCACCACCCGGAAACGGGTGGTGGGGCCTTCCTTGCGTTATCAGAATTCCTCGATGCCTCCAGCGTGATGCGCGGGGTCAGACTAGCACGGCCGCGTCCATCCTCGCCGTCAGCGCTGCATCGCGCTCGCGGGTCGCGTGCTGATACCTGAGCGCGACGTCTCACGTCGCTGTGCCCGCCTCGGTGGAGGAGCTCGGCAAGCGTGGCGCCCTGCTGGGCGAAAAACCGTGAGCCCCTGTATGTCGCAGATCGTGGAACTTTAGCCATGGGATGCCTGCAGCGTCGCGCGCTTTCTCCCACGCCGCTCGCAGCGAGTTGGGGTGGATCGGCAGGCCCCAGGGTGTTCTCGGGGTGTAGGAGCCAGGATGTGGGCGCGGCGTCCACGTGCGCGTCAAGGTGCGCGCAGCAGCGGGCACGAGCGAGGCGGGAATGACAATCTCACGCACGCTTACAGCGCTTTTCGGCGGAGTCTCGACCGCGCCGACGCCAGTCGATACTGCACCTGCCGCTCAATCCGCAGAGTAGGCGGCGCCGCCTCGAGGTCGAGGTCTTGGCGCTGCAAGCCGATCGCCTCGCCGAGGCGGGTCTGACACCACGCCGCGAGTAGCACGGCAACGCGCAGGTGAGGGGCATGGCGTTCGCCGCGGCCTGAACCTCCTCGGGCGTCGCCACTTGGCGCCCACGCTCCCGCGTGGGCACATGCTTCTGTCCCTCCGGCACCTGGCAGGGCGTCGCCTCGACATGCCCAGACTTGACCGCCGCGCTCATGCACGCGGAGAGAGTCATATAGACAGGGCGAGCAACGCCAGCGCCGCGCTCATCCCACACGCGCCTGTACCACTGGGCCACGTCATCGGCGGTAATCGACGCAAGCGGCCGCCCCCGAAAGCCTCGACAAGCCGACGCATACGGTACGTGTGTGTCTGAATCGTTTTTCGGCGTCCGCCCGAGACGCTCAAGCGACGAAAGCCACTGCGCAGACCACTCGCCAAACGTCAAGGTCGCCCGCTCAATCGCCCGCGCCTCGGCCCGCTCGCGCTCGCGGGCTTCCTTGGGACTGGTCCAGGTACCCTCGCTGATCTCGGCCTCGGTGCGGGCGAGGAAGGCACTGGCGTCACCCTTGCGGACGAATGAGTGTCCGGCAGTGTATTTGCCACCGTCGGGTCCGGTGTAGCGGGCCTCATACCTGCCCGAGCGGTTCTTGCGGATCGACCCGAAAAGCTCGGCGGCCGCTCATGTCTCCTCCTCCACGTCGAGTGGCGCAGCATCTTTTTTTCCACCGTCTGCGCCACGCCTGCGCCACAGTCAATGATACATCCTGATGTGTCCTGATACATGCACCCGGGGTGATGGGCGGACGAAAACCGTTGCGATCACAGTAAAAACCCCGGAATCTCAATGAGATTCCGGGGCGGGGAGATGGGGGAATCGAACC